>JAABUT010003180.1_pt1 | contig 14483 bp, 12 predicted proteins | sample 5559281 | NCBI WGS metagenome assembly JAABUT01 (sample SAMN10711880, study PRJNA513359) | rock metagenome | isolation source: Antarctica rocks | place: Antarctica: Victoria Land, Ricker Hills nord | collected 2016-01-04
CACTTGCCTCTACCCGCCGAAGAACCATGATCTCGTCATTCCAGTGCCCAGGATCGATGCCACGCCGACCGAAACCGCTCCGTCATAAGGAAAGTTGCTACAACTTTTTCAGGTCGAAGTAGCTAGCTGCGGCCTCCCGCCAGCAATGCGGCCGATTGGCCGCGTTCCACGATCCGTCGCGGACCGTCTGCCCACTCGCCCAGCCATGACTCGGCGCCATTTCGTCGTACTGGGCATACGTTCCCCTGCTGCCAGGGGCCGCCAAGTAGGCGGCGACGAACTGTACGAGGTCTTCCCGACTCCAGCGTCGGGTGTAGTTGCCACGCCCGGCGTTTAGATTCAATCCCGCCTCTGCGCAAACTTGGTTCCACGTGCCGAAACGCTGAATCAGCCGTACAGAACTCGGGAGGCCCGGGTTCTGCGCGCGATAGTCCTCGTAATCAGCGGCAGCAACGGACGTCGTGCCGAGCACTCCGGCCACCTGCTGAACCGCCATGATGCAATCCTCGCCTGTGAAGTCTTGCTGCTCGTTGGCCGGCGCCCGGAGCAGGAGGCGAGGTCCATCGTCTCCGAGTGCCTCCATCAAGTCGTCCACGTCGGTACCTAGGCGACGGGCGGCCTCAGCCCGAGTCAAGGGCTCGCGAGCAGCTAGGTATTGGAGCGCACGAACTTTCAGGCGCGCGATGCGCTCGACCTCGGCTGCGTGCCGGGCCGAACGAGCATCTACTGCGCCGATGCGGCCGTCGCGACGCAGGATTTGCCGGACGCGCTCGCGGGTGAGCCCGTAGCCGTCACCGATGGCCTGCAGGGTCTCGCCTCGCTCGTACCGCGCCGCCATGTCCTCCGCGCGTGCATCGTGCGCCATCCGGCATCCTTCACTTGAGGTGAACGTGAGCGACAGGCAGGAACGTGGCTTCTGCTGCAGAATGCACTGCTCTTGGCCGGGGCGTTTCAATCCAACGCAATTGGGCCAGGGGGTTGCGAGTGGCTCCTACGCCCGGGTGCGCACCAGGTGGTCGCCTTTCTGGAGAATCTGATCCATGAGGCCTATCTCTTCGTCCAGTTCCTCACCTCGCAGCACCAGCAGTCGTTGCACGTCGAGCGTGGCGACGGCGAGCTGTGCTGCGCAGAGTTGGACGAAGTCGTCGTACTGCTCCTGCTGGGCATCGGAGAGGTCGCCCCAACGGGTCGGGTCCTCCAGCCGTCGAGACCAGCGGGCGCGGGCATGGGCACCGTGTACTGCGATGTACTTCAGGACCTCCGCCGCACGGCTGACAATTTCCGTGAACGCTTGCACCCCGCGGGCCTGGGCGTCGAGCTGCGTCTCCGCCTCCTCAAGCTTGGCCTTGAGCTCCACCTGCTGCTGTCGGTTGCGACGAGCCGCCCACACAACACCTCCGAGAGCTAGTAGGACTGCAGGCCCAGCAACGAGCCCGGTTAGAAGCGCAGCCCCGCCAGCGACGCCCGCGCCGCCGGCCGCGAGGCTTCCGCCTCCAAGTAGTGCAAGCGCTGCATTGGAGGCGGCGACGCCGGAGAGGCCCGAGATGGCGACACCAGTCGACGCGCTTCCCCAGGTCACAGCGGCCGTGAAGGCGGCGTAGGCGGTCGCCGCGCCAGCCGCACCACCCACGGCTGCACCGGCTGTTGCCCCCGAAAGCGCCTGCGAAACCCCATAGCTTGCGAACTGAAGCCTGAACTCGGCCGTGGCCTCTGTGCCGGCACCTTCCTCCGGAACCGCATCGTCCAAGTTTTGTCTCGGTGGCTTGGGGGCGCCGGAGATCGCGTCAGCAGCACGCACGAACGGCAGAAAGAAGTCGTCGCGCGCCGTGTCGTGTGCCTCGTTGAAGTTGTCGACGGCGGCCGAGAGCCGTTCAGTCCGCTCTGCGACTGTCTGCTGGAAGCGCCGCAACCGGTCCCGAAGGGACTCGTCGCTCGCGCTTGTCGATGTCGATTTGCCGGTTAGGGCCGCAAGCGCCTCCGTGCGACGCATAGCAAGGGTGACGATCTCGCCAGGGAAGAGACCGAGCGCGTCGTTGAGACCGGCGAGACGCTCGGGACTGGGCCTCGAGCATCCGCTCTCAATGCGGGACACGGCGACTCCAGCGCCAGCCTGGTAACCAGCTTGTACGCCGAGCTCCTGTTGGGTCAGACGCGGGGTACGGGCCTCCCGGAGCTCGCGCACGACCAGGCCGAGAGCCTCCAGCGAGTACGTCACGCCGCCGAGCGGGACCAGGATGAGTAGAGCTCACTGCTGAGCGCGGTGCAGGACCGGACCGCCTGCACGAGGTCCTGGCCCGCCTCCTTCGCGGCCTTGACAACGGCCGGGTCCTGACTGACGAACTGGACGCGTCGTGCTGCCTCCGTCGCCTCGTGAAGCACTGCCGTCTTATTGATCCGGGCTATGTCTGCCTCCTGGGTTGGTGTAGGGAGCGCAGCTTCGCACTTAGTGACTAAGTTGTAAAGCAACCTACCTAGGCGGTCTCTCATCGCACTACGTGCGCGATCTGGGCAGAAGCCGACGGAGGGCTTGCCGGCGGGTGAGACGCAAGGCTTCGTCGTCAGGACAGGAAAGGGCCACGACCCATCGTGCTCTCAGTGCGTGTCCGCTCACTGCCGCTGGTGGCGCCTGTCGCGGTGGCGGGACGACCGGGCGCCAGTCATCCGGGCCATAGTCCCTCTGCGGGGTCTTCGGTGAGCGCAGGCCATCGTGTGAGCCCTTCTTCGTGAGTTCCATGGCGGGTTCTCACGAAGCCTCACGCGGTGGCTCCTCAACGTCCGGGACCGACACGCCCTCGTCGTTCAGGAGCCCGAACTACACCACCCCAGGGGACTCACCCTCGGGGGCCCCTGCCAGAGTCGAGACAACCCCCCGCCGATCGGCAAGAGGTGACGTGAGTGAGCGACAAGACCGAGACCTCGCCCGACCCGAAGCGCACGCTGACCGAGCAGGAGCTGGTCAGCGAACAGCTGCCCGACTGGCGGATGCTGATCGACCGCCTCCACGCCAGCTTCGGCACCGTCGACTTTGTCAGCGCGGTCAAGCTGGTTGACGAGATCACGCTGGCCGCTGAGCAGATGAACCACTACCCGGACCTCGATCTGGCCTATGGGCGGCTCGACGTCCGGCTGATCAGTCACGACGTCGGTGGGGTGACCTCGCGCGACGTGGGGCTGGCCTCGACCATCAGCGAGCTGGCCCTGGCCGCTGGGGCCACGCCGCACCCGCATCGCACCAGCGTGCTCGAGCTCGGCCTCGACTCGGCCGACGAGGCAGAGATCAGGCCGTTCTGGGCGGCGCTGCTCGATTACGACACCGTCGAGGCCTGGGGGGAGATGCAGATCCGCGACACCACCGGGCGTCGGGCGACGATCTGGTTCCAACCCACCGACGTCCACGACGTTCCGCGGCAGCGCTGGCACCTCGACCTGCGGATCCCGCCCGAGATGGTCCAGGACCGGATCGCCGCCGCGATCGGGGCCGGCGGCGAGCTGGTCGACGACACCGCCGCGCCGGCGTTCTGGGTGCTGGCCGACCCGCAAGGCAACCGCGCCTGCCTGACCACCTGGCAGGGCCGCGAGTCGCTTTAGGCTCCAGCGCAGACACAAGAGTCCCTGCCCTAGTCGTGGGCAGGGGCTTCGCCACGGAGACGCAGGCCAGGCTCGTGCTCATCGTGATGTCGTCACCCCTGTAACCCTCGCGACCACCCCCAAAAGGTTCCCAGAGCACAAGACGACGAGGTCGCACTTCTGGGGAGACCCAGCACAGGGGAGCTGCCGTCGGACACCCGAGCCGAGATCGCGGCAGAGCTCGCACATGGTGATCCCGCGCCTCGGGTGTACCGGGTTGAACCCACCGGAGCGTTTGAGAACGACCCGAACGTGACCGACAAGAAGTTCCCCGGCAACCCCACGCGCTCGTATCGCAGCCGCACACCCCTCCGGGTGCTCGGCGAGCTGACTGAATGGACACGCCTGACGCCAGAAGCGCTGCAAGCCTGGAAGGAGCGACTCACAACACTTCTCTCGAGCGTGCACGCCGAGATCATCAACTGATGTGCTCAGGCCCTTTGTAGCTTTGCTGAACCGCTCCGACCCGCCGCCTACGTCATCGTCTTCGTCGGCGAGCTGAGACCGACGGCCCGTGCGAGACTCCGGTCACGACGACGACGCATGGCTGCCCTCCGTGAACGTCCACTTCTGCCGCGTTGTGGAGCAGGTCAGCCGGACTCCGGTATGCGGGCGAGGTTTGCGTCGGCTCGCGTCTGCAGCACGGCGTGCTCAGCCTCGTTCCGGGTGCGCGCCGCGGCTTCAGCGAAGGCAGCTGCGGCTTCGGCGTGCAGCCCTGCGCGCTCGAGCAGGTCGCCGCGCACGCTCGGCACGAGCGGGGACTCACCGAGCGGTTGGGCGTCCAGCTCCCTGAGCACGGCCAGCCCGGCGATCGGGTCGAACGCCCGCCCGTGGGCGACGGCGCGGTTGACCTCGACGATGGCTCCCGGCGCTGCCTGCGCGAGGATGTCGTACAGCTTCGCGATCTGGCGCCAGTCAGTGTCCTCGGGACGCGTGGCGCGAGCGTGCTGCGCGGCGATCGACGCCTGCAGGAAGTACTTCCCGACCGGCGTCCCGCGTTCGCCGAGCCCCCGGGCCTGCCGCAGCGCGGCCAAGCCTCGCCGGATCAGTAGCCGGTCCCAGCGTGTCCGGTCCTGCGCCTCCAGGAGCACGGGTGCACCGGTGTCGTCGAGGCGCGCGCTGATGCGGGAGCCCTGGATCTCCAGCAGCGCCTGTAGCCCAAGCACCTCGGGCTCGTCGGGTGCGAGGGCGGCCAGCATCCTGGCCAGCCGTATCCCCTCGTGGGCCAGGTCGGGCCGCATCCAGTGCTCGCCGGCAGCGGCGGAGTAGCCCTCGTTGAAGATGAGGTAGATCACGGACATGACGTCGTCGAGGCGCTTGTCCCGGTCCGCACCGGTCGGCAGGTCGAAGCTCGCGCGAGCTTCGGACAGGGTCTTCTTCGCTCGGGAGATCCGTTGCCCCATGGCGGGCTCGGTGACGAGGAAGCCCCGGGCGACCTCGCTGGTGGTCAGGCCGCCCACCAGACGGAGGGTGAGCGCCGCTCTGGAGTCTGGGGTCAGGCAGGGGTGGCAGGACAGGAAGATGAGGCGCAGCACGTCGTCCTCGATGTAGTCGACCTGGGCGTCGAGGTCGGGCACCTGCTGCTCCTCTCTGGAAAGGGCACGTCCGAGCTCCTCGGTCTTGCCCCGGAGGTTGTCGGCACGGCGGAAGTGATCGACTCCGCGTCGCTTAGCGGTGGTCATGAGCCATGCGCCGGGGTTGGTCGGCACGCCATCGGCCGGCCACTGCTCCAGGGCGGCCACAAGCGCGTCTTGAGCAAGGTCCTCGGCCAGCTCGACATCGCGCGTCATGCGGGTGAGGGCGCCTACGAGTCGCGCCGACTCCACCCGCCACGCCGTGGTGATCGCCTCGGTTGTCGCGGTCTCGACTGACACGTTCTGACCCTATGAAACCGGGCGCCGCCCGTACCGCAGCGCCCGGTTTCATGAGGTCGTGAACAGCCGTCGCGGGTCAGGCGTCGGCTGCCTCCGGAGGAGCTTCGGAGATCTGGCGAAGGGTGGCGACCATGGAGCACTCGGGCCAGTGCTTCGCGTGCAGGTCGGCGAACTCCTGTTGGTTGGCGATCGCCTCCTCGAGGGTGTCGTACTGCAGGATGGCGAACCCACCCACGACCTCCTTGGCCTCCGCGTACGGACCGTCGACGCGGGAGGTCTCGCCCTTGCGAACGAGGAAGTTCACCGCGTCCTCGGTGCCGTACAGGCCGCCGCCGTCGAGGAAGGTGCCCTTGGCGGCCTGCGCTCCGATGTAGGCGTCCATCGCGTCCATCAGTGCCTGCGGCGGCGGGCCGGAGCCCTCTTCCATCTTGACGAATCCCATGAAGCGCGGCATCTCGCTTGGTCCTTCCAGTTGTGGGGGGAGTTGCTCTCTCGCACGTACGTCGATCGGGGTATGAGGTCTACGACATCGACCTCACAACTTTTGCTGGGCCCTGTTCTGCCACCTGCTCCGGGGTACCCGTGAAGCAATGGATGAATATCAGGCGCCACTGCGTCCGAAGTCGGCAACCCGCTCTGCGTATGCCGCCGACGGCGAGGACAGCAATGACTCTCACGCCAACCGAAGCCCGTCTCGAACCGGTCGCCGGCGATCCGGCAGCAGGTGCCCGATGCTTGCCGCTTGCGTGTGCCGCCGTGCCAAAGCAGCCGCGGCGTCAGTTGCTGCAATTAGGGTTCGGTAGAGCGCAGCCAGCCGCAGCAACTGCTGCAGCTCACCAGGGTTCGATCGGGTGAGCCGCGCCGTGTCGGCGGCCGTCACGGCGGTCCCTGCCACCGGCTGGGATCCGCACGTGCCCAGGGCCCCGCGACTGGCGTCAGCGTGCTCTGGAGGACTACTCATGCCGCTGGCCGGGCGCCCCGTTCTCGCGGGTAAAGAACTGTCGTTCTCATTCATGTCGATGAGCCCACCGCACTCAGGCGCGCTGATGGCGCTCATCCACGGCGAGACTGGCCCCGACGATTCCCCAGACGGCTGGGACGAGGCGCCCGAGCTTGCTCCAGTTCTAGTCCACCGGCGCGGCGTTGATGAGCTGCTGGAGCTGATGGCCGACGTGAGCGCGTGTCCGGGCCTGGTGGACCGCGCTGCCAACGAGCGCGGGTACAGGCCAGAACCCCGCCGGCAGGCCGCCTAATGACAGGTCGAGGACGACCGCGAGTTCATCGTCTTGCAAAGCTTCGAGGAGCGGTGCCGGGCTGCCCGTTAAGCCCGCCGTCAGGACGCCCATCATCGGTTCGGAGTCGGTCCGCCGAAGGCGTGCGCCCGTCAGGGGCGCAAGGGCGGTGCGAACCCGTTGCTTGAGGGTCTCGTCCAGACCGAGCTTCTCGACCTGCTCGTGCAGGAGCGCGAGCACTGAAGTGCCGCGGTTTGCACCTCGATCGGGGCGACGACGGTTTGTCTCTCGCGTGGTCATGCCGTCTGCGAGGTCGCCCTCACGACGCTGTTGCGTTCGGGACAGGAATGCGGCGAGGGCCTCCTGCTCGTCCGCGGTGGGCGCGAGGGTCTGCCGGATGACTCGAAGTGTCTGACGTCGACCGCCGTCGTCCTCGGCGAGCTGGCGTGACATCGCGTCGACGAGAGCCAGCGCGGATGCCCGCTGTGCTGTGCCGGAGGCTGCCTTCAGATGACTGCCGACGGTGTCTCGGTACGCGCCGTCCATACGGGCGCTCAGTGCGGAGGCCAGCGTGTCCAGGGGGCCGACCGGAGCGTGGTCACGGGCTGAAAGCAGGACCTGGGTGAGGTGTCTCTCGAGGGTGGGTCGGCGTTCTGCGAGTCCGTCCATCAGCATGTCGGCTGCGAGGACGGGCCCTGGAGAGGCGAGAAGGGGGAGTCGTGCGTCCTTCCCGAGAGCGCGAAGAAGGTCTGCGAGCAGCGCTTCGAAGCGGGTCGAGGTGACCAGCAGCTTCCCGGCGGCGAGAAGCCACGCGTTGCGCCAGTGTGCGCTGTGCGCGCAGAGCGTCAGTCGTTCGCAGATCTGCTCATCTGTCCCCTCGACGACGGCTCGCGCGGCCATCAGCTCCTGGAGGGTGCGGATCTCGAAGGCGACTCCGTGGTCGCGCGGCACAAGCAGGACGAGTCGGGTGAGGGCAGCCTCGACGAGCCGGCTGGCAGTCTCCTGGGCTTCGTTCGCGTTGAACCCTCGGGTCTGCATGTAGCTCTTGGCGAGGAGTTGCAGATCGCTGCTCGACATGACGGCGTCGGCGCCCTCGCTCGCTTCAGACTGGACGTGAAGGGCAAAGCCGACGAGTTCGTGTAGGCCGTGGATGTCTTGGCGGTAGTCGGACAGGAATCGGGAGATGGCGATGCCTTTAGCGATCTCCCGATCGAGCACGGTGTCGTAGTAGAGGTTGAACAGCGTGTAGCGGTCCGGCGGGAGCGTCGGGTGCTTCTCGACGATCATCGTCATGATCGTCACTTGAAGAGGCGTGACCATCAGCCGCGCAGTGGTGGGGTTCGCCGCAGCTGCGCGCATGCGGGCGGTGACCTCTGCCTGCATCTCTATGTCGTGGTCGAACCGTTTCGAGGTGAGCCGCTGCGCGAAGTCGGCAGCCTCTTGGGGCGGCAGCGGCTGCAGCTGCAGGTGCACGTAGCGGTCGTCCGGCAGCCGCTCGTCGTAACCGGTCGGGCGGGTGGTGATGACCATGAGGACGTCTGCGCCGATGTCGTCGACCTTGCTCCAGAACCTTTCGAGTTGCGCGTAGACGTGCAGGCGCCCGTCTAAAGACGGGACTTCATCGAGGCCGTCCAGGATGACGGCCCACGGACAGACGTTGAGCCAGCCGCTCAGCTGGGTTGCTGAGACCTCGCTGGTGGCGCGCTTCGACACCAGCTGCGCCATCCAACGCAGCAACGACTGCTCGGACCCGGTGGACAGCTCCTCGGCGTACTTGGCGAGGTCCACGCGGATCGGCCAGCGTCGGTTGCCAGGCAGACTCAGCCCGATCCGCCCGAGAGCCGCTCTCGTTGCGTCGACCTGTTCACGGGCGGTGGGTGACAGGTCAGTCTCGTCGAGCATCGCAGCGCGGTAGGCCTGAGCCAGCAGCTGACTCATCGTGGTCTTCCCCTGCCCGGGGCCGCCGACGAGGACGAGCGCAGCCGGCCCTTCGCGCTGCGGCTGTCGCGCCCCTAACGCCAAGTCGCCGCGCTCGAGGACGTACGCCGCTGCGCGCACTGACCGGGAGAAGGTCGCGTCCAGGTTGTCCGGAGGGCCTGTGACGCCGATGGTCAGCGTCGCTGTCGCAGCCATTTCCACGGTGCCGAGCCGGCTGCCGGGGCCGGGGGTGTGCGCGGTGACGCTTGCCGGTACGTCGATGATCACGTCGTCGAGGTACAGCTTGGCGTCCCCCGGCCCTCCGGCCTGGCTGAGGCGGATCCAGCGGTCGGCAGCGAGGCCGGCGACGAGCTCTTCGCGAATCGGATCGTCGCCGCTGCTGGAGCCCAGACGGACCGGTCTTTCGCGTTGCAGCGCCGCGAGGATGTCGCCCACAGTGATGAGTCCGTCAAAGGCCCAGCGGACGTCCTGGTGCGCGTCCAGCATCGTCCGGATCTGGTCCGCGTGCCAGATCTTGAAGCCTTGAATCCGGAGGCCGGCCTTGACCGCGTCGGAGCCGGGACTGAGCAGGTTGTTGACGTAGGACTCGACCGAGTCGATGCCCCCTGTGACGGCGACCGGGGAGAGATCAAGGTTGGTCACGAAGATCAGGTAGTCCGGCAGTCGCTTGCGCGTCTTGTCCGCGGCCGCTGTGGCCCATCCCTCGATCTCCTTCTTAATCTGGCCTTGCAGCCAGATCGCATTGTCGAGGGGGCGCGCCGCGGGCTTCTGCCGGAACTTCGACTGGAGAACGGTGTGACCCGCCCACTGATCGGCGCCGGGGTCGACGGCAACACTGGTCGCTGACCAGTTGATGGTCCCGTCGAAGGTTGCCTCACGCCCACCGTCGCGTCCGTCGCCGAAAACCTGCAGTCCTGGGCCGAGTTCCAGCCGTCCGAGGGACACGACCAGTTGCTCGAAGGAGCGCGTACCTAGGCGTGTCAGGTCGTAGTCCGGCATTTCGCCAAGTCTCTCATGCGACCGAGCTCGACCTCATGCTTCGCCTACGTCTAACCCACTTCTGAGGGGTAACCGCCGTCCGCAGACGTCATGTGCGGAAGCCCTGTCGCGCGCCGGTCATGCAGTCGTGTGCATGACTGCTCGTCCTGATCACCACCTGTCCCCCCCTCGAGGGCATGACGGGCTGTCCGGCGACAGCGAAGAGGCGTCGGTAGCCACCTCTTGAACGTCCGCTTCTGCCGCGCTGCGTACGAGTGCCGAGAGGCGCCGTCCTGTGCCGTGCCGCCGCGATCGGCCAGTACAGCGCGTCTGCTAGGGATCCCGTTTGTCAGCCCCGAACCGTACGGTCTAGGCATGGACATCATCGACGGGCGTGAGGTTCCGCCACGCCGCATCGACGGCGAAGAGACGATCGCCGGTACCCACCGGGGCAGCCTGATCGTGGCCAGGGGCGGTCACCTTCGCCTGGCGGGTACGCAGCGGGGCACCGTACATGTGGAGCCTGGTGGCGCCGCGGAGGTTCTGGGAAGCCTGCAAGGCACCCTGCACGTCGAACGTTCGGCGCACGTCCAGATTCACGGCCGCCAACAGGGGACAGTGCATGTGAAGCAGGGCGGCTTGGTGGAGGTCGCAGCAACAGGCCGGCTCCAGGGCACCCTTCACGTTGACGGGCGCCTCATCAACGGCGGCGTACGCGGAGGCACCGTGCACGGCAACGGATCCATCGAGGACGTAGAGGGCGGTACAGTGAAAGGGGCCGATGAGATCTGGCCGGATGGGACCCACGTTTACCGCTGGTAACCGCCGCGCAACGGGGAGCTCTTGTGCGACGGCCGCGAGGACGCGGTGGTGACTGTGAGCCGTTTCCGCCGAGGTTGCTGTCGCAACTGATCAGTAGAGCCAAGGCGACGATCGCGATTTGGTCGCACTACCTGCGGTCAGGAGAAGCGCGGCGCTCGCGGGCTTAGGGGCGTCTCAGAGCCGCCAACGGGAGAAGTCGCTTCCGAAGCAAGCAAGGGAACGCACTGATCTGCCGCTGGTCGCGGCGGGCAAACGGCCCGGCCGCCAAGGTGTAGGCGCCAGTCGCGTGTTTGACGAAGACGGGGGGAGCACGCTGAGCGCGCAGTGCCGTTGCGCTGGTGGCGGTGGTTGTGCAGCCCACTGCAGCGATGTGGTGGCCCACGGGGACCGTCCCCGACGAGGGACGGCGCCAGCCGTCTGACGGCGACCCCTAGGACCCCGAGTCCGTATGGGGTTCGGCTGGTCGGGAGCGGCAGATGGGCCGTTGATGGCCTGGCCTCAGGCTGGGGCCCAACTGGTGCCCGGCGGTCACTGCCTTGTCGGACAGTTCGGGCGGGCTCGTATGGGTTCTGCTCGGACCGCCCTGAGGGCCTGTGCTCAGCTGAGTGCGGGTGCGGGGATCCAGTGGAAGCCGCTGTTGCGGAGTTTGCGGGCGTTGTGGCAAGACGCTTGCAGGGTCCACTCGCCTTGGGCGTTGTTTAGGCCTCGGAGGCGTAGCCGGCCGGCGTCTTGGGCGACCTTCATCTGCCCGAAGACCGGTTCCACGATCGCCTTGCGTCTGGCGTAGTCCGCGGCGCCCTTCTTCGTGCGGAGCTTGCGGGTCATTCGCTGCTTGGGCGTCAGGCCCTTCGGGATCCGTCCGCGCGGCGCCGCTGACGGCTGCTCGCCATGCTTTTGACGGCCGGTCGCGATCAACGGATCGATCCCGGCGTCGGTGGCGGCCTGGACGTTGTCCTCGCTGAAGTACCCGGCATCGGCCAGCAGCGTGTCCGGTCGGTGGTCGATCCCGGCGGCCTGCAGCGACTCGGCTAGGTCCGCGAGCGCCCGCGGTAGCTCTGGGCTGTCCGCCCCGGACGGCACCAAGGTGGTGCTCAGGATGATCTGGCTGTGCTCGTCCACGATGGTTTGGGCGTTGTAGCAGTAGTGGAACGACCCGTCGGAGGTCTTCATGATCCGCGCCTCCGGGTCGGTGAAGGACCGCTGCGCCTTCGCGGGGACCACCGCAGCAGCCTCGGCCTCATCGCCCGCGGTGGCCTGCTCGGCCTCGTCCGCGCCGCGGTTGGCCGCGGCCTGCTCCGCCTTCGCGCGGGCCTTCGCGGCGTGCTCGGCCTCCAGGTCGGCCTTGGCCTTGCGGATCGCCGCCAGCCGCCCTTCCCGGCGGGCCAGTTCCGCGGGCAGCTCATCGCCGCGACGATCACCGTGCACCGCATCCTCGGCCGCATCCGTGCGCTCGGCGTCGGCGAGCAGCGCCGCGACCTCCGCCGCGAGCTCGGCTTCGGCCCGGACCATCCGGTCGTAGCTCATCGCCCGATGCCGGCTCGCCGAGGCACGGATCTTGCTGCCGTCCAGCACGACCTTGCCCAGCGACACCAACCCAGCCTGCGCGCACATCCCCAGCACCTGCGTAAACAGGGCGGTGAACGCCTGCAGGTGCCGGCGGCGGAACCGGCTGATCGCCACGAAGTCCGGCGCCGCCTGCGCGGTGAGGAACATGAACGCCACATCGTGATGGCAGCGGCGCTCCAGCTCGCGCGAGGAGGTGATCCCGTTCGAGTAGCCGTAGATCAGCAGCTTCAGCATCAGCCGCGGGTCATACGGCGGCGCGCCCCGCGCCTCGGTGTAGTCGTCATAGAACGGCGCCAGTTCCAGCCCGTGCTCAACCAGGTCATCCACCCAACGCGCCGCATCATCGGCCGGCAGCCAGTCCCGCAGGTCCGGCGCCAGCAGCATCGGCTGATCCTGGTCATAGCGGCGAAACGTCTTGTCCACCGCCGATCTCGGCCGCACCGGACCCTCCGAGCCCGGCTCGAGTTCCATTAGAACCGATTGCTCAACGTCCCGCGACCCTGGCATGCCACATTCTCCGGCGACACCAAGCGATCACGGGTTACCGACACGGGGTCCTAGGTGCCCGGCGGCTTTCGCCACGGCGCCTTCGGGTCGGCGAGTGTGTCAAGCAGAAACTCGCACCACAGCCGAGCCGCGGTGACGGCGAGGTGCGCATGACGAGCGCCGAGACCTAGTCGGGCTCCTTGAGGGCCATGACCGGTGCCATAGCCGCGATTGCGGAGTTCCGCGAGGCCGCTCGTGATCGTCATGGCCCCGCCCAAGATCTTCTTCACGGCATCGCTGCCGTCTGGACCTACGGGCGGGTTGGTGGGGTGCACCTGTAGGGCCAACTGGGCCTGGGCCACCAGTTGGGGGAGGTCGTCCTTCTCGTTCACCGGCAACCCGCACTCGCGAAGGACAAGCTTGGCCGTGCTCTCCACCAACTCCTTGGAGGAGCCGATGGCCTGGGCGTAGTCGCCGTCTTCAACGGCTCGCGTTATGCGCTCCAGCCCCTCGTGTACGGCCGCCGGGTCGCTCAGGGCTCTCAGGGCGCCGTCTCGCAACTCGACTGAACGGGTGCGTATGGTCACGCGCAAGCCCTCGTCGACCACGGCGTAGTTGTCCTGTTCAATCGCGGCCAAAGCCTCGAAGCGCAGGACTAGTTTGCGTTCGGACCGACCGGCGGTGCGCTCGAAGGCCCGTAGGGCTCGGCTCACGTGGGCGGGGTCGGTCCAGTCGACGGAGTCCAAGTAGGACTGGTAGCGAGTCCGCCGCTCACCCGGCAGGTCCTGTGTGTCGGGAGATGGGGCGAAGCCCTCGTCTTGCCAGAGGTCGTCAATCTCGCGTAGCACGAAGCCGGCGCCGAGCTCCCGAAACGCCGTCCGGGTCCGCCTGCTCACCAGCTCGCGCCGGGCCGGCATCAGGTACCGCCGATTGTTTCCTCGAGTCGAGTGATCATCACTCGGAACGCTACTGCGTAGCGGGACAGCGGCTCTTTCACTAGCGTGGCGCGCCAGTGCGGCGCGCGCTGGCCGTGAATCAGCAGCAGGAGACCGCCGGGTCCTCGGCAACGGGCAAGCGGCCCCGCGAGCGGCGTCCGCTATGCCGCGTGGCGAGCGGCTGGGCAAATGCATAGTCATGCATCCGCCCCTCGATCCTGAGCCTCGGCGACGTAGGGAGGGCTCCGCGGCGGGAGAGCGAAGAACGACAGTTCTGCACGGTCGAGAACGACGCTTCTCTACCGACACAGGCCTCAGAGCCGGCGGCCGCCACAGTCGCCGGCACGGCTCCGATGTGACCGCCCGCCATACGGCAGAAGCGCGCGTAGGGAATGGCGATCACCGGCGCCCAGCGGCTGCTCACATGCCTCGTGCACCGTCGAGGGTCTCGCGGATGATGTCTGCGTGACCGGCGTGGCGGGCGGTTTCCTCGATCATGTGGAGCAGGACGTAGCGCAGGTTGCACTCGATGAGGTCCGGGCGCGTGCAGGGAGCGTCGAGGTCCATCGAGGCGATGATCTCGTTCGACGCTTCGATCTGCTCGCGGTAGACCGCGATCCAGTGCGACACGGTGTCGCTCTCATTGACCATGAGCTCGGCATCGCGCGGTTCAGGCATGACCTCGGGCCACCCGTCTGGCAATTGCCGTCCGGCCATAGCCACCTGGAACCAGCGTTGCTCCCACGTTGCAGCGTGCTTGATGAGGCCGAGGAGCGACAGCGAACTCGCGGTAGGCGCCCGGCGCGCCAGTTCGTCGCTGACCCCTTCGACCTTTCGGATCAGCCCGATGCGCTGGGCTTCGAGCACGTTCTCCAACGCTTCACGCTCGGACTCCGGCGTGTAACTAGTCAGGTGGTTTGTGGGCTTGGTAGCCATGGGTGCCCGGCGGCGAGCTGGGTGAGCGCCTGGTAGAGGTTGATGTTTTGCTTGCCGGCGGTGCCGGTGTAGGAGCGGATAGCGGCGAA
>JAABUT010003183.1_pt1 | contig 14475 bp, 16 predicted proteins | sample 5559281 | NCBI WGS metagenome assembly JAABUT01 (sample SAMN10711880, study PRJNA513359) | rock metagenome | isolation source: Antarctica rocks | place: Antarctica: Victoria Land, Ricker Hills nord | collected 2016-01-04
GTGTAGGTCGCCGCACTGGCTCCCGTCGCCAGTCCGCACGCCATCGCCGCCGCCAGTAGTGCTGCGCGCATTCACTGTGATCCCCATGCCGGCCGGAGTGATCCCGGCCTATCGGCAATGTCGCGGGAGCGAAACGCACTGTCAACCTACGTTGAACACGCTGGCGGGGAGCGTGGCCAGCAAACACTCCATTCCCAAACCCGACATTTCCTAACGTGTCTGTTCTGGATGTCGGTGTGATCGTCGGCCTCGGCCCATTTGCAATTCTCTGTTGCGGGCCTTTCCCCCTGGCGTCCGACTTCTGGGAAGTGGCGTTGGGACTACCCCCGCCCCTATGCTGTGGTTAGTAGGGGCGGGGCGCTACTCCGGCGCCGGCACTATCTCCAACGCCCAATCGAAGCGCGCTGTCCTGCCCTGCTCTTGCGCCAGACAGGCAAGAAATCGAGCCTGGCCGAATGTCCGCCAACACCAGCCAACGCAAGCTGCACGGCGCCGTCATGGGCGCCACCGTTGCCGACTTCGCAGATTGGCGGCTTGTTGTGACCTGCCGCGGTTGCTGCCCCTGCCGGACCCGCATCAGCAGTTGCGGCAGTCGCCCGGCCAGCGCCGTCCCCGTGTCTCGCCTGCAGCCCAGCGCCACCTTCGCCACGGTGCTGCACCGGCTGCGCTGTATCAGGTGCGGCAGCCGCGCCGACCGCGTGCTGCTGGACAATCAGGCCCTCGACTGGCGGCGGCGCGTCATCCGGCTGTGGGGGCGAGGGGCGCACGCCTAGACGGGCGGTGCTGGGCGATCAGCTCCATCACCAGCCAAGGCATCCAGGCGGTGATCCGACCACGCGCACCGGGTCGAATGTCAGGCTCGGCGGCATCATGGCGTGCAGTTCGGCCAGGGTGCTGGCGATCAGGTGTCCTGGTAGTAATCGCCCGCCGTCGTGCGCCTCGGTGTGCGCCTGCGCCATCACGCCGACACCGCCTAGGGCTGGGATGGCAAACCACGCCACGCCTTCCTGTCGGTCGTGCAGCGCGGCGGCTTCTGCTGGCGTCAGCGCCGGTCCAGGATCATCTAGGCTGGCCATGGATCAGCGCGGCCCTGGTACCAGTTGCACGGCCCAGCTTGGCAGAGGCCCGCCTGTGTGATCCCGGACGTGCCCAGCTACCAGATAGACCGGCTCCGGCTTGCCCCGGCAAGCAGAACAGCGCAGCGCCGCCAGCCCGCCCCTGAATGGACGGTCGCCCCGTTGAAGCAGCATCTTCACCGGATGCAGGACTGTTCGCGGCGAACATGGGCACCGTAGTTCAAGCCAGCACTTGGGCCAGTTGGATAGGCGTTGGTCGAGGTGGAAAATGGGAGGATGCAAGGTGCGCTCCGAGACGAACGCGCCAGGGTGGATTTCTTGGAGGGGCGGGGCAAGCACCGGCTGCTACGGCCGTTTCAGGAACACGCCTTCCCGACCGCCCCGTGCGCGCCTGTAGTTTTTGCCGCCGCCTCCGCCATGTACTGGCCCCGCCGCGTCGTGCCATAATAGCGGTCGCCCTGGCAGTGATAGACCTTCGAGCTGGTGTTGACCCACACCATGCCGGGTCCGCCGCCTGCCGCCGGGGTGGCTTGCGGGCCCTGGTTGCGATTGGTGGAGCGGGACGGCTGCACTCGGTCGGCGGGCGTGTCAGCTCCAAAGGGGTTGCCCCGGCCCATCGCGCCAGCTTGCGGCAGTCCGCCGTGTGCAACGCATATGCGCTGGGCGTTCGGGCCGGTCAGCACCGTGCCGTCGTTGCAGGTCACGGATTGAGCCTGCGCAGACCCGGCCAGGCCGACGGCGAGGGCGAACGCGATCAAGAAGAAACGCATGACAGTGGCTCCGGTGCGGGTTGGGCGAGTTCCGTGCGGTGACGGTGCAAGGTGTGCCCTGGTTGGTCAACGGCACACGTGCCAGGTTCCGGGCTGGCCGGTAGTAGGCAGGCACGCGGTGGGGTGGCCGATGGACGAGCTGGATGCCTACCGCTGCGCCAAGGTGCTGCTGGACCAGTATGGGGACAAGGCGGACCTGCAAGCTGCCGTGCGCGCGGACGAGCTGGACGCTGCAGGCGACGAGGCAGGCCGGCGGGCCTGGATGCGTATCCTGGCTGCCATCGACGAACTGCAACGACTGGAGCGCAGGCCGGACGAGGCGCTCCAGTAGTCGGGCGGCGCCCAGGCTGCTCATGCTTGTGTCAGCCGCGCCGGGGATGTGGCTGCGGAGGGTGAAAGCATGAGCAAGGGAGGATACCTACAAGACGCGGATCACATGACAGCCGGCAAGGTGGAACGTCAATTCCATTGTTGTTCGCATGACGGGTCGTTAGGGTTTCCCTCACAACACGGGATAGGGGAACTGCCGGTGTCTATTGAACAGGCCGTTGCTGCCCTGGAGCACTTGGATGCAGAATCCCAGCGTCTCCGCAATCAGCGGGCTGAAATCGACAACCAACTGGCCGAGAATGAAGGAGAAACCAGTCAGCTGCGCACCTACCTTGTTGTAGAGCGTAAGTTTGTGGAAGCCAGATCAAAGCAGGAAACAGATGGGCCGGCGTCCACAACAGCGTCTACATCTGACACGTCAAATGACAAAACGCTTTCCCGCAGGGTCACGGACATGGCCGTTGATCTCATAAGGGCTAAAGGGCGGCCGATTCACACGCGACCTACTTCCTCAGATGACACAACACGGTTTAATCGTGGGCGGGCGAAATCCTGTTGCGAACCTGTCTGGTTACCTGTGCCGCGACAAGAAGCGTTTGGTGAACAATCGCAGCCTTGGTTGGAGTTTGGTGGAGTGGGGTGGCGATACACCGCCTACCACCTAATGATCTGCCCAAGAAGGCAGATGTGACATCGGGATAGCCGTCAGACGATGCTGCCAACGGAGGAGGTAAAACGGCCTGCACGCCTCAATACTATCGGCCCGGCACGTCCAAGGCGCAGAAGGTCCGCCCGGTTGTTGTGTCCCGCCGAAGCGAACTGGCGCATTGCTGGACGAAATCGTGCGGTGCCCCGTTGCCTGGCCGGCTGACTCCGGCTCAGTAGCCACCCCCAAGCAGCAGGAAGCCGGTGAACACTAGCGCACCAGCGGTTTACAGGTAGCGCGTCTGGCTCCCGGCCCTGGCGTAGATCACCCTCACCCCTGAGCGGCGCTGGACCGCTGCTGCCAGCGGGCCTTGTTGGTCTCGTATCGGAAAGGAAGCTGATTAGAGTGATCGGGGTGGGCGCGAGAGCATCTCGGCCGCCATCTCCACGAGCGGGATAGACGGCGGTAGAGGCATATCAACCACGCGGAAGTCTTCCCGGAACTCATCCCTCGCCTGGGTAACTGCTGCATCAAACACCTTGTCGCGGGGTGTCTGCATCCCGTCGCCGACCAGCACGAGCAGCAGCTTCGCCGCCACTTTCGCCGCCAGGGTCCGCGCTTGTGCTAAGTAGGGTAGATCTCTTTCGTCTCGGTGGAGGACGACGCACGCGATGACTGATGCCAGCGCCTCCGCACCTTTCCCGCGATCTGGTAGGGCGGCAGCGGCAAAGCCAACGGCGTCTTGGTCAAGCACGACGAGGCCGATCGAGGCAGCATTCGGACCTGATAGCACCTCGGCGGTATCTGCGGGCTGACAATGGTAGGTGGTCGCAAAAGCAGAAATCGCGGACCTAAACTCCTCAGCATCCGCCGCTGCTGCGAGGACAGCTGGTCGATCCCGGTAACGCGAGAGAACAGTCAACGCATACGCATCGCGGCCGTCCAGGGCATCACCGACGACGACGTGGCGGTGGAGTCCAGGTTCTGGCGTGCGCCAAGGAAGGGCTGCCTTTGGATGTCGCGTAGATTGCACGACGAGGATGTTCGAGCGCACGGTCCCATGCGTAACCTTGTCGATCTCCGCCTTGGCAGTATTGAGGTTTCTGGACATCTGCACCATGTACCTCCCGCGGTGCGCTGCCTCACGGACTTTCGTATTTCCGTTAAGCAGCACGTTGGGCAGGGTCCAGGACCACGCGCAGCCGGCATCGGGCCAGGGCGTCTCTACCACCATAATTCGACCTTCGAGAATGCCTCCAGCAAGAGGCGCGGGCCTGAGAGACGGTGGGGGCCGGTTGCGGACGAAGGGTGGCGTACGATGGAAGGCCACCCCCTGGCGTTGATAGAACCGCTCCATTTCGGCGAGTTCATCGACCGTTTCGAAAACGTTAACGCCGTATCGCTGCGCCCAGGTCTCAAGCGGAAAGATAGGTGTGAACGGGGGCATTGGCATCCGCACCGCGCAGAGACCGGGTAAGCCCGCGGCAGGCTTTTGGACGAAGATGTCGAAGCCTGGGTGGTCGCTCATGGGTCGCTTCTCATTCTCCAAGACCCAGGCGCCTAGCCGACGTGCCGCGTCCACATTCAGCAGTTGCTGTATGATCTCCGGCTTCTGGCCCGAGAACGCGTTGCTTAGGTGCGTTTGCCCGATGTGCACGATGCACGCAAAGCCGCGGTCCCCGACCAAGAGGGGCATCAGCGTGACCAGGCACGCCGGCAGCCCCAGCGGACGCCACCAGTAAATCCAGGGCCACTTCGTTGCTGATACTGGCCCACCCTCCGCCGGCTCAAAACGGCGCAGCAGAGCTAGAAGGTCTTCCTTAGCCGCGATGCCAGTGACGGCCGGGCCGATACGTATCTCGACGTGATCGGGAGCTAGCGGCCCACCCGCCTCAAAGGCGTCCCAATTCAGCTCTCCCGGATCGTTCGTGCTGTCGATGACGTATTCGGGGTCGGACGACATTTTTGCCAAAGCACCGGCAACCTCACTCTCGTCCATAGCTTCAACGACCTGGGTCATGTTGAGGAGGCTCACCTTCGCCAGCGATGCGACAATTCCGGCGGCTGTGCTGGGATAGCCTTGAGATGCCATGTACTGCCCTCCCCTTCCAAAATGTTGGTCACACCGAAATAGCGGGGCTGGAACGTATTGGTTTCTCCCGGACCAGCACGTCCAAGCGGACGGACGGGAACAGAAGGCGGCGCAAGTCCAACAAGACGGGACGGCTATCTAGCGTAGTCCGCAGTCAAGTCCGCCCTATCGCCCAGCCGTGCCCTTCCGCAGTGGCGGAAAAAGCCAAAACGCGCACGTTTGGCCCCCATCCTGTTCGCGCACCGCACTTCCCTGGCATAGCTCCGCAACCCGCGCCACAGCACCATGGGACCAGCCGGCGGCGAACAGCCCAGCACCCTCGCCCAATAGCACCAGCACGATCCCGGCACCGATCAGCCCGCGACGGCGCCAACCTTTCCATGCGCCGGTGCGTGCCAGGGCGAGCCGGTCCTGCCGCTCTAGGCGAGCCTGGCGCTCATAGACTGCGACGATCTTGTCCCGCATCTCGGCGTCCATTGGGTGCCGGGCGTGCTCAACCGTGCCGTCCAGCCGTCGCACGAACGCCGGCAGCACACCCAGCGCCTCCGCCAGCGCGGCCATCATGAAGCGGTAGGGGTCGCGCCCTAGCCCGGCTTTCTCGACGCCCTGCGCCAGGCTGGCCTGCGCTTCCGAAACCAGCGTGACAAACGCATCATCGTCCGCCGCAGCAAGTGGGGTCGCCCCGTGTTCGGACACCGCCTGGCCAGTCACAGCAGCCATGTCGGGATGGCCGCGTGTGCTGCTTCCATGCGTTCCATCCAGCGCCGGACCATCGCGCGTTCAAACCCGCCGATGGGTGGGAAAGACGCCGACGCCGGAACCTGCCCGTCGCGGGCCTGGACGAACTGCAGCCGCTTGCCCTCGATCTCCTGCATGACTTCCGGCTCCAGCCGGGGCATCCACAGCGGCACGGCGCCGCGTTCCAGGGCGGTGCGGACGGAGCTATGCCGCAGCACCCGCGTGAAAGCTTCATCTCGCGACATGGAGCTATCAGCACGGCCTTCGTTGAACATCAGGACCGTGGCTTTGGGCTGAAAGCCGGCGGCTTCCAGCGTGTCCAGCGCCGCCAAGTCGTCGGGCCGCGGGGTCAGGGTGTAGCAGGCGATGGGAGCCAGCCCGGCGTCCTCCATCGTGGTGGCAATGCCCGGGGCAGCGTCAACCAGCTTGGCAAGCGCGGTATCGCCGCCGCCAAAGTCCAACATCGCGTTGTGCTGCTTCTCAGTCATCAGGAAGGTCAGGAACTCCCGCAGCCAACGTGCGGTTTGCACGCCATCGCTGCTGGGGGGCTGCTCGACCCCCTCAAACCAAGTCGCCAGGCTACGGTTGGCGGGATCGAGGGCCGCCAGGATCGCCTGCCGCCCCTGTTCCTGCATCCGCCCGATGAGATAGCGGACCTCGACCGTCTTACCGCTGTTGCCGCCGCCGATTATGAACCAGACCTTGGGCTTGCCCGTCAGGTCCAGCGACGACTTCACCGCGATCTCGGCGGCTCCGCCCAGGCTGCTGGCCGGAGCCAGCCCCATCCTGATTTCCGGCTCACCTTCCGCAACCGGCCGGCGCCGGAACGCGGACACCATGTTTGAAGGCAGCGCAGGGGCTTCCTGCTTCGCTGTCACGTCCTGCTTAGCGACCATAGAGGTTGCACCTTTTGTTGGTGTGGAGATCATCGCCGGGTGGCACCGGGCGCGAACCGGGCGAGCACGTCGTCCGCATTGACGGTCGGCTCTGCTGGGGTGGGTGTTTCAGCGTTGACTGGTGGTGGGGACGGCGGCGCTGGCGCCTTCGCAACCGGGTCCAAGCCGCGAGGGGTGGCATAGCCGAACGTCCGCCGGGGCGGTTCCGCTTCGCCGCCACCCGGAGCAGGTGGCGCAGATTGGGCCGCCTTGCCGGGATCTGCAGTTGGCGCCGGCATGGAAGCGGCTTGCGGCGTCGGCACGGTCGGAACCGTCGCAGGCTGCCCGGCCACCGTTGCCGTCATCGGACCGGATGGCGCGGCCTGGATGTTGACCGTGAGGTGCCCGATTGATCCCAAATTGCCTAGAACTTCGCGCAGAGCCTCGACCGGGAAGCCGTGGTGCGGTGTGGCCTTCCGTTCGCGCTTGCGCTGCCGAGAACGCAGGCCGGCAACCTTGTCGCCCAGGAGAGCCGCCGTCCACTGGCCACCAGCGTAGGTGATGCCCGCTTCATTGAGGGACCGGGCTATGTCGCGCCATGACCAGCGCTCCATGCGGACCATCCGCTGCATCTCGTCCATGTGCCGCCGCAGCCAGGGTTCGATCCCGTCCGCAGGCGTCCACTTGGTGGCCCACGCAGCCGCCAGCTTTCGCACTTCATCGTCGGAGCGGGGCGGCTTCGTGTTCGTCACACGCTAACGATGGCACAGACCAGGGCTGGTTTCTACTCAAATTCCTATCCTATTTCCTTCTAAATGCACCTACTTATAAACCTACCTAGATTCCTGCTTATTCAGAGTAAGTGCTAAAACAGAAGGAAGTGCTACAGACCATTGCATGGTAGAACCATGCAAGCCTAGATTCAGGGACGGCAGGTTCACGGGGAACGCAGAGCATGGCTGACCAGGAGGTGTTTGCTGCTTTGGCCCGCATCGAGCAGCGCCAGGCGGCTTATGAGCAGGTCGCGCACAGCATCCTAGACATGATGGCGGTTCACAACGAGAAGCTGGACGCCATCCTAGAAGCGGCAATGGGAAAGCCGGGACCAAGCCCGGTTGCGGAGGCGCTGGCAGCCATCTTGGTAGCAACCCAGGAACAGACGAGGCTGCTGTCCGATCTCCCGAGCGCCCTGGCCGTGACGATCCGCGAGGAGATGCAGCGCGAGCTTGAGGCCGAGGGCTACGAGACAGAGCCGGCCGTGCCAGGAGCCTTTGACGACCAGGACGACGGCGACCAAGCCGGCGACCGGCACTGACCCGATGCTGACGTTCCGCAAGGGCACTGCCGGCACGCCCACCGCGGCACAGGCGATGGCTGACCACCTCAGCGAGCAGACCTTGCCCGAGGAGATGGTCGCAATGGCCGAGTATTACCTCCGGGGGGTTAAGCGCGCGGAGGCTGAGGGGACGGCAGCCATGCCGCGGCAGGATATGCCCTTGGCTGTCGCCGAGGTGCTGGGCATCGACATGAACCGGACGCTGACCAAGGCCGAGGTCGTGAACCTGCTGCGCGGCGTCCGGGCGGACGGCGAGGCGATAGAGGGTAAGAAGAACTACCGGGTAGCGGCTGGCAAGGACCGGATCACCTACGTTGATTTCACCTTCTCAGCACCCAAGAGCGTGTCGGTTGCAATGGCGCTGGCGCCGACCGATGCCGAGCGGCACATGATCGTCGGCGCGCACCGAGATGCCGTGATGGCCGGCATGGCGCACCTGGAAACCATCGTTGCACGCGCCCGAAAAGGGGATGGAGGTTCAAAGGGCAGCATCCCCGGCAAGCTGGGATGGGTCACATACGACCACTACACGGCCCGCCCAACCATCGAGATACCCCACACCGAGGCGGACGGCACCCGCACGACGCTGATCCAGACGGTGCGCAACGCCAAGGTCGCCGGGGACATGCAGCTCCACACGCACGTTACCACGCCGAACGTCGTTGTCTGCGACGACGGGACGGTCGGCAGCATGGACATGCTGGCGATGCACGACCGGGTGCATGAGGTCGGCGCTTACTACCAGGCCCACCTTGCAACCAACCTACGGGCGCATGGGATCGACGTGGTGCTCGACCAGCGGACTGACACCGCCCGCGTCGTCGCGGTGCCGGACGCGGTATGCGCCGTGTTCAGTAAGCGGACGCGGGACGGCGAGGTGGCGGCCCGCGAGTATGTGGCGGCGCAGGGCCTGGATTGGGACGCGATGCACCCGATGGAGCTGGCCGGCGTGTTGAAGGGCGGAGCGCGTGCAACCCGCCGGCAGAAGGAGACGGGTCAGCGCGGCGACGACATGACGGACCTGGCCGCATGGAAGGCGCAGGCCAAGGCTGCCGGCTACGAGCACGCCAGCGTCATTGACCCCGAGGTGAAGCACCGCCCAACGCCGACCGAGCAGGAACGCCTGTTGCACGGCTACAAGGCTTCCCTGCCCGTCCTGGCTCGGCAGTTTGAGAGCCGGGCGACCATGTATGCCAGCGTGGCCCGCACGGCGGCGGCGCGCGGCCTGATCGCGTCCGGTGTGGATTCTGCCGCCGACATCGACCGGATCACCGCGGCGATGCGCGAGCATGGTGTCCAGCATAGCGGCAAGCAGGTTCCGCTGATGTGGGCCGAGGTCGCCACGGAGGGCGAGGACGCCACGGCGGGCGGGCGCCGGCCACGGGTGAAGATCACAACAACCTTGCACGTCGCCCAGGAGGAGGAGGCGATGCGCCTGGCGACCAAGGCGGCAGCTGACCACAGCGCCGCCCTGCAGCCTGATGAGATCGAACGCGCGGTGCAGCACGTATCGAGGCGGGACGGTTTGGACTTTACCAGTGAGCACGGCGCCGAGCAGCGGCGCATCATTGACGCCTTGGGCACGTCCGGCCGCTTCGCTGTGGCCGTTGGCGTCGGCGGCGCTGGCAAGACGACCTTGCTGCGCCCGCTGGTGGAGGCATGGACCGCGCCCATCCCCGATGTCCGCCCCGGGCGCGAAGTGTATGGCACTGCCTTGGCCTGGCGGCAGGCCGAACCCTTGGCTGACGCTGGGATTAAGCCAGAGAACGCAATGGCGATTGCGGCGCTGCTGACGCGGGCCAAGGCTGGCAATCTGCACCTCGACCACAACAGCGTGGTGGTGGTGGACGAGCTGAGCCAGGTCGGCACTGCACAGGCGCTGGGCTTGCTGCGCCTCCAGGCCGCGCATGGCTTCTCCATCGTGGCGATCGGCGACGACAAGCAGGCCCAGGCCATCGACGCCGGCAACACGATCGCCCTACTGCGGAAGGCGCTTGGCACCGAGGCCGTGCCCGAGCTGGAAAGCACCGTCCGCCAGCTCCGTGACCGTGACAAAGAGACCAGCCTGATGTTCCGGCAGGGCGACGCAGCCAGCGGCATCACCCGGTTGCGTGAGGACGGCCATGCCATGCTGGTGCAGGGCGGACACCGTCATGCGGTGGAGGCGGTGGCGGACTTATGGGAAGCCCGGCAGCGGGAGAACGCCGGCCGCCAGGGCTACACGCTGACCGTCAGCGCCCCGACCAACGCCGACGCTCACGCCATCAGCAGCGCGATCCGGGAGCGCAGGCGCAAGGCCGGCAAGGTCGGCGCCGACCAGGTGACGGTCAAGGCGACTGACCAGAACCGGGCGGAATATGACTTGCCGCTGGCCGTTGGCGACCAGGTGCGGTTGTTCGCGCGCACTCAGGCAGCATTCGGCGGCAGGGGTGGGAACTTAGGAAACAACGGGTCGGTTGTGGAAGTAGAGCGCATCGCGGCGGACGGGGTGCAGCTCCGCAACGCCAAGGGCAAAGGCAACGCCGGCTTCGTGAAATGGGACAACTTGCGCGACCCCGCCAGCGGGCGCGTCCGCCTGGCTTACGGCGATGTCATCACCATCGACGCCATCCAGTCCGCCACCTCGACCGAGCACATCAACGCCATGCCCAGCGGGTCGGAGGCGGTGCAGAGCTTCAAGGCATACGTCGCGCAGTCCCGGTCCCGCGAGACAACCTTCCTGATTGTCGCGGACGGGCGTGAGCGTACCGAGATCATCGGCCGGCGCGCACTCGGCAACGTGGCGCCGATCACCGAGGACGACGTGTGGGCCAACGTCGCCCACAACCTGTCCCGGCAGCCGGCGAAGGAGCTGGCAACCGACCTGCTGGACCGGGCGCGCGATATGCGAACCGGCACCGTCAGGAGCCTGGCAACGGCCTTCCAGCCAGGCCAGCAACGCCAGGCCACGGGCGGGCCAGCGCCGGACCTGCGTTCCGCCTTTACCGAGCGCCGGGCCGAACGCGACGTTGCAGGCCAGACGCAGGCAATGGGCACCGCAACGGCGCAGGGCGCCACTGCCACCCACGAGATCACCCGCCGGCTAACGGGGCCAGGCGAGGCCCGCAAAGCCCTGCAGGAAGCTCGCCGCTCTATGCGTCCAGCAGCAGCCAGGCCGAAGAAGGGAAGAAAGCAGCTGGTGTTGACGCCCACGGAGGCCCAGGCCGAGTTTACCGATGCGCTGCACCGTGCCGGACTGCGTCTGAAGGGTGCACCCGTCATGGACGGTCAGAAGCATCGAGTGCCGGTTGAGGGCGACCGCAAGGGCCGCCTGTCCGGAACCTACGTCGGGCACCTGGACGGCTACCCGGCAGGCTACATCCACAACTTCAAGACCGGCGACGAGATCAAGTGGAGAGCGTCGCGTCCGTCAAAAGAGACGACGCTGGAGGAACGCGAGCAGGCCAGGGCGCAGATCGCCACCGACCGCGCCGCGAAGGATGCGGAGCGCAGCCACCACGAGGCTGTCACGTCGCACAAGGCCCGTGCCATCTGGAACCGCGCTCAGCCTGTCCAGGCGCATCCCTATCTGACGCGCAAGGATGTGGCGGCGCACGGCTTGCGGCAGGACCGGCGGGGCAACCTGCTGGTGCCCATGCGGGATGCGGACGGTAAGTTATGGGGCGTCCAGACGATCACGGCGGACGGTGGCAAACTGTATATGGCAGGCGGCAAAAAGCAGGGCATGCATGCCATGCTGGGCGAGGTTCGGCCCGGCCAGCCCCTGATCATAGCCGAGGGGTTTGCGACCGCGGCGACGATGAGGGAAGTGACTGACGTGGCCGTCGCCGTCGCATTCGACAGCGGCAACCTCGTGGAGGTGGCCCGAGCCTACCGTGCGCGCGACCCAGCCTTGCCTATCGTGATCGCGGCCGACAATGATCACCACCTGCCACGGCGCGACCCTCCGCTCCCCAACGTGGGAGAGGTCAAGGCCGCCGCCGCGGCGCAAGAGGTCGGCGGCGTGGTTCTGCAGCCTGCATTCGCGTCCACCGATACCGGGACGGATTGGAATGATTATGCGGCGCAGCACGGCAAGGGCGCGGTGCAGTTGGTGGTGCAGGCCGAGATGAGCAAGCACGGGTTCGAGATGCCGGCCAAGTTGGCTAAGCAGGCTACGGCCCCGCACGCCGTCACGCAGGCTATGCGCGACGCAGCGCGGCAGAGTGCCACGCAGACGGCGCAAACCCCGCAACGGGCTGCCCAGGAAGCGGCCCAGCGTGCTCAGGAGCGTTCGAGAGGGCCGACGCTGTGATGCGGTAATGCTTGACAGCCCAGCCTTTGGAAAGGTCAGCATGGCGCACTAGGGAGAAACCGCATGGTCCTGATCCTGATCGGCCTCGTTGTCCTGATGATTGTTGTCTGGATCAATCGCGAGCTGGTGAAGGAGCGGGAGGCAGCCAGCCCTTACGTCGGCCTTGATAAGCATGGCAGGCCATGGCGGAACGGGTCTGGCGGCAGCTACGCAATCTCCGGCGACCGGGGGCATAGCTGCGGCCACGGCGCCGGACACGGTGGGCATGGCGGTGACTGCGGCGGGGGAGACAGCGGCGGTGGCGGCCACTAGGCTAGCTGGATGCCATCCGACGCCTCCGGGACACCCACCCTTCGCCAGCAGATCGACATCCTTCCGGCCAACATCCTAAGCGTCTGGCGCAGCCGCTATGCCAACCAGGGAACGGACCTTGAGGCTCGCGCGATCATAGACCGGGAGGCGGCTGCCATTCGTGCCAGAGGAGAGACGGCGGACGCGCTGGCAATCTGGATGCGCCTTGCCGACGCAGCAGGAAAGCTGCGGGAGCCGCCGTCCGCGCTGGCTGCTGCGGCGGCTTTGGCCGGGCTTGCGGCCGGCGTCCGCACGCAAGGATTCTTCGAGGTGTCCAGTGAGACTGATTTATCGCTCTGATGCGTGGGCAGCAGAAACGGAAGGGCAGCCCCGTAGGACCGCCCCGTTACCAGAGTCCACGCTTTACCGTCTATGCCAACGTCCGGCCTACCTCCTCTGCCGCAGCGCCGCTTCCACGTCCGCTTTCGGTGCACATGCCAGCATCCGTTCGCAGTGTTGAGCAAATGCGTCCCGCTCGTCTGCCGGCAGGCTGCGGGCGAGGTTCAGCACCACGCACGCTAGGAAAACACCGGCCAGCACCTTCGCCAGCCAGCCGTGATCGGCGTCGGGCATAGCGCCCGCGCAGCCCGTCATGACGACACCCCGCCAGCGTCGGCGCCTGCCCCCAACAGCATCACTGTGTCTGCCACCAGCGACCGCACTGTGTCCGCTTTCCCTTCACGATGCCTGAGTTGCCGAACGCCCGTTCAACGATCCGCGCTTTAACCGCGTGTTCAAGGCGATGAAGCTGAGTAGCACGGTCGATGAAGCGGCGGGCGACGTGCAGGGGTTGGGCCGGGCCGCGACATACGACTATCAGGGCGGGTGACTGCTGGGACTGCTGCCGCGGCCGGTAACACTTTATTCCCAGGTAGGACATTTCATATCGGGACCTCACGGCGCAACGATGCGATGTCTCTGCCCGCCGCGTAGGAGTTGCACCATAAGCAGTCTACTCCTGGCCCCTAGCGTCTGACCTCTGGGAGGTGGCGCTGGGACTAACCCCCGCCCCTACGTTGCGGTTGGGGCGGGGACTACCCGGGCGCCGGCACCAGTTGCATGGCCCAGCTTGGCAGAGGCCCGCCCGTGTGATCCCGGACGTGCCCGGCCACCAAATAGACCGGCGCCGGCTTGCTTTGGCACTTTGAGCAGCGCTGTTCGGCAAGCATAACAAATCCGAACTATTTCGGACTTACATCGTCTCGACCGTTTGACGGATGCTACTTACATTGCCTTGCATTTGCAGTCGCTAATCCAGCGAAGCCGCAAGCCAGCAATGGAGGTCGCGGCCAGTGGCTCAGTACAAAACATCTTTCGAGAACGCAGAGCCTCAATCGACTGAAGACCACATCGTGATCAACGACCGGCGACGCACGGGGCGCCCGGATCACGTCAACCCAACGTTGGTTCCGCTGCTACGAGGCGATCTAATGGCAGGCCTGCCACTTAGCGACGAAACGAAGTTGCTTGAGAACTGCGGCATTCTGGCGCATGTGGCCGGAATCGCGGCCGCCGTATGTGCAAGCGCGCTCATATGGGCCGTTATCAGCTTCGTAGTGAAAGCCATGTTGCCATAAGGTCCGCACAGGGTCCGCAGCCTGGCCGATTAGGGCCGTAAGACACCCTAAATCCTATCTAAACCACTGATAAGATTGGTGCCGGCTCGCGGGATTGAACCGCGGACCTACTGATTACGAATCAGTTGCTCTACCACTGAGCTAAGCCGGCATGGGCGCCAGAACCGCCACGGCGTCTGTGCCGCCGGGTATAACCGTCCTGCCCACCCGCCGCAACCGCCCGTCGCCGGCCCGCAGCGTGGACCCGGGCAGCCCCACCCTATCTGTAGCAGCGCGCAATGATGATTGCCCCGACGCGCAATCAAGGGCGGTTTCCGGCGCACATTGATTGAGACTGGCGGGGGTGCCCGACGCAGGCTTTTGGAGAATGGGCGCACGGTCATTGAGACG
>JAABUT010003185.1_pt1 | contig 14470 bp, 15 predicted proteins | sample 5559281 | NCBI WGS metagenome assembly JAABUT01 (sample SAMN10711880, study PRJNA513359) | rock metagenome | isolation source: Antarctica rocks | place: Antarctica: Victoria Land, Ricker Hills nord | collected 2016-01-04
AGGGCCGTGGACCGCCAACGGTCAGCTCCGCGCCCTGGCCGCAGCAAGGCTTCGAGGTGCAGTCCACGTTCAATCAGTGCCGATGGACCGACAGTAGCCAGCCCGGCTGCGGTGTCCGCAAGCGGAATGTCTATCGGGAGGGCCGCAGGTCAGCCTGGGTGCGTTGGCGATCTTGTCCCGTTAGACCCGTCCGGTTTGGATTCCCGCTCGGGTGCGTCATGCGGTACATGACCGGTGTCTCACTTCCTTGGAAGTAGGACGCCGGGGCCGCCGTCACGAGCGTGTCGGGAAGCCGCTGGTCGCCGCGTCCCGTTAGTTGTCTCGTTTTAGCGTGTCATAACAGCCGTACGGTGAGAACCTGCGGTACGGTGCCGATGTGGCGGTACTGGCGTATGCACGGGTGTCGAGTGAGAAGCAGTCACTCGAGCGGCAAATCCATGCGCTGACAGCGGAGGGCATCCCAACCGAGCGGATCTACGTCGACAAGAAATCTGGGGCCACCGTCGACCGGCCGGGGCTGCGGAAGCTCCTCGAGTACGCCCGCGAGGGAGATGTCATCGTTTTTCATACCCTCGATCGGCTCGGCCGGACTGTGCGCGACACCCTCAATCTGATTCATGACCTCACCGACCGGGGGATCGGGGTCCGCAACCTCGCCGACCCCATCAAGATCGACACCACCGCCCCCGACGACAGCATGGGGCAGCTCGCGGTGCTGCTGCTGGCGATGTTCGCGCAGATGGAACGCACCTACACCGCTGAACGTGCCGCGCACGCCCGGGCGGTGGCCTCCGCCCAGGGCCGGCGGGTCGGGCGCCCAGTCCTGGTCAGTGCCAAGCAGATCAAATATGCCGCACATTTGCGCGACTCCGGGCATACCATCGCCGAAATCGTTGAGGAGACCGGCATCCCGCGATCGACCCTGTACCGACATCTGCCCCCGCGCCCGGCTGAGCCCGTGACCGCCGCCGGCACACCCGGCGCGACCCGCGGGGACGACGGGGCGGCCGGCGGCGCCGGAGGAGATCGTGGCCACCGTGCGGACAACGTGGAGCGAGCCGTCGCCGGCTGATGGCCCGGCACTACGCGTGGGGGGACTACTTCTGGCCGAACCCGAGCAGGGCCGCCAGCTGCGAGCTGGTCAAAGCGCTGAGACTGGTGCAGGTAGGGAGCAGCCAGTGCGGATTCTCGTCGTAGGTGCCGGCGTTATTGGCAGTGTGTACGCCGGCAAGCTGTTGACTGCCGGACACGAGGTGGTGCTGCTCGCCCGCGGCCGCCGACTGGCGGACCTGCAAGCTTCGGGACTGATCCTGGAGGAGGCGCAGTCGGGGAAGCGAACGGCGCTGCCGGTCACGGCGGTCGCGGCCCTCGACTCGGCCGACCGGTATGACCTAGTGCTGGTGCCTGTCCGCTCTGAGCAGCTCACCAGCACGCTGCCGGTCTTGAGCAGCATGCGTGACGGGTCCGACGTGCTGTTCTTCGGCAACACCGCCGGACGCCAGGCACAACTCGTCGAGGCACTCGGCAGTCGCGTCCTGTTCGGCTTCCCCGCGGCTGGCGGCACTCGTGACGGCTCCGTCGTCCGCTACGTGCTGATCGGTCAACAACAGACGATGCTGGGTGAGCCGAACGGCGCGACCACCAGTCGCACCCGACACCTCAAGTCAACACTGCAGGATGCCGGGTTCCCGACCACTATCACCGCCAACATGGACGGCTGGCTGCTGGGGCACGCCGCGTTCGTCGTCCCGATCGCCTGCGCCCTATATCGGAGTGCTGAGCAGCCTCACTGAGCGTCCACAATGGGCGTTGCTGGGCACCCTGCTCAGTGATCATGCTCAGAGCATCACCCGAGCAGGCTCATGAGCGGGGCAGGCGCGCGAAGGTCGGTCACCGCTGAGTACGCCGCTAAGCGACGCGTGTGTGCGGGCGTGGCACTCGTACGTGCGTCAAATGACGCACCTGATCTCTGCCCCCCACGCGTGCGCGGGCGCGTGGGCACCTCATTCGGGCGCGAGTGGATACATTCTGAGAGCCCTGATGCGTGCAGCGCCGCCGTAGCGCCCCGAGCAACCCGTGTCAATAGTGTCGTTGCAGGGGATCCGAGGATAGGCACTACAGCGGCGCGAACCCGGAGGGGTCCAGCCCCGCGGCGCGGTGCCGGCTCCACCGATCGTCCGGAGCGGGAGTCGTGTTGCGCATGCCTGCCGCGTTCAAGGCATCGTCCTCGGCCTTGGTGATGATGACGCGTTCAGGCGAGGCCTCAATCGCAAGGCGCAGCACTTCTTCATCCGCTGGCACATCAGCTAACAGCCGCCGGATGAGGACGCTGACTGGAAGGACGTGCTCGAAGACAAGGCCGCCATGGTGCCCCTGTGCGCGACGCTCCCGCGCGGCCGGCGAGTGGAGAAGCGCGGGTGAATATTTTCCGCCGGCCGGCAAGCGCGGGCCCTCCCAATGAAAGAAGAGAGCCTCGCGCAGCACCTTCACACTGCTGGGTGCACCCGTCGCCACCTCATGGGCCTTGAACGCTCGCAGCACGGTCAGGATCAGGCTGAGATCAGCATCGTCGTCCCGCACGGTCGTGGGACCCGGTCGACTGCCTGCAATTGGCGGTACCTCAGGCCGGTCCTCCACCGGCTGGCCCGCAAGGTCCAGCGTTGCCGCGCGAAGTCCCTTATCGCACAGAATCTCAATCGTGTCCCGATCACAGAGCCCTGGCTTGAAATTCAGCCAGGCCGCACCGCGCTGATCGCGCAAGGCGTGAGTCAGGGCCTCGACGTCCGCGCGAAGGCTGTCGTGGAAGCCGAGTGCGATGTGGCGCCGTTTCGGGTGCGCCCGAAGGATGGTTCGGCCGCCAAGGCTGAACGATCGTCCCGGACCTGACTCGTCACGGCTGTCGCACTCGACGGCGGCCATGAGGTCAGATACGAAGCTGAACTCGTCGCGCACCCACCGGTCGACCAAACCCAGCTTTGCTTCGACGTCATTTCTGCTGCCCACGGGCGTCAGCGTGGCACGAGCGGACCCGCGGCAAGCCTATCGGCCCGGCTTCATCGGGCGTTGGTTGGGCTCGGCTGCGCCATCCTCGACGGTGGTGGTCGATTGGGAGCTGTTTGACCGCGCACTGAGGCGGAGTGTCGTTAAGGACGGCGGAGGGAGCCCGTTAGCGGGGGGTCTTGCGGTACGCTCCGGGTATGGGCACGGGCAGCAAACTCGTCGGCTACGCGAGGTGCAGCACTGATCGTCAGGACCTGACGGCGCAGTGGGATGCGCTGACCGGGTTGGGGGTGGTCGCGGACCGTATCTATGTGGATCACGGGTTGACGGGCACGGGCAGCAAACGCCCGGGGCTGCGGGAGGCCATGGCGGCCTGCCACGAGGGGTCGACGCTGGTGGTGACGAAGCTGGACCGGTTGGCACGGTCGGTCCGCGATGCTGGGGATATCGCCGAGGAACTCACTCGTAAAGGAGTGAAGCTGAGCATTGGTGGGTCGGTGCACGACCCGACTGACCCGTTCGGGAAGTTGTTGTTCAACGCCCTGGCGATGATCGCGGAGTTCGAGGTCGACCTTTCCCGGTTGAGGACGAGAGAAGGCATGAAAGTCGCCAAGGCGAAGGGCCGGCTCCGGGGTAAGCAACCCAAACTCAGTACGGCGCAGCAGAAGCATCTGGTGCAGCTGTACCACGAGGGTGGGCACACCAGCACGGAGCTGGCGGAGTTGCTGCAGGTGGGCCGCTCCACGGTGTACCGCACCCTGGCCCGAGCCAAAGCGCAGTCCATCGCCGCAGCAGGGGAGGCGTAGTCATGACCGGGTCGTGGTGGAGCGCGGGGGGTTCGTGGTCGTGCCACAGCAGATCGGGAATAGTGAGACCGGCAGGCATGCGGGGGAGGCGCGGGTGTGGCTGTCCCGAGCGGGGTGAATCCAACCCGGCCGGTGCCGATGCCGCGCCCAGGGGAGAGCTGTGGCGCGAGCAGCGGCGCGAGACGACAACGAGCCCGACCTGTTCAGGTTCCTCGACGAAGAGGGGTCCTCAGATGAACGAGGCGATACAGCAGATCGTGGAGCGGGTGTGGACCGAGCACCTGGGGATTCCCCCGGAGTGGAGCGGAGTTCTCTGTTATCTCGACACTCCGCTCGTCCGACGTCCCTGCTGTGAGGGCGATTGCCTGATCTGTGGGCCCGGCGAGGAGGCCGGTGTGCGGGTGGTCAAGGAGCGTTAGGGCGGGCTCATCCAACGGGTCATGTTGCTGGACGGCGGCAGCGAGGAGGCCGTGCTGGTGACGAAGTTCGTAGCGTCTCGTCAGATCGCCCAGCGATAGTGGCTGACGAACGGAATCCGGGCCCACATCTTGCCGAGTCCCCAGGTGTGCCGGCGTAGGTGAGGGAGCGGGGGCCGGGCTGCGGGGTGGCCGAGCTGGGTGAACCAGTGCGACACCTCTCCGTTGCGCACCGCTACAGCCGCGCCCAGGCCTCGTTGAGCACCGAGCGCAGCACCTGGGTGATCTCGTCGAAGTGGTGCTGCTCGGAGATCAGCGGCGGCGCGAGCTGGATCACTGGGTCCCCGCGGTCGTCGGCCCGGCAGTAGAGCCCGGCGTCGAACAGGGCGCGGGAGAGGAACCCGCGCAGCAGGCGCTCGGACTCGTCGTCGTCGAAGGTCTCCTTGGTGACCTTGTCCTTGACCAGCTCGATCCCGTAGAAGAACCCGGCCCCGCGGACGTCACCGACGATGGGCAGGTCGGTGAGGGTGTCGAGCGAGGCGCGCAGGGCCGCCTCGTTCGCCCGCACGTGGGCGTTGAGGCCCTCCCGGTCGAAGATGTCAAGGTTGGCCATGGCCATGGCCACGGCCGCGCTGACCGGGTGCCCGCCGAAGGTGAAGCCGTGCGCGAAGCTCGCGTCGCCGTGCAGGAACGGCTCGGTGATCCGCTCGCTGGCGATCATCGCGCCGATGGGGGAGTAGCCGCTGGTCATGCCCTTGGCGCAAGTGATCATGTCCGGCTGGTAGCCGTAGCGGGTGGCGGCGAAGGTCTCCCCGAGCCGGCCGAAGGAGCAGATCACCTCGTCGCTGACGAGCAGCACGTCGTGCCGGTCGCAGATCTCCCGGACGCGCTCGAAGTACCCGGGCGGCGGGGGGAAGCAGCCGCCGGCGTTCTGTACGGGCTCGAGGAACACCGCGGCCACCGTGTCGGGGCCCTCCATCTCGATCGCGCGCTCGATCTCGTCGGCCGCCCACCGCCCGAAGGCCACCGCGTCGTCGCCGAAGATCGGGGACCGGTAGATGTTGGTGTTGGCCACCTTCACCGCTCCGGGCACCAGGGGTTCGAACTGCTGCTTGGCCTCGGGGATCCCGGTGAGCGACAGCGCCCCCATGGTGGTGCCGTGGTAGGCGATGGTGCGGCTGATCGCCTTGGTCTTCATCGGTTTGCCGGTGGCCTTGAAGAACTGACGGGCGAGCTTCCACGCCGTCTCCACGGCCTCGCCGCCGCCGGTGGTGAAGAAGACCCGGTTGAGGTCGCCGGGGGCCTCACCGGCGAGCCGCTCGGCCAGCAGCGCTGCCTGCGGGTGCACGTAGGACCACAGCGGGAAAAAGGCGAGCTCGCTGGCCTGCTTGCTCGCCGCCTCGGCCAGCTCGGTGCGCCCGTGCCCGACCTGCACGACGAACAGCCCGGAGAGCCCGTCGAAGTAGCGCTTGCCGCGGGAGTCCCACACGTAGGGCCCCTCCCCGCGCACGATGACGGGGATGTCGCCGGAGGTGTAGGCCGAGAGCCGGCTGAAGTGCGGCCACAGGTGGTCGCGCGCAGCCTGCTCGACCCGGGCATCTTGAGTGTCGCGGTGAGGGTTGGTCATGTGGGGCTCGTCCTCGTCGTTCGGACACTATGCAAGTGATTCCGTCGTCTAAGTGCGGTTCGACGACGGCTACCATCGCCCTGATGGGGCTGTTGGTGCGGCCTCCTCGCCGTAGCGTGCGCAAAACGCCTCCAGCGCGCGTCGACCCGCGCCAAGGTCACGGCAGCGTGGTGGGCCGGGTTCCGAGCCAGGTGCAGCTCGATTCGCAGTGGGCCATTGACGTCGATGATCGGAACGCCGACGAGGTCGAAGCGCGGGTCGTCGGAGACCACCGCGACGAGGAGGGGCGCTGTGGCGAGGGCCTGGGCCACCTGCGGCTGGCCGCATTCCAGCGCGGTTGGCACGGGCGCTATCCCAGCGGCGGTGTCCCGGACGGCCTTGGCTGCGATACACGGCAGCACAGGCTCGTCGATAGTTATCGATGGCGTCACCGAGTGTGGTGACGAGCACGATGCATTCCTGCATTATCTTCTTGGCCGCCGTTTAGGCGGCTAGCCTTGCGCGTGATGAGCTGATCGGTATGCGATCACATCTCCATCATTTCGGCTAACGCGCCGGCACGATCCTGCTCGCTCAGTGGTCCGCTGCGCATGACCTCCCCCCGTTCCAGCACGGTGACTGAGGCTGCCAGCTGAATCACGATGTCCACGTTCTGTTCGACAAGCAGCACGGCCCCTTCTCGCGCGAAGGAGGCCAAGTGGTCGGCAATCTCCTCAACCACACCCCGCCAAACTCCTTCGGTCGGCTCGTCGAGGATCAGCAGCCGAGGCTGCCCCAGCAGTGCCCTGGCAATACCGAGCATCTTTTGCTCGCCGCCGCTCATTGTTCCGGCGACCTGATCGAGTCGGTTTGCGAGCTTGGGAAACAATTCAAGGACGCTTCCGAGTTCCGCCCGTGAACCGCGGGGGGCTGCGGTCCCACCGAGGACGAGGTTCTCGCGCACAGTCAGTGCGGAAAACACCGCGTGCTCTTGAGGTACGTACCCGACCCTCTGGCGCGCTAACTGTGTTGGTTGAACGCCTGTGACGTCCTTGCCCGCGTAAGTGACCGTGCCCGACGTGGGTTTCATGTAACCCATCAAAGTGCGCAGCAGCGTGGTCTTACCTGCGCCGTTGCGCCCGAGGAGTGCCACGACACCGTGTTCGGGTACCACCAGGTCAACACCGAACAGCACGCGGCTGCTTGCATATCCGGCCGAAAGCGAGTCGACCGCCAACAGCGCCCGTCCGTTGGGGCTTCCCTGCGGTTCAGCTCCGGGCACGGTAGACCTCCTTGACCTTTTCGTCCTGCTCCATCTCCTGCGGTGTCCCCGTCCGCACCAAGCTGCCCTGGTCCAACACCGTAATCTGGCCGCACAAGCGACGTATCCAGTCGAGGTCGTGCTCCACGATGAGCACAGAACACGTTGCCGAAAGTTCGCGAATGATCTCGCCGGTCCGCTCACGCTCTTCCGAGCTCATACCGCCAGTCGGCTCATCGAGCAGAAGGATGCGCGGGTTAACCGACATTGCCATCGCGATCTCCAGCCACTGCTGCTGACCGTGAGACAGCACCCCTGCTAACCGGTCCCCGAGGCCATCGAGCTGGAACCGCTCGAGAGTCTGCTGGACGACGTCTTGGAGCCGCCGCCTGCTCCTGGACAACATCAGCCCCCGTAGGCTCTCCGTCCTCTGGGACGCCAGTAGCAAGTTCTCGCGGGTCGAGAGCTCGCGGTAGATCCGTGGCAGCTGAAATTTGATCGACAGCCCTGCTGTGACGCGTTGGGGTACGGACATCGCGGTGATGTCGTTGCCGTCCACAGCGATCGAACCGGAATCGACCCGTATCCGACCCACGATCCCATGCAAAAGGGTGCTCTTGCCTGACCCATTAGGCCCAATCAGACCGGCTATAGTGTTGTCAGCCACACTGAGGTCCACGCCGTGGAGGGCCTGCAGCGAGCCGAAACTCTTCGATACCCCACGTAGCTCAAGCACGAGATCCCCTTGCCAAAGGGCGCCACCGTGCCCCGAGGCTGCGGCCGACTCCCGCGAGACCGCGAGGGAGCACGACGACAATGATGACGAGCAGCGCGCTGATGATGACCGGCCATTGCATGGGGAACCGATCATGCACGGCTCTCCCTGCTACCTCCAGCAGGGCCACCCCAAGGATGGGGCCGACAACGGTGCCGCGCCCACCGAGGATGACCCAAAGCAAAACAAGGATGGACGTCGAAACACCCAGCATGCTCGGAGCGGCGAACCCCTCCTCCAAGGCGAACACACCGCCTGCCAATCCGGCGATGGCGCCGGAGACCGTGAAAACCACGATCTGAACACGGGCTCTGGGGAAGCCGAGGAACTCCGCTCGTTCCTCGTCATCCCGCACGGCGCGCATGACAAGACCGAACTGCGAGCTGACAAGCCAACTGGTGACCATCAGGCCGCAGATGAAGAGCACCACCGCCAGCAGGTACATGGGGAGCCCGCCGCCGACCTCCAACGGACCGACCATTCCGTATGTGACATCAGAGATCCCGTTCGCAGCCCCCACCAAGCTCCAGCCGTTGAAGGCTAGTTCGGCGACGTATCCCACGGCCAGTGTCACGAGTGCGACGTAAAGCTCCGAAACACGGCTACGACCGAACAGAAAGAGCCCCAGCACGAGGGCAACGAACGCCCCCATGGCGGCCGCAACGGGCAACAGGACGACTAGACTCGAGACTCCCCCCCTTGTCGAGAGGAGAGCCACGGCATAAGCACCCACTCCGAAGAAGACCGCGTTGCCGATTGTGAAAATTCCGGTGTACCCCCATGCCAGGTTCACGCTGATGGCGAACAGGGCGAGGATGAGAGCACGAGTTAGCACCGATAGCTGATACTCACCGACAAGGGATCCGGCCAGGAGCACAAGCAGTGTCGCCCCGGGGAAGGCCCAGAATGGCGCTCGTGCCGCATCCGTCCTTCTTCTCAACACTGTCCCTCGGGTGAGATCTGGCCGGGTGACTCCAGGATCTTCACCGATCCGTCCGCCTGCATCTCACCCAGGTACATCGACAAAGCGCAGTGTCGTGTGCCGGGTATCATCTTTGCAGGTCCTCCCACTAGGTCGGCGAACGACGCAGAGTCGAAAGCGAGGTTAACCTTGTCGAGATCGGTCGAGCCCGCCTTCTCGACGGCCGCCTTCCAGAGATGGATACCGCGGTACCAGTCTGGACTGTTGTAGGTGGCGGAGAATGGAACGCCGGGGTACTTCGCCTCGAATCGCTTAACAATCGTGGTCGATTGCGGATCTTCAACGCTTTGGAAGTAGTCCTGGGCACCGAGCAGCCCCTTCGCCGACGGGCCGAGCAGTTGATTGATCGCCTCGTCGAACAGCGTTCCAGCAATCTTTCCCTTGTACCCACCTCCGACCACACCCTGGATGAACGGAGCCGTCGCGGGCAGGACCACAATCTCGAACAGCGCGTCCGCGTTAGCACTGATCACCTTGTTGACCAGCGCAGATGGGTCGGTTGTCGTAAGGGGGATGTACTCCTCTGCAACTACCTTCGCGCCCCCCGCCTCTACCTGGTCGCGGACTCGGGCAAGGATCTTGCGCGGGTAGGCGTAGTCGTTGCCGCACAGGAAGAACGTCTTCGCCCCATCGGCGAGCAGTTTCTTTACGATGGGGTCGACCTGCTGGTTGGGAACGGCCCCGACGCTCCAGACGTTCGGGGTGCACTCGCCACCTTCGTATGGAGCGGGCCAGATATACAGCGTCTTGCTTCGGGTCGCGATGGTGCTGCGGATGGCCTCACGCATGTTGGTTGCGACACCGCCGATTAGCATGTCGACCTTGGTGCTCTCAACCAGCCGCTTGGCCACTTGGGCACCGACAGTTGGGTCCGTTGCGCTGTCCACCACGGTCAACTCGAGCTGGCGGCCTAGGACACCGCCCGCCGCGTTTATCTCGTCAACGGTAAATTCCGCGACGGCTTTGTTGGCCTTTCCGACGACACCGAACGCCCCCGTCAGGTCCGTCAGGGCACCGATCTTGATGGAACCGCCGGCCCCCGCACCTGAAGATGATGAGGAGCTACAGGCGGAGAGCAAACTGGTGCCTCCCAGCCCGACGGCGAGGCCGCCCAACGTGGTGTTACGCAGAAACTGTCGGCGACTAAAGTTAGAGGAGTTCATCGTTCGACTCGCTTTCCGCAGAGACCGTTGGGACGAATTCGCAACAAAAGGATCGCGGCGGCCAGGACGACCACCTGAGCGAGGACGCTACTGATCACTAGCGCCAGTCCGTATTGAGGCAGCCCGATGAAAATCGCGCCCAACAGTGGCCCGAATAGGCTGCCGAGCCCGCCGATGAATACCGAGATGAACATTGGCGTGAGATTATTAAGCCCGAGGTCAGGATAGAGGGTCTGTATGGGGACGATAAGGCCGCCAGCCAGTCCTGCTAGTGCCGAGCCGAACGCGAAGGTGCCCATGTACATCGCGTTGATCGAGATCCCTGTTGCCGCGGCCAGCTCTGGGTTGTCCAAGGTGGCTCGGACCTTCAGGCCAATCGATGTGCGTGTCAGAGCGAGCCAGCATCCGGCGATGATCAGCACCGTGGCGACGATGATGACCATGCGCCAAGTCTCAAGCTGCGCACCGCCGACGGTGAAATAGCCGGGAAGAGGTGCGGTGACCGTCGTGGACTGCGTCTGCATCTGCGACCGCACGACTTCACGGATCAGGAAGCCGATAGCAAAGGTCAGCAGCAGTGCCCCGGACGGGTTGCCGTAGTACCGGCGGACAAGAGTTCGTTCTAGTAGCGCACCTAGCGCGCCCACGACGATGGGCGCTGCCAGCATGCCTAGGATCGTGCTGCCAGTGAGGTTTTGGACGACAAAGGCCGTGACCGCCCCCAGCAGGACGAACTCGCCTTGTGCCATGTTGATGACGCGCATCATGCCGACGATGACCGCCATGCCAAGTACGAGCAGGACCAGCACCGACGTGCTGGACATCGTGACGAAGGCTCCTCGGATCAGACCCTCCATCAGGGCGCCAAGCCAGCGGCTTGCGCGGCCGCGGCGATGGCCTCGGCCTGCCAGGGCTGCAGTTGTTGTCCCGGCACGGCACCAAAGATCACCTCGAACGGGTCGGGGACGCGCTTGTCGAGCCGAGCCAGCTCCTGCACCACGGCTAAGCCGCAGTATGGAACGTATGTCGCTGAATACCCACCCTCATGTGCCATCACCAGCCGGCCGCCACACAGCTCGCCTGCGACGCGCATTAGCATTGCCGTTAGGAGTCGGTATCCCTCGGCTGTCACCATCATGCGTCCGAGAGGGTCATTGGCACCGGAGTCGAATCCGCTCGCCACGACGATGAGATCCGGCGAGAAGCTGTTCAATGCCGGCAGGACCACCCGCTCGAAGGCCGCCAGGTAGGCACCGTTGCCGCTGCCGGCTGGCAGCGGTACGTTGATAGCAAATCCCTCACCGGGACCCGTGCCTCGCTCCTCGATCCCTCCGGAACCGGGAGGGTAAAGGCCGTCCTGATGGATGGAGAGCGTTAGGGTTGTCGGATCGTTGTCGTAGATCGCTTGCGTGCCGTTACCGTGGTGAACGTCGTAGTCGACAACTGCGACGCGCAGAGGTCCGTGAGCGGCACGAACAGCTTCAATTGCCACCGGGATATTGGCGAAGAGGCAGAAGCCCATCCCCGACTCCCGGGTCGCGTGGTGACCTGGCGGTCTCACCAACGCGTAGGCGTTGTCGACTTCGCCCGAGACCACTGCCCGCATTGCGCTCAGTACCCCGCCAGCCGACAGCTTCGCGATCTGGAACGACCCCGGGCCGAAGTGCGACGTGCCGTCCCCGCAGTCCCCGCCGCGGTCCGAGCTGTCCCGTCGAATGCGTTCAACGTGGTCCCGGGTGTGGACTCGCAGCAGGTCCGCGTCGTCCACTGCGGTAACCGGCAGCTGATGCAGGTGTTCGCTCACGCCACTGGCTGCTACAAGCGTGGCGAAGCGTGCCTTGGACTCCGCGCTCTCCACGTGTTGGTGTGGCTGGACATCCAGGCTGGCGCGGATCAGCCCGGCCGACGTCCCTGTGTCGTGGAAGTTATAAATCTCATGCCAGACGAATCCGGTTCTCATGGGGAGTTGTCTCCTTCAGGTCGCAGATCAAGCATTTGGTAAACGCAGTGCGCGTCAAGCGATGTCACGGGAGTGCGTCACCTGCCCTGGTTCTCGTAAACGACGCGGCCACTGGCGACGGTGAAGTCGACTCGGGCATCTGCGACGGGACCGGCTGATGGGGCGAAAAGGTTGCGGTCGAGTACGGCTAGATCGGCTCGGTTGCCGACCACTAGTGATCCGCCGTCCTGGTCGTGGTTCACGTATGCCGAGCCGGCGGTGAACGCGGCCAGCGCGACCTGCAGCGGAAGCGCCTGCTCGGGCAGGAAGGGGGCGTTGTCGCGGTTCTCGGGGTCGACACGGGTGACGGCGACCTCGATCTGTTCCAGCGGGTTGGCCGTGGTAACCGGCCAGTCACTGCCCATAGCGAGCGTCACGCCGGAGCGCAGCAGGTCGCCAAAGGGGTACTGCCGCTGGGCGCGGTCGCGCCCCAGGAACGGCAGAGTGAGCTCCTCCATCTGCGGCTCCATCTGGGCCCAGTAGGCCTGCGCGTTGGCAACGACCCCCAGCTCGCGGAACCGCAGCACGTCCGCCGGCTGGACCACTTGGATATGCGCGATGTGGTGCCGGTGGTCGCTGGGGCCGTTGACAGTCCGGGCGGCCTCCACAGCGTCAAGGGCGTTGCGGACAGCGCGGTCGCCGATGGCGTGCATGTGCACCTGGAATCCATGGCGGTCGAGTTCGGTGACGGCTGCGGCAAGTAAGTCGCGCTCGACGTAGGACAGTCCGTGGTTGTCAGTGTGACCGCCGCACCCGTCGCAGTAGGGTTCGAGCAGGGCGCCGGTGAAGTTCTCCAGCACCCCGTCGGTCATGATCTTGACGGTCGACGGGTGAAAACCCGCCGTTTGAAACCCCTGCGAGGCACCCGACTCACGTTGTGTCAGGAACTCGCTGATCTGCTCGAGCTCACGATGACGGTCCCACCAGAGGGCCCCAACGACACGGGCGGTCAGACCGCCTGACTCGCTCAGCGAGCGGTACGCGTGCAACGTCTCGGGGGTCACCCAGGCGTCCTGCCAGCCGGTGATGCCGAGAGAGTGCAGGTGTGTTTGTGCGTTTAGGATCGCCCGCTCCCAATCGGCTCTCGTGGGCAGAGGCAGGTGGCGGTCCTGGTAGCTGCAGGCGGCACCCTCGTGTAGCACACCTGTCGGCTCCCCGGTTTCGAGGTCGCGCTCGATCCGCCCGTCGTAGGGATCGGGCGTGTCCCGCGTGATGCCCGCGATCTGGAGGGCCTTGGAGTTTGCCCAGGCGCCGTGAACGTCGCGGTTCATCAGAAACACCGGACGGTCGGGCACGATCGCGTCAAGGTCCTCCTTGCACGGCAGCCCCCCGGGGAAGTACTCCATGGCCCAGCCGCCGCCGATGATCCAGGGTTTGTCGGGGTTAGCGCTCGCGTACTCGGCGATACGGTCGAGGTAGGTCTGTCGCCCCTTAAGGTCGTTGAGCCACACGTGCAGCTGGTTTCGTCCGGCCACCGGCGGGTGGAGGTGCGCGTCTTGGAAGCCGGGCAACACCATCGAGCCTGGCCGGTGAAGAACGCGCGTTCCCGGCCCGACCAGCTCGCCGACGTGTTCTGCGCCGAGCGCAACAATGCGGTCGCCCCGGACGGCGATGGCGTCGGTCCAGCTGCGGGCGGCGTCCGCCGTCCACACGTCGGCACCAGTAACGATCAGGTCCGCGAACTCAGTCATGCGCAACCACCTTGGAGTGGAAACTGAAGGATGGTGTCCACGGTCGCGTTTGGGTCACCGGTGATGCCCCACGTGAGAAGCCCGCCTTGAGCACCAGCTGGGCCAGCTGCCGGACCGTGACGGCTCCCAGAGCCCGATGTCGGCGAGTTTGCCGATCTTGATTGAGCGGACCCTGTGTGCCATACCGTGCGGATCGCTGGGGTCAGCGTGAGTGTCGCGAGTTAGCACAGCACCCGCTCCCGCCGTGGCAACCTGCGGCGCGGTCACCGGGCTGATGTTTGTCTGGAGTCGCGTCGCCCCAAGCTCGACGTACCTGCCGTTGACGGAGCTACGACGGATGCGAGGGCTTGCGCTCACGAGACACTCCTGATCGGTCCGGTTACCGGTGACCGAAACCTAGCCGTATGAAGGGCCGTTCCAACAGGGTTGGCGCAAAAATAGTGCTGATGCGTGATCCGCGTGGCTGATCGACAACGGTATCCGTCGCGCTGGGGCTTGCCGAGGTGGGGCGGGACCAGACAGGATTGCCTTGTTGGTCCTACGAAGAGTTGGAGACCGGTATGTCCGCTTTATCGACGATCCAGCGGCTGTCTCGGCAACGTCTCCAAGGCCATCATTGAGCACCTGCAGGCGCCGGTCGCCCGGCTGAAGCGGACGTTGGTGAAGGCCTGGGATGACAGCCTGTTCGGCGAGTCGGCCCAGGCCGCCTTTTGGCAGACCCTCTCGTTGCCCCCGCTGCTGCTGGGCCTGCTCGGCAGCCTCGGCTACATC
>JAABUT010003186.1_pt1 | contig 14461 bp, 13 predicted proteins | sample 5559281 | NCBI WGS metagenome assembly JAABUT01 (sample SAMN10711880, study PRJNA513359) | rock metagenome | isolation source: Antarctica rocks | place: Antarctica: Victoria Land, Ricker Hills nord | collected 2016-01-04
TGCGCGTCCTGGCACCCAGCCGAGCATGATCACGACGACTTCGTGCGGGCGAGGCGTTCGACGGCCTCGGGCGCGGCGCGCTGGAAGTCGAGCAACTTCGCCCAGGTCGCGACGACGGTGATGCACGCCATCTGGTCGTAGAGGTGCCGGACGCCGGCTTCGAACTCCGTCCAGGCGGCCGGATCGACGGTCCGCCGGCACGCCTCAAGGTAGCCGTCGGGGACGCCGTCGACAATCTCCACCTCGGCGGTGCCGCGCACCAGCAGGCAGCACGGCGGCGTGCCGCCGACGTCGATCGTCAGCGCGACGCGCGGATCGTGGCGCAGCGCTGCCACCTTCGCCGAGCTCGGCACCGTCCAGAGGATGATCTTCGTGTCCCGCACGAGGTAGGCGACCGGCACGACTCGCGGCGAGCCGTCGGCCGCGGTGTAGGCCACGCGGGCCAGATCGGCCCGTTCGAGTAGCTCGCGCGTGACGGCATCGTCGAAGACCGCGGCGACATCCACGGCGGTCACCTGAGCGCGCCGTCGAGGGACTCGAGGGTTTCGGTCCAACCCCCGTGGACGCTGCCCGCGATCTGTGGCATGCGCGCATGCAATCCTTCGAGACGCTCGTGTGTCAGGGCGAGGACGGTGCCGCCGTCGGCGGATGATCGGAAGGTGACGGTGAGCCGCGATTCCATCGCGGGGTCGGCGTAACGGTCCGGGCCGACGAAGTTCCAGCGCAGCACGATGCGTTCGTTCGGAACGAGCTCGAGGATCTCGGCCTCGGCGCCGCCGGCGTCCCCGGACTCGTCTCGATGCCAGACGCGGTAAGCGCCACCCACCCGTTCGTCGACTTCCGCCTTCGTGACCGTCAATACCGGCGCGGCGAACCAGCGCTGCATGAAGTCCGGGTCGAGCCAGGCGCGGTACACCCGATCGGGCGGGACCGGGAAGGTGTGCTGCAGCCGGACGACCGGCACGGGCTGTTCGGTCATGATGTCGTCTCCTCGTCTTGAAACACTTCCTCGATAGCGGCAAGCCGCTCGCCCCAGTACTTCTCGTAGAAGCGCAGCCACTCGTCGGCGCTCGCCAACGGCCCGGATTCGAGCCGGCAGACATGCGTGCGGCCCACGACGGTGCGAAATTGTCAACCAACAGGTTGAGCTTTCGCTGGCGTGAGTCCCGTCGAGTCCTCGGCGGTCAGCCGCTCACGCCGAGGCGGACGTCCGGAGCCCCAAGTCGCGCGGCATCCGCGGTCTGGTCGTCGGCCTGGTGCTGCGACTCGCGTTCGGCGGCCACCCGCTGCTCGTAGTGCTCCAGCTCGTTGGCGACGGTGCCGTCGTCCCACCCGAGCACCGGGGCGATCAGCTCGGCGACCTCCCGCGAGGCCGCCACGCCGCGATCGGGCACCTCGATCGAGATACGGGTGCGCCGGGTGAGCACGTCCTCGAGGTGCCGGGCACCCTCGTGGCTCGCGGCGTAGTACGCCTCCGCTTTCAGGTATTCCGGCGCTCCGGTCAGCGCCTCGCCGAGTTCGGGTCGCTCCGCGATCAGCGCGAACAGCTCGTTGACCAGCGAGCCGTACCTGCCGAGCAGGTGCTCGACCCTGCCGACGCGCAGCCCGGTGCGCGCGGCGATGAGCCGCCGCGAGTTCCACGCCGCGAGGTAGCCGTCGGCACCGGCCAGCGGCACGTTCTCGGTGATCGATTCCGGGACGGTGCGTTCCAGCGCGTGCACCGCGAAGTCGACGGCATCCTTCGCCATCACCCGGTACGTCGTGTACTTGCCACCCGCGATCACCGTGAGCCCGCGAACCGGGCTGGACACCGCGTGCTCGCGCGACAGCGTGCTGGTCGAGTCGGACTCGCCGGCGAGCAGTGGGCGCAGCCCCGCGTACACGCCGACCACGTCGTCGTGGGTGAGCGGGTCGGCGAGCAGCCGGTTCGCCTGCTCCAGCAGGTAGTCAATGTCGGACTGGCTGGCCGCCGGATGGGCAAGATCGAGATTCCAGTCGGTGTCGGTGGTACCGACGATCCAGTGACTGCCCCAAGGAACGATGAATAGCACGCTCTTGTCGGTGCGGCCGATGATGCCGGTGGCCGAGTTGATCCGGTTGCGGGGCACGACGATGTGCACGCCCTTGGACGCCCGCACGCGGAACTGGCCGCGGCCACCCACCATCGCCTGGATCTCGTCGGTCCAGACGCCGGCGGCGTTGATGACCTGCTGGGCACGGATATCGAACTCGCGCCCGGTCTCGAGATCCTTCGCGTGCACGCCGACGACGTGGTCTCCTTCCCGCAGGAAGCCGATCGCGCGGGTGCTGTTGACGCAGAACGCGCCGAACTGTGCCGCCGTGCGGGTCAGCATCATCGTGTGCCGCGCGTCGTCGACCTGACCCTCGTAGAACCGGATGGCCCCACGGATCGCCGTGCCCTTGCCGGAGGGGAAGGACTCCATCGTCTTCTTCTTGCTCAAGTGCTTGAGGTGGTGCGGCACGCCGCGCCCGCCGCCCATCAGGTCGTAGACGCCGATGCCCATGCCGACGTATGGCCGGTCGAACCGCTTCTCCAGCGGGTAGATCAGCGGGACCGGCTTGACCAGGTGCGGGCACAGCTTGTTCAGCATCAGCCCACGTTCCTTCAGCGCCTCGAACACGAGGTGGAACTGAAACTGTTCGAGGTAGCGCAGGCCGCCGTGGAACAGTTTGGTGGAGCGGCTCGAGGTGCCCGACGCGTAGTCCCGCGCCTCGATCAACCCGACGGACAGGCCGCGGGTGACGGCGTCGAGTACGGCGCCCGCGCCGACGACACCGCCGCCGATGACCAGGACGTCGAGCTCCTCGGACACAAGCCGCTCCAGCGCGTTCGCGCGCTCTACCGGTCCCAGTCCCAGTGCGGCTGGTACTTGTGCCACAGGTGTCCTCACCTAGTCAGTCGACGTCTACCCAGTTCAGTGTGCGCTCGACGGCCTTCTGCCAGCCGGCGAAGCCGTCGCGGCGCTGATCGTCGTTCCATTCCGGCTCCCAGCGCTTCGACTCGTTCCAGTTCTCGCGCAGCTCGTCGGTGTCATTCCAGAATCCGACGGCGAGCCCGGCCGCGTACGCGGCGCCGAGCGCGGTGGTCTCGGCGACCACCGGCCGGCTGACCGGCACACCGAGGATGTCGGCCTGCAGCTGCATGCACAGATCGTTGGCGGTGACGCCGCCGTCGACCTTCAGCACGTCGACGTGCACGTCCGAGTCGGCCTCCATCGCCTCGGACACCGCGCGGCTCTGGTAGCAGATCGCTTCGAGCGTCGCCCGGGCCAGGTGCGCGTTGGTGTTGAACCGCGACAACCCGACGATGGCGCCGCGCGCGTCACTACGCCAGTACGGTGCGAACAACCCGGAGAATGCGGGGACGAAGTACACGCCACCGTTGTCGTCGACGCGCCGGGCCAGCGACTCGACCTCGGACGCGCCGGAGATGATGCCGAGCTGGTCGCGCAGCCACTGCACGGCCGAACCGGTGACCGCGATCGAACCCTCGAGCGCGTACACCGGGGCGTCGTCGCCCACCTGGTAACACACCGTCGTGAGGAGGCCGTTCTCACTGCGCACGAGCTCGGTGCCGGTGTTGAGCAGCAGGAAGTTGCCCGTGCCGTAGGTGTTCTTTGCCTCGCCGGGCGCGAAGCAGACCTGGCCGAACATGGCGGCCTGCTGGTCACCAAGATCGCCGGTGAGCTTGACGCCTTCGAACGTGCCGGTCCCTTCGCCGTAGCCCTCGGGGTACGAGGACGGCCGGATCTCGGGCAGCATCGAGCGCGGAATGTTGAAGAAGCCGAGCAGCTCGTCGTCCCACGCGAGCGTCTCGAGATCCATCAGCATCGTGCGGCTCGCGTTCGTCACATCGGTGACGTGCACGCCGCCGTTGCGACCGCCGGTCATGTTCCACAACAGCCACGAGTCGGTGTTGCCGAAGATCGCGTCGCCCTTGTCGGCGGCTTCGCGCACGCCGTCGACGTTCTCCAGGATCCACTGGATCTTGCCGCCGGAGAAGTACGTCGCCGGCGGCAAACCGGCCTTGCGGCGGATGACATCGCCGTGCCCGTCGCGCTCGAGCTTGCTGGCGATGCGGTCGGTGCGGGTGTCCTGCCAGACGATCGCGTTGTAATACGGGCGGCCGGTGTTCTTGTCCCACACCACGGTCGTCTCGCGCTGGTTGGTGATGCCCATGGCGGCGAGGTCCGAGGGTTGCAACGAAGCCTTGTTCAGCGCGCTCTGCACGACCGACGTCGAGCGCTCCCAGATCTCTACCGGGTTGTGCTCGACCCAGCCCGCCTGCGGCAGGATCTGCTCGTGTTCGAGCTGGTGTTTGCTGACCTCGTTGCCCGCATGATCGAAGACCATGAATCGGGTGCTCGTCGTGCCCTGGTCGATTGCGCCGACGAATTCAGCCATTACAGCTCCTCGTGAGTTGACGTGTGACGGACTCTCGCTGCGGTGGGCGCCTTCGACGATTCGGGCTCCTCGGCCGGCGGGAGGAAGCGCGTCATGCCGTAGCGGTAGAGCGCTCCGCCGATCACGCCGCCGATCAGCGGACCGATGATCGGCACCCAGAAATAGAAGTTCCCGTACTGGTCGCGCCATGCAGTCCCGTAGCCAGTCAGGAACGAGGCGAGACGCGGGCCGAAGTCGCGCGCCGGGTTGATGGCGTAGCCGGCGTCGGTGCCGAAAGCCATCCCAATCGCCACCACGACCAGACCGACGATCAGCGGCGTCAGGTTGGCCAGCGGCGCCGAGTTCCGCGCGTCGGTGATCGCGAAGATCAGGAAGACGAGGATCGCGGTGCCGATGATCTGGTCGCGCAGCGCGCCCAGCTCGCTGACCGGCAACGCTCCGTTCCCGGGCAGGGTGGAGAAGACGAATTGGCTCTTCAGCGTGTGCCCCGGGTCCAGCTTGGCCAGCACCTCGGTGGAGTTCCAGCGCACGAGGAGGGCCGCGACGAACGCACCGAGTGTCTGGGCGAGGACGTACGGGGCGATCTTGGCCTTTGGGAAGCCTTGGAACATGGCCAGCGCCACGGTGACCGCGGGATTGAGATGCGCGCCGCTGACCCGTCCAGCAACGTAGACGCCCAACATGACACCGAGACCCCACGCCCAGGAGATGCTGTCGTGATCCCCGAGTGTGCCAACGGAACCGACGACCTGCGCGACGACGCCGATGCCGAATAGGAGCAAGATCATGGTTCCGAGAAATTCGGCCACGCATTCCCCCGCCAGCGAGGGCACGTGCTCGTCGGCCGACGGCAGATCGGTTTCGGCTTGGTCCCTGGGCACGATCGACTCCTTCGTCTCGTGGCGGGCTGTCCCCGGTCAGAACCGCCCCGCACGACGCTATGACCGGCGTCACAGTCGCTCAACGCACGTCGGTCGACAATGCCGAACGTTTGTCGCACGGGTGCCTAAGCTCGGCCCGTGCCCGGTTCCATCCAGTCCATCGAACGAGCCGCGGCCGTGCTGCGCCTGCTGGCCGCCCCACCGGGCCGGCTCACCCTCGCCCAGATCGTGGCCTCACTGGACCTGGCCAAGGGCACCGCACACGGCATCGTGCGCACTCTCGTCGAGGTGGGCTTCGTAGAGCAGGACGCCAGGACCGGCAAGTACCGGCTGGCCGACGCGCTGTTGGAGCTCGGCTCCACCTACCCCGACCCGAACGAGGTCCGGGCGCGGTCGATGAACTGGGCCGACCCACTCGCCGCGCGTACTGGGCAGTCGGTCCAGGTCGGCGTCCTCGCGTCGGACGACCACAGCGAGGTGCTGCTCGTGCACCACGTCTTCCGGCCCAACGGGTCCGCGCAACAGCTCGAAACCGGAGCACGGTTCCCGTCCCACGCCACCGCGATGGGCAAGATCTTGCTGGCCTACAGCTCGTCCCGGTCCCCTGGAGTGTTGACGGCCTTCACGCAGCGCACGATCACCGACCAGCGAACCCTCACCGAGGCGCTGCGCACGATCCGCGCCATCGGGCACGCCGTGGACCTCGAGGAGTACGCGCACGGCACTGCGAGCATCGCGGTGCCGATCCACGGCAACGGCGGCCTGGTGGTCGCCGCCGTCGCCGTCACCGGCGACCCGGCCGAGCTCTGCGACGCGGGGGCCAGAGCTAAGCCCGCGTTGTTGACCCGCCTGCACGACTGCGCGCGCCACATTGCCGGCGAACTCGCGACCGCACGAACGTCGGCCTTCGCCCTCGTGCGCGCCCCGACGGTGCGGGAGACGCGATGACGCCCAAGCTGGTGATGGCGATCGACCAGGGCACCACCTCGACGCGGGCAATCCTGTTCGACTCCGCCGGCCTCGTGGTCTCGGTGGGCCAATTCGAGCACCGTCCGCACTACCCTCTTCCCGGCTACGTCGAGTACGACGCGAAGGAGATCTGGCGAAACACCGGTAAAGCGATCGTGCGCGTGATGGCCGATTCGAAGGTCACCGCGCGCGACATCGCGGCGGTTGGTATCGCCAATCAGCGCGAGACGTTCGTGGTGTGGGACCGGCACACCGGCAAGCCCGTCCACCCGGCGATCAGCTGGCAGGACACCCGCACGAACGAGCTCGTCGACGAGCTGGCGAAGGATCCTCGGGCCGCCGAGGTCAGCGCACGCTGCGCACTGCCGATGTCGTCCTACTTCAGCGCGCCACGGCTGCGGTGGCTGCTGGATCGCACGCCGGGCCTGGCCGGGCGGGCCGAGCGCGGCGAGATGCTCTTCGGGACGATGGAGACCTGGCTGATCTGGAACCTGACCGGCGGCGTCGAGACCGGCGTGCACGTCACCGACGTCACCAATGCCAGCCGCACGATGCTGATGGACATCCGCACGTTGCAATGGGATCGAGAGCTGCTCGACTTCTTCGGCGTTCCCGCGGCATTACTACCCGAGATCCGTCCGTCGATCCAGACCTATGGGCACGGGCGGGGACCGCTCGAGGGTGTGCCGATCGCCGCGGCGCTCGGGGATCAGCAGGCGGCGTTGTTCGGGCAGACATGCTTCAACCCCGGCGACGCGAAGTGCACCTACGGCACCGGCAGCTTCCTGCTGCTCAACACCGGACAGCAGGTCGCCGACACGAGCAACGGCATGCTGCCGACCGTCGCGTACCAGATGCCCGGCGAACCGGCGGTCTATGCACTGGAGGGTTCGATCGCCGTCACCGGGTCGCTGGTGCAGTGGTTCCGCGACGGGCTCGGGCTCGTGCAGACCGCGGCCGAGATCGAGACCCTGGCGCGCAGCGTCGAGGACAACGGCGGCTGCTACGTCGTGCCGGCGTTCTCCGGCCTGTTCGCACCGCACTGGCAACCGCACGCACGTGGGATCATCGCCGGCCTCACGTCCTACATCACCAAGGGCCACCTCGCCCGGGCGGTGCTCGAGGCGACGGGATGGCAGACGCGCGAAGTGATCGACGCGATGAACGCGGCGACGTCGCTGCCGTTGCGGGCGCTCAACGTCGACGGGGGCATGACGTCGAACAACCTGCTCATGCAGATGATCGCCGATGTGCTGGACGTGCCTGTGGTGCGCCCGATGATGACCGAGACGGTGTCCCTCGGAGCGGCCTACGGGGCGGGCCTGTCGGTGGGGTACTGGCCGGACCTGCAGGGCCTGCGCCGCAACTGGCACCGCGCGGCGCAGTGGGAGCCCGCGATGGACGCGGCGCACCGCGACCAGGAGTACGCCAACTGGAAGCAGGCCGTGGAGCTGAGCTTCGACTGGATCAAGGCTTGACTTCCTTTTCGCCGGGCTGTTCCTGGTCTTCACGGCGATCACGGTGGCGATCCCGACCTTCCTCCCCCTCGTCATCGGTGTCGTCGCAGGCGACTCGATCGCCGGTGATGCCGGATTGGGGACGCTGCGGTACATGCTGACCGTCCCGGTGACCCGCGGGCGGCTGCTCACCGTCAAGACGCTCGCGGTCGCAACATTCACCGCTCTCTCGGTCCTGGTCGTCGCAGTCGTCGCGCTGATCACCGGAGCGCTGTTGTTCGGGCTGCATGCCCTGGTACTGCTCTCGGGTGACACCGTCGGGATCGGTAACGCCCTGCTCCGCACCCTCGGGGTTGTCGCCTTCGTGAGCGTGGCGCTGTTCGCGCTTGCCGCGGGCGGCCTGTTCATCTCGACGCTGACCGAGAACGCCATCGCCGCAATGGCCACGACCATCAGCATCGCGGTGTTCTCCGCGCTACTCGATGCCGTGCCGCAACTGTCGGCTATACATCCCGTCCTGCTGACCCATAACTGGCTCGGTTTCGGTGAGCTTCTGCGCACGTCGGTGAGTAGCTCCGACCTGCTGCGGTGGACGGCATTGCATCTGGCCTACGCCACGCTGTTCCTCAGCCTGGCGTGGTCGCGTATCACCACCAAAGACGTGACGAGCTGATCGGCCGAGTGCTCCGCGCCCGCGGCATTGCACTGCCAAAGTCGGTAGTCAGACTAAGTTCATGCGGTCGGTGGGTGACTCGGCCGGTGGCAGCGCCCGTACCGATCTCCGTCCACGCCGGTCGGTCTCGCTGGATCACGACTGTCCTGCCGGTCCTCGGAGTCCTGTTGTGCGCGCTCATCGCGATGTTCGCTCGGTGGGGCCCCGACTGGCCGGCTCAGGAGTTCCGCGCGTGGTCAGCCAGTCGCGCCGGCCTGACAGCATGGACGAACCAGTGGTACTCCGGCGTGGCTTTGCCCGGTTACTCGGTGATCTATCCCGTGATCGCGGCATTGCTCGGCGCGCCACTCACCGGTGTGGTCGCTGCTGCCGCCGCCGCGGCGGGCGCGGCGACGATGACGCCGTCGGGCCCGCGATGGCGTCAGGTCGGCTACCAGGTATCCGTGGCGATCGTCCTGGCCGCGGACCTGCTCATCGGTCAGGTCCCTTACCTCGTCGGCGTGGCGTTCGGTATCTGGGCGCTGTGGTCGGTGCGCACCGGACGCGTGTTCCTCACCCTCGTGTTCGCCGCGGCGAGCTCGCTGTCCAGCCCGCTGGCCGGGGCCTTCCTGCTGGTTGCTGCCCCGGCCCTCGCGGCCGCATACGGGTGGCGCAGAGCACTGCCCTTGGGTGGCGGAGCTGCGGGTGTGCTGGTGGCGGCTGTCTACGGCGGCGCAGCGGGCCCATTTCCCTTCCTGGGCCGGATCATGGTTTACGTCGTTGCCTTCGCGATCCTCGCCGTCGTGCTGGCTTCCCGGCCGGACCGGTGGGTCCGGGTTCTCGGGTTGACCTACGGCGTGGCGGCGATAGCCGTGTTCGTGATCCCTAACCCCGTCGGCGGCAACCTCGCCCGCCTCGGCCAGCTCATCGCACTGCCGTTGGCCTGGCATCTGCTGCCCCGACTGCGCTGGCGCAATCGTCCGCTCGCCGTCTGCCTGGTCGGGCTGGCCGCGATATGGCCGGTCTGGCCCTCAGTCACCTCAACCATGAGGGGGGCGTCGGATCCCTCAAGCTCCGCCGGCTACTACGCCGGCCTGGACGCCTTCCTGGGCACCCAGGACCCGGCGGCCGGGCGGCTCGAGGTCGTCTTCACCCGGGAACATTGGGAGTCGCTCTACGTGGCGCGGGTCTTTCCCATCGCCCGCGGGTGGGAACGCCAAACGGACCTGGCCGTCAACCGGACGCTATATCACCCGATGTCCGGTTCGGCGTACCGGCGCTGGCTCCAAGACAACGGGGTCTCGCTCGTGGCCCTGCCGAACGTGCCCATCGACTTCGGCGGCAAGCACGAGGCCGCGCTGCTGCGCCATCCCCCCGCCTACCTGAAACCGATCTGGCACGACCGCCACTGGCAGGTCTGGCGGGTGCGGGGGTCGCATGGGCTGGTTACCGGGCCCGCGTCTGTGCGCGGCCTCGGCGCGGCCTCGTTCGTACTGGACTTCACCCGCCGGGGCACCGCGAACGTCCGGATCCGGGCCGACAGCATGTGGGTCGTGACCAGCGGCCACGGCTGCGTGGGCACCGACCGACAGGGTTGGCTCACCGCCAGCGCGTCCGGGCCGGGCCCGCTGACCCTGCGGGCCCGGGTGGGGGTCCCGGCAACCTCGAGCGGCGCACGCTGCTCGTGAACGCGGTCGGCTGTGCTGAAAGGGAACGCTTCACGGCCCCCGGGGGGCGGGATCGTCGAGCATGGTCGTGCCCTGTGACCCCACGTGAGCTGTCCAGTGGGTGCCGTCCCAATACCGGATCTCGAACCGGTTCCACGGGTCTGGATGCCAGCCAGCAGGCGTTCGCGGCGGTTCGGGTGCCGATGCAGACGGCGTCGCTTCGATCTGAGGCGGTGCGACCGTCGCGGGTGCGTCCACGGCGGGTGACGATCCGTCCGAAACCGGCGACGGCGCGGCAGCCAATGCCGCGGTCTCGCGCCATACAGACGGATTGGGCAGCATTGTCCGCAGATCCAAGTAGCACTTCGCGCAGGTGCGCAGCACGCTCTCGGTGCGCCGGTCGCCGCACCGCGGGCAGAAGGTGATCGGCTTCTCGTCGGCGTCGGTGCCCTGGCAGCGCAGGCAAACGAAGTCCGGGTCGCTCTTCTTCACCTGGGCAAGCCGGCCGACCAGGATGAACGGGCTGATGTTATGCGTGCCGAAGACGGCGCCGACGCTGCTCGAGAGCACCTTGATGCGACGGTTGCGCTCCCGCATGCGCACGAAGTCGGGGTTGATCACTTTCTCCAGTCGGCACGTCGTACAGGACATGAGCAGCCGAACCGGCAGCCGTTCACGCAGCGCTGCCTGCTGGTAAAGGAATGTGATCACCGGACGGTCTGCCTCCGAGATGGGTAGTGCGAGGTCGCGACGCATCCCGCTGCGACTCATCGCAGCGACCCGCTCCTCGAGCAGCACGACCATCGCCTGCACTTGTTCGACCAGAGTGGGCGGCATCTGGCCCGGCGAGGCCGCCACCACCTGGCCGGCGGTGAGCATGCCGTCCACGACGTCGGCTGCGATCTGAGCGACGGCGTCGGCCGCGACGAAGGTGACGGTCTCCAGACCGGCCTCCGCGACCGCCGTCGTCGGACCCGTACGGGGACCGTACAACAACCGCGACGTCCGCCGGTGCACCAAGTTCTCGACCCGGGCCGCGGCGCCTGCCGCCGAACTGCCCGCCAAGGCCTGCGCCTCGGGCAGGCTCCGCCACCAGAACGGGAAGGACGCGGCCGCCTTCGGATCTGCCCGCTTCAGGCCATCGTCCAGCCCGGCCAGCACCTCGGTGAAGACGTCGGCGTAGACCGCGACCGCGGCGCCGGCTCGTGCGGCACTGCCCCAACGATCCTCCACCCGAACCTCCACGTGGCACCCGGTTCCGTGCGACGTGATCGCGACGTGGATCCCGACCGGCACGCGGGTGCGGGTGAGGCTGAGCCCGCGCAGCTTGGAACCACGCTCGGCCTCGATCATGCTGTATTGCTCGCTCGTCGTCGCGAATCCCAGCGCGCGGATCGCCTGGAGCAGCGCAGTGCGGACCTCGCCGACCGGGATCGTGAGTTCTCGGCTGGCGCCGGCCGCCCACCGCTGCGCGGCCTGGGTCGAGGGGGAGTAGTCAGTCATGACACGGTCGCCGGCCTTTCCCCGGGTGTCAGTATTCGGACGCGTCCGAGCTGACGTCCGCGCTGGTATCCACAGCACTGGGGTCGGCGCTGGTGTCGACCGACGCCACCGAGGCCTCGGTCGACTGTAGATCCGAGGCGACGCTGCTCTCGGAATCGCCCGCGGCCGCGTAGCTGGACTCGGCCGACGATGCGTACTCCTCGGCATTGGCCAGCGAGCTCGCGGCGACGCCGTCCAGGCCTGCGGCGGCGCTACTTTCGCCCCACTGCTCCCATGACGCGGCCTGACCGACCGGCCTGCCAGTCGGCCATCGACTCGCTTCCGTCGGCGGACGCCTGGTCGGTCGCCGCCTGATAGGACGAACTCTGCGCATCGACTACTGCAAGCTGATCGTCGAGGGATGCGTTCGGATCGACGTTTACATCCGACGCGAGTGCGTCGACATCGTCCTGGACGTCCGCGACGGCGGCACTCGGATCGGGCGCGATGTAGTCGTCCCAGCCTGGATCTGTCATGGTGGCCACCTCGCGTCGAGAGAGTGCGCTCGCTCGGGCACGTACCGAGCGGTTTATCCAACCACAGAGACCCGGGCGCTGCGAGACTCTGCGTGCCAACGCCGCGCCGGTGCGAACCGCCATCCGCGAGCCGGCTACGCGCGACGGTGGTGATCACTCGGCAGTTGCTCGACGTGGACGCGATCGCAGAAGCGTCAGTGCCGCGGATAGCGGCGGTTCTGCGGCCCAGCGGCCCACGCGGTCGTTCACGACAGCGGACAGCACCGACGTCCACAGAGGGGCCGTCTTCGCCGCGACGATCACTTCGCTTCTCAAGCGGCGACATATAGCGCGTGCCCATGGAGTTCCTGTTGGTCAACCGCAGCGAGCAGAGCCGTGGCGAGGTCTGGGATGGTGATCGTGCGGCCCTTGGGAAGCGGTTGGGCATCGATGCGGTAGCGGCCGGTTGCCTCCCTGTCGACGAGCCGCGGCGGACGCAACGCGACCCACGCCCGGTCGCAACGGTGCAGCAGTTCCTCCATCCGGCGCATATCGGCGTACGTCGCACCAAAGATCCGATCCAGGATCGGCATCGCCACGCGCCGCTCGAGAAACGGTTGCTGCTCGCGGGGGCCCGCAGGTGCCGCGGAGACGACGGCGAGCCTCATCACATCGTGGTGCTGCATCGCCCGAAGCAGATTTGCGGTTCCGTCGGAGTAGACCGTCGTGACCTGGCGTGACGATCCAATGCCCAGCGCGGAGACGACGGCGTCGGCTCCGGAAAGCACCTCGACAAGCCGGGCCGCGTCGAAGACATCCACTGCGACAGTGACCAGCCGATCATGACGCAAGGAAACCTGTTCGGGTCGGCGCGCCAGCGCCGTGACCCGATGCCCGCGCTCCAGAGCCTGCTCGACGACCTGGGAGCCGGTGCGGCCCGTCGCTCCCACCACTACAAGATTCATCTGTTCGTCCTCCATCTGCTCCATCTAGAGTGATTGTCACTCTAGATGACAATCATCTCTGATGGCTACACTGCTGGTCGTGAATTCAGGCAAGCCGCAGTACGTCGCGTCACTGGCATTCCTGGTGTCGCAGGTTGGTGCACATTCAGCCCGCCGGTTCGCCAGCCTGCTCGAGCCGCTCGGATTGTCGCCCCGGGCCTATGGGGTACTCAGCAACGTCGCTGCGGACAAGGGGCAGACGCAGCAGCAGCTTGCCGATGTACTCGGGATCCACCGCAACAACATGGTCGGGCTCATCGACGAGCTCGAGGGCGCCGGCTGGGTACGCAGACAGCGGCACCAGCAGGACCGGCGAGCATTCGAAATTCACCTGACCAAGTCAGGCTCCGCTCTGGTGCAGCGTGTCGACAGGCTCATTCCCCGGCTGGACGAGGAGATCGGGCGCGGCCTGAGCGCCGCAGAACGGCGCCAGATGATCGATCTCCTGCAGCATGCCGCGGCCGCCACCGGACTTGACGCGGGCGTCCACCCGTACCTTCGTGGCCGGCCCGGCTGATGCCTGCCGAATCCGGCGTTTCGCGACGCCCCGCGGTGCCGCCGCTCGCCCGCGAGGATCACGTCTGTGACGACTGCAAGTTGTCCTACGCCGCGCTACCGGTTGACAGCGCCGCTGACCTGATCAGGGCGGTGCCGGCACAGATCGACGAAGCAGTCGCGGCGATACCGACGGAGCTGCTGCGAGTCCGGACTTCTGACGGCACGTGGTCGGTTACGGAGTACGTCTGCCATCTTCGCGACGTGTACATCGTGTACACGGTCCGCCTGCACCGCTCACGAACTGAGCAGCGGCCGGTACTGGAGCCGATGCTGAACGATCTGAGGGCGCGCCGCTTCCGATACAACGAGCGTGACGTGCACGCCGTCCTCGACGAGGTGGGCTCGACGGTCGGCCACCGCCGGCGTTCTGCTCGTTCACCGCGAGCGCGAACAGGCCGGCTGCTCGGACGAGATCGCGAAGTTCCGCGCCGAGCATTGGGACCGCGTCGTCACCCGACTGCCCGGCGAACATCGCACAGCGCGCTGGCTCGTGCGCCAGGCCGCCCACGAGGGCCGGCACCACCTCGGGGACATCCGCACCCTCGGCAACGCCCTGGTAGAAGACACCTGAGGCAGGGCGCGAGACTTTGATCGACATGAACAAGTTCACCTGCTCGACGGTTTGCCAGCCCATCGTCGGCAACGTCCCGTCTGCAAAGCGCCTCGCGGTATCCGCCGCTGCTCGCACCGGAGGGTGAGCTGCTCGCGGCGGCCCGACGACCCATGTCGAAAACGCCCGGGTGAAGTTGCGTCCATAGTCGTGGTGTTCGATCTTCGCCTTGTTGTGCGTGGCGTCGGCATGTGAGACGGCCACCGCGTGATCCTCAATGAGTTCCTGCGATAGAGCTCAC
>JAABUT010003187.1_pt1 | contig 14457 bp, 13 predicted proteins | sample 5559281 | NCBI WGS metagenome assembly JAABUT01 (sample SAMN10711880, study PRJNA513359) | rock metagenome | isolation source: Antarctica rocks | place: Antarctica: Victoria Land, Ricker Hills nord | collected 2016-01-04
CCGGACTGGGCGCCGGCGTCGCCCGAGCTTCCGCTCGTGAGGGCGCCCACGTGGCGGTCGCCGGTCGTCGGCTCAAGCGAGCCGAGGCACTCTCCGCCGAACTGCGCGCCCTCGGGTCGGAGTCGCTCGCCAGCAGGTGCGACGTCGCGGACGCCGGCAGCGCGTCGGCCGCCGCCGCCTCCACGATCGCGCACTTCGGGCGGATCGACGCGCTTGTCAACTGCGCCGGACTGACGACCCGGGGCACGCTGCTCGACACCACGCCCGAGCTCTTCGACGCACACATCGCGACCAACCTGCGCGGTCCGTTCTTCACGATGCAGTCGGCGGTCGCAGACATGGAGAGGCGTGGCGCCCCCGGCAGCGTCGTCAACATCATCTCGACCACGGAGCTCGGCGGGCAGGCGTACCTCGCTCCGTACGCGGCGGCCAAGGCCGGGCTGGCGACGTTGACCCGCAACGCCGCTCACTCCCACCGCTGGGGCCGCATCCGGATCAACGCCCTCGACATCGGCTGGACCGAGACCGAGGGCGAAGACGCCATCCAACGGCGCTTCCACGGCGCCGGGGACGACTGGGTCACGAACGCCGCCGCCAGCCTGTCGATGGGCAAGCTGGGCCAGGTGGACGAGATCGCGGACATGGTCGTATTCCTTCTCTCCGACCGGAGTGGAGTAGTCACGGGCTCGGTCATCGACTGGGACCAGAACATCCTGGGATGTCACGACTGATGCGTATCGGACTCATCGGCCTCGGCCGGATCGGCGCCTTCCACGCCGACACCCTCGCTGCCCTCGACCACGTCGACGAGCTCGTCGTCACCGACCTGGTGGATGCTGCGGTCGACGCGGTCACCACCCGGATCGGCAAGGCCACACGCGCTGCCTCCCCCGAGGCACTGTTCGACGCCGGGGTCGACGGTGTCGTCATCGCGGCCGCTACCGCCGCCCACGCCGAGCTGCTGCTCGCCTCGGTGGACCACGGCATCCCGACATTCTGCGAGAAGCCGATCGCCGGGTCCGCGGTGGCGGCTGCGGCCGTGCGCGACCGCCTCGTCGGCTTCGACGTGCCGGTTCAGATCGGCTACCCCCGCCGGTTCGACCCGGCATTCGTGGCTGCTCGCGATGCGGTACGCGCCGGTCAGCTCGGACGCGTCCACACGGTCCGCTCGACGACGCTGGACCCGGCCCCGCCGCCCCCGGCCTATCTCGCCGGTTCGGGCGGGATCTTCCGTGACTGCTCGGTCCACGACTTCGACGCCATCCGCTGGGTCACCGGTCGCGAGGCCGTCGAGGTCTACGCCGTCGGCTCCGTCGACCCCGACGCCCCCGCGGATCTCTACGCGGACAATGGTGACTGGTCGACCGTATCGGTGCTCATCACGCTCGACGACGGCACGATCGGGGTCGTGTCGAACACCCGCACCAACGCCCGTGGTTACGACGTGCGCCTCGAGGTGCACGGTGTGAAGGATGCCGTCGCTGCCGGACTCGACGAGGGCCTGCCGCTGCGGTCGACGCAGCCGGGGATCACCTGGCCGGCGGGGCCTCCGCACACCTTCTTCATGGACCGTCTCGTGGAGGCTTTCCGCCGCGAGCTCGCGACGTTCTGCGAGGTCGCCGCAGGCGAGACATCGTCGCCGTGCTCCATCGAGGACGCTATGGGCACGGCCTGGATCTCCGAGGCCGCGACCGTCTCGGCCACCGAGGGCCGCCCGGTGCGAATCAACGAGGTCGCCCTTTAGGCCCAGCCACCCGGCTGGCGAGCGCGGTCGCCCGCCGCGCGATGCGCGAGCGCGTGGGCCGTGTCTGCGGCGCCCCTCGGCATCGCCCCGTTGAGCTGTGCGCACAGGTGGGTCGCCGCCCGGGTGCTAGCTCTCGGAGGGGCTGGGCCACCGTGGTCAGGCCGATCGGCCGGATGCCGTCCAGGCGGATACCGTCGTAGCCCTACGGACTCTTCCTCCGGCACGGACAGTCCACGGTCGACCATCGCCGCGCGGTCGTAGACGGCGAAAGGGGCGGTCGGTCGCTCCGAGGTCGAGTGCCTCCGACGCACCGCGATAGCCGCCGTCCTCGGTGAACGACCCCGCCATGACGACCGCGGCCTTCCCGAACCGTGCCGGTGCAACGCCTCGCGGTAGCCGCGACACCGCTCCCGGACGACCGCATTGGCCCCCCGGCGACCAAGGTGAGCCGTTCGTGGCCGAGCAAGACGAGGTGGTCGAGCGCGGGCCCCGCGCCCAGGACGTCGTCGTTGCTCATCGACTCCAGTTGGGGATGCCGTGGTGCTGCCGCCGATGATCACCGCGGGGCACTGGTGGTTCACGCATGGCCGACACCATCGGGCAGACGGTGACCATCGCGATGATTTCCTCGACTCGGAACTCGAGGAGCTTCTCAATCTTGACCCGCTCGTTGGCGTCGTCCTCGCCAATGACGACGACGATGGTCCGGTAGCCATGTGGCCTCGTCTCTGCCTGCACCGCACCGAGTAGGTCGACGGTGATGGGGTTGTGCAGGTCAGGACGATCATGCCGATGGAGCACGTTCGGTACCCGTCCCGCGCGTGGGCAGTTGCGTTACGCCGGTTACCCCTCCGGCTCCTCGGCGGCGGCGAGGAACTGCTTGCGTGTCTGCGGCGCGACCCGCGGTGCGTTCTACAGTCCCCGGGATACTGACGACTTGAAGAAACAGACTAGCGGCGTCGCAGATCGTGGGACGGGCCACCTGCCCGCCCGCCGGGTCTCCGCCGCCCTGGCCGCCATCACGCGCTCGAGGGTGGGTCGCCATGCCCGCCTCGTGCCCGAGGTCCGCGCCGCCTGCACCGTGTCGAGTTGGCTGACCTCGGGCACGCCCACCTGCCAGAGCAGGCCGCCCTCGGTTCAGTCGGCCGCGCGCACGTCGACGACGACGACGCTGACCTCCGAGCCAGGCCCGGCTATGGCGCGGTGCATGTTGTTGTAGGGCTGCCACCGTGGTTCTTCTGGAGTCGCTTGATGGCCGCGACCCCGCCGTTGTCACAGACGATGACGACTGGCTTGTTGCCTGAGAGGAACGTGCGGTCATGCGTCCTGCTCCACTATCGGCGCCACGACGTCGTGGAGGTAGCGCATGGAGGTTTCGACGTTGGTGACGGGGCCTTCGCCGAGCGTCGGCATCTCACCGGTGATGGCCGTGTCCTGCTCGATGACGTACCAGCCCTCGTAACCGGCCTGCTCCAGGGCAAGCACCACATCGGCGAGGGCGAGATCCCCCTGCCCCAGCGGGGGAAATAGCCCTGCCTGGACGCCCTCCATGATCGAGGTCGAGCGGTCGAGCATCCGGGGGACGAGATCCATCCGCACGTCCTTGAGGTGCACGTGCCCGACCCGGTCGGCGGACTGGCGGGCAAACTCGACCGGGTCGGTGCCGCCGATGGCGAGGTGCCCGGTGTCCAGGCACCACTTGACGTCGCAGTCGTGCAGCATTCGCTCCACGTCGGACGCGGTCTCCACCACGGTCTGCAGATGCGGGTGCAGCACCTGGTACAGGCCGTGGTCCTGGCAGATGGTGTCGACCTCGGCGAGCATCCGCACGAGGTGGCGGTGCTCCTCGCGGTCCAGCGCGCGAGGCACTGACCAGTTGTCGTCCATGACTGGGCAGCAGACGAAGGTCGAGGCACCCGAGCGGCTGAAGAGCTCGGCGACCTCGCGGACCCGAGCCAGTTCACCCTGACGGCGTGCCGGGTCGTGCAGCACGAGCGGGGTGAACCCGCCGATGAGGGACATCCCGTGTCCGTCGAGGACGCCACGGATGGCGGTGGGCTCGGTCGGCAGAAAGCCCGGGGCCCCGTACTCGGTCGCCGAGATGCCCAGGTCGGTCATCTCCTTGAGCACACGCTCGGTGGGGAGCATCTGCCCCCACCCTGGCACCTCGCAAATGCCCCAGGAGATGGGGGCGGAAGCAATGCGGTCGACGAATGCCATGTCGGCTCCAAGGAATGAAGGGGAGGCGGCACAGGATCAGGATGCTGGCACGGTGCGGCACACCTGGCACGGAACCCGCGCGGGGCAACGGCGTGGGTCAGCCGGGTACGGTGAAGGTGTTTCGGAAGGCCTCGACGGCGACCGTCGGGTCGCCGCTGGCGAACGCCTCCAGGCCGATGGTCCCCCGATAGCCCATCTCGGCTAGCGCCCGGGCGACCGCCGGGTAGTTGATCTCGCCGGTCCCGGGCTCGCAGCGCCCCGGCACGTCTGCGACCTGGATCTCACCGACCCAATCCAGTGCCTCCCGGCACAGCGCGATGAGGTTGCCCTCGCCGATCTGCGCGTGGTAGAGGTCGAGCATCATCCGCAGGTGCGGGTTGTCGACGGATGCGACGAGGGCCAGGCAGTCCTGCGCCCTCGCGAAGGGGACCCCGGGGTGATCGACGGCGAGGTTGAGGTTCTCGAGCACGAACTGCACCCCGTGCCGCTCCCCCAGGTCGGCGACCCGGGCCAGGGTGTCGCGGGCCGCCAGCCACATCGTCCCGGTGACCTGCTCCACCGGGACGACCGGCAGGCCGTCACCGTCGAGACCCGTCCCGTGCAGGTTCAGCCGGGGGATGCCGAGGCGGCGAGCGACGGAGATCGCCTTCTGCGCGGTCACGAGGAGGTCGGCTACGGCAGTGGGCTCCACGAGCCCGCCACGCAGGTAGCCGGTCATCGAGGAAAACACCGCCCCCTCCTCGCGCAGCGCGACGAGGGCGTCGATGTCGTGGCGGGACCAGTCCCAGATCTCGACCTGCATGTCGAGCGCGGTGAGCCGGCGGACCCGCTCGGGAAACGGGTGGTCGCTGAACACCATCTCCGCGCAGACGGCCAGGGTGAAGGGGCCGTGGACCCCGCGCGTGGGCGACATCGCTCTCCAGTCTCCGGGGCCGGATCCTGTCCCAGGTCGCGCAAGAAGTTAATTTTTATGTGAGGCCCGTCGGGCACGACGGAGGGGGCTGCAGATGCATGGGGGACGCAATTGGGTGCGTCTTTGGACAATTGGGTGCGTCTTTGGATGCGACGCGTCAGTTGAGGGGACCTATTGCAGTCCTACGGATCTACAGTCACGGGTTCGGTATCGGGTAGGTCTGAGTGGACATTTGCTAAGATCTGCACTAGTTCCTTCGCCAGTATTGCCGAGGCGTTGAAGAGAATGATCTGGGCGCCTCGCTGCTGCCATCGCGTGGCCTGTTCGGTGGTGTCGACCAGAACGCACAGGGCGCAGTCCGTTGAGGCGATCACGTTGGCAGCGATTTGGTCGATGGCGGCGATGACGTCGGGGTGATCCATCTGCCCGGGATGGCCGAGAGAAAGGGCGAGATCGTTGGGTCCGATCCATACGGCGTTCACTCCTCGGGTGGCAGCGATACTGGCGCTGTTTATGGCGGAGTGTTTGTCTTCCGCCTGCGCGACCACGATCGTGTTCGTTGAGGCGTCTGCGAGGTGTTGATGCAGTGGCACGGTGCCGTGGTGTCCGGCTCGAGTGCTGACTGCGAGACTGCGGATGCCGGCGGGTGGGTAGTGCGCGCCTTCAACGGCGGTGCGGGCTTGGTCGGCGTCAGTCACGTGCGGCACGATGACGCCCGCGGCGCCCGCGTCCAGTGCCCGCAGGGTGAGTAGTGAATCGTTGACGCCGACGCGGACGAGTGCCGAGACGCCAGCACTGTCTGCTGCCCGGAGGTGGTGTTCGAGTTCGGTGTTGTCAGAGACGCCGTGCTCGGTATCGATGACGACGAGGTCGAAGCCTGTGTGGCCGACGAGCTCGGTGAGCGCGGGTGAGGGCATCTTGATGATCACGCCGTATAGAACGTCGCCTCTGCCGATGCGTGCGGCGAGGGGTGTAGTCCCGTTCATCACGATGACTCACTCTCGTTGTTGTTGTTGGACCTGTGGGTTGACGCTGACAGCATTTCTCTCCGAGAGGCTGCGGGCGTTTGTCCAAGTGGAGGTCAGTTGGTGGTCTCGCGCGGCCCGAAGCGGTTGCTCGGGTCGGGCTCGACCAGCGGGGTCGCGCCATGGGCCGACTGCTATCCGGTCGGGTCGTCGTCCAGGACGACGACCCAGGCCCGGGTCTGAGCGTTGTATTCGCGATTGTGATCTAGCGCGTCCGTGGTGCCCGCCGTCATCGTCAGGTCCCGACCCGGTTCCAGCCGCGCCCGACGTCGCCCGGGGCGTCCCAACCCTGCTCGGTCACGATGAGGGTGTCCTCGAGTTTGATGAACCCGGCCTCCTCGCTTTCGACCCAGGACTCGATAGACAGCACCATGCCGGCTTCGAGCGGGACGTCGGCGTGATCGGCGGGATAGGGGACTGGGCCGGTTGCGGTCAGGCGCGGCACCTCATGGGTGATCAGGCCCATGCCGTGGGCTATGAAGAAGACTTCGCTGCCGTGCGGACATTCGGCGCGGGCATTTTCGGCAACACTGAAGATGTCCCCACCGGGCATACCCGCCGCGACCGCGGTGCGCGCCGCCTGCTGAACCGATTCGATCTCGTCCATCAGATCGGTCATCAGGGTGGTTGGCTCGCCGGCGACGGCCATCCGGGCGAGGTCACCGATGTAACCCTGAAACATACCCCCGGAGTCCAGTGACAGCACGTCGCCGCGAGACCACACCCGATCAGAGGGCGCGCGGTTGAATTCCTGTCCGGCCGCTATCAGGCAGTAGTCAAAGTCCATGCCGCGGTTGGTCTGCTCTCGTCGGAACCGCTCCACGATCTGCGCCTTCGTTTCACCCGGGGCGGATGCGGCAAATGTAGCGAGCATCGAATCGATGATTCCGGCCGAGGCGGTGCGGACCAGTTCTAGTTCGGCGGCGGACTTGACCGCCCGCATCCCTTCCAGGAGCTTCTGCGCTTCCATGAAGGTGGCATTGGGCAGTTCGCTGCGCAGGACATCCCAGGCATCGGCCGGTAGGAATGCCTTCTCGACGGCAATCGTCGCGGTTTGAAGTCCCCGCTCGCGCAGGCCGGCGGCGACGGCGTGGGCGGTGTCGACGCTGGACCAGGAGACGTGTCGCACGTCAGGGACCCAGATGGGCGAGACGTCGGTGCCCCATGCCTCGTTGCCGGCGCCGACATAAAAGGCGTTGCCGGGAGCGCCCTTGGGATACACCACCGCGGGCAGGTATCGGGAAAGGCCGATCGCGTCCATGTTCGCGAAGAAGAAGTATCGGTAGCCGCCGAGCATGTGCTGGACGTTGAAGCGGGTGACAGCAACGACGACGTCGATTCCGCTATCGTCCATCAGGGTGTCGAGGCGTTGCGCGTTGAAAGGCAAGATCATGGCGGTTCTCCGAGTCCTTGAGGCGTCTGACGGCGTGACGAGCATGCGGCGGCTCTTCGAGCGTTTACATTTCAGCCAGGAGTTCTCGCCCGATCTCGGCGGTGTGCGAATCACCGGATTCGTCACGCTCCAGTTCGTGCGCGAGCGATTCCAGTTCCGCACCGCCGGCCATCAGCCCGGTCAGCTCGGGCAGGGTGATCTCAGACTTGGCGAAGTCACCGAGGCTGCGTCCACGCTTGAGCAGCAAAAACCGGTCTCCCACCGGGTAGGCGTGATGCGGGTTGTGGGTGATGAAGATGACCCCGAGGCCGCGGTTGCGGGCCTGCACGATGTACTTCAGCACGACACCGGCCTGCCGCACGCCGAGGGCGGAGGTGGGTTCGTCCAGGATTAGCAGCCGGGCGCCGAAGTGCACCGCACGGGCAATGGCCACCGATTGTCGCTCCCCACCGGAGAGGGTGCCGACTGGCTGGTCGGGGTCGCGGATCTCGATACCCATGGCCGCCATCTCGGTGCGGGTGATCTTCTTCGCGGACGCGGAGTCGAATCGTTTGAACGGACCCCAACCCTTCGTGGGTTCCGAGCCGAGGAAGAAGTTTCGCCAGATCGCCATCAGTGGCACCATCGCCAGGTCCTGGAAGACGGTGGCGATTCCGGTGTCGAGGGCCTCCCGCGGGGTGCCGAAATGAACCGGCTTGCCATCCATCAGCAGCTGCCCATGGTCGGGCTGATGTACCCCCGACAGGATCTTGATGAACGTCGACTTGCCCGCCCCGTTGTCGCCCAGAACGCAGGTCACTTCGCCTGCGCGGACCGTGGTGGAGATCTTGGATAGCGAGATCACGCTGCCGAACATTTTGGTGACGTCACGGATCTCGAGCAGCGGGGCGTTATCGGTGCTTTCCGCGACCTCGTCCACGTGGGTGGGCCGATCGGTGTGCTCAGACATAGCAGTTATCTCCTGCTCTGCTCGGCGAAGCGCCGCACGAACTGATTGGACAGGACCGCGAGCAGCAACATCGCGCCGACGAACAACTTGAACCAGTCAGAGTTCCAGCCCACATAGACGATGCCCTGCTGGGTCATACCGAAGATGAGGGCTCCGATTGCTGCACCCACGGCCGAGCCGTAGCCACCCGTGAGCAGGCAACCGCCGATTACAGCCGCTACGATGTAGATCAGTTCCTGGCCGATGCCGACCTGCGCCTGGATGGTGCCGAAGCGCGCGATCTGGGTATTACCCACGAACCAGGCCGCGACCGAGGCGAGCATGAACAGCGAGATGGTGGTGCGGCTCGTCGGGACCCCGACGTTTTGGCTCGCGTTCATTTCCCCGCCGGTGGCGTAGACCCAGTTTCCGAAGACCGTCTTCACCAGGACGTAGGCTCCGAGCGCGGTGATGAGGATCCACCAGAGGATGGTGATCTGGAACTGGGTGCCTGCGATAGTGATGGTGCTGCCGAGCACGTTTTTCAGCGGCTGGTAGCCGGGCACCATGTCGAAGTTGCTGACCTGGACGGTGTTGGTGACCAGCTTCGTGCCACCGAGGTTGATGCCCTGCAGGCCCAGGAACATCCCCAAGGTGATGATGAAGCTGGGCAGGCCGGTCCTGGTCACCAGATAGCCGTTGATGAAGCCGATTGCCAGCATCAGCAGCAGGGAAGCCGCCAGCGAGGCGTAGAGGTTCAGGCCCCAGTAGGTAGTCATGATCCCGGTGGCCAGGCCGGCGGTACCTGTCTGCACGCCGGCGGACAGGTCGAACTGGCCGCCGATCATCAACATCGCCACCGGCACCGCCATGATGCCCAGCGTTGAGGACACGTCGAGCCAGTTCGCCGCGCCGACGACGGAGCGGAATACATCGGACTGGACGGCGAAGAAGGCGAACACGACCAGCGCGCCGATCAGCGCCCCGAACTCCGGCTTGACGAGCAGTCGACGCAGTATGCCGACGTGGGCTACGCGCTCATCGGCCGACGACGTCGGCTCGATGAGCACGGCGCTCATCGAGTGCCTGCCGCGGCCAGTTTGATGATGGTCTCCGCGTTGTCCTTGGTGATCGTGCTCGGTCCGGTGAGTACGGGCTGGCCGCCACCGAGGATGTTGAGGTTCGATTTGAACAGCGTGAGCATCTGTACCGAAAGGTAACCCTGAAGGTACGGCTGCTGATCCACAGAGAACAGGACCTTGCCCTCCTGGATCAACTTCAAGACGTCGGCGGTGGCATCGAATGCGACTAACTTCGCCGACGAGTTCGACGCCGTAATCGCGGTCGCGGCGCCCGGGGCGACCTGTGCACCGACCGTGACAACCCCGTCAATCGCCTTATCGGACTGAAGTTTCGCCGCAATGATCGACTGCGCGCCGGGCAGGTTATTGTTGTCGACCTGCAGGTTGGATACCGTACCGCCGAGGGTGGCCTTGACGCCGGCACAACGCTGTTCGAGCGACACGTTGCCGGCCTCCTGGATTACGCAGAGGACGTTCTTAGCGCCCTGCTTCGCAAGCTCAGTGCCAACGAGTCGCCCGGCGACCGTCTCATCCGAACCAATGTAGGACTGCGCGCCATATTCGTGCCACTGACCCTCGCCCGAGTTGATCACGATCACCGGAACGCCGGCCGCCACGGCTCGCTGGACCGCGGCCTTAAGCGCTTGAGGGTTGGCCATCGAGACCACCAGGCCGTCCGGCTTCTGGTTCACCGCGGCGTCGATGAGCTGCGACTGTGTGGTCGGGTCGCCACTGCTCTGATAGCTGACCTTGACGCCCAAGTCCGAGCCCGCTTTCTCGGCGCCCTTCTTGACGATGCTCCAGAATGTGTCACCGGCGCCCCCGTGGGTGACTACCGCAATGTTGTACCCGTACCCTCCGTTGCCACCGCCAGCCTTGTTGGGTTGGGCGTTAACAGCGTCTTTGCTACTGCAAGCCGACAGGGCAAGCACCCCGATGAGGAGGGCCGTAAGCGACCACCTCGGCGTACGTCGGATCATGTTGTCTTCCCTTTCGTGAGCCGGATAGCAGCGCGAGTGGTGTCCCAGACGCGCCGGGCAGTATCAGCAGTGCCGGGCGTCACGCCAATGCGTGAACCGGCCGGCGTTCGACCGCTCTGGTCGAGGTAGTAGCCGAACCGTAGAGGTCATTGGTCGACCGGTCAACCCCTCTGGTCGACCGGTTGACCAATCGTTACGTGGTGGCTAACGTCGCTGCCAGTACACCCGCCATGTTGCACTGACGAAGCGAGGACTCCCGTTGTCCCAGATACAACTCCTCGAAACCCTGGGTCGCCGGGTGCGTCTCGGTTTGATTGGTGGTGGCCTCGACTCGGTCATCGGCAACACCCACCTGCTGGCCCTGCGCGCGGACGGTTTGGCAGAGGTGGTGGCCGGTGCGCTGAGCATCGACCCGCAGGTAGCCGTCGCCTCCGCCCGAGCGCTGTTGCTGCCGAGCGAACGCAGTTACGCGAGCTGGCAGGACATGCTCGAGGCCGAACAGGCGCGGACGGACCGCATCGACGCCGTCGTGGTGATCACCCCCCCGCAGTTTCATGCCGAGATCGCGGCCGCCTTCCTCGCGGCGGGTTTTCACGTGCTGTGCGAGAAGCCCATGACCGCGACCGCCGCCGAGGCAGACGAACTCGCCCGGGCGGTGGAAGACAGCCACCAGTTGTTCGCGGTCACCCACTGCTACACCGGCTATCCGATGGTTCGCGAAGCGCGGGAACTCATCCGGTCCGGCGCCATCGGAGCGGTGCGGCTGGTCGAGGGTCAATTTGCCTCCGGCGAGCCCGGTGTCCTTCGCGAGCCCGAGGACATCTCCCGCCGGCATTGGCGATTCCGTGCCGGTTCCATGGGCAAGGCCAGTGTGCTCGGAGAAGTCGGCAGTCACGCCCACAACATCGTCGAGTACGTGACCGGCCAGCGCGTCACCGAGGTGTCGGCCCAGCTGACTACCATCGCAGCCCGCCGCGAAATCTATGACAACGCCTACCTCACCGTCCGCTTCGACGGGGGCGCTGTCGGCCGGCTCTGGTCCAGCTTCGTCGCCGCCGGCAACGAGCACGGCCTGGAGTTCCGCATTTTCGGCGACGACGGTTCACTGCACTGGCGACAGGAGGACGCCGAATACCTGTGGCTGCTGCGCCCAGGTCAGGCCGCGACCCGCATATCCCGGGGAATCGATGAGACGAGCGACATCGCGAGGGCGTCCACGCGGGTCCGGCCGGGCCACCCCGAGGGCTACCTAATGGCGTTCGCGACCATCTACAAGGACTTCTTCACCGCCGTCATCAAGACCCTGCTCGACCAGGACGCCAGCGCCGAGCTCGAGCTTTTACCCTCCGCCGAAGACGGGCGTAGCACGCTGCGGCTCATCGAGGCTGCTGTGGCCTCCCACAGCTCCGGCCTCACCACCAAGCTATGACCGACCCCAGCCACCGCGACACGAGACAGAGGTAAACCGCCATGACAAAGACTCCGGTACGGGTAGGCATGCTCGGGGCCGGTTTCATCGGCCAGATGCACTCACTTGCCTTCCGTAGCGCCGGTTACAGCCGGGCCGTGCCGGCGGTGACGCCAGAATTCGTCGCCCTCGCCGATCAGGACGACAAGCTAGCCGCCGAGGTCGGCGACCGTTACGACTGGGCGCAGACAACCACGGACTGGCACAAGTTGCTCAATCACGATCTCGGCCTGTTCATCAATGCCGGGCCGAACGACCTGCACCTGGACGCAAGCATGGCAGCGGCCCAGGCCGGCATCCCGGTCTTTTGTGAAAAGCCCCTTGCGTCGAGCGCGGACGAGGCACACAGGCTGTGGAAGGCCGTCGAACAGTACGGCGTCATGCATCGTTGCGCGTTCTTGCACCGGTTCATCCCGGCGATCCAACTGGCCCGTCAGATGGTCGAAGCCGGCGAACTCGGCGAGATCAGGCACTTCCGCTCCACGTTCGCGCTGAACATGCTCGGCGCCGACGGTGAGGTCAGCTGGCGCTTCGACCGCGACCGGGCCGGAGCCGGCGCGATCGGCGACCTCGGCTCGCACCACATCGACGTCGCTCGCTTCATCGTGGGCGAAGTCCGTCAGGTCGCCGCTATGGCCAAAACCTGGACCTCCGACCCGGCGCACCGGATCGACCGGATCAACGATGACGCGTTCACCGCCATCGCCGAACTCGACAACGGCGCCACCGCCATCTTCGAGGCCTCCCGCACCAACGCCCCCCACGCCCTCACCGGACGCATCGAGGTCGACGGCACTCGTCGTTCAATCGCCTGGAACATGGAACGACTCAACGAACTCGTCATCCGCGAACCAGAACACGGTCCCCGCGTCCAGATGGTCACCCGACCGGGTCACCCTCTGGAAGGATTCTGGCTTCCCGGCGGCATCCAAGGATCACACCCGGTCGGCTGGAACGAATGCTTCGCCCACCAGGCGCACGACATCCTGGCCCTGGCCTGCGGTGAACTCGAGCACTCCGTCGCCGCGACCTTCGAGGACGGCTACCGAGTCGCTGAAATCGTGGACACCATCGAGGCCGCCGCTGGATCCGGCACCACCCTGCCGGTGATTTTCAAAACATGAATGGCGTGGCCTCGACCAGCACGAAGTGCGAACCTGGATTCATCGATTGGCAGGTTATTTAGCAAGGAGTCGACCTCGTGTCCGCACCACTTCCCAACTTCGAACTGAGCCGCCGCGAACCAGCCGGCCTCGAGTTAACGCAAAAATTACTCGACTACCTCCTGTCCGGGCACTTCAAGCCTGGGCAGCGGATTCCTTCCGAGCGACAACTGGCCGAAGCGCTCGGTGTCGGTCGCTCCGCTGTCCGGGAAACCATCAAATCCTTGAGCCTCCTCGGATTGATCGAACAACGACAGGGCGACGGCACGTATCTAGCTAGGAGCAACGGTGACCTGCTGCCGCGGGTAATCGAATGGGGTCTGCTGCTCGGCGAAAACCGAGTCCACGACCTCATCGAGATGCGACACCACCTCGAAATCATCATGGCCGGGCTCGCTGCCCAACGCCGAACCGACGCGCAACTTCAGCGGATGCGCGCCCTGCTCCACGAAATGGAACAAGCCGGTGACGACTTTCAACGCTATGTGGAAGCTGACGTCGCCTTCCACCTCGAGATCGCCAGGGCGAGCGCGAACGCCGGACTTGCCGGTACTCTCGAAACGGTCCAAGTCCTGCTCCGGGTATGGGCGAAACGCGTCATCGTCGCCGCGAAGGAAACCGAGACGTCGCTGGCCATGCACGCACCGATACTGGATGCGATCGAGCAGCAGCACCCTGACGCAGCTCGCGCCGCAATGCAAGCGCACATGGACCGCGCCGCACGCCGACTTCGCGCAGCCGTCGACGGACCAGGAGTCGCAGACCGCTCATAACCTCATCACCGGTGATCGGCGCTAACGGGGCGGGCGACGTACAACTGCTCATGGTGAATGATCCTGATCTCGCCCTCTCGGACGGACTTGCTATGAACCGCCGGTCTCAACTTACCGTGACAGGCAGGGGATCGAGCAGGCGGGCACATCCGGCAGTGAGGGTCACTCCGCGGCCATCGTGACCACCTGGGAACAGCCCACGCTCGAGGATGTCAACGCCCCCGTTGTCGGCCTTCTGGCAACCGTGGACGGCTGGCGTCGATGCGGCGTGGGCGGCGTTCGAGGAGCTGGAGGAGAAGTGAGGCAAGCCGTCCCCGGCGATCCCGAAACTGTGGCGGGCGGCGTGGGAGGAGTTCACCCCGTTCCTCACCACGGGTAGTGGACCAGGGGTCGCGAGACGACGTGGGGAAGGGCGCCGGCGGTGCACCGCACGGTGTGTTAGTTCGTCGGCGGTCAGTCGATCTCGGTGTCGTCGACGTCGGTGTTGGCTCCGAACGGGTGGTCCTGAACGAACTGGGCGGTGTCGGCGTACATCTTCTGGATCGCTGCCTCGGCGGCGGTCGCCTCGATGCGCAACTGTCCGCGGCCGCCGACCTTGATCGCGGGGATCGTTCCGGAGCGGACTAGGGCGTAGGCCTGGGCCTAGGTGGCTGGTGTTCAACGGATGTTTGCGGGGCCGGTATGGCCGATTCGGGGGCTGTGAGCCGGGTGTGCGGAGGGTTGTGACTCGTGAATCTTTGCTGTTGGTAAACCGTTTCGGGGCTGCCG
>JAABUT010003189.1_pt1 | contig 14452 bp, 19 predicted proteins | sample 5559281 | NCBI WGS metagenome assembly JAABUT01 (sample SAMN10711880, study PRJNA513359) | rock metagenome | isolation source: Antarctica rocks | place: Antarctica: Victoria Land, Ricker Hills nord | collected 2016-01-04
GCTCGGACGGTCGATGAAGGCCGGAGATGTTCGCCAACGCCAGCTTGGTTTTGCCCTGGCGGACCCAGATGATGCGTTCATGGTCTCCGGGAGTTCTCGCGATCGGGGCCGCGATCGCGATGCCCAGGGCCGAAGGGCGAGGCTCGCCAGCGCCGGAGAGGGTGCTGACGGAGTCGAGGGTGACGTAGGTGGCGAGGGCGAAGAAGGACACGGCGATCAGCCGTAGCGCCCGTCGTTCTCGTTGTTCGGGCAGCGGGTGCCGGAACTGCCAGAGCGGGTGTCGAGATGCAGCGAAGATTGCGCACCTTCGTGGGGGCTACTTTGCACGGATGGACCCATCGAGTCAGGGTGTGCAAATAGTACGTGAACCAGGCTGCGCTTCACGGCATCAGCTCTACAGTTGATCTTGATGAGCCACCCGCCAAGGAAGCGGGTGCATGTCTTCACCTAGTGGCCCGCGGCTGGCTATGTCCGTGAGGTCCGATCGCGTTTCTCCGCGAGACCTGGCCGCGCTCTGACCGATGCGCTCGCCGAAGTGTTCGTGAGAATTGACTGCGCTGAGGGCGTGGACGTCCTGCACGTCAAGTCGGTAGCCCGGCGAGGCGGCAGAGCGCGGCGAAGCCGTCCGGGGTGCCGGGCCAGTGCCCGCGCAGCGGCTCGAGGCCGACTCGTCGCACGATGCTGCGCAGGACCGCGACGACGATGATCGCGTCGTCGGCGTAGCCCAGGACGGGAATGAAGTCTGGGATCAGGTCAATGGGTAACGCCAGGTAGAGCATGAGTAGCCCGAGCCGGATCCGGACCCCTCGAGGGAGGTCGGAATCGATGGTGAGGTTCTTCAGCAGCCGGATCAGGTCTGGGAGGATCCGCAGCGATTCGCACAGCAGGTTCCCCTGGGGTCTGTTGACGGCGAGGACGACGACGAGGGCGAGCCAGCTCAGCAGGACGGCACCCGCGATGGCCAGCAACGTGTCGCGCCACACGCTTAGGCTCCGTCGCCTTCGGTGACCGCGCGCAGGGTCCGTCCCCGGCTCGAGCCGACCTGGGAGTCGGTCTGGGTGTCCGCGGCTAGGGCGAGAACCTCGAACTCGGCCAAGGCTTGCCGGCAGGACTCGATCGCAGCTCGGGCTGGAGGTCCTGCGGGGGCGTCGAAGTAGTCCCGGTCGCTGATCGAGGTGAGCCATCGCTCGAACCGGGCCAGGTCGGCCTCCGACTCCTCGACCTCGGTGTAGGTCGCTCGCCCGCGGGCGGTCTCCGAGGCGATCTCCTCGAGGAAGGCCGGGGTCCGCTCAAGCACCTCGGTGTACTCGACGTCGCGGTCCCCGCGCTGTTCGTCGACGATCGCCTTCGCCTCGGACGACGCGAGGGTGATGTGCAGGATCCGGCCGGTACCGCCGCCGGCGGCGACTCGGACGACAAGGCGCTCGACGGTGGCTGAGACTGGCCGCTGGTCAGGGAGCAGCGCCACGGAGTTCTGCAGGTAGACGGCCCCGAGCTTGCGCAGCGCCCGCCAGACCGCTACCCGAAGTGAGGCATCCGGGCCGGTGGAGATGCAGACCAGCAACCATCCCGGTTCCGCGTCACCTGCATACCCTTGTCCCATGTTACGACCGTAACACGGGCTGTTACTCTCGTTTCATGATCTTGACCGAGTGGGACGATATTGCCGAGGTTCTGTCGTCGGCTTCCTCTTCGTCCTCGCGACGATCATCATGGCGGTCTACCTTGAGCGTTGGCTGAAACGACCTCGAACGACGGAACGGCGCGGCTGGCGCCGGCCGAGGTGACGCGTCAGCGACAGCCGAACGAATGCACGCCCGGGGGCCCACGCGCGACGCCTCGGACGCGTTCAAACTCCACGAACACATCCTCGAGCGGTCCCTTGGCGCGCTCCTCGGATGTTCAGGTCAGGTGGGCGGTTAGGGCGGTGACGAGCTGGTTGATGCTCGGTGCGGTAGAGGCGGCAGGCGAGTCTGTGCCGCTGGCCGGGCGTGGCGAACGGGTCGTTGCCGTCGATGAGGACGGTCGGGGAGCCGGCCGCTGGCCCTGGATGGCGGCCGCGCTCTTGGAGGGACTGACCAGACGGTGCACCAGTTCCGCGAGGACCAGCCCGATGGTCGTCCAGAGCGCGAGTTGGGTGATCAGGCTGCCGATCCGAAACTCAAAGAGCAGCTGCGCCGGGAACGTCGCTGACACCTCGTTGTACCTCGGCATGAGCGCCAGGGCGACCACCATGGCCAGGCCATACCCGCCGATGCTGATGAGCGCGGCATACCAGGCGCCGATCCGGTTCTGGAGGCTGTGTGCGGCCAGCGCTGCCACGACCGCGGCCGCGACCGAGATCGCGACCATGCCGAAGTACAGCGTCGTCCGGTGTGCGAGCGTGTCGGGGCTGCCCACGCCGGGCGGGTTCGGCGGGTAGATGAGGAATGGGACGGCGTAGAGGACGACGAACCCTGTGGCGGCCACCCGCAGGGCCGTCGCTCGCGTGCTTGCTCTGCCCAGCCGACCCAGGACAAGTGCGGTGACGATGCCGGCTAGGGCGCCGAGGACGGTGCCGATGAGGGTGGTTCCGGTCAGCAGTCCAAGGGTCGACTGAAGGTCCCGGGGCACCTCCGTGCCGCTCATCGCCATCGGGTGGACGTGGGCCGCGGCGTCTTCGAGGGAGATCGCCGTCCCGATCGATGGCTCGCCGGCGGCATACGCCACACCGAAGGTGAGGAACCCCGCCACCAGCCCCGCCAGGAGGCCGCGGATCAGGAAGTCTCGTGCGCTGATCATCTGAGGAATGCGGTTCAGTGGCAGGGGAAGCCGAGCAAGTGGCGACCGTCGTGCACCCATTCGTGCACGCCGTTGCCGGAGATGAGCGAGGTTGCTCCCTGCTCGGCCCCGACGAAGTACGCACCCACGACTGCGAGCAGGGCGGCGAAGATCAGCCAGGGCAGCACCTGCCGCACCGAGACGACAGGCAGGGCGGGGAGGGCAACGGGGGGGGCTGCGATCTGCGACATCAATATCTCCTATGGGGCTCTTGCGACCCGTCGTGGCGGAGTTGGTGTGGGGCTAGGTCTGGCTTGAGGTGCCGGGGAGCCCGGAAACCTCTTCACAGTGGCGCGACCGCGTCGGATTCTCACCGACTTCCGGCACTCACACGAACGGCCGCCACGCTATCGGCCCGAGAGACGTCCGGCAACAACTGATCTCGCGGTGACCTGCCGTAGTGAGAACGGGTACGGTCCGAGCGTGCAGACGAGCGAGACAACGTGCGGCTGACGCTGCTGGCCCATGCCGAAACCGAGGGCACCCGGGACATGGTGTTCGGGGACGGCTCCGCGCGGCTCCGCCCTGGTCAGCATGCCCAGCCTTGGCGGGCAGGCACGCAGTGCTTCTGCGGACCCGAACCCGTATGCCGCCAGACCGCCCACCTCGTCGGCCTCACCCACGCGGAGGTTCTCGACGAGCTTGCTGGGCCGGCCTTCGGATCCTGGGCCGGCCAGCCCCTCGCCGACGTCATGGAGGAGGACCCCGTTGGCGTCACAGCCTGGCTGGGCGACCCTGAGGTCGCGCCACACGGCGGAGAGTCGCTCACGGCGATGGCCGTCCGAGTGGGCCAGACCCTGGACGGATACGTGTGGCCGGAACGTGGAGGGGTCATCGTGGTGAGCCCGTTCGTCGCACGCGCAGGGCTGATCCACGCCCTGGGGGTGTCGCCCAGCGCGATCCTCCGGGCCGAGGTAGCACCGCTCGGCTCCGTGACAATCAGTCGGCACTCAGCCCACTGGCGCCTGACCGGCCTGGACCACCCACGCTCTCGCTAGCTCAGAAGCGGGACGAGCCCTACGGCGAACAGGAGGTAGAAGGCCGCTGCGCCGGCTAGGCGCCCTGGCGCGAGCCGGTGGGCCTGCATGCTCAGGAGCAGATAGACGATGGCGGCCATCGTGATCAGCCCGGACCACAGCAGGGCGGAGTCGAACTGCCAGCGGGTGAACAGCAGTCCCAGGCCGCTGGGCACGGTGGCCTGGACCATCATTGCCCCGGAGATGTTGGCCAGGGCCAGCCTCGTCTTGCCCTGCCTCGCCCAGATCAGGGCGTTCATGATCTCGGGGAGCTCCGTCGCGATGGGGGACGAGAGCAGAGCGGTGACCGTCAGTCGACAGGCCGAGAATCGGGGCTACGGCCTCGAGCTGCTTCACGAAGAACTGGGACGCAATGAAGATCACGATGAGTGTGGCCAGGGTCTGGGCGAGGACGGCCCAGGTCTATGCGGCGGGAGTCTCACAGGATCACGTCGACGAAGGACGATGGCCGGCTTCCCACAAGCCTGCTCGAGGCCGCACGCAATGAGGGCTGGTGACTGGAATACCCGGTACTTAAAGTACCAAGGCCAAAAACTCAATCTTTGGCTGCATCTCGACAACAGGGGGGGACATGTGGAGACGCAGCGAGGATTGCTCCATCTCGTGCGGGCTATTTTGCACAAACGAGCCGATTCTGGGGGCAGCGGCCAGCCGGGTTCAGCCGCCGCGGGCGGCCAGGAGGGTTTTCATCTGGTCGATCTCGGTGACCTGGGCTGAGACGACGGCCTTGGCGAGGGTGAGCACCTCGGGTCGGTCGGTCAGGGGCTGGATGGCGCGGGCCATGGCGATGCCGGCGGTGTGGTGGGTGATCATCAGGTTGAGGAAGAGGGTCTCGGCGTCCTCGCCGGAGGAGGACTTCAGCTTGGCGAGGTCGGCTGGGGTGGCCATCCCGGGCATCCGCCCGTCCGGGAGCAGCATCGAACCTGGCGCCATGGTGGACCCGGTTGGCATTGCGCCCATCTGGTGCGAGTCGGGGTTGGCGGCCATCCAGGCCATGGGCGGCTTGGTCGAGGTCTGCGGCAGGCGCCAGATGGTCAGCCAGGCGTACATCTGACCGGACTGCTGCTGCTGGCTGGTGATGATGTCGTAGCTGACCGCCGCGAGTACCGGTTCGGGGCTCTTGTCGCGCAGGATGAGGGACATCTGGACGGCTTGATTGTGGTGGGTCTGCATGTCCCGGGCGAACCCCGCCTCGGGGCTGGTGTCCGATGGGGTGCCAGGACCGGCAAGGCGGTACCCGACCAGTCCCGCCGCGACCAGCGCGATGACTGCGACGACGGCGCCGGCGAGGAGGATCTGCGGGCGACGGGCGCGGGCGGGAGACCCGGTGGGGTCGCCCGTGCCGGGGATGGTGATGCTCATGCGCCGGGTCCGGCCGTGCCAGGGGCGGGGCCGGAACCGTCGGTCCCGCCGGTGCACGAGGCGCCCGGTTCGGGGGTCTGCGGGCCCTGGCGGTAGGCGCGGACGAACGCGGCGAGGCGGGGGTCGTCCGGGCCGCTCAGGCTCAGCTGCTTGCCCCAGGCGGAGGCGACCACGGGTGCCTTGATGCCCGGGTAGGGCGACAGGACGGCATACGTGTCGGGGATGGCCCTGCGCAGCTTCTCGACCTGCGCCGCGGGCAGGTCGGGGCTGTAGGTGACCCAGACGGCCCCGTGCTCCATGGCGTGGACGGCGTTCTCGTTCGGGACCGGCTTGTCGTAGCTGCCGCAGTTGAGCCAGACCGGAGCGTGCTCCCCCCGGCGGGCGGGCTCTGCTCGTAGGTGACCGCCGTAGTGATGTGGCCCTGCTTGACCGGGTAGCTCTGCACCGCGTCGAGGCTCGGCTTGGAGGCCTGTTCCCGCACGATCGTCACGGTCACGACGGCGGCGATGGCCAGCACCGCCGCGCCGGCGCCGCCGAAGATCCACACCCTGCGCCGGCGTTCCGCGGCTTGCTGCGCGCGCCGCATCGCGGCAACGCGGTCCCGGACGGCTTGACGATCTGCCTTGCTCGAGCTCGAGGGGGGCATCATTCGTTCTCCTAAAGAGGTTGGTGCCGGGAATGGGGACCGGGCCAGGGTCGTCGGTATCAGCCGGCGACGGAGCCGAGAATGTAGATGGTCAGGAAGCCGGCGAAGAACATCGCCGCGGAAGTCGTCGTCTCGGCCTGTTCGTGGGCCTCGACGAGGAGCTCCTCAACGGCCAGGTACAGCAATGCCGCGGCGCCGAAAGCGAGCATCGCGGCCAACACTGGCGCGCTGGCGCCGCCCAGTAGCGCAGCGCCGCCGATGGCGCCGACCGCGGTCGCCAGCCCGAGCCCGGTACAGACCAACGCTGCCCGGGTCTTGCTCAGCCCGGAGTCGGTCAGTTCAGCGGCCAGGGACAGGCCGAGGAAGAGGATCTCGATGGTCAGGGCGATCGTCAGGATCAGGCCCTGCGTAGAGCCCAGCGTGACCCCAAGACCGACGAGCATGCCATCGATCAGCAGGTCGATGCCGACCGCGACGAGCAACCCCAACGGCAGCACCCCGACCGCTGCTCCCTCACCCGAGCCGGTCCCAGCCGAGACCAGTTCGGCGGCGGCGTCGCGGCGGCGCCCGTAGGCGGCTAGGGAGAGGACGACCACCACGCCGGCGACGAACCCGGCTACCGCCGAGGCGAGGTTGCCCTCCTCGCGCAGCCCGGGCAGGACCTCACCGGCCAGGGCTGCCACGACCACGCCGGCAGCGAAATGCTGGATCCCACTAACCAGTCTCGGGCCGGGTCGACGCACAACCGCGATGACCGACCCGATCGCCGAGGCGGCGACCGGGAACGCGACCAGGGCCGCGGCCTGAGCGACGGCGCTCACCGACGCTCACCTCGCCCGGCCTGGAGCGGGCAGGCGCCGCTGGTCCTAGATGGGGTTGGCATGCTCTTCATGGCTTCCCGGTTCGCACTGGATGGTGGCATGGGTGACGTGGTACTCCTCGGCCAGCAGGGCGGTGACCCGGTCCAGGACCGAGTGCAGGTCGGCGTCGTCGGCCAGGACGACGTGACCCGTCGCGGTCTCCATACCGGACGTGACGGTCCAGATGTGCAGGTCGTGCACGTCGGCCACCCCCGGCAGCGTCAGGATCTGGGCGCGAACCTGCTCCACGTCCAGCCCGGGCGGGGCGACCTCCATCAGGATCCGCACCGCCTGCGCCGACAGCTTCCACGTCCGCGGCAGGATGAACAGGCCGATCCCGGCTCCGATCAGCGGGTCGGCGTAACGCCACCCGGTGGTGAAGATGATGATCGCCGCGACGATGACCCCGACCGAGCCGAGCATGTCGGAGAACACCTCCAGGTAGGCGCCCTTGAGGTTCAGGCTCTCCTTCGATCCGGCCGCCAGGAGCCGGAAGCTGATCAGATTCACGATCAACCCCACCGCCGCGACGGCGAGCATCGGCAGACCGGGCACTGCGGGCGGCGACGCGAACCGCTGCCACGCCTCGAAGAGGACATACCCGGCGACCCCGAAGAGCAGGAGGCCGTTCGCCAGCGCCGCGAGGACCTCCAGCCGGTACGTCCCATAGGTGCGCTGGGAGGTGGCCTGCCGTTGGGCGAGGGTGATCGCTGCCAGAGCCATCCCCAGACCCAACACGTCGGTGCCCATGTGCGCGGCGTCCGACAGCAGGGCAAGCGACCCGGTCACGAGGCCGGTCACCAGCTCGACCACCATGTACGCCGCGGTCAGGCCGAACGCGATCAGCAGCGGCCGCCGGTGTCGGGCACCGGCCGTCGCCGCCGACGCGTGCCCGTGCTCGTGTCCCATCAGACTCCACGCCCGGCCGGAGCCTGATCGTGGCCCAGGTGCTCCCGGGTCACGTCCAGCAGCAGCCGGACGTGGCTGTCTGCGAGGCGGTAGCGGACCATCCGCCCGTCCCGCCGGTTGGTCACCACCCCCGCGGTCCGCAATAGCCGCAGCGCGTGGGACAAGGCGGACGGGGACATCTCCACCATCTCCGCCAGGTCACACACACACATCTCCCCCGCCTCTAACAACGCGAACAACACCCGGACCCGGCTCGGGTCGGACAACAGCCCGAACACGTCCGCGATCCCCGACGCCTCCCCCGCCGAGACCAGCAGCGGCCGGGTCGCGGCGACCCGCGCACCGTCGACCTGCGTCGCGGTACAGGCATCAAGCCCGACCAGCTGTTGAGAACTGACCATGGGAACTCCTGAACATATGAGCGAGTTATCACACGTACAGTAGTCCACTCTCAGCCGGGATCGTCGAGCACCCCTCGACCTAGAGCAAGGAGCACCCTGATGGCCATCGAACTGGTCTGCCCCAAGTGCCACGGCGCGATGCGCACCTACGAACGCAACGCCGTCACCGTCGACCAGTGCGTCGACTGCCGCGGCATCTTCCTCGACCGCGGCGAACTCGACCAGCTCCTCGACGCCGAGGCCGCCTACAACCAGAGCGCGCAACCGACCCCACCCGCCCCTGCCACCCCGCAGGGCGGTTATGGGTACGAGGGTGGCCATCACGGATCAGGGCGGCGTCAGGGCGGCCACGACAAACGCCGCAAGGGCTTCCTCGGCGAGCTGTTCGACTGACCTCAGCCGACGGTGAGTCCCCATGGCGCCACCGTCCGCGCCGCCGCCTCGGCCCGACTCATCCGCGGACCGGCGCTCCGTCCGTGAGGATGTGCCGGGCGGGCAGGTAGAACGCGACGCCGAGGAGCCCATCCGCCGATCACGTCGGCCGGCCAGTGGTAGCCAAGGATGACGGTGGCGATCCCCACGCCGATGGCGACGGCGGTGACCCATCGCGGATTCCGGGGGGCGGTCGGGTGGGCCCGGACTCGGGTGGTGAGCGCGGCCAGCAGCAGGAGGCACAGAGTCGCGGCGGCGGCGTGGCCGGACGGGTAGGAGCTTCCCTGGTCCAGGACCGCGTTCAGGCCGCTGTGTGGGGAGGTCCGGCCCACCAGGTGCTTGGTGATGGCCAAGGCCAAGCTCAGGCCGGACACGGCCATGGCGCTCACCAGGACCGGCCGCCAGGAACGGGCCCGAAGTGCCCGCACGCTCGCCGCGGCCAGGACGAGGGTGCCGACGAGCCAGAGCTGGCCGCCGTTGACGACGGCACGGGCGAGCGCATGCCCGCTCTCGGAGTGGTCGAGCGGGGTGAACCAGTTCAGCGCCGAGCGGTCGATGCGGGCCGTGACTCCGCTCGAGACCGCAGCGGTCAGGCCCGCGAAGGCGGCAACCAGCCCCAGGACACCACGCCACGACAGAAGGAGGGCGCCGGCGCGGGCCTGGCCTGGTGCGGTCGTCCTTCCGTTCGGCTGGGACGTGTCCGCTTGGGCGGTGGCCTGCTCTGGTTTCAGGGTCATCCGGTGGCGGCCAGGATTCCGGTGGCGGCGAGGGCCAGGACGGCGGCCCCGAGCAGGATGCGGTAGACGACGAAGCCGGTGAACCGGTGGTGGGCGATGTAGCGCAGGAACCAGGCGACGGCCAGGTAACCGACGACGCCCGCGATGAGGGTGGCCAGCAGGGTTGGCCCCCAGGGCGGCGCGGCGCCGGCGCCGATCTTGGTCAGCTCGAGTCCTCCCGAGGCCAGCACGGCGGGGATCGCGAGCAGGAAAGAGTAGCGGGCTGCGGCTTCGCGCCGGTAGCCCAGGAACAGTCCGGCGGTGATGGTGCCGCCGGAGCGCGAGACCCCGGGGATCAGGGCGAGGGCCTGGGCGAGGCCGAAGATCAGAGCGTGCCAGGCGGTGATTTGTTCCAGGGGGCGGCGGTTGGCCGCGGCCCGGTCGGCCAGGCCCAGGATCAGGCCGAACACGATCAGGCTGGCGGCCAGGAGCCGCAGATCCCGGAACGCGGTCTCGATGGGGTGTTGCAGCGCGAGTCCGAGGATCGCGATGGGCAGAGTGCCGAGGATGACGTACCAGCCGAGCCGGGCCTTCGGGTCGCTGCGAAGGGCTCGGGTGCGTAGGGAGCGGGCCCAGGTGGTCGCGATGGCGGCGATGTCGCGGCGGAAGTAGGCCAGGACCGCGGCCTCGGTGCCGAGCTGGGTTACGGCGGTGAACGCGGCGCCGGGATCGGGCCACCCGGCGAACGCGGCGACCACCCGCAGGTGGGCCGAAGAGGAGATGGGCAGGAACTCGGTCAGCCCCTGCACCAGACCCAGCACGGCCGCAGTGAACCAGCTCATCGAGTTCCTCGCTCGTTCGGGTTCGCGGCCGCAGCAGGTGGCCGTTGGCGCAGGCTGGGGAACGGACGCAGCGTTGCTCCGATGATGATTAGGGTGAACGCCCAGCGCCCGGCCGCGGGTTGCCTCCAGCCGCAGCCCCAGGCGTAGGCGAGGACTGCGGCGGTGACGGCACCGGTGAGCGCGGCGACCAGCCACGGCGGCAGGGTCGCGCCGAAGCCGAACGCGACGCCCGGGTTGTCCAGCAGCCTCAGCTGCAGCGGCCCGGCATCGACCGGGGCGGCGAGCAAGAGTTCTGCGGTCGTCTTGACGAGCAGGGCCCCGGTGGTCAGCACAGCGATCGCGGCGAGCATGCTGCCCGACGCGTGGAGCGGCTGGTCACGGGGTTGCACCGCTGAGAGTCCGGACCGTCGCCTGGGGTGCCGCGAGCGGGGGCAGCGGCTGGACCCTGCCGGCGCGGACGCCGTTGCCGATGACGAGGATTTCGGCGAGCTCGTGGATCAGCACGACGGTGGCCAGGCCGAGGGCCCCGAACGCGGCCAGCGGGATGAGCACGGTGATCAGCGCGAGTGAGAGGCCGACGTTCTGAACCATGATGGTCCGGGACCGGCGGGCGTGGGACAGGGCGTGGGGCAGGTGGCGCAGGTCCTGACCCATCAGGGCGACGTCGGCGGTCTCGATGGCGACGTCGGTGCCCATCGCGCCCATTGCGATGCCGATGTCGGCAGTGGCCAGGGCAGGGGCGTCGTTGACGCCGTCGCCGACCATCGCGGTCGGCTGGGTGGCGCGCAGCTGGGCGATGATGGCCGACTTGTCCTCCGGCCGCAGGTCGGCGTGCACCTGCTCGATGCCTGCCTCGCGGGCGAGTGCGGCCGCGGTGGCCTGGTTGTCGCCGGTGAGCATGGCGACCGTGTATCCGTCGGCGTGCAGCCGGGCCACCACTTCGGCCGCTTCAGGCCGCAGCTCGTCCCGGACCGCGACTGCGCCGATGACGATCTCGTTCTCCTCGACCAGGACCGCGGTGGCGCCGGCCTCCTGCATCGCGGCGACCCGGGCGGTCAGGGCGCCGGCCGGCAGCCAGCCGGGACGGCCGAGGCGCACCCGGTGCCCGGCGACCGTGCCGAGGAGGCCGGCGCCGGTGACGGCCTGCACGTCGGCCGCCGGTGGCGGGTTGGGCACGGCGGCCAGGATGGCTCGGGCCAAGGGGTGCTCGCTACGGGCCTCCAAAGCGGCGGCCATGGCCAGGACGTGGTCTGGGCTGGTGCCCTCGGTGGCGGCGACGTCGACGACGGCCGGGGTGTTGCGGGTCAGCGTCCCGGTCTTGTCCAGAGCGATCGTGCGGATGGCGCCGAGTCCTTCAAGTGCCGCGCCGCCCTTGACCAGGACCCCGATCCGGCTGGCTGCGCCGATGGCTGCGACCACAGTGACCGGTACCGCGATCGCCAGCGCACAGGGAGAGGCCGCGACCAGGACCACCAGGGCGCGTTCGATCCAGATGCGCGGTTCACCCAGGAGTGAGCCGACCACGGCGATGAGAGTGGCAAGGATCATGACGGAGGGCACGAGCGGCTTGGCGATCCGGTCCGCCAGCCGCTGCCCGGCGCCCTTGCGGGCCTGCTCCTGCTCGACGATGGCCACGATCTTGGCCAGCGAGTTGTTCTCCGCCGTGCTGGTGACCTGCACCTCCAGGGTGCCGGTGCCGTTGATCGCGCCGGCGTACACGGCGTCGCCCAGGCCGGCCTCGACCGGGACCGACTCACCGGTCAGCGCCGCGTTGTCCAGCGCAGAGCGGCCGGCGCGGACGATGCCGTCGGTGGCGACCCGTTCGCCCGGTCGGACCAGCATGCGGTCCCCGACGGCCAGGTCGGCCAGGGCAATCAGCCGTTGCGAGTTGTCGGCCCGCAGGATGGTCGCCTCCTGGGGGACCAGGGAAAGCAGCGCCCGCAGCCCGTGCCGGGTCCGGGCCACCGAGTACTCCTCGAGGCCTTCGCTGATCGAGTACAGGAAGGCCAGCATGGCGGCCTCCCCGACCTCGCCGAGGAGCGTGGCGCCCACGGCGGCAATCGTCATCAGGGTGCCGACCCCGATCTTGCCCTTCACCAGCCGGCGGATCGTGCCCGGTACGAACGTGTACCCACCCACCAGCAGCGCCGCCCAGCTGCACGCCGTGGTCGCCGGGCCCGGCGCGCCGGCTCGGGCGGCGACAAATCCGCCGACCAGCAGCACGCCGGCCACCGCGGCGGCGCGGATCTCCCGGACCTGCCACCAAGCGGCGGGTTCCTCCTGCTCCGGCTCATCCGACTCGCGGTCGTCGTCGCACCCGCACGCGTCGCTCATCACACGTCCCCCAGACCGCTGCTCAGCCCGCCAGCTCGGTCCCCGTAGTTCGGACAAAGCACGACCGCGTCGCCGGTAGCCGCGAGGAGCGCCTCCGCGGCCGCCAGCAGCTGGGGTAGCTCCGGGCGGGTCAGCGAGTAGAACATCTGCCGCCCCTCGGCCCGCCCGGCAACCAGGCCGCAGTCCCGCAGGCACGCGACGTGTGCCGAGACGGTGGACTGGGCCAGTCCGAACTGGTCGGTAAGGTCCACGATCCGCGCCTCGCCCGCGCTCAGGCGCCGCACGATGGCCAGACGGGTGGGGTCCGACAGCCCGTGGAACAGAGCCGCGGCCGCAGCCAGTTCCTCCCGGAAGCCGTGCCCGGAATCCGTCGCTGTGATCGTCATATGGCGATGATAGCGCACAGGCGGTGGTGCGCACCGCTGGTGCGGGCGACGTCAGACGAGGCGACCCGGGACCCAGGATCGCACACCGACATGGGCGGCAGCGTAAGGGGCGCCGAAGGCGAAGCCGACACCGAGTGCGTCAGCTCGTGCTCGGCCGGATGTCTTGCTGGGGCCGGACCGGGCAAGGCCTCAAGCGGGCCACCGGCCTGCCTCGTCCGGGCCTGGCAAGACATGTCCGCACACGAAGCCTCCCGGGCAAGTCCCCTTCTGGAGCCGGATGCGGGGGAGCCTTGCCCTAGAACTTGCCGCACGAGGCACCAGCAAGCCAGATACGGCCTATAACGTCACGGCGCAACATGCCCAAGACCCATAACGTAGCGTTTATGACACATACACATCGCGTTTATGACATCTTCGCTGCAGCAGCATGTCGAGATGCAGCGAAGACTGCACAACTCCGTGCGGTGCACTTTGCACAGATCAGCTCAGGAGATCGCGGCGTGCAAGATTGGGCGCTGGACGTCGTGGACCACCAACCGGAGCTCGCCCACGCCTGTAGGCACCGACACATCTGGCTCGGATCGTCGGTGTGCCATCGATTCCATCTCGCAAGATGGCCTGTTGCTGTCGCCGGAAGGCCGCGGACCACGTCTGCGTGGAGTTCCGTCACGTGGCCAGGGCTTTGGGCGATGTGGACGCCGAGCCGTTCACCAGCTCCGACCAAGTACCGCTGCACGCGCGGTGAGACCACTTGTACGCACCATCGGTCTTCGAAGTCGGTGGGCATGTGCGCCAACCGGTAGAAGTCCTTCGGCAGCTCGCCAAGATGCTGAGTCCATGCGGCGTTCGTCTCACGAGGTTCGTGCGGGTGCTTGAAGTCGATCACCGCTCGTGGGTCCTTCGTCACCACCAGCTCGACAGCGTCTGCCGCGCCCAGGCGGCGCCATTCGCTCTCGATGTGGTTGGCCGGCACACCCTGAGCGACCAGGCCCTTCACCGTGGCGAAGCGTAGGACGGCCTCGGTCAGGAGACGCCACGGGCCGGGCCGTCCACGACTCGCTGAGATCTGCGGCGACCTTCGCCCAGACCTCTGGCCACGGCAACTGGCTCACCGGTCGGCGCCGAGGGGGCGGACGCTGTCGAGGTCGGCTTCGTGCAAGACCGCTCTTGTTGCGCATGTGCGGTCGGTTCCGACGATCTGCGTGAGCAGGTCAGCGATGATTCGTATCATCCGCAACCTCATTATCTGTCAGGCCGAGAGTCCCATCCGCGCTTGGGCGCGCCTTCAGCGAATGGCACCCACGGCGCAGGCTTGCCGGCGGAAATGCAAATGCCCAGTCCGCTCTGTCACCACGCGGCTCCTACCGCTAAGGCCATGAGTGCAGCGTGGGCGACCGACAGCGGGATACGCTCCTGTTCCACCCGCCGAACCCGAGTCCAGCCCTTCGCGATCAGCGCGTCGTACAGGTCGGCTTCAGCCTCCGTGAGATTGGCGACTGGTCTGGGTTTCCGAGGCCCCAAGACCCGCCCTTGCGGGTCGGTGTTCGTCCCGAACCGCTCCCAATCGGCGTATGCGGCCACAGGGCTATCCATCTGAGCCGACTTCGTTTCGTGAGGGCGTGTCGCGCCAGGGTCGTCTGGCGCGGGGGCGGTCCAAGCTAGGCGGGTGACCTCGGTTTCCGGGAGGGGCCGGCCGGACCGTCTTCG
>JAABUT010003190.1_pt1 | contig 14442 bp, 17 predicted proteins | sample 5559281 | NCBI WGS metagenome assembly JAABUT01 (sample SAMN10711880, study PRJNA513359) | rock metagenome | isolation source: Antarctica rocks | place: Antarctica: Victoria Land, Ricker Hills nord | collected 2016-01-04
AACCACAATTAACCCCCCCCCCCCCACCACCACAAACAAAAAAAAAAAACACAACCCCCCCCACCCCCCCACACCCCACACCCCCAACACCCCCCCCCCCCCCCCCCCAACACACCACCCCCACCACCCCCAACCCCCCCAACACAACACACCCCCAACACACCCTCACCTCACCTCAACCCCCCCAACTCCCCCACCCCAAACCCCCCAGCCACGAGCAAACACGCAAAACCCCCTCCTCAGTCCGTTTTTTTCTATTTATTTCTACCGGTCTTGATGGAAAGGGTGGTTGTGGTTGGCCTCTTGGAGGAAGGTTTTTTTGCTCTCGAGGATCGTGGGCGCGTGTACTGGAGAGTGAGAGAGAGAGAGAGCGGCTAGGACGCGGGGGTGGGGGGGGGGGTTTGCGGATGAGTTGGGTGTTTGAGGGGTGGAGAATCATGGAAGCGAAGGGTGCGTTTGAAAATGCACAAAAGATAAATCTCGAGTTGGTGTGTTTGAGACGAAAAGAGTTTTTGTTAAATTTGTCGATATGATGACTCCAGTATCCAAGAAAAAAAGGAAAAAAGATAAAAGAAGCAATGGGTTATAGAAACACCTCGCCTTTGCAGCCACGAGCTGGTGGGACCTAGAACTGAAGCACAAGATACAGCCGTCCATGTATAACTATACACAACTATAACCCTTTCCTCATCCCAACCAATAGCTAATTACCAACAAGAACCATCCGTCACACACAAAACCGCCTCACAGCGTATCGTACTCCGGATTCACCCAGCCCGGCTGGCCGGCCATAGCCCTCAATCTCGGACCCCAGACGTGCAATGCGGCCAAGACGGGGACGGAGGCGAAGAAGGTGATGATGCCTTGGGCGGCGAAGGTGAGGGTCCAGCCGGAGTGGGCTTGCCAGGGGGCGATGAAGAACTGCACGTGTGGGGGTTAGGGGGGGTTTGTTGGGGGGGTGAAAGGGGCGGTTGAGGGAGTTGGGAGGGGGGGAGAAGAGAAAACTCACAGGATTTATGAACGCGCTGAGGTTGAGAAAGACAGAGTAGAACGTTATAACGCTCATAGATTGCAGGGGATAGCTGTCGACAATGTACGACGTAACCACCGTATTCCCCATCTGGATGCCCGCCGCAAACAGCACAAACGCGATTTGGCCAACGATCCAATGGTACGCCTTGTCGATGCTGATTCCCCATATGATGAGACCGATCGCGCTTAGTAGAGCGGCAGGATATGCCAGCCATAACCTCATCTCCGGGATTCGCACGCCGTTGTTTTTTTTGGCTAGTCTCATGACGATGTAATCGCTCAAGCGACCGGAGAAGAAAATCTCAGAGAACAAGGTACCGATTAGGAGGCCGAGGAAGAGGAGACCTTGGATTTGGGGAGAGTAGTTTGGGTACGCAGCCGGGAGCATGGTGATGATTGAGAGGATCCACCAGTACCAGGCAAAGCAGAATATCAAGACGCCAATGACCACGACGGGATATTTGAAGGTTAAAATGAAACGGGTCACTGAGTCCCAGGGTTTCGGGTGCCGCATTCCAGGAACGGGCTTGAAGTTCAGGAACATGAGTTTCTTGGTGCGCTTGAGGTCAACGGCTGCTGCATCGCTCTTTTCGCGGCCGACTTTTTCGACATCTGCGCTGTCCAAACTAGTATTCCAGGGCATGCGGGAAAGCATGTGGTTGCGAGGATAGAGGGTCTCCGACATGAAAGCTAGCTCGAGGACCAGGAGTAGAGCAAACAGAATAGCAGTAAGCCACTCGATCCAGGCAGAACTGACAAGATCCATAAAACCTCCAATGATCGGACCGACGAGCAGACCAGCATCGATAGCCAACACCCAAAGCCCTAACTTCTGCCCCCGCTCATACTCGAAAAACAAATCCCCGACCACAGCCATGCCAACCGTAGCGCCTGGACTGACTCCAAAGCCTTGAAAGAATCTCGCAGCCATATACCCGCCATAATTCTTCGCGACCGCAGCGCCGATAGTAGCGACTAGAGCGATTATAGTGCCAATGATGAAGATGATGCGCCGGCCGTAGATGTCTGCCAGCGAGGACCAGAACAGCGGGCCCACGGCTAAGCCGAGGGCAGGGATGGCGACAGTCCAGTTGACTTGGGAATAGGAGATGTTAAGGTCGTTCTGAAGTTGGGTGAAGGAGGGAACAGTGGTGGTAGTTATGTAGGTGAACATAAAGTATCTGGGGAGATATGTAAGGTTAATTTTTATATGCATATATATATATGCAACATCAACGGAACATTGGTTGCCGGTATGTTCTGAACGATGGCCAGCAACAACGGTGCGACAGCGAAAGGACTACTAGCTGCATCTTGTGAAGGGAATTGATGCCTTACAAGTACATGACAATGGCCAATATGGTATGCTTCCTCAAGCTCGTCCAGTTCAAGGGATCCAATGGATCTGCAGTAGGCTGTGGTTGCAATTTGAGCCCATTCTTTGACACCGCGACATCAACTGAGTTATTGCGGCCTGCGTTCATAACGTCTTGTCCATCCTCGACGTCCTGTGTGCCTTTGCTTCCGTCGCTTCCGCCCAGTATTCCATTGGCCTTGTCCTTGCTGGAAGGTGCAATCTTCTCGCTAAAGTTGTCGGCCATGCTGGCAAAAGGGAGACAAATTCGATATAAGAAAGGACTGAAAGGGAGGTACGAAGCAGTATCGACTACGCAGCTGACGACGAATTGATCGAGATTGATATGCGATGTTGTCACAGTCTGCAGTGCGGTTTCACGGTTTCATACAGCAGCAAGGAATGGCACTTACCGAGCATTGGAACAGGCCAGGCACCACCCTGGACTCCACACGGGCATACCCAGGTCCATGGGATTGGACAGCAGGGGAGGAACAGACCAATGGACACAGTCGGTTGGCAATACAATCAGTCAACCGCTTGGACGGGCAAGGTGACTTTGATAGCAAGCCGTTGTTATCTGCTTATCTATCTCCCACCGAGATGATCTTTCCAGGCTTTCCAAGACCCCGCCGCTTGGGGGAAACACAACATGAACAATGTGCTTTACGCCCCTCAGGTACATCAATCCCTGCGATACAAGAACTCTGAGCCGAAATAAGAGTCATGAAGTCATGAAGAAGAAGAAGAAGAAGCACTTCATGGAGACCTCTTGGACCGATCGATTCCGGTGATAGTTGGAGGTCGGTCGGTGGAGGTGAGAAATGCGAACCCACGAGCGATTATCGGTTATCGGTGACCCCTCCCACGCTGTTGGTTGGCTGTTGGCTGTTGCTCGTCCAATTAGACTTCTAGCGTGGGGGGAAATGGCAGGGGTGGCTTAGCCTTACAGAAATGGCGATCACTGTGCTTCACCTTCGTTTGTTTCTCCACCACCACCACCGTCATATCACATACCTACTACTACTCCATGCGCCTGCATCCTCCCGCCTGTATCTCGAATGCTGTGATCTCATGGTCCCCCCCGCCTTTGGGAAATGCTATGATTACGGTATCCCTGGCTAAAGGATGCCGCGATGCTTCGAAGAAGCGCGGCAAGCTCATGTGTTCCCTCAATCCTATCGTGTCTTACGTATTGTGTGTGTGGTGGTGCAATCCTGACGAGAAGAGATAAGGCATTGGTGCTGTGACACGCATGTCCTTCTGCATGTCCAAGCCGGTTGCGTTGAACCGGATCTACGTCTCTTGTTCCCATTGAGGAATAGACTAATATGATCCCACCGTCTACTGCGAAGTGATAGGAGATTCTCAATATGTATTATTATTCTGTGCGTTTTCTATGACCAAACTTCTTTTCTATGGCTGTTCTGTGTTCTGTTCTCGGAATGCTTTTATGACCATGTCCTTCTTTCTTTGCCGGAATCTGTTGCAATCATCCTAGGCTAATCCTAGCCTTGTTTTCGCTCTTCACCCTGTATCTTGCCACTTTTCACCGTTGCCAGGTCTTTCAAGGGCTCGCTAAATATCCCACCAACTGTTTGTTCACTCAATTTGGTGACAAAAACAAAAAGGCGTTGCATAGCGTCACTAATCCAATCGTGCCTGATGGAGGAGAGTACGGCTGCCCATTCCTGGCTGCCAGAATTTCTACAGAATTCGAAAAGCAAGAAAACCTCATCGGGGGATCCATCTCCAGATGAAAGGTCTAGCCTGATACCAAAATTGAACAGCCCCGAACCTTCTGAGAGTGATGAAAATGGAGAAATCTTCGACCTTGAAGACGACCCCAAATCGACATCGAAGCACGTGCTGAGAGAGTTTAAAGTTCTCCTAAAGGGCTCAATTCCGGTCATCTTGGCTTATATGCTACAGAACTCATTGCAAACCATATCGGTTGTCATTGTGGGACGGGGATCACCCGAGGACCTGGCGACCGCAGCTTTCTCATACATGTTTGCCATGAGCACGGCTTGGCTGATCGCCTTGGGAGGAACTACTGCTCTCGATACCCTCTGTTCTGTGACGTTTACTGGTAGTAGAAACCCTCATGACTTGGGTGTCCTTCTCCAGCGGGCTTTCATCGTCTTGGGGCTGTTCTACGTCCCTGTAGCGATACTATGGTTCTGCTCAGAACCAGTCTTCAAAGCATTAGGGCAAGAGGACCAGCTATCGAGAGATAGTGCCCGGTTCCTCTGGTGTTTGATTCCTGGTGGGCTTGGCTACATTTACTTCGAAGCCATGAAGAAGTATTTACAGGCACAAGGTTTGTCAAGCCATTTCCGCCTTACCAGTCACTCACATGTCCCTAGAGATTATGCGGCCTGGGACGTACGTTCTCCTCATCACTTCACCCATTAACGCAGGCCTCAACTTTTTCCTCGTCTACACTTTCAAGATGGGTCTGTTGGGAGCACCAATCGCGACCGGTATATCCTACTGGCTCTCGTTCCTGTTACTATTGGCATATGCACGCTTCGTCAAAGGCTGGGACTCATGGGGCGGATGGTCACGCAAATGTCTACAAAACCTGGGTACTTTTTCGCGTCTTGCCATCCTCGGTGTGGTCCACGTAGGAACAGAATGGTGGGCATTTGAGATTGTTGCTTTGGCTGCAGGCAGGCTTGGGACGATCCCTCTGGCCGCCCAAAGTGTTATCATGACCTCAGATCAGGTCATGAACACAATTCCCTTTGGAGTCGGAGTGGCTGCAAGCGCGAGAGTAGGCAATCTATTAGGGGCTAAGAACGCTAAAGGCGCTGCGAGAGCTGCCAATACTGCAGCTTGGCTGAGCATGATACTCGGTGCTGTGGTTCTTGCTATTCTCATGGGGACCAAGGATCACTTTGCCAAGATCTTTAATAACGATCCAGATGTGGTCAAGCTTACTGCAGAAGTACTTCCTTTCGTCGCTCTGTTCCAGATTGCTGACGGTCTAAACGGAAGTTGTGGGGGCAGTCTTAGGGGAATGGGCAGGCAACATATTGGAGCAGCCGTCAACATCGTTAGCTACTACTGCGGTGCCCTGCCCCTTGGGATTTATCTTGCATTCCATGGATGGGGATTGGAGGGACTATGGGTTGGCCAGTGTATTGCACTGTACATTGTTGGGATCCTCGAATGGGCTATCGTCGCGTTTTGCGATTGGGACCATCAGGTGAAGAAGGCCTTTGAGAGGATGGATGAGGGTGAAAGGATTGAGAACGGTACGCTTCCTCCGGACAATGACAGTGCTGACTAGATTTGCTGGACCTCCAAAACCCTCTTTTTGGATGACGTATATCTTCGGTTCCATAGAGCCTTGCTTCCAAAAACGCTAGACTAGATTGTATATACGAATAGGGAAATCCTCCACGGCCTTCTTATGAGTGAGGAAAACTACAAAACAGCCATACAGACATCTTCAGCTCGAAGTCGCCAAACAGTGTCGATTGCGCACTCCGCTAGACCTTGGCAGAACGTCCGAAGGTCTCCCAATTTAGGGTTGTACAACTTAAAGATGCTATTACAAACCTCACGACTATGTGATTGTCATAAAATAGATACTGGTCACGTTTCTTCCCGATAAGATCGTGCAGGTCGTACGCAACTGACAGGGGTAGCGGCAGATAAGAGACTTAAGAAGCCAAACCATGATATTTCCGTCAACGTCTCTCCACCAAGCACCCAATCACCAAAACACAATCACTGCTAATGCTGCCTAAGGAGCTTTACCTCATCATATTCGTCTGCCGTGAGATAGCACAACGTCATGATGCCATCCATACGGACCTGGAGCCCGTTAGTATACAGGAACAAGTTAGCTGCTCCAGTAGGATGACCTGGAGGCGGGGGTTGTCGCTACCTTCGACGCGGGGCTCACGCGGGAAAGTCTTCTCGAGGATTCCGATGTTTTCCTTCTCTGTATTCAGTGCGACCTTGGAACTTTCCACTGCGCTGCAACTGTAAAGAGCTTCACGATGTTGTTCCATCTACTCTCTGTTGCTGTGTGCGTCGCCACTACCTTTGCGCATGGTAGTCATGATCAAAAGCCGATTGCGGGCCCTCACAAGAGCCTATGGTACAATACACGCAACGCTATCCCAGGTGATGGGGGAACCCAGGTATGCCGTCGTTGAAGTTATCAAACGAACATCTGTTGACGAGCGAAGGCCGATTCTGTGTTTTCTGGCATCTCTACGTTTGGGCGCCTGCCGTATTTCCCATGTCTGGCCAGTGACGAGGAGAAGTACGACATTGCCTTCCTGGGTACGGATTGTGTATTGCGAAATCTAGCGAAGCGATGACTGTACTGACCCTTCATGCAGGAGCACCGTTCGACACTGGAACTTCTTACCGCCCAGGTGCCCGCTTTGGACCCAACGGAATCAGACAAGGTTCTCGCCGTCTCAATCTTTAGTACGTAATACTGAAGCTTACTCTTGCCTTGGGCGCAAAGGCTCACGTAAAGTGCGATTCAGCGGCGGATACAATGTTCCACTTGACGCAAATCCTTTCAACAGCTGGGCAACCGTCTTAGACTGTGGAGATATCCCAGTGACTTCGTGAGCCTTCTAATGGAGTTCCCAAGATCTCACCCAATCACTAATCCTGAGCTAGGTATGACAATGCGTATGCAATTCAGCAAATCGAGGAAGGCCACAACAGCCTCTTGTATCGTGCACCTGCCACAGATGCAGATAAGAAAGGTCCCTCAAAATCTGGCAAAACTTTACCGAGAGTCATCACTCTGGGTGGTGACCACACAATTACCCTGCCGCTTCTCAGGAGCGTAAATAGAGCCTATGGACCTATCACTGTGATTCATTTTGACAGCCATTTGTAAGGCCTTCCACAGCAATAAGAGCACATTTTCTCATCATATCCTAGGGACACTTGGAGGCCTAAGGTGTTCGGCGGTGCTCCCACGGAGCAAGCCTCGATCAACCACGGTACCTACTTTTACCACGCTCACGAAGAAGGTCTTCTTGCCAATGACACCAACATCCACGCGGGTATTAGGACTACGCTGTCTGGCCTTAGCGACTACGATAACGACGGCTACTGTGGTTTCGAGATTGTCGAGGCCCGTGAGATCGATACTATTGGCATGAATGGTATCATCAAGAAAATCAGAGACAGGGTCGGCTTGACCAAACCTGTGTATTTGAGCATCGATATTGATACTTTGGACCCTGCTTGTAAGTCCCTTCCTCTCTTTCTTCTCTTCGTCTGCCAGACCATCACAGAACCATAATCCCTCTTCCGTCTAGGATGGAAAGAGGTCGAGTTTGAATCTACTAACAAAAAATTCTCTAGTCGCTCCTGCAACGGGTACCCCCGAAACTGGCGGCTGGTCCACACGTGAACTCCGCACCATCATCCGCGGCCTCGAAGGCATCAACTTCGTCGCGGCCGATATCGTCGAGGTAGCGCCTGCGTACGATACCAACGCCGAGCATACGACAATGGCGGCTGCGGATACGCTTTTCGAGGTCATGACCTTGATGGTCAAAAAGGGCCCGTTGAGTGCGATGGTCGCGCAGGATGACGAAATGCAGAAGATTACAGGCAAGGCAGGAGAACTCTGAGGTGAAGGCCCCAAGGGAGAAGAGAGTCTAGGGTGGGGTTTTTAGAGGTTGTGGAGATAAGAATAACTGGTTAGGTCGTAACTCAAGTACTACCTGACATAGCCAATGATAGAAGGATTCAATCACACTTTATTTGAAGCTTGTTCTCATCAGTACCACTTCTGGCGTTTATACTAAGACTAGAGGGAGGTTGCCTACTATGGGTTGTTCAATGTCATTCCTTATATACCTACTGTACCTTACTCTCCCGGGTTTAAGCGAGCCCTAACGCCTAAGCAAGGTCCCTTACATTCGTGATCCAATACAAGCACTTTACAATTCCTGGTTCTTGCTTCGTTTCGATCCTGATAATTCGCTCTGTTTCCAGTATCACTTTGGCCCTTTCTTTCCATCGAAACAGTTCCTGCTCAAAGGCCAAATCATGACGTCATGGATATGATATGAAAACCTTCGCGTCTGAGGCGCGCAGCTTCTTAACCACCTGTTAGCAAGCGTGTCTCCACGTGCAAGACTTTGGCACAGCAAAGTCACTGACCTGCATGTACAGGCTTCTCACCAAACAGCACACCGTTTGGCAACGGAAGATTCTATCCAAACTCTCATCGCCACCACGACATCTTTCGCAATTAGAATTTCGCCCGAATTCGCCCTACGGGCTGTTAGACTTGAGAAATCATTACAAACAAGAAAAGGTAATGGGTAAAAGGAAGAGCTCCACGGCGCTGGCGTCCGGGCCTGCTATTACAACCGTGCCAATACCTGTACCTTGGGATGACAGCGTAACTCGGCCTGCTAAGAGAAGGAAGAGCCAGCAAGAGACCCTAAAGACCGAACCCGAATCACTTTCTACCAACCCAAACAAGAACCCGAATGTGCTTGATGGCCCTCAGGCATTGCGTGCCTCTCCAGATGCGGACGAACAAGATGAGAGCATGGACGCAGCGAAGGCGGGAATGGATGTTAAGGAACAGGTCAAGGAAGAGGACGATGAGGTTCCATCATTGGTGACTGGAGGCGATTCTGATTCGGCGCTTTCGGATTTGTCAAATATCGAGTCGCCTGTGAAAGCTGCATCAGTTAAATCGAAGCCGGGAAAACCGGGGGGCCAAAAAGCGGCATCAAGGGAAACAACAACAGCTGCCAAGGGCAAAGTCGCAGCCCAGAAGAAGGGAAATATAACGGAACCGCAATTCCTCGACCCAGAAGCCGAGGGCGAGGAAGAGGCTGACGAGGAAGAAATCCAAATTGCGCTATCAAGGCCACCGCCAGTCAACAGTGATTACCTGCCTTTACCTTGGAAGGGCCGATTGGGATATGTGAGCTTTGATGGAGCAGCTCGAAAACCCCGCTAATCCTATCAAGGCTTGCCTAAATACGTACCTACGCTTTTCGAACCCGCCTGTATTCAGCTCTCGAACCTGCCGAATTGCATCTATACTCGAGAACCGTCACCCACTTAAGGACCCAAACCAGCCGCCACACGCAACCAAGAACAGGCCTGATAAGGACCAGCCTGCAGACAAGAGCCGCGGACAAGCCTTTGTGGAAAGCCTGGGGCTAGCGAATGCTCAGGATATTGTGAAGATGCTCAGGTGGAATGACAGATATGGCATCAAGTTCCTGAGGTTGAGCAGCGAGATGTTTCCCTTTGCGAGTCACGAAGAGTATGGCTACAAGCTAGCCCCTTTCGCCTCTGAGGCATTGGCCAAAGCTGGCAAGGTTGCAGCTGAGCTCGGCCACAGGCTTACGACCCATCCCGGCCAGGTAAGCTCCTCATTAAAGCAGCTGACATTTCCCTCTAACCTTGATTTTAGTTTACTCAATTGGGTTCGCCGCGAAAATCAGTTATTGACAACGCACTTCGGGATCTGAACTTTCACGCAGAATTGTTGAGCCTGTTGAAGTTACCACCTCAGCAGAATCGGGATGCAGTCATGATACTGCACCTTGGGGGCGTATTTGGGGACAAGGCAGCAACTCTGGACCGGTTTCGAGATAACTACCGAAAACTTCCACAAGGGGTCAAAGACAGATTAGTGCTAGAAAACGACGATGTCAGCTGGTCTGTTCATGAGCTATTACCCCTATGCGAAGAGCTCAATATCCCCATGGTGCTCGACTTTCATCATAACAACATTATTTTCGATACTGATCAAATACGGGAGGGTACGAAGGATATTATAGACGTCTTCCCGCGGATACTAGCAACATGGAAGAGAAAGAACATAACACCGAAGATGCACTACTCTGAACCCACGCCTGCTGCTATCACTGGAAGACAGCGTAGGAAGCACAATCCTCGCGTTGCCACGTTGCCACCATGTCCTCCAGATATGGATCTTATGATTGAGGCTAAGGATAAAGAGCAAGCTGTGTTTGAATTGATGAGAACGTTCAAGCTGCCAGGTTTCGACACTTTTAATGATATAATACCCCACGTGCGAAAGGACGATAATAAGCCGGTCAAGGTTACGAAGAAAAAGACACCTAGGAAGAAGAAGGCGGTCAAGAACGAAGATGACGAACTCGAAGCTGCAGAGGAAGCGATCGAGGTTGAAGAAGATCCTGTCCAGGCGGAAATTGCCGGCGACGAAGTCGGCATGGGTGGCCCAGACGGAAGAGTCTACTGGGCTACTGGCATGGAACATTGGCTCAGACCGGTGAAGAAAGTTGTGAAGCCCAAGACCGAAAAGGGAGAAAAGATGACGCCAGCGCAGAAACGCAAAGCCGCTGCTGCTGAGGCTGCAGAAGCGGCGAAAGAAGAATCGAAAGAGGATGGTGTAGCTTATGCTATACCTGCAACGCCTACACCTGCTAAGAAAACCAAAGCCGGTCCTAAATCGAGTGCGAAGAAAACTGGAAGTGCAAAGAAGACGGCGAAAAGCGTTCCGACTCCTTCGACTTCAGATGATGAGGACTCGGAGCTGCCGGTGGGTCTATCTAAGGAAGGGACTCCCCTTCCCACAGCGAGGAAGGCGGCCCCGGCGCGGAAAAGCGCGAGGGCGAAAAAGGTCAGCTATGCCGAGGAAGAGGCGGACTTGGATTGATGTGGGTAGCTTTTGAGGCTCGACATCAAAGGTGGCATACAATGTACATATGAAATAATCCTTGGTGGTCTCAGAAAGTATATCTGTTACAAAGAGAGTATTGTTATGTGGAATACTGTTATGTGGAATGTTGTTATAGGGGGTTCTTACTGTATTACCGGTACCATTGAACGGGAGGGTCGTGAGGGTGTATTGATAAAGGACCCAGTCGGTAGGGCAGCCCACGTGACAAGGGCTCCATACTCTAACGCTAATGTGTTCCAAGGCAATGGATTCTTGACCAAAGCCTGCTCCAGCCATTGTCTCTTCCACAAATACTAGAACAGCCCCCGTAGATCGATGAAATCAATTCTCTGCGCATGAACACATTCATTGGATGTCATTGACAAGTCACTTCTTTTGCTGCCGTACTTCAGCTTTTTCCATGAAGTCGTCAGCTTAGCAACATCCGACTATCAAAATGGTGTCTCAAAAGGTGGTGGGCCTGTGCCAAGGCTCCACGACCGTTAGTTCCGAGCTTGGCAGAGATCCGACACTTGCCTCTGGCAAAGTAGTCAAGAAGCTATACGGAGAAGACGTCGGCGGTCATGATGAGCATAAGAAGTTTATAGATCCAAGGCCGACTGCAGAAGACCTCAAGAAGGCATGGACGTGTGGAAAATGGGGGGACTCGCATCCCAGCGACTTATTCCTAAAGGTGAGTTTCTCCTGCTGCTGCACCTCGAATCAAGTCCAACAACTCTATTCTCAGGTCTACCACGATGCCCTATGTACTCTCGAGGGAGACCCAATGGTCGGCATGACCTCTCCACCGCTGATGGGCAGCTACGGTGTCGTGCCGTTAAGCATTATCGCTCCGTTGCCCGATATCTGCCGTCACATGTCGAATTGCATTGCGCGCGCTGAGAAGGAGGTCTTTCTGGCAACGAATTACTGGCAATCTTCCGATGCCTCGACCCTGATCACGAACGCGCTCAAGGAGCTGTCTCGCCGCGCTGGAGGTCGAGGGGCGAAGGCTGTCGTGAAGATCATGTATGATCGGGGGAACGCAAAACAAGTCATCGATAACCACCAGATCGTGTCCGTGGACGAATTCACTGGCAAGAACGTTCGCCTTCCACATCCGGATGAGTTGCCGCATGTGGATCTTCAGGTCGTCAACTACCACCGGCCTGTCTTTGGCACTTTTCACTCCAAGTACATGGTCGTGGATAGGAAAATAGCGATCTTGAGTAGCAATAATATCCAGGACAACGAAAATCTTGAGATGATGACCCATATCGAAGGCCCTATTGTGGACTCCTTTTATGACATGTCATTATGCTCGTGGTATAAGGAGCTGAAACCTCCATTGCCATGTCTCAATACGCCAGCTGCTCAGGGAGGTCTACCGGGATATGAACAGCGGAGCCAGGGGCAAACGTCGGCATCAATGGACATACCAGATACTGACGCCGGAGTCAGAGCGCAAGCGACCGATCCCACTACCGAACTGCATCCTCATCTTGTAAGCGGAGAGAGAATCGGGTCACCAAGTGCTACCAGTCATGGAACACAGCAATCGGGGCAAGACCAATTGTCAGCTCGGACCGGCGCCTTGAATCTCAATCGGGAGCAAGGTGTAGCAGCTGCTGGTACATCAATTGATCCCCACTCTCACTCTCCCAGTGGAGAAATATTAGGACACTCAAATGTAGCGAATACTGGATCTGGGGACTTGGGAAAAGTGGCAAATATCGTTCACGAGACCAACAAAGCAAATCTCCCTGAACATACCGAGAAAGATCCCAATTACGACATGGATATCCCTGCGGAAATTGCCCGAGCTCAGTCGGTTCTTCTACCTCGAGGTTCGGAAAGGAGAATAGATGCTATCACCAGACATTTGAGTATGTCAACGTTCGCCTGAAATATGATAAAGTACTTAATAGATAACAGATACCACCATTCAGCCTGATACAAAGGGCAATGCGCCTGATGTGGCAGAGGGAGATGAGATGACACCACTGATTCCCCATCCTGTGGACACGCCAATACCAATGGCCATGGTCTGCCGTAAACCATGGGGTGGTAAGTTTAGTGTTATCTTACATTTAGGCACATCATGCTAACCCTAAATAGCACCAAACCACGCTTCTGTCCACAACCCTCAGAACGAAGCCTTCCTTTCAGCCGTCCGAAACGCCCAAAGAACCATCTTCATCCAAACCCCCAACCTCAACGCCGAGCCCCTCCTCCCTGCCCTCCTCGACGCCGTCCGCCGCGGCATCGAAGTAACCTACTACGTCTGCCTCGGCTACAACGACTCCGGCGAACTTCTCCCCTTCCAAGGCGGCACCAACGAAATGATCGCCCACAAACTCTACTCCCAGCTGTCCGCGCCCGAAAAACAGCACCTGCACGTATTCAACTACGTCGCCAAAGACCAAACCCGCCCCATCCACAACAAATTCAAAAAGCGCTCCTGCCACATCAAACTCCTCATCGCCGACTCCCACATCGCCATCCAGGGCAACGGCAACCAGGACACCCAGTCCTGGTACCACTCCCAGGAAGTCAATATTTTGCTCGACTCGGCCGCCGTCTGCAAGGCGTGGGAGGAAGGCATCCGCAGGAATCAGAACACGCATTTGTATGGCGCGGTGGATAAGGAGAGTGGATGTTGGGTGGACGAAGAGGGGAAGCAGGCGGAGGGGGCGTTGGGGACGGATGTGGGGCGGTTTAGCTGGGCAAAGGGGGTAGTGGGGGCGGTTAATCGGGTCAGGGGTGCTGGGGGGTTTTAGGTGGGATTGTATCCCTTAGGTCGGATTCTTTGCATGTCGTAGAACCTCTCTCTCTCTTTGCTTTTGATTTTCTCAAATGCTCATCTCCACCGCCGTCTGTCTTCCTTCCCCCCCCCACTCAAAACTTCCCTTATCCCTAACCCCGTCTTCCTTCCCCCCCCCCATCCAAAACTTCCCTTATCCCTTATCCCTTATCCCCCCCCCTCCTTCCTTCCCCTCTCTCTCTCTCCTCCTGCACCCCTGACATTCCCCATCTCCATCTCCATCTCCATCTCCACCTCCATCTCCATCTCCACCCCCCCCCCCCCCCTTAATTAACCCTTTCACCCCTCTCCACACCCCCCGCATCCCCACTATTATCACACCCCCTGCATCCCTCACATCCTTCACCCCCCCCCCACTATTATCACCCCTCCCAACCCTTCACCCCCCCTTAATTAACCCCCCACCCCTCCCCACTATTATCACATCCCTCACATCCCTCACGCTCCTCAACCCCCTCACACCCCTCAACCCCCACAAACCCCCCCCCCCCCCCCCCCCCCCGCGGGGGGGGGGGGGGGGGGGGGGGGGGGGGGGGGGGGGGGGGGGGGGGGGGG
>JAABUT010003191.1_pt1 | contig 14439 bp, 16 predicted proteins | sample 5559281 | NCBI WGS metagenome assembly JAABUT01 (sample SAMN10711880, study PRJNA513359) | rock metagenome | isolation source: Antarctica rocks | place: Antarctica: Victoria Land, Ricker Hills nord | collected 2016-01-04
GACCGGGTCGGCCGGCCCCGGCCCTTCCCGTCGACCACACCGACCGGTCCGCGTCCCAGAGATCCCAAAAACCCCACGAACTGCTGAAACCACCCGCAAGCCAACGATCTAGCCCTGTAGTACTAGGAACAACAAGGAATTCAGGTCGCTGCGCATACGCAAACTTTGCGTCATCAGCATTTTGGTCGGGCCGCGCAGCTGATCAGTCCGGCCCTTCGAACCCGCGGCTCGGAACGTGGCTACCGGACGCCCACCCCAACCCCCACAACGAGCAGGAGGAAGTTCGATGAGCACGGTGAGATTCGAGATCAGCATGTCCCTGGACGGCTACGTGACCGCCGCTGGCGTCCGGGCCGATGAACCAATGGGCGATGGGGGGCAGCAGCTGCACGAGTGGGCCTTCGGTGACGACGAGCGCAGCCTGGCGGTGCTTGGCGAGAGTCAGGGCACGGTGGGTGCGAACATCGCCGGTAGACGCACCTACGACACCTCGATTCCGTGGTGGGGCGCCGACGGCCCGGGCGGTGCACTGCGGACACCTACCTTCATCGTTTCGCACCGCGGGCCCGAGGACGTCCCCGACGGTGGCGTGTACACCTTCGCGACAAGTCCGGAGGAAGCCCTGACCGGAGCGATCGCAGCCGCCGGTGACAAGGACGTGGAAATCTTCAGCGCCGATATCGGCGGTCAGCTGCTCCGCGCCGGCCGCATCAACGAGATCCGTATCCACCTAGTGCCCGTGCTGTTCGGCGCTGGAACCCGCTTGTTCGACGACATCGGGGACGAGCACATTGCGTTGGAAATCATCGGCGTGGTGGAGGGATCGACGGCCACTCATCTGCGGTACGCAGTCATTGAGAGTTCCTGAAGCCGACGCGATTCCGATCGCGCCGCCGCTCCCCTAATTGAGGACCTTGCCATGGACGTTTCTCCTTCGCTCACCTATACAGATCTCGAGGCTGCTCTGGCATTTCTTGAACAAGCGTTCGCGTTCGTCCGGGAAGACGTCGGGAGCGATTCACAGGGCATGGTGAGATACGCCTCGGTCCGGTACGGCCGGGGACTCGTGCTGGTTCAACCCGATCTGCCTGGGGAGTTGCACGGCACCCATATCGGGCAAGGCTGGGTGTACGTCGCCGTAGCGAATCTGGACGCACACTTCGAACACGCCCGAGCCGCGGGCGCCGCAATCCTCGGAGAGCCTCACGACGCATTCGAGGGCAGATTGCGTGGATACAGCGCTCGCGATCCGGAGGGCAACCTGTGGAGCTTCGGGGAGAATCCACCCGGCTACTCACCCCAGATCACAACGACATGAATGTGCCACCTGAAGGGAGAAAAGCCGATGGGAAAGGTACTGCTGGAAATGAGCCTTTCGCTCGACGGATACATCGCCGGGCCGGTGTGAGCCCCGGGTCGCCCCTGGGACACGGTGGCGAGCGTCTGCACGAGTGGATGTTTACCGGGAAGTCGGCAGCCGAGTCGCAAAGCTTCGAAACAGACCATTTCAGCGGAGTTGGAGCGCTGATCATGGGTCGGCGAATGGCCGATGTGGGCATCGGACCTTGGGGCGATGAGCCGACGTTCCATGCCCCGTGCTTCGTCGTCACACACCGACCTGCGGAGACCATCATCAAGAGGGGCGGCACTTCGTACATGTTTGTCACCGAAGGGATCCCGGTTGCGCTGCAGAAGGCTCAGCAGGCTGCGCAAGCCAAGGACGTCCTCGTCAATGGGGGCGGCGACATCGGCAGCCAATGCCTCAATTCCGGAGTGGTCGACGAGATTCGCCTTCATCTCGTGCCCGTGGTTCTGGGCGCCGGCACCCGATTGTTCGACGGCGTCCGTTCGGACGTCCGCCTGGTTCCCTCCACCGCGACCAGCAGCCCGCTGGCCCCGCACCTCATCTATGCAGTCGAGCGATCAACTGCTCGGTAGCATGATGAACTCCGACCGTGTGTGCGAAAGTGGCCGCCGCCGGACGACACCGTTCGGCCGGTCGGCGCGCACCATCGTCCCCCGAGCAGACCGCTTCGGCCACCGCGCTCGCCGTCTCCAACGCCGTGCATCTGGCGCGGGTACTGCGCGGGAACAACTATCCCGCTCGGGTGTGACAGCCGGTCGTCCCGGGCAGCCGACCGGATTCACCGAGCCCTGGAAGTCCGGCGGGATCGATGCCCCGCGCCATGGCGTCACCGGCAGCGGGCGCCCGGTCAGGAACGCGCGCACCGTGGCCATACGACGAATGCCGCACCGAGATTGTGGCGCGTCCTGTGGTCAAGAGCGACGGTCGGCCGCAGGATGGAGCAATGAACCAGAGCCCGGGCAGCGACCCGATCGTCATGGCCACAAGGTGAGTGGCCCCAAAGGCAACGACGGGCGTGGTGCGTCGGCCCGGGCGCGGCTGCTCACCTCGATGGCGTTAGGACTGATTGTCGGGGCGGCGGTTTCGGTACCAGTCGGCTGGCGGTACGGAGTGTTGATCGGCTGGATTTGCGCTGCAGTCGTGTTCCTGGCGTGGACGTGGACAACGATCTGGCCGATGGACGCCGCCCTGACAGCCAACCACGCGTCCCGGGAGAACCCGGGACAAGCGTGGACCGATATCGCGATGATCAGCGCGGCGGTCGCGAGCCTGCTGGCGGTGGGTTCGTTACTGAGCGGGGGGACCGGCAGCAAGACAGTGCAGGCGGCCTTAAGTGTCTGTGCTGTCGCCGTCGCTTGGGCATCGGTGCACACAGTGTTCACCACCCGGTACGCACGGCTGTACTACACAGACCGTCCTGGCGGGGTCGATTTCAACGAAGACGATCCGCCGTGTTACGCCGATTTTGCCTATCTCGCTTTCACCATCGGCATGACCTTCCAGGTGTCGGACACCGACCTGAAGACGAAGACGATTCGGGCTACAGCGCTGCGGCACGGACTGCTCTCTTACCTGTTCGGCGCGGTGATCATCGCCACCACCATCAACCTCGTCGCCGGCCTGAGCAAGTGAATCACCGGTCCACCAGCTGGCCCGCGACCGTTTCCTGCCGTTGGGGTGACCGGTGCGGCATCGCCGCTCACCGTCCCCGGCCCTGTTCGCTCACCTTCATCTCCGCTTCGTGGACGTGCCTGGCAGGTACGCCCAGTTCCTGCCTGGCGTGCCGTTCGACGTCGCGGAAGACGTCCCAGTAGCCCGAGTCGTAGGCCTCGACGAGTTGGAAACTCCACGTGTCCACCGCGATGTCGCGGCCCACCAGCGTGTCGTCGATGTCGTCGGCCAGCTCGGGGTGACCGGCCTTGCGGAGCATCTGCACGGCTTCCAGCAGGGTGAGGTCGGCGGTGCCGCACAACCGGTGGAAGCCGTACAGCAGCCCGCGGGCATGCTCGACCACTTCCAGGGCCTCGGACAACTTGCCCAGGGCTTCGACGGTGGCATCGTCAACGCCGGCCGGACGCGGGTGGAATGGCTGCCGCTCGGGATGTTTGGCGCTGCCGTGCTTCTCGGCGAGCGGGCCGGTGCTCACGACTGCCTCCGCGGGGGCTGGTCGGGCGGACCCGGGATCAGGCGCTTGAGTACGCGGCGCATGCCGATGACGCTATCCCACCGTTCGTCAGGCTCCCCAGCAGACTTCCCAGACCGTGTTCGGCTCTACCCGGCATCCGGCCGGAGGTGGTCACCACCGGGCGGAACACCGATGCCACCGGCTGGCCGGCGAGCCGCAGGGCCTGCACCAGGCGGCTGTCCTCGCCGTGGGGAAAGGTTCCGAACCCGCCGACGGATCGATAGGCGTCCCACCGCACCGCGAGATTAGCGCCGTAGACATGCTGGTGTCCCGTCGGGGTCACCCCGGCCCTTATGATGGCGTCGTATCGGCGACGGGCCAGATCGTTCGTCCGCCAGTCGGGAATGTCCACCAGACCGGCGACGGCCACCGCGTTCCCGGCTGCCGCCTGGTCCAGGATGTCGACGATCCAACCCGGTGGGACCAGAGAATCGGCGTCGGTGTTGAACAGCCAGCTGTCCGGATCGGCCGGCAGCCGCTCGCCGGCTTCGTCCGCCAACGCGGCTCGCACGTCGCCCACCGTCCGGGACGTCGCGTCGATCCGGAGCATGCCCGCGGCGACTCCCGGCAACGTCGCTACCCCATTCTCCAGGGCGCCTCGCGCCCGGGCAGCCGTGGCGTCCCGGCAGCGATGGGCGGATACCGTCACCAACGCGTGGGACACCCGGCCTGCCCGCACCGCGACGCTCACCGATCGCCATACCGATCTGATGCAGTCCGCGATCGTCTCCTGCTCGTCGTGGGCCGGTATGCAGATCATTACCTGGGTGCTCACGGCAGGCCCAGGTATTCGGCGTCGCGGTCGGAGTGTTGTTGCCGCACATACAGATCCAGATCTGCGATAGCACTGCTGAGTTCGCCATCGTGACCAAGCCCGGCCGGACCCGCGAGCCCACGCGCGATCTCCAGCAGCCGCCGCACCGCAGCGCCGACCCCCGCACGCACCTCGGTCGACAAGCGCTGCAGAGCGTTCCGGTCCTGGCTGACCGCAGCGTGCAGACCCGCCAGCCGGAGTCCGCCGAACACCACCAGCGAATTCGCGGCAGCCACCTCGATGCTAAGCCGGCCCAGCTGGTTCCGGGTGGTCTGATCAGGATCCTTCGGTGAGGCACAGATGAAACACGCGACCAGATCGGCTACCCTGGCGCCCCCGCCGGCCCAGACTGCCGCCACTCCAACGCCTCCGGGGAAGAAGCCGGGGCGTCCCAGGTAGAAATCGGGCGGACCGACCTGGGCATCGGCCGGTACCGAACGGTCGGGTACCTCTACGGTGAACGAGCGGCTGGCCGCCATCGCGGTGGTGGGCCAGCTGGCCGGATCCGGCGACCAGTCTCGTACGCTGACATCCAGCAGCAGTTGGATCGGTTGTGCCGCAGCAGGTTTCGGTGCCTCCGGGGCCGCGGTGGACGGTTCGGCCGGCCGCATCCGCTGCGGCGTCGGTGGCTGAAGAGCCGCCGTCACCAACGCGCGGTCCAGCAGGCCGGATCCGGAGGCGAAGGGAACGGAACCGGAAAGTCTCCATTCGCCGATCTCCTCGGTCGCGGACAATCCGCCCCCGCCCGATCGGGAGGCCCATACCCCGTACAGCGCACCGGGCACCGGGTCCCGACCCGCCTGCCGCAAGATGCGTAGCGCGTCGATGTGTCCCTCGGCCAACCGGGCGAACGGGATGTCGGTGCGCCCCAGCGCGGTCAGCCCGTCGAGCAGCTCCGGCCACTCAAGCGCCGCCCACTGCCGGTCTCCGAGCATCGCCGTCAACGCCCGGCGATCCGCCTCGATCGAGGCGCTGTCGCCGCCCGCGGATCGAACAACCGCCGAACGCCTGATCAGCTCGCGGGCACCGGACAACCCGGCCGGCACTGGTGCCAGCGCGCTCCATTCCTGGTGCCGAGGGCGATCGCCGGGCATCGTCATCGTCATCGCCAGGGTCCGACCGGACGTCGCCAGCTGTGCAGCAGGAAGTCCTCGTCGTCGTGCCGCACCGCGGACCGCCAACCCAGCTGCCGCAGAGGCGCGGTCAACCGCGCGACGGCGTCGGAGCCGGAGAAGTAGGCGTCCGACGGATGGTGCCGCCAGTTCACCACCACTATCTCGGCGGGCGCATCTGTCACGGTCTCCTGCTGCAGCATCGGGGCCAGCGCGTCGAGAGCCGGGGCGGGTAAGTAGTAGACCACCTCGGAGAGCAGCACGAGGTCGAACCCCCCGGCGTGGGCCGGCGCCGCGGGGAGCTCGTGCACCGCCACCTGGGTGTTGGGCACCCGCTCCAGCCGGTCCGCTGCGATCCGGCACGCCTCAGCCGACGCATCGGTGGCCAGCAGCCGGTCGCAGCGTTCGGCGACTGCGGCGGCAAGGTGCCCGGTGCCACAGGCCGCGTCCCATGCCTGGCGATATCGCTGCTGCGCGAGGCAGGCCGACACCACGTCGATCTTGCGGCGTTCGTACCAGCTCGCCCCGACCCGGAACGGATCGGAGTCGGCGGCGTATATGCGGTCGAAGTCGCCCGGTGTGATCACCGGCGTGAGTTCTTGGGGCGCAACACGAACTGTTGATCGTGGTGAGCCAGCATCGCTGCCGGCAGTACCGGCGTCAGGTCCGCCCGCAGCGGCTGGCGCTGACTGCGATAGCCGGCCAGCGCGCGCTCGCGGGTGTCGTCATCTGCTTGGTCGGTGGCCACTCTGAGGACTTCGTAGCCGGTGTCCTGCAGGATGGACGGCCGCTGCCAGAAGCTCGACCAGATGGGGTACTCGAGCAGCGGTGTGGGCAGTTGCGCACAGCCCCGTGCTGCGGCGGCGCCGAGTGCGGCGTGGTCGGGGTGCGGGTCGAACCGCCACGGCACGGCCACCATCGCGGCAACTGACACCAGCCGGTCGAACTGCCGGCGGACCGCGGAGAACCCGACGTCGATCTTGCCGTCCGGGATGGAACAGCACAGAGTTCGCCGGGCGCCCAGGGTCCGGCCCGCCGCCGCGAGTTCGCGACGGCGGATCTGCCCGAGCTGGGGGATCCGCACCCCGAGGTGGTCAAGGCACGCCTCGCCGGCGGACATCGACACGATGGTGACGGGTCCGATGGTGCGCGCCCAATGGGCGATCAGCCGCCCGGCCCCGATCGTCTCGTCATCCGGGTGGGCGCCGAGAACCACCAGATGGCCGCCATGGTCCGGTGCCAGATCGCGCACCGTCAGTACGGGCGCCTGGTCGATGACGGTCCGCCAGAGATCGGGCGGGAATCCGTCGGGCGTGACCACCTGCACGGTGCACCATCCGGTCGGTTGGACGACCCGCTCGAGTGGCCGAAGGTGGGAGCTGTGGTCAGTCTATCGGCCGGCCGGCATCCGCTGCCCGTGTGTAGGAAGGGGGACATCGGGTACCGGATGGACAACTCCGCACCACTCACAGGAGGCATCATGGCGAAGAACCCCAAGTTCACCGTTCCGGGAATGTCGCTGCAGGAAGGCGCCGAGGTGGCGGCCGTCCTGCAGATGCGGCTGCATGCGCTGAACGATCTGGCGCTGACTCTCAAGCATGTGCACTGGAACGTGGTGGGGGCGCACTTCATCGGCGTTCACGAGATGCTGGACCCGCAGATCGAGGACGTGCGCGGTTTCGTCGACGAGATCGCCGAGCGGATCGCCACCCTCGGCGTCGGGGTGCAGGGCACACCTGGAGCGCTGGTGGCCGCCCGGACCTGGGACGACTACTCGATCGGGCGCGCCGACACCCTCGCCCACCTCGGCGCCCTCGACCAGGTTTATCAGGGGGTGATCGCCGACCATCGGAAGGCTGCCGAGGAGACCGAGGAGCCGGATCCTGTCACCAACGACATGTTGATCGGTCACCTGCGCTCGCTGGAGCAGTTCCATTGGTTCGTCCGGGCGCACCTGGAGAACTCCGGCGGAACACTGGCCGACGCCGGCGCCGGTTCGGAAGGCGAAGCCGCCAGCAAGGCGATCCGCGCCAGCAGGAGCCGCGCCCGGAAGTGACAAGGCCCAACAGGCCTCGGTCGGACGACCACTGGATGTGACCCACGCCTCGGCGCCGGGTTCCCGCAGGCCGGGAACACCGGCGCCGTTTCGTGACGTTGACACGATTAGCAAAGTTGAGTGCATTCAACTCAAGGCAGGTTGCCATGCCGGTGATTCACCGGCACTGTGGGAACAGGCTGCGAGTCGCGAATGGCTCAACCACGCCGAACGGGCCCAGGATGTTTCAGGGTGCGACAGGCCGCCGAGTCTGTCCACATGAGGAGGAATTGGCATGTCACGAGCAGTTGGAATCGACCTCGGCACCACCAACTCGGTGGTGTCGGTCCTGGAGGGCGGCGAGCCCACGGTGATCGCCAATGCCGAGGGATCACGCACCACCCCGTCGATCGTCGCGTTCGCCAAGAACGGTGAGGTGCTGGTCGGCGAGGTCGCCAAACGCCAGGCCGTCACGAACGTCGACCGCACCATCCGGTCGGTCAAGCGGCACATGGGCACCACCTGGTCGGTGGACATCGACGGCAAGAAATACACCGCACAGGAGATCAGCGCCAGAGTGCTCGGCAAGCTCAAGCGGGACGCCGAGTCCTACCTCGGCGAGCCGGTCACCGACGCGGTCATCACCGTCCCCGCGTACTTCAACGACGCCGAGCGGCAGGCCACCAAGGAGGCCGGCGAGATCGCCGGGCTGAACGTCCTGCGCATCGTCAACGAGCCGACCGCGGCGGCCCTGGCCTACGGCCTGGACAAGGGTGAGAAGGAGCAGACGATCCTGGTCTTCGACCTCGGCGGCGGCACCTTCGACGTCTCCCTGCTGGAGATCGGCGACGGGGTGGTCGAGGTCCGTTCCACCGCCGGCGACAACCGGCTCGGTGGCGACGACTGGGACGAGCGGGTGGTCGGCTGGTTGGGCGACAAGTTCAAGAAGGCCAACGGCATCGACCTGACCAAGGACAAGATGGCGATGCAGCGCATCCGGGAGGCGGCCGAGAAGGCGAAGATCGAGCTGAGCTCCAGCCAGCAGACCTCGATCAACCTGCCGTACATCACCGTGGATGCGGAGAAGAACCCGCTGTTCCTGGACGAGTCGCTGTCCAGGGCCGAGTTCCAGAAGATCACCTCCGATCTCCTCGACCGCACCCGCAACCCCTTCCACCAGGTGATCAAGGACGCCGGCATCAACGTGTCCAACATCGACCACGTGGTACTGGTCGGTGGTTCGACCCGGATGCCCGCGGTCAGCGCCCTGGTCAAGGAACTCACCGGCGGCAAGGAACCGAACAAGGGCGTCAACCCCGACGAGGTGGTGGCTGTCGGAGCGGCGCTGCAGGCCGGTGTGCTGCGCGGCGAGGTGAAGGACGTGCTGTTGCTCGACGTCACCCCGCTGTCCCTCGGTATCGAGACCAAGGGCGGCATCATGACCAAGCTGATCGAGCGCAACACCACCATCCCGACCAAGCGCAGCGAAATCTTCACCACGGCCGAGGACAACCAGCCGTCGGTGCAGATCCAGGTGTTCCAGGGTGAGCGCGAGATCGCCGCGTACAACAAGAAGCTGGGCATGTTCGAGCTGACCGGCCTGCCGCCGGCACCCCGCAACATCCCGCAGATCGAGGTCACCTTCGACATCGATGCCAACGGCATCGTGCATGTGACGGCGACCGACAAGGGCACCGGCAAGGAGCAGTCGATGACGATCACCGGCGGGTCCGCCCTGCCGAAGGAGGACATCGACCGGATGGTCAAGGAAGCCGAGGCGCATGCGGACGAGGACAAGGCCCGCCGCGAGGAGGCCGAGATCCGCAACTCTGCCGAGCAGCTGGTCCACCAGACCGAGAAGTTCGTCAAGGACAACGACGAGAAGCTTCCGGACGAGCCGAAGCAGCGGGTCGCCCAGTCCATTGCCAAGGTGAACGAGGCACTGGCGGGTACCGACATCCCGGCGCTGAAGACCGCCGTGGAGGAGTTGGCGAACGAATCGCAGCAGCTGGGCGCTGCGCTCTACGCGCAGAACCAGACCGACGGTTCGTCCACCGACGGTGGGACGGCCCCGGGTGCCGGTTCCTCCGGCTCCGATGACGACATCGTCGATGCCGAGATTGTGGACGACGCCGTCGGCGCCGATGACGTGAAGAAGGACGCGGGCCAGTGAGCGGACCAGATGCCGATCGGGAGGCCGGCGCCGACAAGCCGTTCCACTTCACCGACCGGCGGCGCTTCGACCCGAAGACCGGCGCGCGCCGTGATCCGGCGCCCGGCGATGCGGGCGGCCGGACGGCCGGGGTCGACGGCGGCGGCGGCGGATCGTTGGGTGGCGGCGGTTCGCCGTTCGGGCCGACCGGCGCTGCTGCCGATCCGGGCAACCCGGCCAACGCCGCTCAGCCGATCTCCGTGGATGCGACCGCTCCGGAACTCGAAGCAGCGCACCAGGAAGCGGCGGAGCGAACGGCGGATCTGCAGCGGGTGACGGCCGAATACGCCAACTACCGCAAGCGGGTGGATCGGGACCGGCAGCAGGTGGTGCTGGCCGCCAAGGCGGCGGTCCTGACCGAGATGCTGCCGGTCCTGGACGACGTGGATCGGGCGGCGGCACACGGCGATCTGACCGGCGCGTTCAAGACGGTGGCCGACAAGCTGTCCGGTGTGCTGCGCAAGCTGGGCCTGGAACAGGTTGGTGCCGACGGTGATCCGTTCGACCCGGCGCTGCACGAGGCGGTGCAGTTCGCCACCTCCAGCGAGGTGGCGGAGCCGACGGTGACCGAGGTGCTGCGGCACGGCTACTCCATCTCCGAGCGCCTGGTTCGGCCGGCGGTGGTGGTGGTGACCGGTCCGGAGCATGAGGCGGACGCCGAGTCCGGCGTCGCCGGCGATGCGTCCGGCGAATCTCCGGTGGACGCCCTGCTGAACCCGGTGAGCCACGCCGGATCGTCCGATGTGGCAGACCAAGAGCCGGCAGGCCGAGAGCCGGCAGACCGAGAGCCGGCAGATCGAGAGCCGGCAGACCCGCAGAAGGTGGACCGGACCGAGGATCCCGACCAGGATCACTGACATGTGCAGAGGAGGCTGAGATGGCCGTCCAGGACTATTACGAAAAGGACTACTACGCCGAACTGGGCGTGACGAAGACGGCCACCCCGGCCGAGATCAAGCGGGCCTACCGCAAGCTGGCCCGCGACCTGCACCCGGACAAGAACCCCGGCAACAAGCAGTCCGAGGACAGGTTCAAGGCGGTGTCCGAGGCCCACGACGTGCTCTCCGACCCGAGCAAACGCAAGGAGTACGACGAGGCCCGCGATCTTGCGGCCTCAGGTGCCTTCCGCGGCTTCCCGGGGGGCGGATTCCCGGGCGGGGCGAGCGCCGGGCCGGGCTCGTTCGACCTGGGCGATCTGCTGCGTAATTCGGGCGCAGGCGGTGGTGGCGCCGGCGGCCTCGGCGACCTGTTCGGCGGCCTGTTCAACCGGGGCAGCGGCGGCGCAGGGCGCACCAGGGCCAGGCGGGGCGCCGATCTGGAGACCGAGGTGACGCTGTCGTTCGAGGACTCGATCTCCGGTGTGATGGTGCCGTTGCGGATCAGCGAACGTGGCAGTTGCGACACCTGCCACGGCACCGGGGCCCGCCCGGGTACCAGCCCTCGCGTCTGTGAGGTGTGCCAGGGGTCGGGCCTGGTCACCCGCAACCAGGGCTCGTTCGCGTTTTCCGAACCGTGCGGCAACTGTTCCGGCACCGGTAGCGTGATCGACGATCCGTGTCCGACCTGCCACGGCGAGCGGACCGTGGTCAAGTCCCGCACGCTCAGAACCCGCATCCCGGCCGGGGTGTCGGATGGTCAGCGGATCAAGCTGGCCGGCCGTGGGGAGCCCGGACTGGGTGGTGGGCCGACCGGCGACCTCTACGTCGTGGTGCATGTAGCCCGGCACGAACTGTTCGGCCGCAGCGGCGACAACCTGACCCTGACCGTGCCGGTGACCTTCGCCGAGTTGGTGCGGGGCACCACGCTGAAGGTGCCGACGCTGACCGGCGCCGTCTCGCTCAAGGTGCCGCCGGGCACCGCGTCGGGCCGGAAGTTCCGGGTGAAGGGCGCCGGGGTGACCCGCAAGTCGCACACAGGCGACCTGATCGTCAGCGTGGAAGTGTCCATCCCGCAACGCATCTCGGCGGAGGCGACCGAAGCGTTGTCGCAGTTCGCCGCCGCGTCACCCGAGGATCCGCGCGCGGCGATCACCAGAGCGGTGGCGAGCAAGGCGGGTAGCTCGTCATGATCGGTGACCGGCGCTCCGCCACAGGAGACGGGCGCGCCGTCGACCCCCAGGGGTTCGACCCCCAGGCGCCGCTCTTCGTCATCTCGGTGGCTGCCCAACTGGCCGGCATGCACGCCCAGACGCTGCGTTCCTACGACCGCGAGGGCCTGGTGTCGCCCGGCCGCAGCGCCGGCGGTGGCCGGCGCTACTCGCGGCACGACATCGAACTGTTGCGCGAGGTGCAGCGGTTGAGCCAGGCCGACGGCGTGAACCGGGCCGGCATCCGGCGGATCATCGAACTCCAGGCGCAGGTCGATGCATTGCGCAGCAGATTGGCGGAGATGCAACGCGACAACGCTGCGCTGTTCGCCGAGGTGGATGCGTTGCGCGCGCAGGCATCGACGGTCGCCACGGTGGCCGCCTCCAAGGCGGTCGCCGGTCTGCGCAGGGATCTGGTGCCCTTCACCGCCCCCGGTAACGCCGTGGTGCGCTGGCGTCGGGGCTGACCACCGACCGCGTCCGTCCTCGACCCGCCTGGGCGCGGTGATGGTTCCGTGATGCGCTCGGAAGAAACTGTGGCAAGAAACTTCGGCCGGTCCCGCAAAATCGGTCGATGCTGCTCGTGGTGTCGGTGAGCGGGGCCGCATCGGTGGCCCTGGAACCGAAGGGAGAGGCCATGACCAGCATTCGGCAGACAGCGGCCCGGCAGGATCAGGCCGTTCGACAGGATCCGGCCGTCCGGAATGATCGCGCGGTCCGGAATGATCGGACGGTCCGGAAGGATCAGGCCGCCGGACCTGAGCGGGCCGGGTGCACACCCGAGTCCCGGATCACCAAGACCCTGTTGGGCTACGGCGTCCTCGCCGGGCCGCTGTACGTCGTCGTCGCGTTGTCCCAGGCTCTCACCAGGGACGGGTTCGACCTGTCCAGGCACGCCTGGAGCCTGCTGGCGCTGGGCGGTCCGGGCTGGATCCAGATCGCCAACCTGATTCTCACCGGCCTGATGACGATCGCTTTCGCCGTCGGACTCCGGCGGGTACTGGGATCCGGCACCGGCTCCCGATGGGCACCACGGTTGGTGGCGACCTACGGAGTGAGTTTGGTGGTCGCCGGTATCTTCCGGGCCGACCCGACACTCGGCTTCCCGGTCGGTACCCCGGCCGGTCAGGGCGCTGTCAGCTGGCACGGCATGGTCCACCTCGCCGCGGGTGCCATCGGCTTCACTGCGCTGACGATCGGCTGCTTCGTCCTGGCCCGCCGGTACACCGCCGAGGCGCGACGCGGCTGGGCAGTGATCTGCCGGATCACCGGGGTGGCCTTCCTGGCCGGATTCGTCGCAGTGGCATCGGGCGGCGGTAGCGCATCGAGCACCCTTGCCTTCACCGCTGCCGTGGTGCTGGTCTGCGGGTGGTCCAGTGCGGTCGCGGTAGATCGATATGCGGCGGTCGATGCTGCACGCTGACCCCGCCGGTAGAAGCCGACCGTCAGCGTCATCGCCCCTCACCAGCAAGCACAGCACAACTCCGGCTGAATCCCTGACAGCGCAGCACATCTGCGCCACATCGAAAGGCACTGTCATGCGATACATCGTCCTGTTGGAAGGCACCAACCCGGCTACTCCGCCGCCGCCAGAACTGATGGCCGGCATCATGCAACTCAGCGAGGACGCCACCAAGGTGGGCGCGCTGCTGGACACCGCCGGTCTGGCGCCCAGTGCGCTGGGCGCCAAGGTGGTGGTGAGCGGCGGCGAGTTGAGCGTCGTTGACGGCCCGTTCGCCGAGTCGAAGGAAATGATCAGTTACGCCCTGTACGAGGTCCGCAGTAAGGAAGAAGCCGTCGAGTGGACCAGCCGGTTCATGCGGCTGCACACTGAGCTGTGGCCGGGCTGGACCGGCGAGGCCAGGGTGCTGCAGGCCTTCGGTCCGCAGGACTTCCCGCCCCAGACCTGAGCCCCCCCCCAGACCTGAGCCGCCCCAGACCTGAGTACCCGACAGCACCCGACGAGCGCCGGAGCCATCCGCTCCGGCGCTCGTCGCCGTCGTAGGGGCTGATCGGTCTCCAGGGCGCATTGGCGGCGATGCAGCCTGCCGGGGGCCGGCTCAACGGGCCGATCGCGGCAGCTCACCGGTCAGATAACCCTGCAGGACCGGGCCGACCGCGGCGGCCAGATCGTCGACCGGGACGGTGCTCAGCGGTGCCAACCGGAGCAGATACCGGCCGATCATCACCCCGGACAGCTGAGCGGCGACCAGCGCCAGCCGCAAGTCCGCCGCCGCGGCCGGTCCGTCCAGCAGGGTTCGGACCTTGCCGATCAGCACGGTGCTGACGAACTCGGGGAACGCCCGTTGCCCGTCCGGGTCGGCCAGCGCCGACCGCAGGACTGCGGCCAACGCGGTGCCGGCCGGCGACTCCCATACCGACAGCACCGCGCGGATCAACCGGTCGCCCAACCCGTCCAGCCCGTCGGCCACCAGCGCATCGATGATGTCGGCGGGATTCACCGGCACCTCGACCGTGGCCACGAACAACTTTTCCTTGGTACCGAAATAGTGGTGCACCAGCGCCGGATCGCAACCGGCGTCGGCAGCTATCCGTCGGATCGAGGCGCCGGCGAAGCCCTTGCCGGCGAACGCATGTCGGGCCGCCAACAGAATCGCCCGGCGGGTAT
>JAABUT010003192.1_pt1 | contig 14432 bp, 16 predicted proteins | sample 5559281 | NCBI WGS metagenome assembly JAABUT01 (sample SAMN10711880, study PRJNA513359) | rock metagenome | isolation source: Antarctica rocks | place: Antarctica: Victoria Land, Ricker Hills nord | collected 2016-01-04
CCAGCCCCTCGCCAGGGCTCGGGTCCGTCGTCGTGGTTGTTTCCCCCGGCCGCCCGACTTCGTCAAGGGTGGGTGCGGACTCCACGGCAAGGGCCCGATGAACCTGCCCAGAGGTTCCCGCCGGCCCACGCCTCGCTCCGCTCGGTCGCTGACGCGAGACCGTCGACAAACTCTGCTCAGAACCCCCGCACCTCCTCGCTGCGCTCGGACCGCTGCGCCCGGACCGCTGCGCCCGCCCCTTGAGCACTCCGTGCTCGGGCGGCCCGGGGAAATGGTTGGCAGGACCCACCTGCTGACATCGGGATCGCGCTTCCTACCGGGCCTCACGAAGGGAAAGGGGCACACCATGACCAGGGAGACCACGACCAGCACCCGGACGCCGAAGAAGGCGCGGGGAACGGTGTCGTATGAGGACCAGACGATCAGCACCCGGGCGATCGCCCTGCTGGCCGGTGCGCAGCACGCATCGATCGACGTGCACGGCGCGGGACAGGACGGCGCCCGGTTGTCGCTGACTTGGGGGACGCTGCTGCTGGGCTTTACCGCCCTCGACCAGGTGGACGCGCTGGCCGAGGCGTTCGCCGATTCCCAGGGTGCGGCTGAGCGGGTTCCCGAGCGTTTGGACCCGACGATTCTCAGTGCGGAGATCGGGGACGAGGCCTACCTTCCGGCGATCAGCGTCGGGTTCCGTGAGGTCCCCCGCTACGGGGTGAGCGTCCAGACTCTGGCGCCGGGCCGTTTGGACAGTTGGGCGCACCGGCGCCACTGTCTGCACATCCGGGTGGGGGTGCTGCTGTTCCGGGTGCTCGACCAGTCCGCGCACGCCAGCACCCTCGGCATGCTCACCCGCGCCGCCGTGATCGCCAAGGCCACGCTGGCCAAGCACTCCTGACCGCGGGGGAGGGTGCGGGGCACAGGTTGTCCCCACCCTCCCGGTTATCCACAGAACGGTGGTCGGCTGGGCTCGAGGGCACCGCTGGCGCGGCACCCTCGAGCCCAGCAACCCGACCAGTCCACGTCCACCGAGCAAGGGACACCCACCATGATCACCTACACCGTCACCACCGACCGCTCCGAGACCGGCGCGGCCACCACCAACGACGACGCACTCGGCGAAGCGCTGGCCACCGTCCTGATGCTGCACGCCCACCACGCCGCCGGCGAGTCCGGCGCACCGATGGGTCCGTGCACCGTCCGCGTCGGGGACGCCGAACCGATCCTGATCCGGGACTCACCGCCCAGCGGCGACGCCGACCGCGACCACGCCAACCTGGCCGCGTTCCTCACCCAGCTCTACCGTGACCTCTCCGGCGATCCGCTGGCGATGCTTCCCACCATCGAACCGCCGGCGCCGGCATGACAGAACCGCCGACGAACGACCATGGATGCGGAACCAGGCCGGGCGCTCCGCGCCCGCTTTCCCGGCCTGGTGCTGTGCTCACCGCCCACAGAGCGGCGGCGAGAGTTGATGCCTTCTCCTACCCCGCTGGGCTCTCAGTGTGGCGGGTGCTCGTCGCTTCCTACCCCTGGCCCGCTGCGCTCTACCAGGGGCCCTGCCCGCCTGCGGCGGGTACTGCGCTCCTGCTCACCCGCCGTCCCTTCGGCTTTGCCAGCGGGGCCGAGGAAAGGTTGGACCGGCTAGAGACGGGACATCCAGGACCAGGAAGGAGACACCATCATGGTTATCTGTGCACCGTGCCGGGTGACGCATGGGGGCGAGCAGTGCGAGGACACCCAGGCGGGTCGGTGCGGGGTGGCCCGAGCGTGTTACTGCCAGCACAAGACCCATTCGGGGAAGCCAGCCGCGGTGAGTCCGGGCCCGGAGCGGGAAACACCCGCGGACAACGGCCCGGGCAGCGTCAGGGCCATCGGGCACACTGCGGGCAACGAGGGGAGGACACCGCTATGAGCGCAGCACCATCCGGGCCGGACCACGGCTACGAGGAGGCCCTCGACGATCCTGCGGAGGGCCCCGTCGAGGCCGGGGATCTGCTCGATGACCCGCGGACCGATGTCGAGGCCCTGTGCCTGTGCTCGTTGCTGTGGTCCTCCTCGCCCGTGGCCCGCACCATCACCGACACCCTCACCCCCAGCGACTTCGAGCGCCCGGTGTACCGGGAACTGTTCGAGCTCATCGCCGCCCAGATCGAGTCCGGCACACCCCACGATCCGGCGAGTATCGCCGCCGCCCTGACCCAGACGGGAAGAGCAGCCGGGCACCGGGGCACTCAGCTCAGCCGTGGCCTCTCCGATGCCACCATGGCCGGAGGTGCCCCCGAAGCAGCCGGGCACTACGCGATCACCGTGGTCTGCGCCGCCTACCGGCGCGGCTTCCACGCCGCCGCAACCTCGCTGACCGAAGCCGCCGAGCAACTACCCCAAGACCAACTGTTCGAACACCTGGTGAGCATCGGGCGCGCACAACGCACCGCCACCCAACGCCTGGCCGACATCAGCAGCACGCTCGGCCAGCCCCCGATCAGCAGGTCGGGCGTCAACACCGAGACCGACACCGTGCAGGAGCAGCCGTGAGTACCAACGACGACAACACAGCGCAGCTGGTCACCGACCTCGCTACCGCCACAGAACTCATCCATGCAGTGGCCCGCGACACCCACGCCCCCGCCGCCCGCTGCGCCGAAGCCGCCAACCACCTGCACCAGGTGGACCAGCACCTGAACGCAGCCAACGAGGAGGCCCGGCGGTTCCATGCCGCCATCGGCCACGTGGGCATCCAGTACCCCCTGGGGTGAGTGCCGTGAGTGATCGCCACCGCGGATGCTGGTGGGTCCACCGGATAGATCAGATCATGGGTGAGGGAGCCTCGCTGACTCCCAGCCAACCCAGCGAGCGTTGCGTCCGCCTCACTTCGCAGTGGGCAGCGGTCGTGGCGGCCAGGCCCTTAACCGGGCCGGCACGTCGTCGCCGATCATTGGTGGTTTAGCGGCGGGTGATGTGTTCGGTGAGAGGGTTTGCGGCGTAGGAGGGTGCACCAGTGAGCGAGCCGGGCCCAGTGCGGGCACACAGGTCAACGCCACCCGCCGGCCCGCGCCGCTCGGTGGGAAACCGGTCTGGTCGGCTCCGGGCAGCGTGCCGGTAGCCGCACTCGGCGCGCGCGAGGGCCTCAGGTCACCCAGCCGGTGACCGACATTGGAATCAGCACCACGCATAACGCCAGCAGAGCCCAGATTTCTATCATGGATTTCCTCCTTTCTTCTGGTGCATGTCGGATGTGCTTCGTCTTCCCAGCATGGACCGGTATTGCTGTGGGATCGCTGAAGGGAAAAATCGGGTGCCTGGGTCTGCGGAAAAGCTTCGGGGACCGGCCCGCGCAGCGGCCCAGAAATGCGCCTGGGAATGGACCGACATGGTGTCGGTGTGTGCGGATAGGGGGTGCTTAAGCCGACGGTGCGGTAGAGGAAGTCGCGTTGGTCGGGGCTGAGGTAGCGGGCGGGGTCCCCGGGCATGGTGGGCAGCAGCTTGCTGGGTTGGACGCCCATGGTCTGGCTCGGTGTCCAGCCGGTGTAGATGGCCATGCCGGGGTGGATGTCGAGTTGCATCCCGGTGACCGCACCAGCATCGACAGGGAAAAAAGGCCACGGTGACGTCGTGATGCGCGAGTGGCTCGCGCACGCCGACGCGCACAACATCGCGGCCGTCGCCGACGCCCGCAACAAGACGCTCGCGGGGAAGTACATCGACCGTTACGGCTTTCAACTCGTCGCCCACACCCGCGACCGGTTGGTGGTGCGCCTCCCTGAGCAGGCTCGGGAAGACGTCTGAATGTATTCCCGGCACGAATCGGCAGCCGCTTTCTAGCATCCGATGCAATCGTCTTCTGAAAAATGACACGGTGACGATTTAGGGTGTCGGAAATTTGGGCGCCGGGCGCCCTCTTTCCGTCAGCGGCCGACGAGCCCGCTCGCGGCCTCACCAGCAGTTACTGACGGCCAGCAGGGCGGTCTCCCCGGGTAGGACGAGCCCCACCGGTGCAGCGGACTCGGCGAAGACGATGGCCGCGACCACCAGGTAGACGACGAGGCCGGGGGCGGTCTGGACGAGCTGGAGGATCGGGGTCACCGGTCAAGCCTCTCGGTCGGGCATATGGACCGGCTGTGGGCGGGCTCCCGATTGGCTCAGAACGCGAAGTCCTCGTCGTGGAGCTGGCGTCGGGGCAGCCCGGCCTGGCGCAGCCCGGCCCGCACAGCGCTAGCTAGAGCCGGGGCGGCGCAGAGGTACACGTCGTACTCGGTGAGTCCGGGGACGAGCCGTTGCAGGGCGGGGCCGGTGACGGCGTTGCGAGGGTCCTTCGAGGAGCCGAGGAGGTAGATGATCCGGGCGCCTCGGCGGGTGGCGATCTCCTCGAGCTCGCGGCCGAACACGACGTCGGTGGGGCTCGAGGCGCGGTAGAGCAGCGTGAGGTTCTCGCCGCGGCAGTCGATCGACTCGAACAGCGCGCGCATCGGGGTGATGCCGATGCCACCGGCGACGAGCAGCACGTGGGCGCGGGTGCGGCGGCGGGCGGTCATCGCCCCGTAAGGCCCCTCGGCCAGGACCCGGGTGCCCGGCCGGAGCTGGTGCAACCGGGTGCTCCCGGCGCCCAGCGCCTTGACGGTGATGCGGAGGAAGTCGCCCGACGGTGCCGCGGACAGCGAGAACGGGTGGGCGCTGGCCCAGGTGTGCGGGGTGAGGAAGCGCCACCGCAGGAACTGCCCGGGCTGGGCGTCCATCTCGTGGACGTGTCGACCGCGCAGCACGATGCTCACCACCCCGGTGGCCTCGGGGACCACGGCCACCACCTGCAGCCGGTGCCGGAAGAGCTGGAGCAGCGGGGTCAGCAACCGGTAGCGGAGCACGAGCGCGAACACCCCGGTGTAGAGCAGCGACCAGAGCACCTGCACCACACGGTTGCCGGCGATGTCAGGCCCGGCCAGTTGGTGGCTGAAGCTCAGCGCGACGGCGATGTAGGTGCCCAGGTGCAGGGCGTGCCAGCGCTCGTAGGACACCCTCCGACGGGCTGCGCGGGCCGAGGCCGCCCCCACTCCCAGGAGCAGGACCGTGCCGAGGGTGGCGGTGAGCAGGCCCGGCACGCCGAGGACGTCGAACAGGGCACTGAGCAGGTTGATCCGGCGGGTGTGGGCCCAGGACAGTGTGGCGGCGACGGCGTGGACCAGCACCAGCAGGACGATCGTGCGACCACCCTTGCTGTGCCAGCGGGCCAGCCGGTCGGCCCCGATGCCGCGCTCTAGGGCCGGTGCCCGCGACATCATCGCCAGCATCACCGTCACCCCGTATCCGGCGAGCAGCCCCGCCAGGTGCGCGACGATCGGGGCGTTCAGCACGAGCGGGTGGGGCGAGCGCTCCCACACGAGCCACAGGACCCCGACCACACCCACCGCGACCGCGGTGAGGAACGCTTCTGGGGACACCGAGGCGCCCGCTGCCGATGGGGGCCGGTGCCTCGAGCGGCTCACTGCGGGGTGCGCCACCACACCCGGGCGACTAGGGGTCTGAGTAGCAACGCTGCAGGATCGTGCGCTAAGGGCAGCCGCGTCGCGGGGTGTCGGTCAGGGTGTACCCCAGACAGACAGTCCCAACCGACGCCGTACCGCTCTCTTCGACTCGGCTGAAAGGGATCAGGCTTATTCGTGCTGTGGTGGGGCGAGCACGATGCCGAAGAGCATATGGTCGGCCAGGAATACCAGACGTTCCACCGGCCGCATATGCCGGGCCTGAGACAGCCCCAGCAGCGGGGCGATGCCCGCCTCGAAACTGGTCAGCACCACTAGACCGTAGACGGCACCGGCCCAGCGCGGGCGGCGCAACCGGATGGGCAACAGCGCGAACCCGGCGCCGGCAACGGCACCGAAGGTCCAGTGCGCCAACTCGGTTACCGCGGGTCGTTTTTCCCGCGGGAATTTCGCCATCAGAGCTGGGGCCTGCTGGTGCAGCACCGCCTCCGGTGGGGTTTGATCCACCAGGCCCAGCGAATGAGTCAGCGCGCGCGTCCCGGACATGGCCATCGCCGCGACCACGCCCTGCACACCAGAGTTGATCACCCGCTGCGCATTGCCCATGATGCACCTGCCTCGCTGCCGCTGTAACAAAAACCGGACCGATCCTCGGTCCTGGTGCGACCACCCGTCCCCCGGTGAGCCGCGCACCTCACGCTACCTCCGACCACGCGAGACGGGGCCGCCGGAGCTGTCGCCGAGGAACGGCTGCCGCTCTGCGGTAGGGCGTGGGTACGTACTGACAGTTGCTCGCTCCTCGATTGGGCGAACCGTCCCGGTGGCCGGACGCGAACGATCAATTACCGTCCACTGAATGGGGCCCGGGATTGCCCACTCACAAACGGAGGTCATTTATGGCGAAACTTGGGAAGAGTGTCCGCATCGCCGGAGAGTCTCGCGCCCAGTTGGCAGTTGACCTCAAGGCGCAGTACGAACAGGGAGCCAGCATCCGTGAGCTAACAGAAACGACTGGTCGTTCCTACGGGTTCATTCATCAGGTGCTCAGCGAAACTCAGGTGCCCCTGCGTGGTCGGGGGCACCCCTGCCACCGCCGGACCACCCCCCAGTCCGACTGAGTGCCCCGTGGCGTTGGCCAGCAGCGCCCGCACGCGACGCCAGGAGGAATCAAGGGCTGGATGAGTACCTCGGCGGCGAAGTCCACCGGCGGAAGACCCGTTCACCGTCGCCGGTGCACCCGGTAGCCGACCATGACCAGCACGATCGGGGCGTCGTTCACCTCGGTGTCCTTCCTGCAGACGCTGGTCAAGCCCGTCGGGCGGCACCTCGCGTTGTCAACGTCCACGTTCATCACAATCGCGACCGTGGCGTTTCCGGCACGCCCTCGCACGGGCCGTCTTCCACGGCCAGCGCGGGCAGCTGCGCCAGCGCTACCGCGAAGGCCAGGAAGACCAGCTCGGCGCGCTCGGCCTCGTCGTTAATGCCATCGTGTTGTGGAACACCCGCTACCAGAACGCCGCCCTGGACCAGCTACGCCGCGACGGTCACGACGTCCGCGACGACGACCTACGACGCCTGTCACCCCTCGGCCACGACCACCTCAACCTCCTCGGCCGCTACCAGTTCAGCGCCCCCGACCTCCCCGACGGACAGCTCCGCGCCCTACGCGACCCCGCCACCTGACAACCAGCCGCGGGTGCTTAGCGCACGATCCTGCGCCGTTGCTACCCACCCCGGTATGATGGCTTGATGGCTTAACAATTGTTTCACAGTCGATAAGGAGATTGAGCAAATGTCGCGTATTTTGATTATCCTATTAACGCTGGCGGCGGCGGCGGTTCACTTCAAATTCTTTATTGAGGATCCAAGTGGCGGATTGATTTATGGTCTTACCGGCATTGGATATTTGGGGCTGTTGGGGCTGGTCTATCTACCCTTTCCCTTTTTGGAAAAACTACATGGGCTAGCCCGGTGGTTGTTGGCGAGCTACGCGGCGATAGTAATCGTGGCCTACATCGTTTTTGGGATCCAACATAAGCAATGGACTGTTCCGCTTGGACCCGTGACCGTGTTGATCGAATTGATTCTAATCGTACTTTTGGTAGTTGAAGTGCGACAACCTATCGACGCATCAGCAACTACCTCTTAACCTCGATCCACCGATGTTGATGGGTGTTGAGCGCGTCGTAACGCGAGAATGCCCTCGTGTTGCAGGAAATGGGACTTGCTTATGGTTCCGTTTTCCACCACACGAGGGCATCTCGTAGATGGTGCGACACGAGGTCGCTTGCGTCGCACGGGCCGTCTTCCACGGCCAGCGCGGGCAGCTGCGCCAGCGCTACCGCGAAGGCCAGGAAGACCAGCTCGGCGCGCTCGGCCTCGTCGTTAATGCCATCGTGCTGTGGAACACCCGCTACCAGAACGCCGCCCTGGACCAGCTACGCCGCGACGGTCACGACGTCCGCGACGACGACCTACGACGCCTGTCACCCCTCGGCCACGACCACCTCAACCTCCTCGGCCGCTACCAGTTCAGCGCCCCCGACCTCCCCGACGGACAGCTCCGCGCCCTACGCGACCCCGCCACCTGACAACCAGCCGCGGGTGCTTAGCGCACGATCCTGCGCCGTTGCTACCCACACCCCGGTAACGAGGTGATGCGAGCCTGGCTGGCGCACGCTGACGTCCACCGCATCGCGGTCTTCGCCGACGCCCGCGACGAAGGTCTCGCGAAGGCGTACATCAAGCACTACGGCTTTCGGCTTTGGGCGCCGAGAGCACCGACGACCGATTGGTCGTGCGGCTTCCTGGGCTACGCCGCCCTACGATGCTGAGCGGCGATCATGGCCGGCGTTTACCCGACGCGTGGCACTGTCGTGGTGGCCACTCCTGTGGCCGGTGTGCGCTACAGCTGGCTGGTGCGGGTCACGCCGCTACCCAAGCGGGAAAGTTGGGTGTACCTGTGCTGGAGCGTCCAGGCACATTTCCGCCCGCTCGCGGCGACCGTGTCGTTTTCTACCAGGTGGTCGAGGCACACGGTGTCGGGCTCGTCCGGGCCGCTGAGCAGCAGCACGTCGTAGAACAATCCCTCGCTGCGACTGCCATCCGCCAGGAGCTCCTCAATCAGGTCCGCGACGGTGGCCCCACCGGCGTTGCGGCGGCGGTTCGCTTCCTCACCGGTCAAGTGCGGCCACCAGATGGTCGCGGATACGAGGCACCAGCGGCTGGATCGCCCCGTGGGCGTAGAACCCAAGATGAGTCAGGCCGACCCGAAACGATCGATTCGGCTGGCAGACGTAGGCCGCGAACCGCTGATACTCGGGCCAGGCGACGCGGGCGGCGACGACCACGGTGTCGTCGGTGGTGAGCAACCCGTCCATCTCGTAGAGCGCGACGAGTTCGTTGAGCAGGAAGCGGGACTGCTCACCGATCACCCGGGTCGGGTCAGACGTGACCGCCCGAATGGCATCGGCAAGATCTCGGAACCCGACCCACAGAACCCGGTCCCGGGCCTCATCGGGGACCCATCAAGCTCGTCGAACCAGGGCGGGCGGGCAGGATCGGGAGTGAGCACGAATAGCCACGCCTCCGGCTCACCCGCCAACTATGTGCAGTGCCGTCGCACCTGGGCACGATCGCGGCCCTCGCCCGCATACCCGCCCCGGGTCGTCTTCGTCTCGAACCACCAGGTGAACCGGGCACTGATTCGAGCATCTGGCACGGAAGCGTCACCGACGACCTGGTTGTCGAACGTGACGGTGGTCAACTCCGCACCGGCACTGGTCGCCGTGGCCAGCAGCTCCTGCATGAGCGCAAGATCGATCCGCTCGAATACCGCGAGCGTGGAACTCGTGACTCGGTTCTCACCGGCACGGTAGCTGGAGAACAGCGGGTTGGGCACCACCGAACAGTAGCCACTGATGCGGGGTGGGAGCCTCGCCGCCCGCGTCGCCGCACTCACCACCACCACCTGCTGTGACGACGTCCACACGGCGGCCAGGGGCAACCGGGCGGCACTGAAGTGGGCACGAAAGGGTCGAACGTGTGCAAGCCCCGGAACGGTCGCCATGGCGTAGCCACTGACCGGGGTCGCAGAGGCAACAATCCAGAGGCACGCTGACGGACTCTCAACGGCGCAACAAGCAGGTACAGGTATTGGTATTGGCGAAACTTCGCACCCCGTCTACAATCGGGGGTGTCAGATAAAAGTAACAACCGGGCCAGGAGTGCTCGATACGCTCCCAGCCCGGCCGGTGAACTACCTCGTGCGGTGTCGCAACGCCTGCTCGGCCACACGAAGCGTCACAGCGAACAGCCTGGCAGCCACTGCCAGGCTGTTGCTATGTGTAGCGCCTAGGATTTCTCCCAGACCCGTCGCACACAGCGCGGCCTGACCGCAGTACCGAGCGATCCGCTGCCGAGAGTCCTCCACCGGAGGTGGCGGTCTCTCATCGGGGTGAGGCTCATCGTCCATCTTCACCACCTCCCTTCCCGGACCACGATTTCCGCGCAAGCGCGAAGGTCCAGTCCTTGGCGGTCACTACCCACCGCGAAAGGAAAAGAGACAGCTTCAGTTGTTCGACAACCACCCACCCTGAGCAGGCATCAAGCACGCTAGCACTGACAACCGACCCCAAGTGGGTAAGCCGCCCAGCCCCAAACCCGAGAGAGCATCACCAGGACGGGCCGCCGGTTGTGGTGCCAGGTGGTCTTTGTCCATGGCGTGCGGTCGGGGCGGCTCATGTGTGTCAACAAGGGGTGGGGAGCGGGAACTGGGCCCTTCGTCGCGTTTGCTTACGCCGTGTTGTGGGCGAACAGCTCCGCTTGCTCGAGGACCAGCTCGACGGCGCGCTCTTCGAGGTCGGGTGGGTAGCCGTACTTGGCGAGTAGTCTGCGGATCTTCGATCGCATCGCGGCGCGGACGGACTCCTTGATGGACCAGTCGATGGTGGCGCTCTGCTGAACAGCTCTGACGAGGTCGACGGAGATTTGCTTGAGCGTCTCGTCGCCCATCTGCAGGATGGCGGCGTCGTTCTGGACGACGGCGTCGTAGAACGCGGCTTCAGCGACGGAAAGTCCGAGCTTGTGGTGCCGGTCGTGCTGGGCCTTCATCTCCTTGGCCATCTTGACGAGCTCGGCGACGATCTCGGCGGTGGTCAGGGCCCGGTTGGTGTAGCGGTTGATCGCCTCGTCGAGCTGCTCGGAGAATCGTCGTGACTGGACGATGTTGGTGCGCTGCACGGTGCGGATTTGGTCGTTGATGAGCCGGCGCAGCAGCCCCATCTGCAGGTTGGGCTTGTCCTTGCCGATGAGGCTGTCGAGGAACTCGTCGGAGAGGATCGACAGCTCGGGGGATTCGATGCCGGCGAGCTTGTAGATGTCGACGACCTCGTCGGCGGCGACGGCCTCGTTGACGAGCTGGCCGATCGCGGTGTCGAACTCGACGGCGCCGCTGCCACCGCGCCCGGAGTCCGGGTTCTGGATCTTCAGGATGGCGGCACGGACGTCGGTGACCATGCGGACGTCGTTGCGGATCGCGGCGGCCTCGTCGCGCGCACCGCACAGGGCGAACGCCTTGGCCAGGGCGAGGACCTGGTCGAGGAAGCGGGAGGTGAGGTCGGGGTCGGCCATGACGAAGTCGAGGGCGAGGGCGTGCTGGGCGAGGCGGTCAGCGGGGGAGAGGTGCGGCGAGGAGTCGTAGTCGCAGCCGTGCAGCAGGCCCCGGACGATGTCGTGCTTTTCCAGCATGACCGCAACAACGTCCTCGATCGGGACCCCGGCCTGGTCGCGGTCGCTGGGGGAGTACTCGGCCAGGGCTTGTCGGAGGTTGGTGGCCACGCCGATGTAGTCGACGGTGAGCCCTCCGGGCTTGTCGCGGAAGGTGCGGTTGACCCGGGCGATGGCTTGCATGAGCCCGGCGCCCTGCATGGGCTTGTCCACGTACATCGTGTGCATGGCTGGGGCGTCGAACCCGGTGAGCCACATGTCGCGGACGATGACGATCTCCAGCGGGTCGTCGGGGTCCTTGGCGCGCAGCTTCAGCTTCTTGCGGACGTCTTTGGGGTGGACGTGCGGTTGGAACCCGGCGGGGTCGGAGGCGGACCCGGTCATTACGACCTTGATTCGTCCGGCATCGGGGTCGTCGTCGTGCCAGTCCGGCCGCAACGCGACGATCCTCTCGTACAGCTCGACGGCGATTCGCCGGCTCATAGCGACGATCATGGCCTTGCCGAACAGCTCGGCCCGGCGCCGCTCCCAGTGCTCGACGATGTCCGCGGCGACGATGTCGAGCCGCTCCTGCGCCCCGACGATCGCCTCGAGGCGTGCCCACTTGGACTTGGCGCGGATGGCGTCGTCCTCCTCGGCGTTCTCGGTGATCTCATCGGCCAGCTCATCCAGGCTCTCGACTACGTCCGCGTCGAGGCTGACCTTGGCCAAGCGGGACTCGTAGAAGATCCGCACCGTGGCGCCGTCCTCCACGGCTCGGGTGAGGTCGTAGACGTCGATGTACTCGCCGAACACCGCGCGGGTCGACTTGTCCGTCGACTCGATGGGGGTGCCGGTGAACCCCAGGTAGGTCGCGCCCGGTAGTGCGTCGCGCATGTGCTTGGCCAGACCCGAGGTGAGCCTGCCCGCGGTGTCGAGCGCTTCGGTGAACCCGTACTGCGAGCGGTGCGCCTCGTCGGCGATGACGACCACGTTGCGCCGGTCGGTCAACACCGGGTTGGTGTCACCGCGCGCGTCGGGGGCGAACTTCTGCAGCGTGGTGAACACGATGCCGCCCGAGGCGCGGCGCAACAGAGTGCGCAACTCTGCGCGGTGGTCGGCTTGCACCGGTTTCTCGGGAAGGATCTCAGCGGGGGCGAACACCTCCCCGAACAGCTGGTCGTCGAGGTCGTTGCGGTCGGTGATGAACACCAGCGTGGGGTTGCCCATCCGGGCGTCGCGCATGATCTTCGCCGCGTAGAGCAGCATCTCGATCGATTTGCCCGAGCCCTGCGTGTGCCACACCACGCCGCCGCGGCGGTCACCGTCCGGGCCCGCGGCCTCGACCGTCGACTCGACCGCGGCGTTGACCGCCCAGTACTGGTGATACTTCGCGACCCGCTTGACGAGCCCGGTCGCCTCGTCGCTGAACAGGACGAAGTTCTGCAGCAGGTCCAGGAAGCGGCGCTGGTCGAAGACCCCCTTGACCAGCACCTCCAAAGCTGGCTTGCTGGTGACGACCTCTCGGCCGTCGATCGTCTTCCACGGCGCGTAATGCTCGAAAGCGGCGGCGAACGAGCTCATCGCCGCGCTGGTGCCGTCGCTGATCACCGTCATCGCATTCGGCGTGAACAGCACCGGGATGTCGCCGCGGTAGGTCTGGATCTGGTTCCACGCGCTCTTGAGCGTGGCATGTTCGTTCGCGAGGTTCTTCAATTCGAACAGCGCCAGCGGGATGCCGTTGACGAACGCGACGATGTCCGGCCGGCGCTTCTTGCCCCTGTGCAAGATCGTGAATTGGTTGACCGCCACCCAGTCGTTGGTGGCCGGTTGCTCAAAGTCGATCAGCAGTACACGGACGGTGCGCACCGCACCGTCGGCGTCGCGGTACTCGACCGGCACGCCCTGTGAAATCAGCTGGTGGACACGGAAGTTCTCGGCAATCGCGCTCTGCGACTCCGCCCGCTCCAGTCGCTTGACCGCCTCGTCGACGACGGACGGGTCGAGGGCAGTGTTGATGCGCGTGGCAGCCGCTCGGAGTCGGCCGTAAAGAAAGACCTGTTCGTACGACGACCGCTCAGCAGCAGGAGCGTCTGGAGCGATCGACGGGCCGAACGCAGTCGCCCAGCCGAGCTGGCGCAGATACTCTAACGCCGCCAACTCGACCGTCGACTCGTTTAGGGCAGTCACCCCACCGCCTCCTCGACCGCGTCACGAGCCTCGGGCACTCGAACCCTCCCAGACAGAAGCTCGGCAAGAAGCGTGTTACGAAGACACATCAAGTTGGAGCTCTCGCGCTCGAGATGGACGATTTGATCGAGAAAACACTGCCGGCTCTCCGCCCAGCCACATGCAGTCGTCACGGTTAGTGCTTCGACACGCGCCGACAGGGCGGACTCGCGGTTGAGGCCTGGGATAGCCGAATGGGAGTTCATTGCAGTGAGGCCCGCGCGGAGCAGGGCAAAGTAGCAGGCCAACAGTGGATATCCACCGACCGGACTCACGAAATAGGTGGTGTCGATTGGGAAGCTGGGAGCGTGCGACCAATGCACCTCCCCAACAGACCCCTTACGACCGACGATCACCCCCGGACCATCGATGAGAGCCGAGTTGTGGGCGCCCGTGACTCCGTTGCTTCCGAAGACAGGAACTGCTCCCGGCAGCCGCGTCGTCGCCGGAAGCGACTTGCCGTATTCTAGGCGTAGCAGCGCGCGCAGTTCTACGGGTGGCGCGCCCAGGACATCGCGGTCGAATTCGGCCTCGAGCAAGCTCCACATAAGTGCGTGAGCCGTGCGGTTGGACTCGATCTTGTCGTCCAACACGTCAACAGTTGTTGCGATCGCTACGCGCGTAGCCTTTGGTGGTAATACCACGGGAACTTGGCGAAGATCCGCGAGATTCAAAGTCGTCTGAACTGTCGTGTTCACCCGCGAAAGAATCCTGGCAACGGCGTCACGCTCACTTAGGCAGCGTCTAACCCATTGTGCTCCTACGTCAGGTTTTACTCTGGCAACTGCAACCGCGCGCGCCACATTCCACCCGCGCATCGTTTTAGGAGCGACTGCGCACTCACCGACGGTACCCACCAAGGTGATGACTGGACCCCGGTTGTGGTGCCAGGGCTTATGAGGGCTCTTCGACTTTGTGCGGGCAATCAGCTTGAATTCTGAGTTGCGGCGGCCCGCTGGGTGCGGGTGCAGTGGAAGCGTATGCGGCGGGCGGAGTTCTCTGGGTTTCGGAATCCGCAGGCGGCGC
>JAABUT010003193.1_pt1 | contig 14430 bp, 10 predicted proteins | sample 5559281 | NCBI WGS metagenome assembly JAABUT01 (sample SAMN10711880, study PRJNA513359) | rock metagenome | isolation source: Antarctica rocks | place: Antarctica: Victoria Land, Ricker Hills nord | collected 2016-01-04
CGACAAGCGTTTACGACAAAATAATCACAACGAAAGCGAAACTGCAAGCTATTAGCGATGCAATTGCAATATGCAGCGAAAAAGCACTCAAAAACAGCGAAATTTGAGTGTACATGAACAGTCAAATAACTTTGCAAAGACTAAACACAAAGAGCAACGTCAATGCAAAGTTATTCGATGACATACGACAAAACTTGACCAATTTACGTCAGAATCAGTGTCAAATTCGCATACAGTGAATATCAAGTTGCAAGAATATTATTGAGAACGAAAAAGCGAATCAATTGATCAAAAGCGCTGCTCAAGAATTATCAGTTATCGACAACACGAAAGCAATCATCATAAGCTTCGTCAAAAAGCAAATTTGCAAAGAGGCGAAATTACAATGGTTAAATGTCTGGAAAAGCAGCATCAAGAAGGGAAATCAGTATCAAAAGCACATATCGAATGTGAATCTAAGTCATAAATCACTAAAAGAGATGAGAAAAATCAATAGACTAACGTTCTCAATCTTTATTCAGCTGAAAATGAAACATAACTATTTCAAGAGCTATTTGCATTGATTATCAGAGAATAATTTGAACAAATGCTATGAAATATGCAATACAAGGCAAACGTCGAAGCATTTACTGCTGAACTGCAGGCATTATAGAGCAGAGCAGATAAAGCTTAAGAAAAAAGCTCAGCTCAAAAACATGAACACTATATTGACACTGTTCATCACCAAAATTGAAAGAATTGCAACACTAGAGTATTTGAAAAATACTTGAATTACGACGAGAAAATGACTATTAGAAACGAAAGAGTAGAACGCGAAGAATGCGAAGAAACAAAGAAAACGAAAGTACGATGACGAGAGTTGAGAAAGAGTGCTTGTATGCGCAAACTATCGATGTGATTGATCAACGAAAAGATATAAAGCAGCGACTTTGGTCAGATTACATGTAACTTAGCATACATACAGTGTCTAGACAATGTCATAGTCATAGACTGCATGCACTTAATGAAGAAATAAAAAAATCAATCTCAACAGTCTATGAAGTTTTAAACTTCTATCGAAAATCATACTTGACGAAAGTTATTCACTTTATTTAATAACAATCATTACAATAATAATAAATTCATACACTTTTGTAACATTGATTAAATCAACTCATAAGAAACTTTATGCTATGTATGTTGAGTGAACAAAACTCTCTGAGGTAGAAAATCGCTCGCTGTTTATACAACTGCTACACGCAGCTGAAACAATAAAACTGAGACTATGTATTAAATTTGTTCACGATGATCACACGTTAGAAAATGAGTGTTCTTGTCATTTTAAACTGCTTCAACAACTTTGTTTTCATCATCATTCTTGCTGTTGTCTTAAGACTCTTCGTGATTAAAATGATGATTTAATAGTTTGTGAAGTTGATGTCTTGTAGCTAACAATCATTACAAGTTCTTCAAGTTTTTGAATTCATTTATATTCATTAATAAAGATGAATTGACATGAAACAACTGAAGAGTCAAGATAAATAACAAACTTCAGACAAATGTTGATCACTTCAATAATAAGAATATTTATATTGTTTATATGATATTTAGATTAAAAGATAATGTTGCTGAGCACATCTTTGCTTGACATTGACATGATGCTTTGCATTCATACATCTTGATCAACAAGCTATTTGAGCATCTGAAAGAAATATATGATGAACTGAATAAAAATCAAAAGTGTCATCACAAGTACAACGCTCTGAAACAAGCAGACAAGTCTTTCAATGTCTTCTACTTCAACTTTATGAAGCTTTTCAGCTATCTTGAATACGATGATTGCACTTTAATGAATAATCTTCAGAATAAAATCAATAATCACTTGCAGAACGCATTATCAATCTGTTCAGAGAATTTTACTTCGCTCACTCACTTAAGAATCTTTCTTCAAAATGTGAATAGTAAACAATGAGTCAATTATCAGCTTCGCAGCGAACGTTGCATTATCATCATCAAAGTCACTGTCATATCTGATAAACATGTTACTTTTCTGTCAGTAACAACTTTGATAATCAATTATGTTAAGTTGATTATCTCTTTTATCTCTGAGTCAGTAAGATCATCAATTATCTGATACATCTGCAAAACTTTCAATCATTTGTTCAAGAATTGTTCTCAGTTGAACAAGATTGATACTTTTGCATCTTGTGCATTCATCTTTCATTTACATGAAATCATCATTTCGAAGAATAAAGAGAATGAGAAAATGTTTTCTTTTGAAGATAATAAGACAAAAAACTAGAGACTTTCATCAAAGACGTGATGAAAGATGTGTTAATTTCTTCAATGATGAGCATGTTAAATGATTTCTTTGCTTCTGAATCTTTGACTATTGAATGTATACTTTCTAGCAATGAAATTAGTTACTCATTGAAGTCATTGATTGACATTGAAGCTGCTGACTATTCATTCATTGATGAAGTGACTGCGCAGATTGTTTGTGATCAGTTGCAAATTAAGTCTTTGACTTTAATCAAAGCGAAGTCAATTCAAGAATTCGATGATCATTATGCTAAGAAACTCATTATTCATGTCATCTATTTGAATCTGACTGTTCAAGATCATATGATTGACACAACTTTTATGTTGATCATTTAATTAAATCAACATCAAATAATTCTTGAAAAAACATGAATGAATAAAATTGATCTAGTAATTGATATGCAAATCGATTTTCTTCGATTTTCGATTTTCATCTTTAGTCAGAAATTGATTGTTCTATTCTCAAGCAATAAAACAAGCATGAAACAGAAAAGCTTGACTTTTACTCATATACTGAAGAGATCTTTCACTTTCGTCATTTTTCAACTCAGTCAGAAAGCATTTTCTTTCAATCAGTTCAATAAGAAGTCTGTTAATTTAATTGAACAGTTAAAATCATGTGTCATGACTTTGACTAACGTTAATTCTAAGTCAACGTTCAATCTGAAATTATTCTCTTTCAGTTCAATGAACATAGCAATGATAGAGACAACGACATATAGAATGTTAGTCAAACAATTAAACATCAAGATCTTTGCTGTTATTGTCTCAAAAATCGATTGACTCATAACTACAGTTGAAAACAAGTCTGAAGAAGTAAATCTGCATGAGCTTTTTCACGCTGAAGTTCTTAAGCAAGTCAAGATTAAGCTTTTCTCTGAATATCACAACTATTTAAACATCTTTGATTGAGCAATAATTATTTTACTATCATTACATCATTTCTACAATCATAAAATTGAATTGATCAATGAAGAAATGTCTTTTTGAAGTAAACTATATCAGATGTTCAATCACAAGCTTCAGAAGATAAAGAAGTATCTGATCAATCATTTAAACAAAGAATTTATTTTCTTCAGCTTTGCATCATACGTCTTGCTCATTTTGTTCATTGAAAAGAAAGACGATAGTCTGCATTTCTGTATCAATTACAAAAAGCTCAATATCTTGATTAAATGAAATCACTATTTTTTGTCATTGATAGATGAGACTTTCACTCATATACAAGAAAGTAAGTATCTGACTCGATTGAACATCATTATCACGTTCAACAAACTATGCATGCACTCAGATAATGAAGATTTGACTATCTTTATTATCTTCTTCAACTCATACAAATATCATGTAATGCTCTTTGAATTAATCAACAAGTTGACGTTTTATCAACATTATATGAACGACATGTTGTTCAAATATTTACATCAGTTTTGTCAAATTTATCTAAATGACATTATCATTTACAGCAAGATCTTAAAGAAACATAAATGACATGTATGATTAATCTTGCATCGACTACAAGAGATCAATCTACAGATAGATATAAATAAATGCAAGTTTCATATGTAGAAAATCATCTTTCTAAAACTTTTGATGTTAATTAAAGAACTGAAGATGAATTCTTGAAAGATACAAGTAGTCATTAATTGATTTACACTTAATAATCTCACTCAAATGCAGTTTTTCATTAACTTTTGCAATTTCTATTAACACTTCATCAAGAACTTTTTGAAAATTGTTCATTCAATGATTCAACTTACTCAAAAGAAAATCATATTTGAATAAAATGAAGTCTGTCAGATGATTTTCAATCATATAAAGAAACATATGATTAAGAATTTTATACTACATCACTTTGATTAAACTCATAAGACTATTCTCAAAATTAACTCATTTAACTACGTCAATGATGAAGTTCTCTTTCAATATGATGATGAAGAAGTACTACATTCAATTGTTTTCTATAGCAAGAACATGTTTTCTGCTGAATGCAATTACAAAATATATGATAAAGAACTTTTAATCATCATTTAAGCATTTGAACATTGATGACTTGAACTGAAACTAACTGACATTTCTATCAAAATGTTCATTGATCATCAAGCACTCATCTTGTTGATGAAATATAAAAAGCTGAGCAGATATCAGATGCATTGAGTTCAGAAGCTTGCTGACTTCAACTTCAGAATAATGTATTAATTTAATAAACAGAATAATGTATTAATTTAATAAACAGAATATCAAGATTAATGCATTAACTTGTTAAGCTGACGTCATGCTCAAAGATTCAAAAGATGAGCATATTCACTATTAATGAATCACTATTTTGACTTCAAATTGAATGAAAATTGCTAATTTAAAGAAGAACATCAGTGAATCAATTTATAAACAGATTCTTGAGATTAATGAAATGTTGCAAGCGTGCACTTCAAGTTAATCTAACATAAATCATGTTAAACTATTATAGACTAGTATAAAGCTGATGTTGACACGCTAGCGATCTAGCGTGTCTTCATGAATAAAACTCACAACGTGTTTCATTTTTCTTCTTCTTTAGCTTTAAACTTCTAGTTAAAATACACTCATATGATTTGCTTTATGCAGACTCATAACATTAGTTCAAAGCTCATCAATCTTGCTATTGACATGTAAATGATATAAAAACAAGCTACATCATTTAAACTTGAATCAGAATTGAAATTCGAAAATCAAGCGCAGAAAACTTGTTAGAAATCAAGAAATTTCTAAAACAGAAAAACATGAACGCATTGCTTTAAACTAATTCTTTACTGAACTTGTTATTAAAACAAAAGAACAGAAGAACATGAATGTGTTGTTCTAGAACTGAAATCAGAAATTTCAGTTGAATTTCAATCAGCAATTTTCTACTTACATAATGATTAAAAGCACAGAATTAAAATCAATGAGCATTACTCATTATAAACTTCAAAATGCTGAAAGAGAATCACTTTTATCACAGAATCAAACAGCATCAGAAGAAGAAAACATGAATGCATCATTGAATACAGAAGAAAAAAACATGAACACGTTGCTTTTCAATCATGAAATGATCAAGATCAGCATCAACGCTGAACTGAATGCTTAAATAAGCACTTATGAAGCAGATAATCTCATTACGTTTATCAAGTACATATGTCAACAGCATGACATTGAAATCAAGATTCATAATAACATGATTCAGATGTTGAATGACATCAACAAGATTAACATTAAATTAAAAGCTATTAACATTGAGTTGAAAGTTACACAGATAACATTGAACGTTGTTCAAACATGTTTACAGAAAGAAATGAAGAAAAAGAACGTGATTATACATCATTTAAAAGTGACATCAAGTCAACTAAGCACTTTGATTTCAAAAGATTAATTCTCGAAGTCAATCAAGCTATTTGACTCATTTTTGTTTGAAGATTCAAGACAAAATGTGAATAATTGATTATCTTGAATGCAAAACAAGCTGAAGATGAACAAGAATCATTTTTCTATTGAAGAAATGAAGATTGCATATGTGAAAAGTTGAGTCAGTGAAACAATGATTAAACACATAACACTCAGAATGAGAAACATGATCACGAACTCATTTCTTGAAGCAGAAGAGATACTGTTGATTATAAATAAAATGTACAATGATTTCAATCAACATCACACAACTTAACGACAATTCTTGAAGCTGTATTAAAACAAGATCTTCTTTCATGAATTTTAAATGAAATTTCAGAGACTTAGTGTGAAACTAAAGTACAATAACGAAACTCTATTAAATGATTTTCAGCATAAGATTAGCTCAGATTTTCAGTGAGTCATGATCAATGAATGAACTATGAATTTGAATGAATTTGTCAATATTTGCATGCAAGTCAACGTTTGATTGACGAAATTGAATGCTCAATCAGCTCTCAAGACATCAACGACTCAAATTGCTCACTTTATCGCTAGCATCTTGACGATGATCACTACTGCAACTTTAGCTTCAATCTCTGCATGAAAGAAACTCAGAATATTGAATGTCAATTCTGCTAAAGAGAAGTTGTTTAAAAAAGAACTTTGCTTCAAATGCAAGAAGTCAGAATATAAAGCACATGACTGTTTTAAGTCAGCTCAGATGCATGAAATTGCAGCGAATTTGAAAAACGACTTGCTTTCGTCAAAGTAGTAATTGAGAATGATATACTCATATTTTGCTTCATCAGCATGTTTAATGATTCATTTGATTTCAAGTCATTCACTGTTGACGTCATCTTGAATAGTCTAGAAAAGATATTCAGATTTCTCGCTCTGATAAATACTGAAGTCATTGACATGACTTTCATTGATGAATTTTTGATGTCAGAGCTATGTAAACGCTTTGATATTCAGTCAATATTGCTGTCAAAATCAAAGTTAATTCAATTGTATAATGAAATCTCTGATCAAAAGTTGAGTACACACGCTCTGTATACATTGATCATGATACAAGAACACAAGAATGAAATGATATCTTTATTAATAACTTGTCTAGATTAACACAAAATAATCATTGAAAATCTTTGATTGAAAAGAAATTAAATGTTAATAGATTTTGCAAATGATCAATTAATATCATTGTTGAAGATTTGAACATTGAAATCTGTTGTTTCAAAAGCAAGCAGTCAATCAGCATTTTACATATCTGAATCAAATAAAATCTGCAAAATGAAATAAAAGAACTTGAACTCAATTGTTACATCAATGATCATCTTGAAGAGACTCATGAATCAGAAATCAGTGAATAGATTCATTGAATCTGCTCTTATAGCAAAGCAAAGCACTCAAGTTAATCTCGATCAACTTTGCTCATTTCAGTCAACTGAGACAAAGAGACTCATCAATATTATCATGATTGAAGTCGTTGCATATTGAACTTTAGTCAAGAATAAGAAGATCAAGATCTTTTTCTTGATCATTAGTGAAATCAACAAAGCACTTAGCTCAGTTGAAGATTTCGCAAAACTGAATGAAATGACTTTTGTCATGTCATTAAATGAATTGAAGAAGAAACTTTTAATAGTTTATCATGATTTTCTGAATGTTTTTGATAGAGAAAAGACAACGCAGTTGTTTTTGCATCAATCATATGATTATAAGATTGAATTAGAAAATGAGAATCAATCTTTTAGAAGTTGATTATATCTCATGTTAAGTCACAAGTTGCAGAAGATCAAGAAGTATCTAGAAAAGAACTTAAAGAAGAAGTTTATTACATTCAGCAAAGCTTTCTTTGCTTCATCAATACTATTTGTCAAAAAGAAAAACAATAGTCTTTGCTTTTGCATGAATTATCAAAAACTGAATGCTCTGATTAAAAGAAATCATTATTCAATACTCTTGATAGACGAAGTACTAGCTTGAATTCAAGACAGTAAGTATCTGACTCAACTTAACATTATCATCAGGTTCAATAAACTGCATATGAGTTCAGAAAGCGAGAATTTGACTACTTTTGTTACTTTCTTCAATGTTTACAAGTATAGAATAATGCTTTTTGAATTGATCAATGAACTTGTGTCTTTTCAGCATTATATCAATGATGTATTGTTTGACTGTCTGCATAAGTTTTGTCAGACATACTTGAATGATATTCTCATTTATAGTAAGATCTTGAAAGAACATAGAATTTATGTGAAAGAAGTGTTAAACAAGCTTCGCGAAGTCAACTTGCAGATAAATATTGACAAGTGCGAATTTAAGATTCAGAAAATCTCGTTTCTTAAATTATTGATATTCATCAATGATCTGCGAATGAATTCTTGAAAAGTAAATGTGATTCAAAGCTGAAAAGTGTTTCAATCATTGATTCATGTGTAGATCTTCATTGACTTCTGCAATTTCTATCAATGATTCATAAAGAATTTCTCAAAGATTATTCAACTCATGATAAAGCTGACTTGAAAAAATCATTTCTTTGAATGAACAAAAATCTGTCAGATAATCTTTGAAGAATTAAAGCAATAAATGATGACAGCTCTCGTTTTGAAGCATTTCAACTTGATCAGAGAAGCTATTCTGAAAACTGATTTCTTGAACTATGTCAACGACGAAGTATTATCTCAATATGACGATGAAGACATTCTACATTCAATGATCTTCTATAGCAAGAACATGATTTTTGCAAAATGCAACTACAAGATTTATGACAAGAAACTGCTGATCATCATTTGCTGCTTGAAGTATTAATGTTTTAAATTAAAATGTATGAATATTTTGATCAAGATCTTCATTGATCATTTGAATTTGAAATACTTCATGATCATCAAAGAATTGATCAGATGACAAGCTAAATGAGCTGAGAAGTTATTTGAATATAACTTCAAGATTATATATCAGTTGAGAAAACAGAATCTGAAAGTTGACGTGCTGATCAGAATGTCAGACGTTAAGTCAGTTGAAGCAAATAATGATCATAAGCTATATCAGCATCAGATGCTATTGTCAAAAGACAGATTTAAACTTTAATCAATAAAAGATGATCAGAAAGTTAATCAAGATCTGACTCAAATCTTGCTCAGATCTGACTTAGAATTTGACTCAGATTCAAAACTTGAATTGAAAGCTAATCAAAATTCGATCGAAAAGATGATTTTTATTCAGAATCAGATTATAGTTGAAAATTGAATGAATCAACTGTGCTTCAATATTCAAATAGTCATGAAACAGAACAGAAAGACTTGTCAAGATATTGATTTAGACAATTGCAAAGTACTTGATGAAGTACTCTGAAAAGATGATAGATTATGAGTTTCTCAGTCAATGATTATTTTATTGATAAGAAAAGCACATGATTTTTTGATCAATGATCACTCTGACATGAATTGAATGTTGAACTTGCTGAGACAATCATATTGCTGATCGAAGATGAGAATGATGATCAAGCACTACATTTGAAACTGTTATGTTTATTATAGATTAAAAGCATCAAGAGATCAAATCAATGAACTGCTGAAGTCATTGCTCATACTTGAGTAGCAATGACAGAACATATCATTAGACTTCATTATTAATCTATCAGAAAGTGATGAAAGCAACGCGATTCTGACAGTCATAGATCGATTGTCTAAGAAATGACACTATATATCATGTTAATCAGATGACGAAGAAATCTTTGCAGAACAAACAGTCAAGCTACTGTTAATATGAGTCTTCAGAACTCATGAACTATCAAGATCAATAATGTTTAATCATGATTCACAATTCATATTAATTGTCTGAAAGTCTTTATGTTTGAAACTAAACATCAAGATGAAACTATTCATTGATTATCATTTTCAAATCAATGATCAGACAGAAAGAGTGAATCAGAATGTAGAATGATATCTACGAAGCTACTGCTCATATATGCAGAATGATTGATTCATCTGATTATTCATGATTGAATTTGTTGATAACAATGCTATTTTGTCATCAATTGAACAGTCAACATTCTTTCTGAATAAGAGCTTTCACTCTCATATGAGCTTCGATTTGAACTCAATCAAATATGAAACTACTTGAGCTAGAATCGAAGCAGACAAAGCAAAGAATATATTCAAACATATGAAATGATTACTAGCATTGATCAAGCAAGTCTTGACAAAAGTCAGAGTCACAATGAAGAAACAGATTGACAAGCATTGAAAGAAGATGATTTACAAGATAAATGACATGATGTTTCTGAATTCTAGAAACATAATGATCTCACGATCATCAAAGAAGCTAAACGATAAAATGCTAAAACTCTTCAAGATTCTGATCAAGATTGAACATGCTTATCAATTGAAACTATCATTGATTATGAAGATACATTCAAAGTTTACATCAAATCTGCTGCAACTAAATTCAAAGAACTTTCTGAATGAACAATGAAATGAATCGTTTGATTCTATAGTGATTGACGACAAAGATGAATGAAAGATGAAGAACATATTGAACTTCAGACATTATGAATGAAACAAACAACTATAATATTGTGTTAATTGAAAAGAATACAACGTTGATCTACATTGATACAACGTTGATGAAAGTGAATTCAAAGAATGTCAGAAGATTGTAAATGACTTTCATGAATGATATTTAAACAAGTCAAGATAGAAATTGACTTAAGAAAGATTGATTGAACTGCAGCAATGAGAACATTGCTAAATGAAGAAGAGAAATAATGTTGCAATCGTGCACTTCAAGTTAGTTTAACATAGATTGTGTCAGACTATCATAGACTAGTATAAAGCTGATGTTAACACGCTAGCGATCTAGCGTGTCTTCGTGAGTAAAACTCATGATGTGTTACATCTTCTTTCTTCTTCAGCTTTGAACTTCTAGTTAGAATACACTCATATGATTCGCTCTATGCAGACTCATAACAGCATGTTCACTTAAGCATAATCATGTATAATTTCTTTAATCAATCTTTCAAAGATCATTTTAAAAATGAGATTTTCTGCAATTTTTTAATATTTTTGAATTTCATGTAATATAACAATGTTTGATTTGTAGCATTTTTTCTGTTGCAAAGCATTAATATGTTAGTAAATAATGCATTACTTATGTGCATTATCTTTTTAGTAGTAATAGTAAATTTAAAGACTGAAGTTTCTTTGATAACATAATGATCAGTTGAATGCATTGAGCTTTTAGACATTTTATGTGCTGATGCATATGTTAAAAATGAACTTGTCAGTAATAAACAAGTTATATTGCATTATCAATATGCATTATTAAAATCAGACTTTTGCACAGCAACAGAGCAAAAACATGAACATTCATAATCATAAATTGAACTAACTTTCTATCAGAATCATGTTTAAATGATACAATTAATGAAGATCAGAGTTAATAGTGCTTGATCTTTAGAAATAGTTATAACTGAATATTAAGAATACAGAAGAAGATTGATACAAAAGCTTCTATTTATGTAATGTTCAAAGACTGCATTAAACTTGAAAGAAATGTGTTTGTGACATGAAAAGAAAATGATGTAAATGAACAAGATGTTGATGAAGAAAAAGAATGTTGAGTCATATTTGAATGAAATCTGAGTCAGATTTAGATCAGATCTCAACTAAATTGTTGACTAGTTTTAATCAATCTTGATATGCTCATAACATTACTCTCTCTTTCGAAAATTCATGTTTGCATGAATGTAGTTCATTTGCTCACTTTTGTTGATAGTTATTTCAATATTTAGCGCAATTTGTTTGAATATAACTTATGAAATTCATTCAAAACTTTCTCTAAGTCATTGAATTTCTCTTTATCAACATAGTATCATTCATCATTTTTATTTAGATTTTTTCATTTGACTTTGTATTGTATTCAATCTCAATAGCGTCTGAAGTTCAATATATCATTTATCTCTCAATATTTATTATTTTTGATAGTGATTGATTGAAGTGATTCTGAATGCTGTTCTGATAGAGAGTTTTCTGAATACAATTGTAGTAGCTTTGAGCTGAACATTAAATGCAGATGTTTCATGCTGATTGAGATAATAGAAAATACTTACTTTAGCAGTGATTTAGATCAGCGATGAAACTCATCTGTATGCAATGCTGACTACAAATCTACTGTTTAGCTACAGTAGAGTTTAAAGATTATCAAAAGTTTGAATGACATTGAAGTGCTGCGTGATGATGAAGCGTTGTGCATTAATCGCATGCAGAGTTTTCGCGATCGCGTAGACTTCAATAATCTCAATGCGCATGCTATAAGCAATCTGCACGCAGATGAGAAAGTCAAATAAAACGCAGAACTACAAGGAAAATTGCTTATGAAAATCATTCGATTCAGTATCTTGTCATCGTGATGACAAGAACTGAGACAAAACACTCTTGCATTTGATTTGTTGAGAATGATTAGCAGAAAGAACTTGAATCATGAACATTCTTTAGATCTACATGCTAACTACATATAGATCTTGTTAAGACTGCGTGTCTGTTACTATGATATAAGCAACTCACGAGACTCATTAAGTTCAACATGAGCAAACTTGAGAATCTCGTTAATATCGTTTAACAGACGTTCAGTGTTGAGATTATATCTAGATCATTCAATCAAAGAGACTCAGAGCTGATATGTATGTATTGTTCTTTAGAGATAGCTATAACAAGACATTAAGAATACAGAAGAGAAAGAGTGCGAGCTCTTCTATAAATAATGGCTTGAGGCTGCGCTAGACTCAATACAGATGTGTTTGTTTAAAAGAATGATGAAAGAAGTGAATGAAGAAAGTGCTGAATAAATGAGAAGAAGTGCTGAGAATGATTCAAAGAAGTGCGCTAGATTCAAACTAGACATAGCGTCATGACTTGCTTTAATCAAATTGATTAGAATTAGATCTGAATTCTGATTGATTCAGACATGTTCATAACATTACTCTTTTCTTCGAACATTCATGTTTGCATGAATAGAAAAGAAATAAAAGTCAAAAAAAAAATTTTTCGTGTTTTCAATTTAGTGCGACTTATTCAAGTATAGCTTGTGAAATTCATTCAGAACTTTCTTCAAGTCATCGAATTTTTCTTTATTGACATAGTATCATTCGTCGTCATGATCTATCTCGATTAACTTGATCTTGTATTGTAGTCTTTCTCTATATTGTCTGAAGTTTAATATATCGTCTACTTTTCAGTGCTCTTCATTCTCTTCAATGATTATTAATCTAGAAGACTCAGAATGTTGTCTTGATAAAGAGTTGCTTAATGAAGATTGTAGATACTTTGAGCTGAACACTGAATGTATATGCTTCATGCTTCTAGATAGCTGAAGACGATAGAAGATCTCAACTTTGACTGTGATTGAATAGAGATTGAGCTGCTTGTCTTTCAAATCTTTGCATGATTTAGTGATTTTGATGTTTTCGAAGACTAATCAAACTTGATCATCTACTTCATAAATGACGTCTTGTTTATGCTTGTTTATCTGAGCTTCAGTGATCTGCTTGATCTTTTTCAATTGTTGATGATTGAAGATAAGAAGTTCGCTCATTCAAGTGACAATGTCATCGATCTTTCTAGTCTCAATACGTTGACGAATCATTTTGTAATCAGTTGTATCTGAATTGAAACTCATTCGAGAGTGAAAGTCTTTATTGAAGTAGAAAGAAGTCATCAAGATAGTTGAGAATGTATTGAAATTGTCACTGAATTTCATCATTGAAAGTCATTTAGCTCAGTCATTCTGCATGTAATTGCAGTAGATTCAAAGTTCATGTTCAACATCTTGATTGACTTCTTTTGACTAATCATTGATCTCTGAATGATAAACTGTTGATAAATTGACTTTGATCTTCAGTCGTTTACAAAAACTTTGTCACATGATCAATATGAACTGAAAGTCTCTATTTGAAACGATAGAACTGAGTAGATCATGAAGTTGATAGACGTTTCATAGCATGATTCATACTGTTTCTTCGATTGAGATATCATCGTCTTTTCAATGACAGAGAACATAGTGATGTTCTTTGAAGAGACGACATATGATCATGCAAATAACGTTATAGTTTTTCGATAGAAATAGCTCAGTGATGAAGTTCATAGCTATATCTTGTCAACGCTGCTGAGAAATCAATAGAGACTGAAGCAAATCATTTGTATCATCTTGAGATGCTTTGCTTCGCTGATAGACATGACAGTTTTGAATGTATTGTTGAATAGTTGCTCGATGATCTGATCAATAGTAGAAGCGTTGAACTAGATCAATCATTCATTTAATGTCAGAGTGCAAGATTGATGATTGATCGTGAATCTTTCGAAGCAATTTCGTATGCATTTGTTTTAACACTCATAGTAGACTCTTTTTGAATAAAATCTTGTCAATGATTTGACAGTTCTTTAGCTTCATGTCATGAAGCTTCAGTTCATCTTTGTTCATAGCTTGTCAATACTCATTGCATAGTTCATTCTTCTGATTGACTAGACGTACGCGTTGATAGAAATTAGTCTCGTATTTAGATTTGATTTTGAACTCAATCAATAAAACGTCTATTCGATTCGAGATCAGTATAGTCTGAAAACGATCATCTATGTCTTTAGCTGATTCAGAACTATCGATCATCGACATTCTAGTTAAAGCATCGACTTTGAAGTTTGTTTTGCCTGATCGAAAGATAATCTGAAAGTTAAA
>JAABUT010003194.1_pt1 | contig 14429 bp, 19 predicted proteins | sample 5559281 | NCBI WGS metagenome assembly JAABUT01 (sample SAMN10711880, study PRJNA513359) | rock metagenome | isolation source: Antarctica rocks | place: Antarctica: Victoria Land, Ricker Hills nord | collected 2016-01-04
GTGGGTAGCGTGGGACATGAAGGCCTCCGGGTCGTGAAGCGGTTCTTCGACAGCTCCACTCCACAACCGGAGGCCTTCACCCGTCCAGAACCTCAGACCATGTCGTCACACGATCTCGGACAACGTGACTGGGCATCACAGCTAGAGGAACGTTGTCATGGCCATTGGCGGCACGCGACTGGCTTGGCGACGTGTTCGAGCCGCCCTCTGGACCTCCGACATCTGATGACAGCGGAACGTACGCCGCCGTTGTAGCCAGCCAGGGGCTCGTCCACCTGCACCGTGCGACCGAGGGACTGCGGCCACCATCCGACAACGGGGCTTGCAGGTCCATGCTCGTGATCACCGTCGACGACGTCGTCAGGTCGCCGCTCGCATCATCAGCATGGGAGCTCGAATCACTTACGGACCAGCAGACATGCACTACCGGAGTCCGCGAAGTCGGCGCCGCTGACCTCGCCGGACACCTCTGGTGCTTCCACAGCCGACTACAAACGACGAGAGGCCAATTGTGACTGGTCAACCGAGCTACATCGAGCTTGGCGTCCCTGACGCCGACCGAGCCAGAGCCTTCTACGGACAGCTGCTCGGATGGACACCATCGGGCGACAGCGGACCCGGCAACGTCGAAACGACGTCCCTCCAGATCGGGCTCCACTCCGACGACCTTCAGCGGGAAATGCTGGTGTTCTTCGCGGTCGAGGACCTCGACACGTCACTGAACGAGCTGAAACGGCTTGGCGGAAGCGTTCACGGGAACGTCATCGAGGACGCCGGCTTCGGCCGATTCGCCGTGTGTACCGACGACCAAGACGTGCGATTCGCACTGCACGAGCGCCGCTAGGGCGTGGATGTGCGGGAACAGTGAGTGAGGCTACAGCGCCACGCAACCCCTCGCAGCCACGCATCGAAGTTGTGACGTGCGGGGCCATCTGGGCAATACCGGATAGCGCTCGACGGCGGACGCCCGCGCGACGGCTGCGAGGCGACCTCCAAGCCGCTGATTGACAGAAGGCATCGGTCGCTGAGGCAAACGGGCAGGTCAGAGGTCGGGCGGACGCGGCACAAGCGGCGGTTCTTGGTCACTTGCGGATGTCACGTAACCGCGATGTGACGGGGCTGCGAAGGTTGGCTGCGCGCTCGGATCCGATTCGGCTCCTAGCCCGCCTCTGTCGCCTCGCTCCCCCCAGTGACGACGACACTACGATCGTGTGGATGACCCATCAACAGCATCAGGCCGAACAACAGTCGATGCCGACCCGATCAGTCGAAGTCGATGGCGCGCGCGTTGCGTACCGCGTGGTCGGCGAGGGGCCAGTCATCGTGCTGATTAAGAACGGCAAGCATCCGGTGGACTTGCCCGTGGCGCAGCTACTTGTGAGCCAGTACCGCACATTTCAGGTGCATCCGGTCGGCTTCGGGGCAAGTGACCGACCGGCTAGCTACGACTTCGGCTCGATCGACCGCCAGGTCCTCGCCGTGCTCGATCACGAGGGCGTCGGGAATTTCGTGGTTTGGGGCTTCTCGCAAAGTGCGTCCATGGCGGCGCTTGTCGCGCGCGCAACGACTCGCGCCGTGGCTTTCATCGCTGGCGGGGCAGAGCTCATCGGGCACCCCACCGACGCTGACATGCGCCGCCTCGAACGGGAACCCCGACTGCCGGTGGCCTCACTGGAGTTCTGGCGCGCCTATCGTCTTTACAACTGGCACCACGAGCTACGCATGATGCAGCAACCTAAGCTCATCTATCTGGGTACTGGCGACCCGCGAATCCGCAAGCTCCGGCGACTCGCCCCCACCCTTCGCGGATGTGCCTGCGACTATCTGGAGTTCGACGGCCTCGACCACACGACATCTGGATTTTCCGACGGGGCGGCTGGCGGCCATGCGAGCCAATCTCGAACCGTCACCGCGGGCAATGGAAGAGTCGCTGTCGTGAAGGAACTCGTCTGGGCAACGCTGCGAGGAGCGCGCGCTGAGTTGGCGTGGAAGCTTGACGGTCTGAGTGAGTACGACCTGCGGCGACCGATGACGCCAACCGGCACCAACCTGCTCGGGGTCATGAAACACCTTGCCGGCGAGGAGTATGGCTATCTCGGCGAGGTTTTCGGCCGACCTGCCCCTGAGCAGTTGGCCTGTGCCGTAGACGGCACGATCTGGGAGTCCGGCGATATGTGGGCGTCACCGGAGGAAAGCTCCGACTACATCAAGAGCTTCTACCGCCGGGCGTGCGCCCATGCTGACGAGACGATCGAGACCCTGGAACCGGATGCTGTGGGAGTCGTGCCGTGGTGGGGCGAGTCGGAACGGCAGACGACTTTGGGCGTGGTCATGCTGCTGATGGTGTCTGAAACTCTCCGTCACGGCGGCCACGTCGATGTCGTGCGGGAACTCATCGACGGGTCGACCGTCGGCCGAGAGACCGGTTCACACGAGATCGCAGACGAGCCGTGGCGCCAGGAATACGTTGCTCGGTTGGAGGCCGCGGCCCGTGTGGGTCCCAGACGCTGGACCCTGGATTGAGTCCATGCGCCGAGCGTCGCTAGTCGATGAATCCGTTTTCGAGGTGCTAGAACGAGCGCCGGCGCATACATGACTTCGCCCGGTAGCCAGTAACGAGCGGCCGGGAGCGGAGGCCGCCCGCAGCGAAGCGAGGACGGCTGGAGCGGGAGGTCGCGTGCGCCGGCGAAGCCGGCGTCTTGATCTCTAAGAGCTGTAATCAGCAATCGGACGCGGGTGGTTCGATGATGACGACGCGACGCTTTAGGCTCAAGCTCCGGCCCGATGTCCGGCCACCGCATTGCTGACTCGAAGCACGCCGACTTGCGCTTTTCTAAATAGCATATGCTTGGCAATTGCAGCGGACGGCAAACGAGTGAATTGCCAACATAATATCTATTATCGGTGATTCAAGCCGCCCACCTGCGGCGATGGCAAGACGATTTAGATTATGTCAGCCCACACCCTCGGCGTCAGTGAGGAAGTGCCAGGTTGGGTGGGTCGGCCATTCGCTCGACAGTTCAGTACGCGCGACGGCATGGGAAGCTCGTTTCGTCACCTGGTGACGATGCCGGCACCGTTACGTTGCCAGATGCGGATCTTGTGGCGTCCCCTGCATGTCGGGGACATGACGGAGTCCGAACTTGTTTAGTTGCGGCCGAGCAGTTTGTCCAGCCAGCCATCGCCGGGGGCCTTGGGGTGGCCTGGGCAGCGTTGCGGCTTGGGGATGCCGGCCATGACTTGGTCGATGTGCTGGCCGCAGCCGGCCCAGGTGGTCTTGCCGCACTTGCGACATTTGACTGCTCTGCACATGGTGGTTCTCCTTCTGGGGTGGGTTTTCCGTGAGTTGGAGTGGGGTCGTTGGTTGGTTCAGAGGAGGGCGGGCAGTGCCTGTGCGGCGGTGTAGACCGCGACGGCGAGTACGAGGGCGGTGAACGCGCCGGTGAGCCGCTTGGTGTCGATGTGGGACGCCAGCCGGGCGCCGGCGTATCCGGCGGCGGCGGACGCGGCAGTGAGTAGGAGGACCAGCCACCAGTCGGGGTGCAGGCCGGCGCCGGTCCGGACCGCGAGGGCGGCCGCGCTGGTCATCGAGATGACGAGCAGGGAGGTGCCGGCTGCGTAGCGCATGGGGACGCCGAGTCCGAGGAGGAGTGCCGGGACGACGAGGAAGCCGCCGCCGACGCCGAGGAACCCGGTCAGCAGCCCCACGACGGTAGCCATGACGAGCACTTTGAACGCCCGGGGGCATTGGCAGGTGAACGTGGGGCTGAAGGTGATGATCGGGTCGTCGAGCGCTGGTCGCTCGGCGAGCCTCGACCCGCCCCGAAGTAGCCGAATAGCCATTATCGCGCCGATCAGCAGCATCAGCACGGCGAACGCCGCGAGGAGGACCGCGCCGTCGACGTGTGCCGATGCCTTGGCTCCGGCTGCGGCGCCGGCGATGGCCACGAGGCCGAAGGCGATTCCTCGGCCGGGGAGGAGGTTGCCGGCCCGCCAGGCGGCGAACGCCCCGGTTAGCGCGGTTACGCCGACCACGACGAGCGAGCCTGTGGTCGCCTGGATCGGGGTCTGCCCGAGCGCGTAGACCAGCACCGGGACGGCGAGGATCGAGCCGCCGCCGCCGAGGGCGCCCAGGCTGAGGCCGATGAGCGCCCCGGCGAGCACGGCGATGAGAGCGAGCGTCACGCTGGCCTACCGTCGGGGTTCGACGATGCGCAGCCCGGCACTGCGGGCTTGTTCGTAGTCGTCGTCGATGGCGACCACGGTGCGTCCGGCCGCGTCGAGCAGCGAGGCGGCGACCGAGGCCCGGTAGCCGCTGGCGCAGTGCACCCACACTTCGCCGGGGGGTACCTCGGCCAGCCGGCTGGGGAGTTCGTGGATGGGGATGTTGACTGCACGGTCGATCCGGGAGGGCTGGTGTTCGGCGATGCGCCGGACGTCGAGCAGGGTCACCTTGCGGTGGTGCAGCACCTGCGCGAGGTCGGCGAAGGTGGCGGTCGGGAAGCTCGCTACCTCGCCGTCGGTCCAGTCTTCAGGCTTGCCGGTGGCGTGCGCCGCTGGGCGGTCGATGCCGATCCGGACGAGTTCGCGCTGGGCCTGGGCGACGTCCTCGACGGTCTCGCCGAGCAGGGTGATCGGCGTGCCCCAGGTGATCAGCCAGCCGAGGTAGGTCGCGAACTGGCCGTCGATGCCGAAGTTCAGCGTGCCCGGGGCGTGGCCGGCGGCGAAGGCCGTCCGGTTTCGGAGGTCCACCACCCACTCGCCGGCCTCGATCCGGCGTCGGAGCTGCTCCGGGTCGGCCAGGGCGGGCAGGCTCAGGTCGGGGGCGGACGGCCCGGCCGTGTTTCCCGGCCCCATGTGCGCGTAGTACGCCGGCCAGGCGTCCAGACTGGCCAGCAGATCCTCGACCCACGCGGCCTCGTCCAGCGTGAGCACGGGGTTGCTGTGTTTTTCCTGCCCGATGGTCGAGGCGGTGGCTTCGGACTGGTTTGCCGAGCAGAACGAGCCGAAGCCGTGGGTGGGGAACACGCGCGTGTCGTCGGGGAGCAGGTTGGCCAGCCGGTTCGCCGAGGCGTGCTGGTGGCGGGCTAGATCCTGGGTGTGCTCGGAGCCGAGCAGGTCGGGGCGGCCGGTGGCGCCGAAGAGCAGCGAGCCGCCGGAGAAGACCCCGACTGACTCGTCGGTGTCGGCACGGGCGACGGTGAGCTTGTAGGACAGGTGGGTGAACGTGTGGCCCGGGGTGGCGAGTGCGGTGAGCCGCATCCGCGTTCCCACGAAGACCACCTCGCCGTCGCGGATCGGGGTGCGCTCGAACCCGACCTCGTCGGCGGCGTTGACGTGGTAGGCCGCCCCGGTCAGCCGGGCCAGTGCCAGTCCCCCGGTCAGGTAGTCGTTGTGGATGTGGGTCTCGAACACGTCGGTCAGCCGTACGTCGTGCTCGGCCAGCAGCGCGAGAACCCGATCGATGTCACGCTGCGGGTCGACCACGAAAGCGACGTCGCCGTCGTGAACCAGGTAGCTGCGGTCTCCCAAGCTCGGGGTTTCCAGGGTCAGGATCGAAACCGGCTTCATCGGTGGCCCGCTCGCCACGGCGCGGCCTGAGCGCAGCCATGCCTTGGTGCCGCCGGCGACGTTGTAGGCGTCGTACCCGGCGGCGGTGAGCAAATCGGTCATCGCTGCGCTGCGGTTACCGGTGGCGCAGATGACGAGCACGGTGGTGCCCTTGTCGAGTTCCCCCATCCGAGCGGGGAGCTGGCCCATCGGGATGGGCACGGCGCCCGGCACGTGTGCCTGGGCAAACTCAATCGGTTCGCGGACGTCGAGCACAGTAGCGCCCCGCGCCAGGGCGGCCTCGAGCTTGGGCATGTCGACTTCGCGCATGGTTCCTCACCTCGGTTGTGGATACCCCATGGGGTATGTACGCTGACGACATTAACACCCCCTGGGGTATTGTCAAAGACAACGAGAGAGAGGCAGACAGTGACAACAACTGTGGAGTTGACCGCGGCGGACTTCGAAAGCACCGTGACCACGAATGCCATCGTGTTGGTGGACTTCTGGGCCTCATGGTGCGGCCCGTGCCGGCAGTTCACGCCGGTTTATCAGCGAGCTGCCCAGACGCACGAGGACATCGTGTTCGGCAAGGTCGACACCGAGGCGCAGCGCGAGCTGGCGGCAGCTGCCGGGATCTCCTCCATCCCGACTCTGATGGCGTTTCGCGATGGGATGCTGGTCTTCTCCCAGCCCGGGGCCCTGCCAGCGCCGGCTCTGGAGCAGGTGATCGCTTCGGTCCGCGCGCTCGACATGGACGCGCTACGGAGGGAGACTGCGGCACTGCGGCAAACCGCTGACCACGGGGTCGGGAGCACACGATGAGCTACACGCTGAGCACCACGCTGACCCGCCCCTACGCGGAGACTGTCGAGGCGGTACGCGCCGCCCTGGCCGAGCAGGGTTTCGGCGTCCTGACCGAGATCGACCTGAGGGCAACCCTGAAGGCCAAGCTCGACATCGATGTCGAGCCACAGGTCATCCTCGGCGCGTGCCAGCCCCAGCTCGCCTACCGGGCACTCCAGCTAGACCCCTCAATCGCGGCGGTACTCCCCTGCAACGTGGTGGTCCGGTCCCTCGACGAGCACACCACGATTGTGGAGGCGTTCGATCCCGACGCAACGATGGGACTTGCCGGCGACGCCTTCCACGACGTCGCTACCGACGCCCGGCAGCGCCTCAGCGCCGCGCTCGACGCCCTCACCACCGAACCAATGAAGGCCTGAGATGGAACTCGCCCCCGAAACCATGAGCCCCGTCATCAACCGGATCAAACGCGCCCAAGGCCAGCTTGCCGGCGTCCTCAAAATGCTCGAGGACGGCCGCGACTGCGAAGACGTCGTCACCCAACTCGCCGCAGTCTCGAAAGCGCTCGACCGGGCCGGCTTCGCCATCGTCGCCACCGGCCTACAACAGTGCCTCACCCAAGGCGATGACATCGACAGCGTCGACATCAAGAAGATGGAGAAACTCTTCCTCTCCCTCGCCTGACTCGGCGACCTCGGCAGGTCAGCGTTCTCAAGGTCCCGCCACGTCAGTCCCACCAACCTGGGAAGCGCGGCCCCCGACCCCCGCCTCTCGAGCGGAGGGCTCGGTTCCTCGACTGGAAACTCAGGTGACGGTCAGTTCCTGGTGCATGCCGTCGGCATAGTGGTTCGCCAGGTTGCAGACCAGTTCGTAGTGGCCCGCCGGGAGGGTTACCGTCATCCAGCCGACCGCCCCTGAGGTGATCCCCTTCCCGGGCCCTGCGATGCAGGAGTTGGAGGCCTCGCCCAAACTGCCCTTCTCGTCGACTTTCCCATCCGCTCCGGGGACCCGCGCACCGGCGGCCGCACCGTCGGCAAGCGGCAAGATCACCAACTCGTGGACACGCGAGCCCATGTTCTGCGCCACCAGAGTGATCTGCCCAGCGGGAGCGCTGGCGGGAAAGGCCCCGAGCATCATCCGCGCACCGAGCGGAGCGGTGCCGCCCATCATCTGCGTCATGCCCATGTCGCCCAGCATCACCCGCACGGAGGTTCCCGGCAGTGACGTCGGTGCCGAGCACGTCAACCGGGAGTACTGATACCCCGGCGGAGCGGTGCCCATCATCCCAGCGCCAGAACCAGAGCCGGAGCCGTTCCCCATCATGCCCGGACCAGACGTCTGGGCGCTTGAGCTGCAGGCGGATAAGACCAGGGTGGCCAGAACCCCTGCTAGCAGTGACAGTCGTCGTCGAACCGGATGCGGCGTCATGTCGCCACTAGACCCCCGCTTGCCCATGCACGCCAGGGCCGTAAGTCCCAGCGCGCTCGCACCCAAACGGGGCGCAGACCCAGTGGCTGCGCCGAGCTTCGCGTTCACTGGCAACCCCCTCGCCCTCGAGGAAACGAAAGCCCGCCTGACTGCGAGGAGGGTCTTGGAGACCCGTCCGCGCCGCCTACCTCATCGAACGTGGGAGAGCGTGATACGCCACGTTGCGGCTATCGGTCACACTCGCCCGCGCTGTTGGCGTGCTCGCGTTCGGCGTCTCTCGGCCGCCCCATCGCCGGGCCCCGAACGCGGCCGTGTATGGCTCGGACTGGCGAGCGGCATCAGGCGCCTAGGACGCGTCTGCGGGGAGTGTGACGGTGAATCTCGCTCCGTGGCCGGGCCCGGCGCTGTGGGCTGAGATGTGTCCGCCGTGCGCCTGGACCAGAGCCTTGGTGACGGTTAGACCTATTCCGCTTCCGCCTCGGTCGCGGCTGCGGGCGGTGTCGACGCGGTAGAAGCGGTAGAACAGGTAGGGCAGGTGCTCTGGAGCGATGCCTTCGCCGGTGTCTGTGACGACGAACGCGACCTCGTGGCCGACGGTCCGTGAGGTCAGTCGTACCTCTCCCCCGGCCGGAGTGTGGCGGAGAGCGTTGTCGAGCAGGTTGCCCAGGATCTGTGCCATCCGTTCGGGGTCGACGCTCACCTCGATGTCAGTGGTGTCGTCCTGGCTCAACCTCACCCCCTTCGAGGCGTAGCCGTCCCTCGCGGCTCGTACGGCGGCAGTGGTGAGCTGTCGTGGTGCGGTTGCCACGGCCCGGATCTCGATCGCGCCCTCCTGGGCCAGCGAGACGGTGGTGATGTCCTCGGCCAGGCGTCGCAGCCGGTGGGAGCTGGAGTGGAGAACGGCGAGCGTGGGCTGGTCGAGTTCGCGGACGCCGTCCTCGAGGGCTTCGAGGTGGGCGTCGAGGGTGGCCAGGGGGGTACGCATCTCATGGGCGAGGTCGCCGAGCATGCGCTGCCGGATGGTCTCGACGCTGTCGAGACGGTGTGCGAGCTCGTTGAACGTCTCGGCGAGCGTGTCGAACTCTCGCCCTAGGGTCGGGGCGGGGATTCGTAGGCCGTAGTTGCCGTGGGCTATCTCGGTCGCGGAGGCGGTGACCTGGGCAATCGATCGTTGCGTGCGGCGGGTGAAGTACCAGGTGACGGCGAGAGCGAGGATGGCGGAGGTGAGGAGTGCGACGACCAGCGAGATGAACAGCGCCGTGGCGAACGCCTCGTTGACGTGTTCGGCCTCGGCAGCGCTGTGGGCCACCCCGGACATGCGGATGTGGGTGCGGAAGATGCCCGGGCCGACCGCCGTAGCGACCACCCAGGACGTCAGCGCTCCCGCTCCCAGGACCAGCGCCTGCGCGGCCAGCAGTCGGGTCGTGAATCCGGGGCCACTGTGACGAGCGTCCGTCGTCTTGGGGCGGGCACCCAATCTTCGGGTCCTCATTGGCCGGTGCCCATCCGGTAGCCGACACCCCGAACCGTCCGGACGAACCGCGTCTGCTGGGCGTCGTCGCCGAGCTTGCGTCGGAGATGCCCGACGTGAACGTCGACCAGGTGCTCGTCTCCCACCCACGTCACCCCCCAGACGGCCTCGATCAACTGGCGCCGGTCGAAGACCATCTGGGGGCGCTCGGACAGCGCGGCGAGCAGCTCGAACTCGGTGCGCGTCAGCGCCACCGAGTCCCCGTCGAGCCACACGTCGCGCCCGACCGGGTCGATCACCAACGGGCCGAACGTCCGGGTCGTGTCCGCCGCACCATCGGTCCGGCCCAGTGGCCGCGGCCGACGGAGCATCGCCTGCACCCGGGCGATCAGCTCCCGCGGGCTGAACGGCTTGGTCATGTAGTCATCGGCACCCACCGACAGGCCGATGAGGGTGTCGACCTCGTCGCTGCGTGCGGTCAGCATCACGACGTAGGCGTCGGAGAAGGTCCGGACCTGGCGGCACACCTCCACCCCGTCCAGGCCGGGCAGTCCGAGGTCGAGCACGATCACGTCGGGGTCGACCTCACGGGCCTGGGTCACCGCTTGCAGGCCGTCGGAGCACAGGGTCACCTCGAACCCAGCCCGTTCCAGGTAGCTGCCCACGAGAGCAGCGAGCTCGGTCTCGTCCTCGACGACCATCGCCCGCAACCCCGACGCAGGGCGTCGGGGGATCTCGTCGGTCATGCGTCCCATCGTGACAGCCGGCCACCCGCCGACAGGGGTCTCGACTGTCGAGCGGGCGTGATCTTCAGTGAACCTTCACACGATCGCGACCGGATCGGCGGGGTGCCCGGACGACAGTGGACTCAACAGCAACAGAGGAGCTGAGAACCATGATGGGTTGGTATAACAACGGACTTGGGTGGGGCGGCTGGATCGCCATGACCCTGATGATGGTCGCCTTTTGGGGACTCGTCATCGTCGCGGTGATCGCGATCTTCCGCAGAACCAGCAAGACCACCAGGGCGGCAGATCCGGTTGCGCCTCGTGACCCGATGAGCACCCTGGACGAGCGTTTCGCGCGGGGCGAGATCGACACCGACGAGTACCACGCCCGCAAGTCAGCCCTGCGCAACGCCTAGCCCAACACTCTGCGCTGACTACAGGAAACCGTGCAATGCGTGCCGGGCGAAGCCGTGCCCGGCACCAATTCTCGAGGAGTTCTGTCGTGTCCGAGATCACCCGCCGCCACCTACTCCAAGGCGCCGCCGGAATGGCCGGTGTGCTGACCCTCGGTGGGCTTGCCGCCTGTAGCCGCACCGGAACCATGGTCCTACCCACCGCGGATGCCGTCGCAGCCGCCGACGCCGCCCGACGCGTCCCCGGCCGTCGACTGGTGACGGCACGGCTCACACCCCGCCCCGTCACGTGGATCTGGGCGGACGCGTCGTGCAGACCTGGGCCTACGGCGACACCGTCCCCGGCCCGCTGCTACGGGCAACTGCCGGGGACCTGCTCCGGGTCACCGTCGACAACCAGCTCCCGGCCGCGACCAGCGTGCACTGGCACGGGATCGCGTTGCGCAACGACATGGACGGCGTTCCTGGCATCACCCAACGGCCCATCACGGCCGGGAGCGGCTTCGAGTACGCGTTCACCGCCCCGCATCCGGGCACCTACTTCTACCACCCGCACTCCGGGGTGCAGCTCGACCGCGGCCTCTACGGCGTCCTCATCGTCGACGACCCTGCCGAACCCGGAGCCTACGACCAGGAGTGGGTCGTCGTCCTCGACGACTGGCTCGACGGGACCGGCCGCACCCCGGACCAGGAGCTTTCCCGGCTCCGCGCCAGCCAGAACGACTCGGGCCAGAACTCAGACGGCATGAGCGGAATGGGCGGCATGGATGGCGGCATGGGCGGCATGGGTGGAGAGATGCAGTCGGCGATCCTCGGTGGCGCCGGTGACATCACCTACCCGCACTACCTGATCAACGGCAAGACCCCACGCTCCCCCGTCACCCTGACCGCCAAGGCCGGCGCACGCGTCCGGATCCGGATGATCAACGCCGGCTCCGACACCGCGTTCCGGGTCGCGCTCGGCGGGCACCAGATGACGGTCACCCACAGCGATGGCTTCCCCGTCACCCCAGTCGACACCGATGCGGTGATGATCGGGATGGGCGAACGCTACGACGTCATCGTCACCCTGCAAGACGGCGTGTTCGCGCTGGTCGCCTCCGCCGAGGGCAAGCACGGACAAGGCCGCGCGGTCGTCCGCACCGGACCCGGCCGCACGCCCCCCGTCGACGTCCATCCCGCTGAGCTGGACCGACGTGTCCTGCTCGGAACAGACCTGGCCGTGGTCGAGCAGGTGGCCCTCTCCGCCCGCCATGTGGACCGCGAGCACGACGTCGCACTGAGCGGATCGATGGCGACCTACCGGTGGACGATCAACGGCAAGACCTTCCCGGACACGGCCCCGCTGATCGTGAAACAGGGCGAGCGGGTCCGGCTGAACTTCCAGAACCGGTCGATGATGTTCCACCCCATGCACGTCCACGGCCACACCTTCGCGCTACGCGAGGGCGGCGCCCGCAAGGACACCGTCATCGTGCGCCCTATGCAGACCGTGACAGTCGACCTCGACGCTGACAACCCCGGCCAATGGGCCACGCACTGCCACAACATCTACCACGCCGAGGCCGGGATGATGACCACGCTTTCCTACGAGACGTAGAGGCACGGCGATGAGTCGACGTGGCCCTGCCGAGATAAGCCCGATAACTGATCCCACCGCAGCGAATCAGCATGCCGACGGGTTCGAACCCGCACCCCGTACCCGCCTGGGAGCAATGCGCGACAGCCTGTCCGCGGGAGTTGGCGTCGCCCTAGGAATAGCGCCGCACGTGCTGCACCACATCGGTCTGATCGCCGGCGCCGCGCTGGTCACCGGCGCGGGTGGCAACCTCCTGTTCTTTGCCTTCGGCCTGCTGTTCTCGATCCCGCTACTGCGCCGACTGCATCGCAGGTTTCACACCTGGCGTGCCCCAGCGATAGCGCTTGTCGCCTTTACCGCCCTATTCGCACTCTCGGCGTTCGTCATCGGACCTGCCATCTCTGGCACCTCGGCGCCCGACCCGGGCCCGTCCTCTCCCACCCAGACGCAAACCCCGACTGTGGACCACAGCCAGCATCACGGCGGCTGAGCTCGGCGCTCAGGTAACGGGAGAACCGGAGAGTGATCAATGATGCCGGTGGCGGTTTGGCTTATATCGGTGTGCGGTGTCGCTCTTGTGATCATCGGCGGGTATTTCGTCTTTGCCCGTCCCCCACTTCTACCCGAGCACGCGCGATACATGGGCTCACCGGCCGGGCAGATCCTCGAGGCGGTTCCAGGTTTGGCGTCGTGGCTGCGGCGCGTGTTCTGGGTGATGGGCAGCTACATAGCCATGACAGGATTCCTGGTGCTATACGTCGCCAATACCGGCCTCCGTGCTGGCGAAGCGGGCGCCCTCGGCGTCCTCGCGTTGGCCGCCGCAACATCGCTCGGGTGGATGGCCGCGGTCAACTTCATGCTCGGATCAGACTTCCGATGGGCACTCCTCGGCTTCGAATCCATTTGGGTCGTAGCACTACTGCTTGGCCTGACAGCGCTCTGAGTTTCGCGTGCGCGGTCGTCACCCACGGCACCGCGGGCCGCGGAGGGCAGCCACGTTGTGTCATCTGATCAGCTGAGCGGCACTTTCGCAGGAAGGTCGGGTGAGACCGTCCACGCCAGAACGACATCGAGAGCTACAACGCAACACGTAGCCAGGGCGGCTCCCTCGTTAGTCCCGGTGACCTCAGACGGCGCGGCGGCCGCGCTGCCGTGAGAAGGCCGTGCCTCATCGAAGGCGGCCGGCGCATCGCGATGACGTACTCGCTGGTCGACCTGCACGGCGCCACCATGGCCGCCACAGCGATCGCGTCCCTCGCCGCGCTTGTCGGCCTGTTCACCGTGCTCGAAGCCGCGACGGCGACCGCCGCGCCGCCCTCGCCGGCCTTCGCCCGGGCGCTCTGCTCTCGGCCCGCCTAGTGGTCCTCGTCTCCTCCGCCCTCACCGCCACCGCCGTGGCCCTGTCCACCACCGCACTGGTCTTCGACGCCGTCAACTGGCCGATCTACGCCGCGGCCAACGTCCTCATCGCGCTGACCTACGGACTGATCGGCGCGCTCATCGCCCCGATCTTCGGCCGCGTCGGGGGGCGTGTTCGTCGCGTTCCTGCTGCCGTTCCTGGATATCGGCATCGTGCAGAACCCCATGCTCCGCGCTGAACCCACCACCTGGTCCACGCTGTTACCCGGCTACGGAGGCGTCCGCGTCCTGCTCGATGGCGCCCTCACCCAAAGCTTTGACCAGGTGTTGCCGCTGCTCATCGGCCTCGGCTGGCTCGTCGTCGTCACCGTCGCCGTGGTCCTCACCTACCGACACGTGACCCGGCCCGCGACCGCCCGTCACGCCCACGGACGATCTCCACAACACGCGCTAGCCAACAGCGGTGCCCATGGTGTCCCGCACTAGGCGTGGACGCGACGCCCATGCGAGGCCCGGTGATCCAGCCCGCTCGCAATGAGCGCAGCTCTGGGCTCTGAAGCTGGCAGTTCGCAGTAGGACGATTGCAGGGCCGCGACCGCCGGGATGACGACCATCGCGGTGGGTGCTAGCAGGACAAGGATCACCGCTGCACCACCGAGGAATGCGCGCGTGGCTCCAAGCGGCCGAGCTGGCGTCATCAGCCGCTGGACCCGCGAAAGTACGGTCGGGCCGCCGGCCGCCAAACCCGCCCGCGGCGGCGCGCAGGTTGCGAGGTGCACCAGGGCGGTGGCGACAGATGAACGACCATTACGGTGTCCCGCCTCGTCGTCAGCGAGCATCTCCAGCAGGCGGGCTATCTCGTTGTGCGCAGTCGCGAACAGCGGTACGAAGGGAAAGGCGCGCACAAGTGCTGACGCCGCGACGAGCGCCACGTCATGGCGGCCGCGGAGGTGGGCCCGTTCGTGAGCTAGTTGTTCTGGCTCATGAGGTTGGTGACGCTGGCTCGGAGTCGTGAGGCGGGTGGCTGGTTTCCGACGGCGGTGTGGTTGCGATGGTAGTTGTAGTGAATGTTCCACACGGCCAGGGCGTCGGCT
>JAABUT010003195.1_pt1 | contig 14421 bp, 14 predicted proteins | sample 5559281 | NCBI WGS metagenome assembly JAABUT01 (sample SAMN10711880, study PRJNA513359) | rock metagenome | isolation source: Antarctica rocks | place: Antarctica: Victoria Land, Ricker Hills nord | collected 2016-01-04
TCAGGCTACGGCAATGCTCCACCAACTCGCTCTCGCTCGCCTGCGTTCCTGCCCGCAACACCACGATCGCCCGCACCGTCTCGCCCCAGTGAGAATCGGCGATGCCGATCACGGCGACGTCGTGCACGTTGGGATGAGCGGCCAAGGCATCCTCCACTTCGCGCGAGTAGATGTTCTCGCCGCCGGAGATGATCATGTCCTTCTTGCGGTCCATCAAATACAGGAAACCTTGCGCGTCGATCCGCCCGACATCGCCGGTGTGATACCACCCGTCACGAAGTGCCGCGATCGTCGCCGCCGAGTTGTTCCAGTAGCCCGCCATCACCGAGGCGGTACGGGTCAGGATCTCTCCCGGCTGTCCCACAGGCACCTCGGCCCCCTCGTCGTCGACGATCCGCACATCCACCGTCGGCGCGGCCTGGCCGATCGAACCCAGGCGCAGAATGTCCTCCGCGTCGCCATCCGGATTGTGCTGGCGCTTGTGCAAAGTGGTGCCGCCACCCTCGGTCATTCCGTATAGCTGCAGGAACACCGGCCCGAGCCTGTTTAGGCCACGGCGCAGCACCGGCACCGGCATGGGCGCGGCCGAATAGCAGATCGTGTGCAGCGACGACATGTCGTGCTGACTGCCATCCAGCGCATCCAGCATGCCCTGTACCATCGTCGGCGCCATGTGCGTGATGGTGATCCGCTCCGCCTCGATGGTCGCCACCACGGCCGCGGGATCGAACTGGCGATGCAGCACGATGCCCGATCCACGCAAATGCGCTCCCAGTTGCAGGAAGCGCGAGCCGACATGGAACAGCGGCATCATCAACTGCATGCGGTCGCTGACCAGAACGCCGATTTCCGTCGCCATCAGGTTGGCGATCGCGACATCGTTGCGATGCCGACGCATCACCCCCTTCGGCCGGCCGGTTGTCCCGCTGGTGTAGATCAGGTGCATGATGTCGTCGGACGTGGACCGGATCGGCGCACCTTCCGGCGATGCAGCCTCCACCATCGCCCCGTAGTCGAGCGCCCATGACGGCACGTCGCCGCCGATGCAGATGAAATGCTCGATATGCGGCAACGATGCGCGGATGGAGTCGACGATCGCAGTGTATTGCGCCTCGAACACCAGCACGCGTGGCGTGCTGTCAGCCAGCATGAACGCCATCTCCGGCGCCGCCAGACGGTAATTCACCGTCGCGACGATATAGCCCGACAATTCCGCGGCCCCGTACAGCTCCAGAAACTCGGGCGAATTCTGTGACAGCACCGCCACCCGATCCTGCCGCCTGATCCCCAACCCGTACAACGCCGACGAAACGAGGTGGGACCGCGTGCAGTAGTCGCCGAAACCGATACGCCGCCCCTCGAAGACGATCGCCGTCTCGTCAGGAAACTTGTGGGCGTTGTTGCGGATGATATCGCCCAGGGTGTCTATCACGCGGCCATGCTCCGGATATCCAGGTCCATACTAAGCCCTGGGCAAGCCCATGCGGTTGGCGATGTTGTTCTTCTGGATCGCGGTGGACCCGCCGATGATCGGCATCAGCAGCATGTCCCGCACGTAACGCTCCATGTCGAAGCCCTGCGCATAGCCGTAGGCGCCCATCACCCGCTGGCAGGTCAGCACGATGTCTACTCCGACCTCGCACACATACATCTTCGCCATCGACGTTTCCACGCTGCATGGCAGGTTGTTGTCAGCCAGCCAGCAGCCGCGGTACAACATCAGCCTGCAGGCCGCCAGCTTGGTCTGGGCGTCCGCCAGCATATGCCGCACCGACTGGATCGAACAGATCCGCTTGCCGAACTGCGACCGCTGCTGCGCGTATTCCCATGCATCGTCGACGGCCGCCGCGGCAATCCCCAGCGCCATGGCGGCGACCTCCAGCTTCTCCACCTCCAACGCAGGACCCACCAGCCGGCCCCAGCCGTTGTTCCAGCCATCCTCGCCGCCGATCACATCGGCGAATGGGATTTCGACATTGTCCAACCGCACGTCGTTGGTATTCAGCCCACGTGCGCCCATGGCCGGAATATGCGTCAACGAAACGCCCTTCGCCGTTGGCGGGATCAACACCAGCGACAAATTGCTATACCTGCTGCCGGGCTCGCCGCTGCGCACCAGCGCGTAGATGTAGTCGGCAATCTCTGCCCCCGAGCACCACCGCTTGGATCCGTTGATCACCACTACGTCGCCATGCCGCTCCGCCCGCGTCGTTACGCTGGCGAGATCGGACCCGACATCGGGCTCGGACAGGCCATAAGCGAACAACAACTCGCCACCTGCCAGCCTGGGCAACAACCGGGCCTTCTGCTCGTCGCTGCCCGAAGCCAGGATATTCATGCTGCCGTAACACGCGTTCATCAAAAACAACGTGCCGATGACCATGGAACGACGCGACAGCTCCTCCACTACCACCATGGTTCCCAGCACGTCCCGACCGGTGCCACCGAACTCCTCGGGTATCGTCATCCCGCAGACGCCCAGCTCCGCGATCTTGTCGAACAATGCACGCGGAACCCGGTCCTCCCTGTCCCACTGCGCCATCTTCGCCCGCGGCGCCTCCTTCTCCAGGAAGCGCCGCAGCGTCTCGCGAAGCATCGCGATATGTTCGGGGTCGCTGTTGTACATGGCTCGATCCGTCCCGCTCAGGTGCCGTCGAACACCGGGCGGCGCTTTTCTGTGAAGGCCTTCACCGCCTCGACATGGTCGTTCGTGCGGTTGGACAGCGCCTCGTACGCCATGCACGTGTCCATCATCGTGTGCGCCAGCTGCTTCAACGCCACGTTCATCGACACCTTGGTCCAGCGGATCGACTTCAACGCACCCTTTTCCAGCCGGCTCGCGAACGCGTCCACCTTCGCATCCAACTCCGCCGCCGGAACGGCATGGTTGATCAACCCCATCGCCGCCGCATCCTTGGCGTTGATCAGGTCGCCGGTCATCAGGTATTCCTTGGCCCGCGCAAACCCGATCAACTGCGGCCAGATCACGGCGCCACCATCACCGGCCGACAACGCGACCCGCACATGCGGGTCGCCAATGCGCGCATGATCGGCCGCGAAGATTACGTCGCAGAACAACGCCATCGTCGCGCCCAACCCGACCGCATCGCCGTTCATCTTGCAGATGATCGGCTTCTCACAGTCCAGAATGCCGAAAATGACCTTCTTGGCCTCGCGGATCGACACATCGAACAACGCTGGATCGTCCAGCATCTCCTGCATGCCCGCGATGTCGCCACCGGCACTGAACGCGCGCCCGGCACCAGTTAAAATGATAACCTCACTCTCCGGGTCCATCGCCACGTCATAGAACAGACGCGACGTCTCCTCATGCATGGACTGATCCATCGCGTTCAACGTCGCCGGACGATTTAGCGTGACGGTCAGAATACGACCCGACCTGGAAAACGCGTAACTTTTGTAATCACCGAAATTCATGACTTCTCCCTCCGCCACGTCAACCGCGCAGCTATTATTCACCTAACGCTAGTTCGAATCTACCTTCGCCGCAAGCAAGTGGAAGGAAGCAAGGCGGGAGCTCTACCCTTTGACCCCAGCGGGGCGAGCAACCCTGGCGGGTCCAGGGCAGAACCCTGACCTTGCTTCACACCATCCACCGACCGCCGTCGACGACGACGGACTGGCCGGTCATGTAGCGGGCGTCATCACTGGCCAGGAAGGCGGCGACGGCGGCGATGTCTTCTGGTTCGGCCATGTATCCCATTGGGATCATCTGGGTGATCTTGGCGACGGTTTCGGGTGCGATCTGCTGGATGACGCGGGTGCGTGTGGTGCCTGGGCAGAGTGCGTTGACGTTCACGTGGAACGGCCCGAGTTCGCGTGCCAGGGCGCGGGTGAAGCCGATCACGCCCATTTTCGCGGCGGCGTAGTCGGCAAGGCCGATTTCGCCAGCCAAGCCGGCGTTGGAGGCGACGTTGATGATCCGGCCGGATCGGCGTTCGCGCATGCCGGGCACCACTTGGCGGGTGCAGGTCAGGGTTGGCATCAGGGACACGTCCAGCACGAAGCGCCAGACTTCGGGTTTGGAAACGTGAAATTCCGCGGCTCGTTCGCGGGCGCTCTGGCCGACGTTATTCATCAGGATGTCGATGGGCGGATGATCCTCGGCAATGCGGGCGAAGGCGTCGACGATTGCGGCTTCGTCGGTGCAATCAAGCACCATCGTCGTGGCCTTGACACCTTGTTGCTCGACGGCGGCGCGGGCGGCTTCCAGGGCCTGCGCCTCGCGATCGATCATGACGATATTCGCTCCTTCGCTGGCCATTCGGATGGCGCTGGCTCGGCCGATGCCGTTGGCGGCGCCGGTGATGACGGCGAGCCTGCCTTCAAGACGTCTCATCGCTTGGTCTCCTTTGTCCGGCCGCCTTGTCCGGAATGCGTCAAAGCTGGCGGCCGATGATTTCTTTCATGATTTCGTTGGTGCCCGCGTAGATGCGCTGCACGCGGGCATCGGCATAGGCGCGGGTGATCGGGTATTCCCACATGAAGCCGTAGCCGCCGTGCAGTTGCAGGCAGGTATCAAGCACACGACCCTGCAATTCGCTGGTCCACCATTTCACCATCGCCGCGGTGGTGGCATCCAGCTCGCCCTTCAGCACCTGCTCAAGGCAACGATCGAGGAAGATGCGCCCGACCTGCACCTCGGTCTTTACCTCGGCCAGCTTGAAGCGGGTGTTCTGGAAGTCCAGGATCGGCTTGCCGAAAGCCTGGCGAGAGCGGGTGTATTCCAGCGTCCATTCCAACGCCGCCTCGCAGCAGGATATGGCGGAGATGCCGACATGCATGCGTTCCCAAGCCAATTCCTGCATCATGTAGACGAAGCCACGGCCTTCCTCGCCGATCAGGTTGGTGGAGGGAACTCGCACCTCGTCGAAGAAAAGCTCGGATGTGTCCTGCGCCTTGGTGCCAAGCTTCTTCAGGCGGCGGCCCCGCTTGAAGCCGGGCCGGTCCGCCTCCACCATCACCAGGCTGATGCCACGGCTGCCTTCGGCCGGATCGGTCTTGCAGGCGACCAGGATCATGTCGGCGGTCTGGCCGTTGGTGATGAAGGTCTTCTGGCCGGAGACGATGAACTCGTCGCCGTCGCGGATGGCAGTCGTGCGCAGGGCCTTCAGGTCGGACCCGCCGGCGGGTTCGGTCATCGCGATGGCGGTGACAGCCTGCCCAGTCGCCATCTTAGGCAGCCAAGCTATCTTCTGGGCCTCGGTGCCGTAATGCAGGATGTACGGCGCCACGATATCGGAATGCAGCGCGAAGCCGAGCCCAGTCAGGTTCAGCCGCGCCTGTTCTTCCATCAGGATGGTGGAATACAGTCGGTCGGCGCCGGCGCCGCCATATTCCGCGGGAATGGCGGCACACAGGAATCCAAGCTCGCCGGCCTTCGTCCAGGCCCAGCGCGGCACCTCGCCGACCTCCTCCCAGCTTTCGTGATGCGGGGCGAGTTCGCGTTCGAAGAAGCGACGGACCGACATGCGGAACATTTCGTGATCTTCGGAAAATAGCGTGCGTGGGATCATTGGAAATCCTTCGCTTGCGTGAGGCATGCCTGCGCGGTTGCGGGATTGACGTGCCAACAGCGGGAACGCTTCCATTCCGCCGGCGCAGAATGCCAGGGAGCGGCCGCATGATGATTCTCGAAGAACGTAACTACACCTTCCACCCCGGCAAGGTGCCGTTGTTCCTGAAGATGTATAAGGCCGAGGGTCTTGCCATCCATACCCGCCATCTCGGCCGGCTGGTCGGCTTCTTCACGTCCGAGATCGGCGTGCTGAACCAGGTCGTCCATATGTGGGCCTACGACAGCATGGCCGACCGGGAGGCACGGCGCGCGAAGCTTTACACCGATCCGGAATGGCTTGTGTTCCTGCCGAAATGCGCCGACTTCATCCAGCGGATGGAGAACCGCATCCTGACCTCCACGTCGTTCTCGCCGCTCCGGTAGAAACACCGTCATACCGACAGGGACCGCATCAGTTCCGGCCGCGCGTCGAACTCCTCCCAGCTGCCGGAGAACACCGTGCGGCCGCTATCGAGCAGATACAGCCGGCTGGTGCAGTGTCGCGCGAACCACAGACTCTGTTCGGCCAGCAGCAGCGCCAATCCTTCGCGTGCGCGGATGGTGTTGATCTGCTCGGCCAGCCGCTCGACGATCACCGGCGCCAGGCCCTCGGCCGGCTCGTCCAGCAGCATGTAGCGCGGGCGCGCCACAACGGTGCGGGCGATGGCAAGCATCTGCTGCTGCCCGCCGCTGAGTTCGAAGCCGCGGCGGGCGCGCAGACCCTGCAGGATGGGGAACATCTCCATCACCTCGTCGATACCCAGCGGCGTGGTGCCGGGGCGGGCGGCATGGCTGCCCATCGCTATGTTCTCGACCACGGTCAGGTGCGGGTAGATGCGCCGGTCTTCGGGCACCAGTCCGAAGCCCAGCCGGGCGCGCTCGAACGGCGCCATGCCGCCGAGTTCGGCGCCGTCGCAAAGCACCGGCCCGCGTACCGTTGGACCGGCGTTCATGATGCCTTTCAGCAGCGTCGTCTTGCCCGCGCCGTTGCGCCCGACAAGTGCGACGCCTTCGCCGGCGGAAACATGCAGCGATATTGTCTGGATGATGTGGCTGTCGCCGTAGAAGGCGTCGACCGGACCAACCTCAAGCATGGCCGGACCCCAGGTAGATGTCGCGCACCATTGGGTTGGCCCGCACTTCCTCAGGGGTGCCGATCGTCACCACCTCGCCGTGGTTCAGCACGGCGACGCGGTTGCACAGGCCGAACACCACGCCCATGTCGTGCTCCGTCAAGATGACCGTCATGCCGTGGCGTTGCTTGAGCCGCGCAATCAGTTCCACGGCACCTGCCCGATCGGCCGGCGACATGCCGGCGGTCGGTTCGTCAAGCAGCAGCACGCGCGGCTGCAGCGCCAGGCTCATCGCCAGCTCCAGCCGCTTCCGGTCTCCATAGGCGAGCAGGCGCGCCAGCGTGGCGCGGCGCTGGAAAAGTCCCACCTCATCCAGGGCCGCACGGGCCGCGTCGCGTACCGCGCGGGACGGCCACCAGGCCAGCATCGCACCGGCATGGCCGGCGTTTCGGGCGGATTCGACCGCGACGATCGCATTCTCTTCCGCAGTCAGTTCCGGAAACACGCGGGCGACCTGGAAGGTGCGGCCGAAGCCGCGGCGCACCCGACGCCAGGCCGGCATCGCGGAGATGTCGTCGCCCTCGAAAACCACCGTTCCCGCATCGGCGAACACCTCGCCGCTCAACACCTTGAACAAGGTCGTCTTGCCGGCGCCGTTCGGGCCGATTACAGCAAAGCTGTCGCCTTCCGCCACGGTCAGGTTGACGTCCTGCAGCACCTTGATGGCGGGGTAGCTTTTGCAGATGCTTTGCGCGGACAGGAAGACAGAGCTGGTCATGTGCGTCGCACCAGTCGCATCGCCGACCCGATCAGGCCGCCGGGAAACACCAGCACCACCAGCAGCAGGATGCCGCCGATGGTGATTTCGCTGATGCCGTGCAGCGTGCGCGTGGCGTATTCCAGCACCGCGAAGCCGAGCGCGCCCACTGCCGGCCCCCAGAACGAGCCCACGCCACCCAGCAGCGTGTACAGGATCGGGCGGGCGGAAAACGTCCAGTGCGCCAGTTCCGGCGTCAGCAGCTGCAGCCACGGGCCGAACACTGCGCCCGCCAGCCCGGTGGTGCAGGCGGCGATGGTGAAGCACAGCAGCCTCTGCCGGGCGACGGCGATACCCAGGAAGCCCGCCCGCTCCGGGTCCTGCTGGATGGCGCGGAAGCTGCGGCCAACACGACTGTGCGTCACCCACCACAGGACAGCCGTCAGCAAGGCGCAGCACAGCACTAGGAAGCGGTAGTAGTTGTCTCCGTCCGCCAGCCTGATGCTGGCGAAGCCCAGGTTCAACACCGGTCGGGTGATGCCGGTGAAGCCATCGTCGCGGCCGAGTGAAGGCAGACCGGATATCACCATCGCCACGATCTGCGACAAGGCCAGCGACAGGATGGCGAAATACACGCCCAGCGAGCGCCGCAACGCCACGATCCCCACCACCAGCGCCGCCAGTGCGCTGACCACGCCGGCGGCGGCGAAGGCAAGCAGCGGATGCATGCCGGAAAGCTCCCGGGCCAGCACCGCATAGGCATAGCCGCCGATGGCGAAGAACGCCGCGTGGCCGAAGCTGACCAACCCGGTCTGGCCGAACATCAGGTTCCAACTGAACCCGAACACCATGTGCACCCACACGACCCCGGCCAGGAACACCACGCCCTTGTCGGCGAACTGCGGCAAGGCGAGGGCCGCCGCCAGGACTGTCGAAGCCGCGGCAAGGCGGATGACGGGGTTCATAGCTGCGCGCCCCGCACCAAACCCTGGGGCCGCAGCAGGAGCATCGCCGCCATCGCGACATAGAAGAAGATTCCCGGAAGGCCGGGCAGATACACCGATGCCACGGAGTCGCTCACGCAGAGCAGGATCGCTGCGAAGAAGGTGCCGCGCACGCTGCCCATCCCGCCCACGATCAACGCTCCGAAAGCCTGGATCACGAAGGTGCCGGCTAGCCCTGACGACAGTGCCTGGTTCGGAACCAACAGACCGCCCGCCGTCCCGGCAAGAAAGAACCCGCCGACGACGATCCAGGTCTGCATCCGGGCCACGTTGACGCCCAGCACGTTCGCCATCCACGGATCGGTCGCGACGGACTGCATCAGTTTCCCAAGTGCGCTGTGATGCAGCAGCCATTCCAACACCGCAAACAACGTGAACCCGGTCAGGATGATGAACAGCGCGTAGTTCGGCATGAACACGTCGCCCAGCATCACCACCCCAGCCAGTTCGGCAGGGGGTTCCAGGCTGCGGACGTTCACGCCCCAGATCAGCTTCACGGCACCTTCGGTGATCAGCAGCAACGCGTAGGTGGCGATCAGCGAATAGGCGCCGTCCACCTGGCGCAGCCGCCGCAGCACCACCCATTCCGTCACGATTCCAAGCAGGCCAACGACGATCCCGGCCGCGATCGCAACGCCCAGGAACGTCGCCAGAGATATCTCCGGAGCGATCAGCCGGGTCATGGAGAAAGAAAGGTACGCCCCTATCGCGAAGAACCCGCCCTGCGAGAAGTTCAGGATCCGCAGCACACCGAACAACAGGGTCAGTCCGGCGGCGAAGATGAAAACCACCATCGCCGAGAACAGCCCGTTGAACACCACGCCGGCAAGGTCGGCGATCATGCCGCCTGCGATCGCAAGGAAGCGAAAGGCACGAAGCGCTCAGCGCTTGGTGTTGAGGATAAGCGCCTTGCCCGGCGTCGGCGGCTCGATGGAGGTCGCGCCGTCCACCACGCGGTGGCCGATCACCTTCCAGCCCGCCTCCGTCTCATCCGGTCCGAACTGCACCATGTTGATGTCGCATATTGCCTGGTGATCTTCCTTGCGGAAGGTACGCTTGCCCTTGCAGCTGTCGAAGGTCATGCCTTCCAGCGCCCCGATCACCGCCTGCGTCTCGGTCGACCCGGCACGCTGGATGGCCGATGCGTACGCCAGAACGCCGGCATGACCCTCGCCGACATAGCCCGCCGGGAATTTGTTTCCGGTGGCCTTCACGTAGGCATCATACAGGTCGTCATTGATTTTCTGGCCGCGATAGGCGCCGAAATACCAGTGAATGCCTGCCCAAAGACCAGCTGGCGTGCTTTTGCCCAACGTCTGAGCCACGATGTATTCACTGCCGGGATCGACCAGAACCTTGAACTTCTTGGCCAGCCCGTAGGGCGCCGCCTGCCGCAGCATGGTGACGGCGTCGCCGCCATACACGCCGAGATACAGCCCCTCCGACGAACGCCGCATCAACTGTGCGATCTCGTTCTTGTAGTCCGTCGCACCGTATTTGACCGTTAGCGCTTCAATCACCGTCACGTCGTGCTTGGCCTGTTCCGGATAGAACTGGTTCAGCCCGTCCACGAACGAATCCCAGTTCGACGCGCCGATCGCGGTCTGCGGATTGATCGCGGTCCAGGAGGTGATGGCTGGGTAGTCCGCCGCGACCACCTTGGCCAGCGCACGCTGGCGCATATAGGCCTCGTCGGACACGCGAAACAGATTGCGGGTGAACTGCTCGTGCGTCAGTTCGTTGGCCGATGCCGCGCACAGGATGAGGACGGAGTTGTCGCCCTTCAGCGTCGGCGCCACCGCGAGGGCCACGCCGCTGGACAGGATGCCGAACAACAGGTTGACGCCGCTGCCTGCAAGGTCCTTCGCCGCCGCCACGCCATCCGCCGGCGCCGCCTTGTCGTCACGCGTCACTAGTTCGAGCTTGCGCCCCAGCACGCCGCCGGCTTGGTTGACCTGGTTGATGGCGATCGTGGCGCCGGCGAGATGATCGCGACCGATGATCTCCTGCGATCCGCTGAGCGGCGTTATCAGTCCGAGCCTGATCGTTCCGGATTGCGCCCGGGCGGCACGTGGAAGACCGGATGCCGCCGTGGCCATGGCGGCTGCGACGATCGACTTCATTCCATCCCGGCGGCTGACGACCTGGACCATGGCATTTCCCCAACGACTTTTATTTTGCCTAACACTAGTTAGATTTGAAAGCGCGTCAATGGCCGTGGATCAGTCGGCCATCAGGTTCATTCCGTGTAGACGCCCGCTCGCAGCAACGCCGCGGAGGCGAGGTCAGCCCCCTGACGGTTGGTGTAGAACCCGGCGCACAACCCGCCATCCACCGGCAGGATCGCCCCGGTAATGTAGGACGCCGCATCCGACAGGAGGAACAAGATGGCAGCCGCGACCTCATGTGGGTGCGCCATCCGGCCCAGCGGCGTACGGTTGTTCAGCACGCCCTCCACAAAACTCGGTGGGATGCCCTTGCGCACTAGCGGCGTGTCCACTCCATTCGGTGCCACAGAATTTACTCTGATGCCGCGTCGTCCCCACTCTATGGCAAGCACCTCCGTCAGACCGGACACACCAAATTTGGCGGAACAGTAGTTCGACCGCGCAGCAAAGCCACCCAGCGAGTTCACCGAGCCGACATTGACGATGGCGCCCTGACCATGCGCCAGCATCCGCCGCCCGGCAGCTTGGCAACTGAGGAACATGCCTTTCAGATTGGTGTCCACGACCTCATCCCAAGCGAGTTCCGTCATAGACTCGGCAGGCTGAGGGCGCGATATTCCTGCGGCCGTCACCAAACCGTAGATGGGACCCAGCTGGCTCTCTGCCGCTACTATGGCGGCATCCGTCGCAGTGGCGTCGCGAACGTCCAATCGCATTGCTACGGCGACACTGCCGGCTGCAACCAGCTTGGTGGCCAATTCGGTTATGCCGGTTTCGTCCATGTCGAGTAATGCGACCTTGGCGCCCGATGCAGCCAGGGCCATTGCCGTTGCAAGTCCGATTCCGGATGCGGCTCCCGTAACGACGACCACTTTGTTCGAAAAATCGTATTTAAGCATCGTGCCCTCCGGTCCGGCCTTTACGCCGGGGCTTCCGTCGCTGATGGCATGGAAGCTGGTGCCCAACAAGGCGAAGCCGGCTAAGGTCGGCTGGCGCAGTGACGCAGACCTCACGACGGGGAATGGTGGGAGCCTATGTCGATGGTCAACGTCACTGGCCCGAAGGGTTCCTCCTGTTCGAGCATCAGATTCCCTTCGCGTGCCAGTTCCAGCCCTGCCACCAGGGTGCTGGCCAGGGCCGCTCGACAGCGCAGGTCGCGGCCAGGCTGGTCGGCATTAATCACCGGCACGAAATCCCCCAGCACCCAGCTGCCGGTCCCCACCGCCATGATTTCCCGGATACGCCCCACGGCATCCGCCACCCGCCATAGCGCTGGTGGCCTTGGCCGGTAGACCGCCACGTCATCCGGCACGCGCAGCACCACCAGGCAGGCACGCAGCAGATCGGTGAGGTCACCGACATGACGAGCGGTGCGAACGTCCGGTTGTCCGCGCACGAACACCTCGCGCCCAAGCTGCGGCTGTTGCGCGAGCCAATCCGCTGCCGCGGCCATTCGCACCCGGTCCGCAAGCTGACGCCGCAGCGTCTCGGCGTCCGCGCGCGCCTGGCCGGCCTTACGAGAGTCCACGGGCAGCAGCAAGCGGGAGCGCAGCAGCACCAGCTGCGCCGCCATCACCAGCCAGTCGCCTGAACGCCACAGCGAAGTGGTGGCTTGCGTGGCACGCTGCGCCAGCGCGGCTTCCAAGGCGCCAGCGAACGCGTCGATCAGCGCCACAATCGACAGCCGCGCCAGGTCGATCTTGCGCGCCCGTACCATCTCCAGCAGCCAGTCGAGCGGTCCCTCGAAACCCTCCACCGAAAGCACCGGCACAGACGAGGCTGGTGGACGCCGCGGCGGATCCTCCCAGCCACTGAGGTCAGGCGGCACGGCCGCTGCCGGCGCGCCATCAGCGTGCTCAATCACGTCGCATCGTAGCTTGGCCGCGCCTCGAAACGCAGCAGCGGCCAGCACTCCCGCAGCTGCCTCAGGGCGCGCCATGGCGTCCAATCGGCCGACCAGAAGCTCAGGCGCAGTCTGGCCTCACCCGCTGCGAGACTGCCCCGCGCACCGTCCGGCGCGGTTTGCCGGACCGCAACGTGACGCAATGCCTGGGTGGTGCCCCAGTGTGTCCACAGCCAGGCGAGCGCGTCCGGGTGGTCAGGACCGAGACGCAGGATGTCTGGCGGCGCCGGCAACAGCGCGTGCAAATCGAAGGGGCAAGCCTGGCTGACGCCGACGCGGGCGACGGCGATCTCGTGCCGGCGGGCGACCGCCAGCCGCAGGTCCTCGGCCAGGATGCGCGCGCCGGCGGCGCTGAGGGTGCGCTGCTGCGGCTCCGACGGGGCCACAAGCAGCAGGAAGAGGTCTTCTTGCATCCGGTCGAAATCGAAGTGCCACGGGATGCTGCCGGCGCCGCATGCGGCGGCCTGAAACATTCGAAGATCATCGGCGGGCCCGCTGACGTCGAGGTGGTGGAACAGCCAGTCTGTATGGACCGCCGCCATCGCCGCTGCCCGCGCGGCCGCATCTTTCTCTGCGCTGTCACGCGGGAGCGGAGCAGTCCGGACGATCGGCCCCGCAAGGGCATCATCGGGCGCTTCCTGGCCCGCCTGGTCTGCCGGTATCAGGTCCGCGCCGCGCGCCTCTGGCATGACCACAGACGTGGTGGATGGCAGGCCGGCCGCTGTGTCCGGTGCGCCAACCGTCGCGATGGATTGCCTGTCCAGCCACGCCAGCACGGCATCGGCGGCGGCCTCGGCCTTGCGCACGGCTGCACGGGTCATGCACCGCCTCCGGGCGCTGGCGTGCCACGGCGCGCTCTTCCCGCGCCGCGGCGGATCAGGATCTGGCGCAGGGCGGTGGGACTGAGCGCGCGGTGCTCGACATTGCCCCAGCGGTCGACCTTGCGGAACACCGGTCCGTAGCGGCAGGCCGAGGCGCGTAGCCAGTCTTCCAGGGCGTGCACGGGGCAGGTGGTGAAGTGCCTGCTCCGGCGAAGGAGCAGCCGTTGAACCGGGCTCACTCCGTCAGGGTCATCGGGTAACGCGATTTCCATTCCTTCCGCAGTGAAGCATACCTGCTCCACCTGCAGCGCCAGCAGTGCCGTCCGCGCCAGCTTGGCGTTGCCGTCTGGCGTCGCACTGCCGCTGCCAAGCCCGTCCTTCGGAGGTATCTCCGTGGGTCCGGTCCTGCCTTGTCGCTGGCACCCGGCTCGGCCTGGGCCGTTGCTGGCGAGAAGAAGCAGCAGGGCGCGGTCGCGCAGGCCGGACAGATCGCCGGGGCAGGAGCCAGCCAGGCGGATGAGCTGGGCCGGACCGATGATAGAGGTGCGCGGCTGGGCCGGCACGGCGGCGCGGGCAGTGCCCAACACGCGTCGTATGCCGGCACCGTCAGGCACAGCACGCCCGGCGCGGCAATGGCGGTCGACGATGGCGGCCAGGCGGCGGCGCAGGCTGCCGGGGCGAAGCCGGGCCGTGAGGCTGGCCAGGAAGCGTTCAACGCTGGCGGCGGTCGCGGGCAGGGCCGGCACGCCGGTCTGCCGGCACCAGCTTTCAAACGCGGCCCAGTCGCCGGCGTAGAGGCGCTGCGTTTCCGGCGCGGGCGGCCGCTGTGGCCGGGCCGATGACGGTGGCGCGATGCCGGCCTCTGTTTGGGCGGCTGACGATGGGACGTGTTGTGTCGGCTCTGCGCTCACCTCGGTCGTCCTTCCATCGTCATCGTCAGTGGTGCCGCGGCAAACTCCCGGGATGCTGGCCTCTTGCGTCGAATATGGCAAGCCCGCCTAAGGCATGGTAACAGCATTCCGCACTTTCGCCGTCGTATAATTACCTCCGGTAAGCACGATTCCCGGAGGTAATGCTTGACAGGAAAAAGCGGCGCGAACGAAGCTGCCAAATGCCC
>JAABUT010003196.1_pt1 | contig 14419 bp, 23 predicted proteins | sample 5559281 | NCBI WGS metagenome assembly JAABUT01 (sample SAMN10711880, study PRJNA513359) | rock metagenome | isolation source: Antarctica rocks | place: Antarctica: Victoria Land, Ricker Hills nord | collected 2016-01-04
CTCCCTGAGTGGCGTCCATGCTGACTTGGACCTGCTCGCATGCTGCATGGCATGCCTGGCTGTTGCGCTGTCCCGGCCTTGCCGGGTTGAGCGAGCCAGCTGCATTCGAATGGAATACCGACAATTGCAAACGTGCCGATGACCGACCGCTGACGATCTTCCGACTGACCAGGCGTGCACGCCATGATCACTGCCGGTGATTCACGTGACCGACCTGTTACTATCCAGTTACAGGGACGCACCTGGAACAACACCATGACTGCACCACGACTGTACCAGCACCGACAGTTTAGCATGACCGCAGCACGATATTCTCTGGTCCTACTTGCTTCACACCAAGGACCAACGGTGAATTAAATTTGTTGCCAACCGATACGTGACCTGAGACAATCACATTTCAGTCCATTGACTGTCCTAGGTCTCTTCCTCGACCGGTCCTGAACCCTTCCCCATTTTTTCTCAACATTCTGCACGATACAAATTGGCAAGGTGGCTGGTTAGCCATTTATGGGGAAACATGTTCAAGAACGCTGTCAGCTTGCTTCTCTTGAACTTTCAGCTTGATCACTGACTTCAAGCACGCTCAGAAACGCCAAGGCGCTGTCCTGGCTTGTTTTGAATGCTGCGAAGTATTTGTAATGGCAGACGCCAACAAGCGGCAGAAAACTTTGCTCAGCTTTTTCGCCTTGCCTAAGCAAAACAAAGCTGCTGATCAGTTGTTTATCGCTCCTCACCCTGGCCAAAACAACCAAGACAACAAGGAGAGTTGGGACAGGATTGGTGTAGCCTTGGCACGTGGCAAACGGAACTCTGGACAAGTCTCATCTGCCGACGCTCCCACACACGGATATGTGGCCCTACAAAAATCACTGACAGACCAGAGGCCTACCCTAAGCCAGCCCTTGTCTGATATCTCACCTGTCGACACAAATGCTAGCGCAGAGCACAGCGCAGCGCGCAAGTCAGACAAGCAGAACTCAAACTTGTTGCTGTGTGTGGACAGCACAGACCCAGCTGCCTCGGATACTGACAATGAAGGCAGTCTGCACAAAGTTAACATGAATGCAGTGCCTAGCAGAAGTCTGGAAAATATAAATGCATATGAGCAGCAGGTGACAAGCTCAGTATGGTCCATGTTTGCACGCAGTTCTGCCTGCATGCTGTTCTGCTCCAGATGCTTTGTGGATGACAACTTGCTTGTGATCAGGGCAGAGGCAAGCGCGCATTCAGCGTAACCATGAGAGGATGCAGAGTCTGGGCCTACAGCATATGGCACGTGTACCTTTGTCTGCAGCAGTGCCTCGCCCAACAAAACCCAAGTTGTCTACAAAGACAAAGGCAACACCCACTCCTCAGTGCTCGTATAGCCTACGTGCACGGGCAGGTTCTACAGCTGCTGAGCTGCACCAAGCTCAGCCTGCAGAAAGCGCAGTAAGTTGGGACAACGCCAATCACAGCAATAAAGACAGTCATGGCTTGACACAAACTGACTGCTCAAGTTTGGACCCGTAATCTGACTGTCATGTTGCATGCGGAATAAGCCAATTACACCCTCAAGCTACACTTGCAGACAGTCATCCCCTTGGGCAAAACTGTGTACACAGCATAAAATATAATGTTTAGGGCTCCCAGTGCATAACAGATGTCTTCTTCATAAAGTCTTTCGGTGCATGCACAGGTTGTGCTGTCATCTGCTGTGATATATGTAGGTGTAAGAGGAGTGTTGCCTTCTGTGCAGGACTTGCAAGGCAATCCAGGAGGGTGCGAGTCAGTCCCAGAGATGTATGATGACTCTTCAGTCATTACATATGTGTGTCAAGCACAGTCACCTAGCAGGTACAGTGCACATCAGCAAGCTCAAACAATGCGGACAGACTACAAGGCCTCAGAGGTCAACCAACAAATGGCAACACATCATAATCTGTTCTGATCAACTGCAGCAGATTGCCCAACTAGTGCCTGTCCTGCAATCTTTGCGCATTGTACAGCGTGCACAACATTGCTAGTGACCCTCAGCAGCACCACGTTTGGTTGGCATGTGTTGCTATGTGTGACTACCTCTGCATGCAGAAGCAAGCTGCCAAAAGCAGCCAGCAGTGGCATCATCAATGGTTTCTCAGAGCTGCCTGGGTGGCTGTCAGACAGCAAGCTGGTAAGGGCCTACAGGTGAGACCGGGCCTGACCCTTCCACAAAGTGCAGCTACACTCTCTTCTCATGTACATGGTCTGCACTGAAGTGTAGCGCGCAAATTGAGCAGCAGCTCAGCTCTGGCATGCCAGCAATCACCTGCTTGATGGTGGACTTGACTCTACAATGTGATTTTCTGTCAGCAAACATCTTTGCAACAGTCAAGAAACATTTAGCGTTGATGCTGTCACAGTCATTGTATCGTTGACACAATAAGCACGACCAATCATTTCAAGCCAAATCCATAGTCTTCAACAAAGTGTAAGTGTGTTGTGCCTCTGCAGCATGGACGTCCAAGGCAGCTTGCTTGCTGCCGGAGGCAAGAATGGGCATGCTGCAGTCTTTGGCATTCAACAAGCAATGGTACCCTCATTTCGTCCTCTGCATGCAACTCCAGGGACCTGACACCCTGTCAATGTATGCCAGTGACACCTTGACAGCTGCTCGCCTCCTCTTTTGCTGCCAAAATGATGCTGTTGAGTGGACTTTCATTCACCCAAACAGCTGTTGAGGCAAGCATTGGTTTTCACTGATGCGTCTGTTCCTGTGGACTGTCTTGCGCACATACCTTTGCCTCAGTCTAGCTGGTACTCTCTGCACATTTCCTTCATAATTGTAATACAAGGTGCGTCATGATTGTTATGTAGTCAATTTAGACATGTGAGTGCAGCATGGGCTACTGCTTTCAGGCAGGTGAAGAGGGGGAAGCAGCGCCTCTGCTCTCAGCTAAGCTGCACAAGAGCTGGATTGCAGACGTGCAGCTGCTGCCAGCAGCGCCCTTCGGTGAACAGGAGCAAAAGACAGACTACGGCAGTGAAGTTGTGAGGCTGCCGCAACTGCTGACTGCATCCAATGATGGCAGTGTGAGCCTGTGGGATCTGAGCAAGTGCTGTGATGGCAGACCGCTAGAGGCAGCACACACTGACACACTCCACACAGGTTGGCAACCTAGTCCTGTGTGCCATGCAGGGCATGCACCTACCATCAAACCTTCTTGCGTTCTGTATGGCTGTGTTGGGTTGTTGTGCGTCTGTCTTTTGCTGGCATCATGTTGGACTTCCATGGAAGCATGTCTAGGCCACAATGTGACTTCTCGGGGAATGACCATGTTAACTGCATGCAGGCATTGACTTCACACCACCGGTGGTGCTCATGCACAGTGGTTGCTTTATGGCCATGCATGAATGCTGAGATTCAGCTACAGATGCATGAACCGTCTCATGCTGTTGGAACCCACAAGCTTGAGTTCAATTTACTGTTTGTTGAAGACACCTGACATGCTTATGACAGCTTTCTGACCACCAGTCACAATCGACATGCAGGCTTGTCCACATGTGAGTCAGCAGCTGAATAGTGACAGCAACCTACGTGTGTCTCAGCCCACATTTTGCATGCAGGAGGCATTTGGTCCATGCACTGCCATGGTCTCAGCATTGCGACTGCTTCAAAGGATTGCAGTGTGGTTGTATCCAGCCTAGATGCTGCTGGATCCATCTTGGCTGTCCAAAGCTACGAGCAGCAGCATGCTGGAGCTGTCAAATGTGTTCGCTGGCGGGACAACCACACCCTTGCTTCCTGCGGCAACGACATGTGAGCAAAGCACTCTTGTCCAAAAACCTGCTCGCTGCTCAGCATGATTGATGGCTGCGTGCAACACGGACAAGACGGTTTGACTTCAACTTAATCCCCTCATGTAGCCACATGCATTGCTGCGCATATGATGGTCTGATGACTCTGGTGCTTAGTCTTGACGCCACCACATACACACATGAATGCAGTCAATGCAAGCATGATAAAGCGCAGGAGCATCAAGGTGATAGATACCAGAAGTCAGACCATCAGCCAAGATATACAGAATGCGCATGATGGCTGCGTCAACTGTGTGTGCTGGCATCCCCGTGATCCTTCTTTGCTGCTCTCAACTGGCACTGACCCATGCCTCCACCTATGGGACCTGAGACATACCAAGCAGGCTTTGCACACTTTTTGTGGACATACTGCTGCTGCCAGGTGACAGCCCAATGCATAGTAATGCCGTTGCACGCAACATTGTGAGTTTGGCAATGAGTGCATCTGCTGATGCCCCAAGTCTAGGCTTTGGGCCCTGTTCAGCTGTGCTCTACTGGGAGTGGGTGTAATGAAGGTAGAGCGCAGTTCTATTCTGTGATAACACCTGGATGCAGGCCAAAGCCTGCATGCAAGGGCATAGTGTTTTCAATATTGTGCAGCTTGTGTGTCTTTTCTAAAGTCCTTCAGGGCTGTCTGATATGAGCAGCTAGACTGTGATTTTTACCAATGTGTGGATTTTGGGTCAGGTTCTTGTGTGTTACGTCACATTCAGCATGTATATGGTAGTCATGCCGTGTGAGCAGCTTTGTAGCATGGTGTCATGCCCACTGGGCTAGTCTTGATGTGAAGTTGTAGCATCCTTCAGATGTCTCAGGACCTGCGTTTAGTTCTCTGCCACCCGCAAAGCTTCACCTGCTGACCTACTGAGGGCATGCATGCATGCAAGACTCAGTTGCTTTCATGCCTCATGGCCTTGGCCTTGCATTGCAAGCTACAATGTCATGACACTATGCCATTGTAAGAGGGCTCTCACATGGCATTCTGCGTAACACATGACAATTCCACGCAGCTGGTGCAGCTTGCTAGTGCAGGTGCAGTCAAATATATCAGGCCCGTTTTGTAGCTGATGGCGCTGCAATTGCATGCGGAGGGCCCAAGTCATTACAGCTTTCTCTTTACTGCTCCTCTTCTAACAGGTACACGTTCTATCGATCGCACATGTAATTTGGCGTCCATGCAACTCTGGCTTTGCGCCAGCTCAATATCTAATTCAAATATCTAGATGCTGGTTTACTTATTGGCTCATTACGTACATGTCGTTCAATGTGCTGCAGTGAGCACAGAGTGGTGGCCATGATTCAAATCTGTATATGCATTGTTATCATGACACATCTGTGTCCTGCAGGACCATAAGTAGAGGGGACCTTGGGTTTGCGCCGACGACCATGCTGTCAGTGGGAACCACTTTGTTCTGTGCTACCAGCAAGCAGGTTATGGTGTACCATGCAAAGCTTGCAGCCATCTCTAGTGATGAACCCTATCAGTGAGCAGTTGCTTGGTCTTCTGCAGCAACTGTGCCATTGTGCAGTATAGCAGTTCAGTCTGGTGTCGTTGGGGCACAGTGCATGTGATGTCAGACTTGTGATGATTCCCTGTTATTTGCACATGTGTGGTGCTTGTGATATGATTATGTGACGCCATTGTTTCTGATGGACCTGATGACCACAACATTGCTTAAGTGGTCGTGTGTGAATGATGATGCTGTGATGTGTTGTTTCAGCCCCGCTGAAAAATGATGTGCATCAGTGCCTGCTGACCATCTCTTTATGAGACATATCAGACATGCTGCACCAATGAGCCTCGTGAGGCCCAAATTGCTAACTAGATCACCAGGGTGACCCCAGGCCAGAGCTATAGTAAAGACATGTGGAGACTGGCATAACCAGCCGAAATTCGCATGCAGCAACACTCAATCTTTACTTGGGTGCTCCACACGCACCCATCATTGCTGCACGACCTGCTACCTTGGCAGCTTGGATCTCAAAACAGGTTCCCAAGGAACACGCTCGCAAGACTGCACTATTGCTGCACGAAATGTTACGAAGCAACTGATAGAGCAGCAAAACTGGACTGTCAGCTGGAATACAAGACATTGACCCCTTGTCTTCTGCCTCTGTCTGCGCTGTCAGCGAGCATGTGTGCCAGTGGAATTGTATGCTGACCAAAGCATGCTGTAATTCGCTGCCTACTGTGTAGTACATACAAATGTACTTCATAATACCCATTTCACTGCCAGAACCTAGATGAGGACCTATGGCCATTCCATTACCTAAGCTGACACCCATACTGTGCATGCCCATCAGCAGCACAGACTAGCATGCTATACGGTAATGCGACTGAACATTTGGTCAAAGGTCAGTACCAACACCAGCAAGACCTGGAGCCTTGGTGCCAATTGCTTCATCTGCCGACTTCCAGTTGGTTGTCACGGTCTTGGTGTTTGTGAAGAACTGCACGCCAGCCTTGCCATACCTGTACAGACAAATGTGCTGATGCATGATGTGCAAACAAACAGGTCTGATGCTTCCAGATTCCCCTGTCTTGATGCCAATGTCATGCAAAAGCTTTAGAGGCATGGGAGTGGCATCATGCGACACACCACATGATTCAAATCTGTCGTCATGAATGCATCTTATCACTGAGGAGCTGCAAGAGCAAATGAATGTGAGACAGCTTGGAGAGCATGATGAGCCTGGCAGGTGCACACTGCGCTGCATCTTCACTTTGCTTACATGTGCAAGTCTCCATCGAATGATCCTCTCCAGCCAGTGAAGGAGAAGAAGGGAAGGGGCACAGGGATGGGCACATTCACTCCAACCATGCCCACTTCAATCTCGTTCTGGTACTTACGCGCTGCTGGCCCAGACTTTGTGAAGATGGCAGTGCCATTGCCATGAGGGTTGGCATTCACCAACGCAATAGCCTCATCCAGAGTTTCTGCCTGCAAATGAACGCTGCCATTGCATATCACACTGCATTGCCCATCTACTTGCACCGTGTGTGAAAACCTAGGACAGAGTCAAATGGCTTTGCCAGAACACTTCAAGGGACTTGCCAGGTTATTGACAACATTTGCTGTGAGAATACTGCCATCCAAATGCCACAGCAACAAACAAGGCATAATGTGAATGTAGGGTGAATGAACTAGCCTGCTCATCCACCACTGACATACAGAGATGGCAAGAAACGAAAGAACAGGAAAGACACCGCCATGAAGCAATGCAATGTAGAGAAGCGTGCAGTGTTTCGAGCTTCCCTTGGCCTTTTGGCCATTTGAGGAGGGTAAGCTACCTCCAAGCAGACTAGGACAGGACCAAAGATCTCCTCGTTGTAGCAGTCCATGTCTGGCTTCACATTAGTCAGCAGAGTTGGGCCCACAAAGTTGCCGTCCTGGTAGTCCTGCACCTGGATGCCGCGCCCATCCAGATCACACTGGGCACCCTACAACCAGCTGACAAGCTCACTACCATGCCACATGCTCTGCACCTCTGCTTTGCATGCTGCACTACCTCTGTATGCATACCCCAAATGAACAGCAAGTGCAGCGCATCCACACCACAGGCTTAGTCAAGAGAAACACTCCTGCTCTTGCTGTATGTCTCTCTTTGTGATGTCATCAGCATAGTTGTCCTAGCAAGTTGTACCAGCAGAAGCCATGACAGCGCAGGAAGCGCCTGGTGAGTGCATAGACGATGCCACAGATGGCAGCATCATGGTGGACTTCCAACATGCTTCTTGCATTTCTCTTTGAGCACAAAGACACATCACAGCAGGCACTGCCTGGGTGAAGAATGCAGGAGCACAAGTCTGCCGGCAACACAGTCTAGCTACATACCTGCTTGATGCCGCTCTCAATCAGGTCTTCAACCCGTTTCTTGGACTCCTGAGTGATGACAGGGCCAACATCAGTGCCGGGCTCATGGCCTGCAGACACCTTCAGATTCTTGGCCTTGCTGATGAGGGCCTCCTTGTACTTGCCAATGCCTCCCACAAAGACTGCTGCTGAGATGGCCATACACCGCTGCCCTGCTGCACCCATGGACGCCCCCACCAGGGCTGAGGCTGTTGCCTCTGGGTTTGCGTCTGGCATGATCACAGCATGGTTCTTGGCTCCCTTGTTTGCCTGCAGCACCAGCATGACGCTTAAGATTGGTGTTGTAGCTCAGACCAGCAGTGTCCATGTGATGTTGTGATGCTGCATCTGTGGAAGCACTCTGTAGGGCTGGGGGTGTTGCTGTGACATGACTGCACACTAGTTCCCGGCTGCCTGTTGTTACAAATGGCAGGGTGTGCAAAGACTCCTTGCCAGTACAATGCTGTCAATGATGCAGCTCTACATTTTTGCGGCCCACAGGCCAGAATCCTGCATCTAGCAGTAGGGTAGCCAGTGAGTGCATAATACTGTTGAGGCAAATAGCAGTTATGCTTTAAACAGCAATGCCATGTGGCAGAGACTGACACTCGCCTGGACGCGTTTGCCATTGGCTGACGCCCGCTCAGAAATGTAGCGCCCAGCAGCATTAGAACCCACAAAAGACACTGCTTTGATGTCTGGGTGGTCCAAAATGTTGTTGACGACATCCTTTGTGCCGTGGACAATGTTGAGTACACCCCTGCATGATCAGCACAGCTTCCACATTGCACCAGGCCTGTTGTGACAGGCATACAAGCTTGCTATGCCTTCACAACACCTACTTATACAGATTATGCTGACTGCCAAGCACTCCCTCCATGCAGGTTTTGAGGGTGTGCCGCTGCAAAAGATATACAAGTTGGCAACAGGTTGCAGGAAGCTGTACCCCCTGATCAGCATGTACACTTGTCAAGGAGGGCACTCGGTCTAGGAGATGTCAGAATATGCCAGCAGGTAAACATGGCCTATGCAGCAACTATTTACTTGCCCTTCAAGTGAGCATTGAAGCCCTTTTGACTGGCAGGCAACTGGTAATTTGCAGCTGGCAATCAGGCAACTGGCAACCAAGTAACTGGCAACCAGGCGTCTGACAACCAGACATCCGGCCATGGGAATGGGCTATGCAATTCACTCAGGCCATGCACAAACTTGCAACATAATGGTATGCACAGAGAGCCTTCTTGAGTACACCTGGTCAATCATGCCTCCTTGGCACATGGCATGTTACTCACAAGGTCGCAGAGAGAGCTCATCAGCTCACAGAGATGTCAGCACTGATGAGCAATGCTAAATGACAACTGTCGGTCAGGGCCAAGTCAGTAGTGTCACCAAGCATAGTGAGCTTACTTAGGCAAGCCAGCTTGCTGAGCAAGGTCTGCCAGCATGACTGCTGCTCCAGGGTCCTTCTCAGATGGCTTCAGCACAAAGGTGTTACCAGCAGTGACAGCCACTGGGAACATCCACAGAGGAATCATGGCAGGGAAGTTGAAGGGGCAGATGCCAGCACACACCTGCAATCAGTGTGCATGCCTTTTGTCAACACCCTGTTGACCATTGCACACACACAGCTTGTGTAACGGCTAGCACACCTGCATTCATTGTTATAATTACATACAGCTTGTGTCCTCAGTCAAAAACACATGTACTCAGATTGGCTGAAGAACAGATGAAAGCCACGGGAATGTGCACTGGCATGGTGTCCTGTCATTTGACAAGGCGGCCATACAGATGATCATCAACACACTTGGTGGGACTGACTTTTGGTACAGGTACAATCATGCAAGCAAGCGAACTGGCAGCAACAAGGCTGTTTGGGAACAGCATGAGATGACATAGCAACTGACAGCAACAGACATGCCTGATAGACGACACTGTATGGGGCACTGTGCTCAGGACAAGGTGCCTACCCCAAGAGGCTGCTTGATGCTGTAGGTGTCCATGCCTGTTGATACATCCTCAATGTACTCACCCATCAGATCAGGAGCTAGATTACATGAGTACTCCACCACCTCTGTAACACAGTGCCATCATTCATGAAGCTTTGCTCCCAGCAGAAGCTTTGTCCTGAGATGATGTCTTACATATGCACAAATCATGTTGACATTTGTAACGACATATATACCACAACAGCTGCTCGACATTGCCTTGCATCTCAGCCTGACTGCAAGACGTTGCGACACATTGACAGTCACTGTACATTCAGCCTCAACGTGATCCCTTGCCCTGATGACTAAAACCTGAAGTGTGCTGAACAGTACACTGCTACTGCACAGATGATTGTCAAGGTATCAGGGCTTGATTGTTTGGTGTAGCATGGGCTGCACACCCACCTAGACCTCGGAAGACGTCGCCCTTGGCATCAGCAAGGGTCTTGCCCTGCTCCTGTGTGATGTTGGCGGCAAGGGAGTCCTGCAAACACATGTTGCTTGTCATGAGCTTGTTGACAGCAACAGTCTGCTGATCTGTAGGCTAAAGCATAGGCTGACCATGTTTTCTTTGATCAGCTGCTGGAACTTGAACATGATTCTCTGTCTATGAGGCACTGGGGTACGCTTCCAGGCAGGAAACGCATCCTTGGCCGCCTGAACAGCCTCCTCGAACTCTTTGTTTGTGATGATGGGCATTCTGCTCACCACTTCTTGTGTAGCCTGCACGTGAAGAGATGAGTCTTATCATATGCTGCACCTGTCTTGGGCAGCTGCGACATTGGCTCAGCTCTTGCTACTTGTGCTCACATACCGGGTTCTTGACTTCGATCCAGTCCCTCGTCTCAGAGTCTCGAAAATCTCCATTGATCAGCATCTTGGTCGTGCGCTACATAACAAAATATGTCGTCTTGACTACGTTCGTTTACAAAGTACAGCGTGCATGCGTTTCACTGAGCAACATCTTACAGACTCGGCGGGACTCGGGGCAGGTTGCGAAGCAAAGTGCCTGTTGGGACCAGCGCTGCCGGCACAAACCAATCGTGAACCAATCGGCCCATATTGTGCACGCGTCGCTCGGCTTGCTTCAGGCAAGACTGCAGTCAATAAACGCAGCATGCCGACGCAACGTGTCAACGTGGCAGGCAACCGATCAGCGAGCGGTCAATGCGGTGGATTGTCTTGATTCTTGTTGCGAGATACCTTCCTGCGCTCCAGCGCAGTGTTTCGACATATAGAAAGCTATTGAGCTTAGGTGGCAATGACTGTTAGTGTGTCAACATGAGTAATATTTCAGATGCAACGCAACTCTGCAGCTTTCAGAAGTGTTTCACAACGGTAGCGCACTGGCTTTAGCCACAGCACACATCTTGCCGCCATGCATGCGTTGTATTTCATTTGTGCCAGACTCCTGCAGCGGCATTTGACTGCCTATATACCATATATGGCCAGTCTACTGTGAGTTTTCGCTGTTGTTCAGAAAACATGAGACACGCCCTGATAATGACGATGACGCCGAGTTTCAATGATCACCTTTGGACTGACGGTCAGTTCCGTGATGAATTGCATTAATGATTGAATGGCAACTTTACTGTCACCCTCTGTTCAAAACTGGCAAGCACCAAGCAGAAAGACAATCGTCCGGGGCTTGCAAAGCCGCGCGCTGCGCCCCGTGTGAACATTATGGCAAACTACTACCATGAAGCTAGAGCGCATGCTAAGAACATTAAACATATGCAGGACGACAACAGGAGAAGGGCTGAAAGAAGGGCCGAGAAAGCTGGTGTTGAGGTCAGGCTCTCCCAGACTTTATGTTGTTTAGGCTGACACGCTAAAATCAAATCTGCATGTGGACACATACAGCATTCAGCATGGTGCATGACTAGTGCTTTCTGTGCCAGGCGGAGCTACCTATAAACTTGCTGAGGATTGATGGTCGCTCCTGCTCAGTGTCCTTGAATGACGAGCAGTATCAAGCAGTCCAGGGTATGGAGGGCATGATACCGATGAATGGCCAGCAGGACAATCTGATAGACCGTTTTGACGGAAGAGCTCTACTAGACTTCTACCGAGAACCTGTCATAAACAGACAGGCCAAATCCAAAACAGAAGATGAGCTAGAGCTAGAAGAGGTCAGCCTCTGAAGCATGACATGTTTACTCACCACACATTGATGCCAATGGTGACAGGCCTCAGACTCTTGCTTTTGCTCTGTGCAGTTGCTTGCATTCGAGACCTACAGAGATCTCGTCAAGCTACTTCAGCAGAACCTCAGTGAAGAGCAAGGCTTGATTGCTGCTGAGCTGCGTAACATAGAGGAGCGTGCTTCTGCACGATCTGCAGCAGCAGCTGCTGTTGGCATACAACCTGGCCAGAATGCTGCCTCTGCTTCTTCTGGAATTCCCGCAGGCACGTCTGCAAACCGCATACGATGCACCTGCTTGTTATTAGCTATGTGTCCCACTCATCATGCTGTACTGTGATCACCTGAGTGTGCAGAGCACTGCAACATGCACCTCAGGTCTCTGTGTTGTAGTATAGCATGTTGTCAAAGCTGATCAAAGTGCAAAACAGCTAGACAATCCTGCCACAAGGCACAGAGACAAGGTGCACTCATGCAGCATGCTGTCAGTCTGTGCACAGTTTCAGTGTTGGTAACTGATGCAGGTCAAGGCGAGTTCAGTGCTGTTGGCTTTTCATATGGCGCTTCTGCAGACGGCCCTGTGCAAAGCAGGGCAGGTGGGCCTATTGAGGACTTAGGAGAAGAGGCCAGCTCAGAAAGTTCTGGTATGCAACAGGGTAGCTTAGATGGAGGGTCACTGATTGCAACACACTCTACATGCTGTCGAAGACACGCATGATGTCTTTACCATGCTCTGTATGAGCATCCTGGCGCTGAGCTTTGCAGCTTTGAACATGCTGTATCAGTCAATGCTCCAAAAGGGTCATGTGATTGCAACCACATGCTTGTTTGACTGACAGTTTGTGTGCTTGCAGGTTCTGATGATGAAGAGCAAGATACTGATCAAACATGTGATCTTCTGGCAGCTAATCTGGGCATTGACCACTTTAGTGTGATGCTGCGTCGAGCTGACAAGCAGGAGGAAGACGAGGCGCTGGGACAAGTCAAACGGCCTAAGTAAGCCAGAATGTTTTGCATTTTGTTGCTTGTGCTGAATAGTAGCAAAGTCTGCAGTCAGCCGGAACACCGTGCAATGCTCAAGTCCAGCACAGTAACGTATAGACAGCTTGCAATTGCATCTCTTGCAGTAGTTGTCGACGCTACAATACTCCGTCATATGCTCCTTCTTACTCATCACACCACATCTGCCTTAACAGAACTGTGGCTGGCCTTGACTAAAGATTTGCCCATGTTGCTGCACTGTATCTAACACGTCCATGGGGGCTTCAGACGCTTATTCAGCCGCAAGAAAGCTGCTCAGCGTGCCAAGCGCATGGCAGGGCAAGGCGCAGGAACGTGGGGGGCTGTCCCTGCCCTTGCCCTGCAAGGGGTCCCTTGGCAGGCCCCAGACCATCTGGTCACTCCAGCACGCACAGATTGTCGCGAAGGGACAGTCCTACCTATGACTACCATGGCAGGTGACGCAGCGTGATCTTTCATCAGCATCCTGCTGTGGGGAGTCTCATACCAAAACAGCTTACTCCGGCATAAATTCACACATTTATCTTCATTCCCAGTCTACCCAGGGATGTGCAAATTACTCATTTCACCGGACCGTTGTCATCAATTACCCAGTAACGTTACCAATTGGTAAGTAACAAAGTAATGTACCATTAAACTACTACTGTATAACTGCCATACATGGCCGTTCCCAATTTTGAAAGCGGCAAAGCACTGCTCTTGCTCAGGGAGATGCATTTGCCAAGTTGAACAAATTCTCGAGCAATATTCCTACCTCAAAACAGGGATTTACCTGTTTCAAGCAGGTTTTGCAGGTTTGAAATTCGCCAAATTCTCCCAAAAACCCTCGACAAAACCTGTTACTGCCACCAATTCTCCCTAACTTTGGCACATTGGGCTTATTTTGCCCATTTTCTATGAAACGAATTGAAACGCTAAATGCTCAAATTACCTTGTTTCACGACCCCAACAGTAAATTAGCAGTAATTGCAGTAACGTTACTATTCAGTCATGATTGATGAAAGGTAATGTTCACACCCCCAAGCAATGCAGCCAGGCGGGGCTTGTTTTGCTGATGACTCTGTGCTTCATTTCAAGTGACTACCTGTACAGCTGCACCAAGTGTGATTCCTGCCAAAAACTCTGATGCTGTCATTGCATGCAATGTAATATTCACCCATGTGTATCGCCATATAGCTCCCTGGAAACGCCATCACTATTAACAAAGTTTCAGATACAGATGTTGCGCTGTTCAGGAAGCGATCTCGCTCAGTCTCTTCATCACGATCAAGGTCTCGGTCACCACGCAGGTCAGTGCTCTGCATCTGTTCTTCAGCTTTCTGTTGACTTTGTACACCTGTCAGGAGCTTCAGTACGCATCTGCTGCCTGTCTGCCTCGTTGGTCTGCAGTATGTCATGCTTGACTTTCTTTGTCTCTACACACTGTGTTGCTCACCATGCTGATGCATTTGTAGTTGACACAGCCTGTATCAAGTGTGCTCAATTGTCAAGGATCCATGTTATCATACAGGCGGGCTCGAGACACAGCCAAGCCCCAGTTCATATCAGAGTTCAGTGTGAAAGCATCACGGCACAGTACTGACAGCTGGAGAGACTTGCCT
>JAABUT010003198.1_pt1 | contig 14410 bp, 14 predicted proteins | sample 5559281 | NCBI WGS metagenome assembly JAABUT01 (sample SAMN10711880, study PRJNA513359) | rock metagenome | isolation source: Antarctica rocks | place: Antarctica: Victoria Land, Ricker Hills nord | collected 2016-01-04
TCACAGGGTATTGCTTCCTATGAATCTTGCCTGCTGGGCAGCCTCGAACCTGACTGTTGGCTGACACCAGCTTTCTTGCCTCACTCACCTGCTTTAGCCAAAGCCTTGCAGCTTGCGGCACAAGCGTCTTCAACGGCAACGGTCATAGCAGCAAGTGCGCAGGCTCGTTTGCTAACACTGGCTGGCCTCACCGCCATTTGCATTGCGCACAGCATTCACTCTAAGGTTTCTGCTGAAGCAGTGCCATTACTGTAAGCAGACTACCTGGTAAGCAGTGCAAAAAGCTACTTGCTATTGCAATGTCAGACATTTGAGACACGTTCACAGCTATCGCAGGCTACAAAGTTCAGAAGCCAAGCTGAGAAAAGACTGGCCAAAACAGATTGTCATTGTGCAAAACAGGTCTTGAGATAACTGCCTACCACATTGGGTTGGTCAGTAGCCAGAAAAGTCCTCAGTAGCAGCCTGATGGAAAAGGTGGGTGTACTGCTTAAGTATGTGACTGTATGCGGGGCAGTCAAACAGAAAATGGTGTTCGTCTTCTACTGAGCCAGACATGCACACAAGAAAGACCCTGTCCTCTCTGCTGCAATGTTCACTGTCTTTGTCAAAGCGGCATGTGGCTCTTCCAGCTGGGCACGAACCAGCGACCTTGCGCAAAATCACATCGATCGGGATGTCAAGTGATATCACACGACACAACACGTAGTCGTAGTAATCACCTAGATAGGACAGACAGGCTGTGTCTAGTGTGCAAGTCGTTGGATTGTGTGGAGGACGAGCAGCACTTTGTTTTTTGCCCAGCGTACAGCCATATCAGGTCACAGCATTTGGACCTCTTGCAGCACTGTTTTACTATTGCAGACTTTATGTCTTTGTGTAAACCAAATGCATGTGGTGGTTTCCTTAGGGAATGCTTTGCATGTAGGAAGTAAATTTTGACTGTGTGAGTTCACTGAACTGAACTTTTTGTCTGTTGGGCCCCCAGGGACATTAAATACATTGATTAATTGATTGATTGATTGTAATCGCCCGCCGGTTCATTAGCGTACCGCTGCATTTCTGAGGCAGACGGCCTTGTTTGTACAGCTGCAACTCAAGGCGTGTTTCGCAGATATTGTGTTCTGTACTGTGCTTAGAGCCGCGCTTGCTACGCAGCATGTTACGAGTCAAGGGATGAGCACCCAGGCACTCCTGAAGACTTGTGGAACTTTCGATGTGCACCACAGCAAATCGGGCGAGCATCCGCCTTGGGAGCATGTGAACATCACCATGATGAATGAGCAAGCAAAGGCTCAGGTCAGCACTAACTACCCGCTGGATTAGCTACGAGCTTGAGTGTAGCCAGCTCGACCGATCCTTTCCGGCCCGGTGTGCGCCAGCAGTGCGCATCTTGTTCCTGGAGGTTCTCAAGGGACCCTTACATGTGATCAGCTTTGCCAGACACTCGAGCAATCCAGCACAGCCTTAAGGCCAAGCGCAGGTGCAGCTAGAGGACATTGTCAGGAAAGTGGTCGAGCTATTGTCGGGCCCTACTTCCGCTCCCAGTACGCTGTTCGCGGAGGACGTTGCTGCTTCTGGGGTGTCAGAGGAGGTGTCAGCGACCAGAGATTTCAGGATACTGTTGCAAGCTCAGCTTGCTGGTTTACTGCTCAGTATCATTCTGCAGCTCAGCTTACTGGGTGATAGCAGTTTGAAGCTTCAGCTCCATGATGCTGGGGCTGAGCAGCTGTTGTGCAAGCTGGCCTTGGGCAAGAGCAACCACTGTCACCCAGAGCTGGACCCTCGGGCAAATCTGATGCAGAACAGCCGTCCTGATGTTCACAACAAGATGATTGAGCTGTACAAGTGAGTGACACTGCTCATGTTGTCAAGATGCATATGCTGCAAAACTGTGTCAAGTCGCACACCTTTCACTGGGCTGCTGATGGGTCCAAAATGTTGATCCTTTACACAGTATCAGCCTGAAAGCATAACAATTTGGGAATGCTAGCCACAGAGGAAAGCTTTTTGAATGACGCGCATCATCATCAACTGCGAGGTCACATTTCTCAAACTACCATGCTTTGCAGGCTTATCCCGCTAGCCATCTCTTGCATCTACCAAGCCACAGGCACACAGGACAACTTCATGCAGCATTTGGAGGATATGACTCTGGACATGAAAACTGTCAGAGAGAGCTGCAACAGAGGGCTAGCTGCCAAGCTGAGGGACCAGCTGACTTTTATCCAATCCTTCAACGCTGGCATTGCAGCTCCCAACAATGCAGCTGTGCAACACAGCATGTATCAAGACATCGCCAGCACTGTGACAGCTGCTCAGAAGCAGTATTTGAAGGATTTTCAACATGCCTACAAGTCAACAATCAGCGGATACAACAAGCAGCAAGCTGGCAACTGCTTGTACTGGCTGGTCAAGGAGCCACAGGATGCTGCTGCAGCCCTCAGTGACGCCTCAGAGGGCCCAGCAGTCAATGATCATGAAGAGGTTGCAGATGATGCAGAGCTCACAGAAGACACTACCGGAAAGTCAAGCGCCAAGAATTCCAGGGCGTGTCGGTCAACATGGCCAGTGTTTTCGGTTGCTCTACTGGCTACATTCACCTTTCTGACTGGAGTGACTCTTGGGGGATACACCAACAGGAACGAGTCGCGCAACTGAGCTCAAACAGGGGATATTAAGCTTGTAGCAGATCGATGGCATGCTTCACCACAGCAGCTCTGAAATGAGCTTGTGGCTTTGGACATTGTACCTCAAGGTGCAGCAACAGCAAAAGAACCATCTCAAGTTTTCAAATGCTTAATGTTTAGTGGTTGAGTCGTGTATTTGAGCAAAGCAAGCTTTTGGCAGTTAGTCCGTGATTTTCAGTTGTAAAGTATTGATAGGGCTTCAAATGTCGCTATCAGCTCTGCACGGTTGATGGTGAGGACTGGTCCAGGCAAGACCCGGAGACGTGTAGCAACGCGCACTCCCCAGCCCCATCGCGGCGCAATGTACTGGGGCCTTGAAACTTCGTTTTGCAGTTAAAGTTCGGTCGTGAGGTTTTTTTGAACATGCGAAACGTTCCCGCGCCTTTTTTGCTAACGCCAACTCGACAAGTTATGTAGGTCGCGTATCAACCCGCACCTTTGCGCCCATCTGTGTCATGACACTCACTTCTTGCGTGTAAGCAGAGTGCGTGCAGCAAACTGTCGAAAGACGTGTACACAGGCAGCCCTCGTCTTCTGATCAGAGGGCAAACTCAAGTTACCTTTGTACTGATGGCCGGAGTGGGAGCGTGGGAGAGTAAATGCAGACGAATCGTGAGGCGAAGCTGTCGAATGACAGCCGGCAGACAGTTGCTCTTGGCAGACCTGGCATTGTACAGAGAAGTGTTTGCTCCTCCAGCCACGACAGCTCAAGTTAAGGTGCCTGCCAGTTGACAGGCCATACATGAGACACGAGTGTGTCTGGTGGAAGCACAACGAGGTGATACTTTTCTTCAGCTTCTACTGTCTACTTGCTGTCTCTTTGTGTCTCTACAAGTAAGTCTGCACGAGCAGGCGCAGGGACCTGTCATCTCAAGTTTCTGTGCGGTTGTCTTAAGAACTGCAAGCTTGCAGCTTCGGTCATGGCTGAAGATGTTTTGCCCTGCAGAGTACATCAGCGCTGGTCTCCATGCACTGGATAGCTGTTCCATATGCGCAGCGGACTTGGGAGCAGATTTCGAGTATGTCCACACATACACTCTTTCCCTGACTTGTTTGTGTCTCCATCCTTCCTGCAAAAGTGTCTTTCTGTCTTGATCATGCGCCGCTTGCTGCAGCCCGGTGTTGGTTATGCGCCACATTTCTGGCTGATTTGCAGTGCTTTCCTGTGAAGCTGATACTGTATACTCATTTTCAGGTGGATCTTCCAGGTCCCGGCTACCAAATGGACATGAGACATGGCAGAAAGATCTAACCAGACAGTAGCATCACGTCCTGTTGTCACTACAGATCATATGATTTGTTTTGACGACAGGGCAGCCAATGCTTACTTGAGACTTTGTGACGCATGGTAGCAGGTAACAAAGTTCTAGCTGTGCTGGCAGCAAGTTTGCATGCGACTGTGATGTGAGTTACGTCACCTTCTGACACATGTCAAGTGTACATTGTTGTGAGCTCACTGTTGCTGTAGCCTCTTCACAACATGTTTCAATGCAGCAACTCACCAGATCAGCAGAAAAAATGTTGCCTTTAAGCAGCATATCAAAGCTGCTATGTTGATAGGGGGTGGTGCATTGTACACTGGTTTGTTTGCTGCAGCTGAACAAGTTGCTGGCGATCCAAATGGCGGGCATGAAGTTTTCTGATTTTGATGGGGACTTGTGTGAGCAAGCCACTGCTGACTTTGCACTCCAAAGACCTTTTAGGTATGCAGCAACCATGTTTTGAGCTTGTTGATGACAGCTCAGTTTGGCAACCTGTTGAATGCATAAAGGGGAGAGCGCTGTCAACACACACAGGCGTTTAGCTACCTTTCCTGGAATTGTCTGGTGAACAACCTGCAGAGCTGAGAGCTTTGGTCAGTCACATGTCAGCAACTACAACCCTCTGTTGCCAAAGTTCTCAGCTACAGCGCGGACCACGTTGAGTAATCGGCTTTTCTTGCTGTTCAGCCACTGCTTGAGCTGCTGTTTGTCGCTGCTGTTGCATTCACGGTCTCTTGCCTCATTAAGCAGTCCAGGAAGTGCTGGCTGTGCGCTGCCAGCTTCATTGTGTCTCTGTGATCAATCACGAGGCTTTACTGTCATTGGCCATGCACTCACATAGTTTCCCCATAGATGCAAGGATCAACATCTTGTGAGTGCAGGCAAGAAGAGCAAGCTGGCAGAGATAATGGCCACCATGTGCAACCCTGCCAGCATGGTGAACCTTGAGCTAGTCTGTTCAAGCATCTATGCCTGCTGTGGAGGCTGGCTGGCATGTCCATTTTAAAGGCAAGTCACAATATGGTGCATGCGTGCTTGTTCACAATAGGCACGGCTACAGGATAGAACAATTGTCATGTTGTGGCGCTGTGGACCCTGTCAAGAAGCTTGGGGTAACTTTATGACGTACAAATGCAATACAAGCAACCAGTAGCCTCAGGATGCTTGCAGCTTGCTGGGACTGCGTGGTAATGGCACCAAGCATTCATGAAACTAGCACAATGTATGTGCACATGTACCTATGCGTGATGAAGAATAGCATCTTTTCCCTTTTGGACAGCCCTGCAGTGCCAGAGTCAATGCGGTCTGTTGCTGTGCATGCAGCAGTGCAAGTGAAGCTTGCTGTGCATATTAGTTCAGAAGTATGGATCATCCAGGTGTGGCATTGATGTACGCATTGCTGTTCTCGTTCCCTGGTCACTATCTCGCTCACTCACTTGTTTGCGCGCTCACATGTCTATAAATCTGACCTAATGTGCTGCTGCGTCTGATGCAAGTACATATCAGACCGATGCTGACCATTTCTGTGCATGCAGCATTGCAAGTGCTATTCTTGCACATCTCACAATGCATTCATGTCTGTGCACGTGCTTCTAAATGCTGTTTTCTGTGATGCATGCATACGCTTGAACCCATTGTGACCGCGCTTGTTGACCCAGCAATATGAAAGAGCACTATTGGAGGCGTCTGATCAGTCATGACTGGCTTTGCTGAAGTATGTAGTACATGCACGTCCCTGCTGTATGCAAACTTGAGCCGTGTATAAAGATATGTTACCGCCGAAAGTGATCCCTTAACGCACACAGTCTGCATCCTGACAAGGTGCAACAGCAGTCAGTCAATTTGTTGTTACTTATGACATGGTAGCTCACAGACAAAGTTCCATGCACAAAAATAGTAAAGGAGTCATCATGAGTCAAGCACACCATGTATCGTTCAGACATAGCTCAACACAAAGCATACTCACACAATGTACTGCTTTGGTTCTGATGAGCGTGCCTGCTGATTGATGGCTGTTGTTGGGAGCAGGAAATATGCATTCATGTGGAAGAAATGCTGTGATGTGTACATACGTGGCATCTATGTTGCTGACAATCAGCTGGAAGGCGTTTCAACCATGGTGCAGCAGACAGGGGCAGAGGTCGCGGCAGGTGCACCAAGATATTTGCGATTTACAAGCAACAGAGCCATTCACAGTCCAGATGAATCAAGCTATAGCTAGCTAGCTTTGATAAAAATGGTGGTAGTCTAGCTCAGCATGCTGTGCAGCACATAAACATTCACATATGCTCGAAGTCGTTTGGCTGTTTGCCTGCATGATGACTGCAGCAATGCTAGCGGCCACAGTGACACCATCAGCAGCCTGAATGTATTATTGGATGATGCAAGTTGTGATTACGTTGTGAGAGAGAGAGAGAGATTGCAATGCTTTAGCCAGCCAGCAAGTCTGATCACATATAGAAGAAGACAAAGGTCAAATTTGGAAGACATCAAGGGGAGAGTCGTCGACTGGAGAGTCGTCGAATGATGTTATATAAAGACAATGCAGCCTGAGTACAAATCTGCAGAGTATCTGTCTGTTATCAAGTGTGGGGGGCAGCTCGGACATGTGTCCCAGTTGCCCCCCAGGACATTATATATATATATATATATATATATATATATGCCTATATTGATTGGTTGATCGTGCTTTGAACAAGCTAGCTATTGATACTGTAGGGTTCCAAGGTATTTTCTTCACTGGATTTGACAGTGGCTAACATCAAATTTGGATATTGCCAGAGGATGTGCCAAGGACAGCCTTCTCCACTCCTTTTGGGCACCATAAATTCAAGGTGCTCAGCTTTGGCTATGCACCTGCAACCTTTCGAGCTGTGATGAATGACATCTTTAGGCTGTACACTGGCAAATTTGTACTTGTGTACTTGGATGACATTTTCGGGTTCAGCAAGTCTCCTTTAGAGCAGGCTGAGCATTTGCGGCTTGTGCTGCAGCGTTTGCATGACCTTCACGCCAGGTGTACATTCAACCAGCCTGAGCTTGAGTACCTGGCTCTTATTGTTGGCTCTGAGGAAATTTAGGTTGATCCCAAAAAGTCCGCTGTGGGCTTTGTAGGGCTGACTGACTATTTTCACAGGTTTGTGCAGGGTTAAGCTAATTTGGTAGGGTCTGTGCCTAATTTGCTGCAAAAGGAAACGCCCTTTGTATGGTTTGCAGATTGTCAAGCTGCCTTTGATGTTGTGAAGCTGGCTTTCACCACTGCCCTTGCTCGCTTGCTGCAAAAAGGACGCCCAATTGCCTTTCTGTGTCGTCAGCTCAGTGCTGCTGAGCGTAACTATGGTGTGGATGAACAGGAATTCTTGGTTGTGGTCCATGCCATGAGGACATGGCGCTGCTATTGAGAGTGGGTGAGCGCTGATATGCTTATTGTTGTGACTGACCACAACCCTCTCACCTATTTGCAAACCCTAGAGAGAAAGAGATGTTTTAGCCATCCAAGAGAGAGAGCACAGTGTATCAGTACAGACTATATCACTGCGGCATATTTCACCTCGAGCTGAAGTGCATCGAACTACCAATAGCTGAAGTGGCCTTCAGGTTGGGTCGAACGGTGTCAAGTTAATTGATGTAATTATATGGCTGAAGACTAGCTGATCTTGACTGAAGTTCTTTGTCTGCATTGTATATGATAAACAGGCTGAAGCCAGCTGAAGTCTTGAACCTAACCTATTGTAGCTTGAAAGAACCTGAAGCATGTGCATCACCAGAAACATGCTGAAGTAACTGATCAGCTGCACACAAAGTTCTGCAACTCATCAAGCTGACTTGCATGCATCTAACACAATAAAGTAATCAGCTATCACTGCTCTGCTCAAACCAATATAAAACAAGAAAGACCTAGCATGTTGAGCTCTAGGACCTAGAGTCTAGGTATAGCCTAAAGATGAGGCCTACAGGTATGTAGCTACAAAGCATCTGAACAGAAAGAGCAAAGGGAAAAGCTGAAAATTGGGTAGGACAAATCACAGAGGTAATCACAAAGCTACTGGGCAATGAATTCAGCTGAACCTGTGCAGGCCTTGTGTGCGAAACATACAGGTCACAAGCCATGCATTGCGCTCAAGCTGCTGGTTCATCATAATGAACAGAACTCCTGCAAGACATCATGCTGTCCGCCGCTGCAAGCTGTCTCATGCGCATCTTCCAGCTATAGGCGAACCTCTCCAAGGGTCACTGTAGTGCTACTCACTCATCTCACCCTCCTCCGATCCATCAGGACCATGTGCTTGCTGCAACAATACAGCATATGACCGAGTGATACATGCATGAGAGGCATCTGCAGCAGTAATGCAATTGCGTTCTGGGTGTACGTTATCAAGCTTTGACAGCAGCCAGCAGCAGCTGAGGGAAACAAGTTTACAGATGTATGTTGTGGACAAACAGGTAATGGCATAGCTGGCTGCTGGAGTCCATGTGCAATGCTCAGGTGCTCACTTAAAGCTGTCAGAAGGATAATAAACACGTAGATTGCAGAACAACAGGGGCCTGGCCAGCATGATGCAATAGTCATGACAAGGACTCCAGTCATCGTGCAGTCAGTGTCATTTACAGCTTGTCAACAAAGAATCCACATTACCTGAGCTAGCAAGTCTGCATCTGTTGCTGATTCTGCAGCATTGCAGGCTGATTTGCCCCTGCCCCTGCCCCTGCCTGTGCCCCTGCCTGTACCCTTGCCCTTGCCACTTGTGGCCCCACCCCTGGGTCCCCTTGCCTCCCCTCTACCCCTGCCTTTCCCACCTCCGCTCTCAAGGATGTCAGGAGTCTCCATGTCATTGGGGTTTTGCTTTGTGTTGGGAGCTGTCCTAACTGACTTGTTCTTGTTTGGGGGGGGGATTGCAGCTGGATCTGCTGGCTGCTTGGGCACAGGGGCTTGCTGGGCTGCAAGTAGATGTGCTCGAGCCATTTGAAGCATGACCTGCAAACAAATTACATTACACTCCCAACAGGATAACAATAGCTGAAGCATGTATACCACCAGCAACATGCTGAGTAAAACACCAGCAACATGCTGAAATAAGTGATCACAGACAGCTACAGCTCACCTTGACACAAATGTATACAGCTACCACGAGTCTGCACAAACCTCACCTTACAAAAGCAGACATGGCATCCTGAATCTAATCTGGACATGAGGCGTGCAAAGCAGGTGTACAGCAAGACCCCTCAACTAAGCCAAACAAGGTAGGACAGGTGACTGAACGCAAACAGGTACCAGTATTGGACACAGGAACGGGCTTCAGACTCCATGTCAAACATCCAGGGTCACCCACGCATGTTGCTCAGCTGATGGCTGATGTACACACGCCCATCGTTTACTCAGTCGCTTCGCTGCAGCTCCCATATGTGCATGCCCTAAAGCTTCTCCGGCTGTACCAATCTAGACTGTCTTGGTGCACTGTCATGTTTACTGCTCGCTCATCTCCGCTTGCTACCATCCATCAGGGTCATGTGCCTGCCGCACAATACAGCATAGGATCGGGTAATGCATGCATGAGTGGCAACTGCAGCAGTGATGCTAATGCGGTCCTGATGCAAAAGTTTGTGAGCAATGACAGAACAGAGAGCAACAACATCTGATGGTAAATGCATCAACAAGCAGGGTTTGTGCACAGACAGGAAATGTTGCAGCTGGCTGCTGGATTTCATCTGCATTACTCAGGCATTCACAACTCAGAGCTACCAGAATGAATGAACACATAACTTGCAATGGTGCCTGGCTAGCATGATGTAAAACTCAGTCACCAGATCTAGGGCCTCAGTTCATAATGCAGTTGATGTCATTTGAAGCCAAAAAAACACCCTCACTACCTGAGCTAGCAAGTCTGCATCCTTTGCAGACTCTTGAGCGTCGGAGGCTAATTTGCGCTGCGCCTGCCTTGACCCTTACTGCTACCTCTACCACCTAACTCCCCAGCTATGGAATCCCTGCAACCACCCCTGGATTGCATGCCCCTACCCCTGGGGCTGTGCTTGAGCTATGCAGGCCATCATCTGCGTTGCAAACAAACAATCATTACATACACTTGCTGAGGACTGTATGCATGCAACGACTGAACATCTGCAAGGCATGCATTTAATACATACAATAACGTTGTGGTGCCATCGTGGTGTTGGGTTGTGCATTCTCTTCACCGTACAAGACAATGTTGTGACAGATTTAGTCAGTCACCTGTGAGTGGGGTCCACCTCTATTCTCCCGCTTCTCTGAGTGAATTTGCCAACACGCTGGGTGCAACATAGTCAAAGAATGTTCAGCTGAAGGGCCTTTTAGCATTCTTTCAACCTTTTAATTCTGCAGATTCTACTTCGAACCACATCAGCCACTTTCAGCTGATCTTCACAATGCATGTGCTGTCATTGAAGTATGCTGAACAGGCTTCAGCTGGCTTTGACTGAGAACCGCGATATCTTTCTGTCATTGAAGTATGCTGAATACGCCTCAGCTGGCTTTGACAATGTGCTGACTTTTTGCTGCTGTGTGAGTGTTTTGCTGGTCAAGCACAGCTGACTCATTGATTTGTGCTCAATCTTAAGGTTGAGAGCTGACTCAGTGCCACAAGTGCAGTCTCACCGTTGACAGTTTGTGATGGAAATCACAGGTAGCTGATTAGCGCGCACACGATCTTTTCAGTGTTGACACAAACCTTTGATTGTGCAGGTTTCTGGTGCAGACAAACAGTAATGACTGTAATATCTTCTGCATGATGTTCTAGAGCTTGTCGGGCATCCAACAGCTGGTCGAGCAGGTCTGTAAACCCCAAGTATCATAGTACTACATGTCCATCATCAGGGATGTGCAAATTAGTCGTTTCACCCTTGTCATCAATTACTCAGTAACGTTACCAAATGGTGATTAACAAAGTAATTCACCATTAACCTATTACTGTCTAACTGCCATACATGGCCGTTTTCAATTTTGAAAGCAGCAAAGCAGCTGCTCTTGCTCAGGGAGATGCATCTGCCAAGTTGAACAAATTCTCGAGCTATATTCCTACCTAACAGGGGTTCACCTTTTTCAACAGGTCTTGCAGGTGTAAAATTCGCCAAATTCTCCCAAAAACCCTCGACAAAGCCAACTTTTGCCACCAATTCTCCCCAATTTTGGCTCATTTGGGCTTATTTTGCCCATTTCTGTGAAATGAAATGACATTTTGTTAAATCACTGCAAGTCATTGTTCACATGCTTCATCAAAGTTTAGCTAACCTGGCCATGAATAATGGCTGGACGCTAAAGCCAATGTAAGACATCTGCATTTAGCCCTAACACCCCCCCGCTGCGCCCCAGGGCAGCCAGGAAAAAACAACAAGGGTGGGAGGGTGGGCCACTTGTTTTCAGCCCAACCCTGTCACCAGGTAAGCTCAATTTTGCTCGTTCGGCTGTAGCAACTTGTGTGCTGCAGCTTGCACTGCAAATTAGCACCCCTTGGCCTATGAGTCATAACTAATGCATGTGTCATGTGTCTTGCTGCATGGTGTTAGACAATTGAACCTATTGGAGTTGGCTCTTCGGGACTTCAAGCGCGTACAGTCATTGTAAGCTCATACAGCTCTCTTCCAGTCAGCTCTATGTTGTTCAAGATGAGACTTAGCTTGCCAGCAGATCTAGCGTACAACAAGGTTCCCTTTGTCAGCAACAGATGGCCTCTGACTATGTCTGCAGTGCCACTCTCCAGGGTGGGAAGCCCCCATTACTCGTTTGACACGAACCTGCATTCCAGCACAGCAGGAGTCAGTGCAAGAGCCATAGCAAACACCAGGCTTGCATGCTCAACACTGTGACTGGCATGAGTCATCATTACATGGTTGATTGGCATGAGTCATCATCACATGATTGACTGGCATGAGTCATCCTCACATGATTGACTGGCATGAGTCATCATTACATGCATTCACATGCATGCGCATGCCAAACTGACAGACTGATGCACAGACCAGCACATGCACCATGAACGCTGAGCATTATGTGAGCAGTTGAGTTGCCTAACCTCTGTTGTCAAGAGCTCTGCTCCATAATCATCAGCCCAGTCATAGAGGGCATCTGAGAAATGTTTCAGGGCAGGGACAGCCTTGGACAGCTTCTCCACAGACAGCACTGAGTCTGCACAACATCTCCAAGCAGCACTGCATGCACATGAGAGAAGTTTGAACCTGAAACTGTGACAGTACATGTACCTGTTGTTTCATTCATATGTGGTCCATAGCACAGACATTGAAAGACCGCTTGGACACCTGTCAACATTATTTTTGTTTGTCCTTTACCACTGCACACAGGCAGCACATTAACAAGGCAACATGTGCATAATTGCACACAACACATTTGCTCTTAGACACTGACTTTCAGTTCTGTTGCCACATCTGGAATTTGAAGAAGGAACTGAGTTGGCCTTGCTAGCTGCCGCGGCAGCTTCCATCAGGTGCAAACCTCCTGACAGCCAAACACATGCCAAGAGTCAGCCTCTTGAGAGCACTGATGCCTAGCATGGCAACAGAAGAGTCTTTACCTGCTTGCCGTAGCCTGTGTGTTTGATATTGGTATGAGCAGCTGCAAGCTTGACTAATTCCCTAAACCCCTTGTGATGGCACAGAGCATGGTCTGTTCATCTCAGTGATGATTCCTGTGCATCCTTGTGGCTGTTGTATTGGTAGCCCATCAGTTCCGGAGGATGGCCGTATTGCATTTGGCCTTCAAAACATCAGTGTGGCTCAGCACTTCAGCTTTCAGGCAAGTGAAACTGATTTGCTAACAGTTGCACAGCAGCATGACACGAGCAGGTTGATTGCAGATGTACATGGCCAGTGCACACAGTTGTCAATTGCTCATTGATGCATACTTGCCATGATGCTGAGTTCATTGGCTAGTGACCGCCCCACTGTGTCATATTTGCCTCTGAAGGTGGCTCCTGTTGAACACCTCATACAGGCATGCCAATTGAGTGCAGAGGTGCAGGAGTTGCTGCAAAGTCAAGCCCCACACGTCTTGGAGTTCAGTGTTGTTCTTGACCGTCTGCATGGATTTTCACATGCAGGTCAGGCTGTGTTGACTCTGTATGACCAGTTCTTGCTGAGGCTTGCAGCAACTACTTCCTAATATGCTCTAGGAGCCCAAATTTGTCACCTTATGCTTGTGAACAGTTGTCATTATCAAGCACAGCAGATAAATGCCTCACATGGGGTATTTGCACTGGTCCTGGCCAAGTCTGTCATTGCCCTCAATATGCGATAGACCGGGGACCCTACTGAGTGTCGCCATCAGCATATCAGTGGTCCCAGCGCACTGCAGAGATGACCATGTGGTTTTGCAGGCATAGCATATGCTATGCATTTTAATTATCCCCAATGCTACCTACAATATGCATATCTGAACAGTCAAGTTGCAGAGCAGAGCAATAGCACTCTCACCGGAATCTAATGTAATGTTAGTCAGATGAAGCAAGTCATCTTCGTGTCGGGTGTCAGGGTTTTCATGGAAAAGTGGGAACACGTCTCTATTTTTGGCAGCAGTTTTGCTGACTGGGTCAAAAACTGCCAGTTCTGAAATTCCTGCAAACTGGTGCCAGAACACCCAGTCCCACTAGAGTTTTAGGGAACACAGAGTTTTCACACTCATGGCAAACTGGCAGTTTCCGAAACCATGGAATACACACAGTTTGAGACTGTATCAGACCTCATTGAAAATTCTGTGTTCAAGTACACACACAAACTATCAGTATATTTCACAGAGTTTCAGCTCACACCACATACAAAGTAGCACGAGACCACTGTAACCGAGCATTACTGATAGCGTGCTTGATGTCTCAAAGCACAGCACAGCATTATTTACAAGGAGTGTGCCATACAATGTGTACCACTGTGACTAAGCAGTCTACGCTGAGTGCTGATTGCAATTCTAGGTACAACTTGAAGTCACTGACATACACTGCCTGTCAAATCCTGCTCCCTCTGTTCTTTTGACAACTGTTGGTCAGGTGCTGCAATATAGTAGCGGACAAACAACAGATTGGCTTCTTGTTCAAGGTCAGGAGCATGCTGATAGAGGACTCTTGTTGTAAAAAGCATTGCACCTGCAGACCACCATAGTTAGAATGTATTCAAACATAATTGACATGGAAGACAGTGGCAATCAAAGGGTGTAACGTGGGTACATTCAAGTCAGCAGCAACCAGCAGCAGCAGCGAAGCTGCAATAGTATTAGCCAAACAGCCTGAATACAGAGGGGTCTTCTGTGCTATATAGCATATATGCTGATGTTTCACATGGCGTATCTATGCTGCTGTTTCACATGGCGTTTGCCTGTCTTGCGTGTGCAATGCAGAGGCTCAGCTATGCCACAGAGCAGCAATGCCAATACAAGCAGCAGTGGAGCATCTCGAGTTGGCTGGTCCTAATACACACAAAGTG
>JAABUT010000357.1_pt1 | contig 14393 bp, 14 predicted proteins | sample 5559281 | NCBI WGS metagenome assembly JAABUT01 (sample SAMN10711880, study PRJNA513359) | rock metagenome | isolation source: Antarctica rocks | place: Antarctica: Victoria Land, Ricker Hills nord | collected 2016-01-04
TCTCTCTTTCCTTTCGTTCCAACCCCCCCCCCCCCTTTTTCCTCCCTCCCCTCCACGCCCAATCTTTCCCATCTCCACTCTAGAATTTCCACATCTACCCGCTCAGCTTTGAGTTCTTTCGAGATTTTTTGTTTCTTTGTTTCATATTCGAGGACGGGGGTATAGAAGGGAGAGGAGGGGGATGAGAAGGGATGAGCGGATGATAAGAGAGAAGACTGAGGATGAGATAAGGTGGGGTGTGGGTGGTGTTGTTAGGTTGTACGGAAGGAAGAGGGTAGGTAGGATGCTTGATATGATCCGTAGCAGGTGGGGATAGGGGTTTTGTTTTTTTATATGGGGGGGGGGGGGAGGATTGACATCAATAGTTTAATTCTTCGTATGCCGCAGGAACCGAGAGAGCATTCACGGGCTCGAACTTCTTCTGCCCCTTCGTTATCACGCCCTCCTCATCCCATTCATTCCCCCATTGACGAAGCTTGAATTCGCACCTTTCACTTCCATCGATCCTTATCTGTCTTCTTCTTTTTTTGGAGGGAAGAAGAGAGACGAGAGAATGAGGGAATGAGGGGAATGATCTTGTGTTTACTTTTTTGGTTTCTGGGGGCTGGGATTTGGGTTGGGGGATTTTGGGGAGGGGATCCGATGATGATGATGATGGATTTGGTTCGCTTTTACTCGTCTCGAGGGTTTTTGGAACGTTGTGTGGGTTGGATGAGGGAGAAGGGGGGTTTTTCTTTTTTTCTTATCAGTGGGGGGATTGGAAGAGTGGTGTGAGTAAGTGTCGTTTGGATTCTTTCTCTTTTTTTTCATTCAAACCTCTCCTTGTCCATAAAATCAGAACCCAACTTTGTTTTTTCAAACCTCAAACCTCAAAACCCCAAATCATGCCTCCCCTCCAGCTCCCTCGACAACAACAACAACAACAACAACAACAACACCCCTCAAACTTCAACGCCCACCCACTCATGCACATACCAAACCCCCCCCTTTTCATACACCAACCCAACCTTCCCAGTCCTGCACCATTCGCAATGCGCATGTGAATTTATTAATAGCAACAGAAAGGGTGAGGCAAACCTTGCGCGTCGAGGAAGATTTTTTTTTTTTGGGAGGGCGTTGATAATGAGTTGAGAAGTGGGGGATTTTTGGACGGGGGGTTGTTTTTTGTATGTGAGGTAGGGGGTTGGGGGGGTGTAGGCGCGTGGCGGGGAATGGGGGTGGGGGGTTATAATAATACTCAAAATTCTCTAAAACTGACGTGGCGTCTTTCTCTCACGCTCTCGGTATTGCACGGTTCCCCCGCATACCCCTTCTCCTCCTCCTTTTCCTCCACCCCCCAACCACCACCACCACCTAACTACCAACAACAACTCCCCCTCCCCTCCCTGCTATCCCATCCTCCCATCCTCTTCCCTATTTCGGTGATTAACCTTACCGTAGCCCCGTCCCCCCCCCTCTCTTTCTTCGTTCTGATTGGGTTGGGTTGGGTTGCCTGAAATGGAATGAATGAATGTGAATTGAATTGAATATCTTAGAATTAACAAAAATAAAAATATATTTTTTCGGTTTTTTCGGTTTTCAAGGAGTGAGGGGAAAGAAAAGGAAGAGGGGCAGATGAGAACAGAAAAGAAAGGAAAAGAAAAGAAAAGAAAAGCGAAGATGAGAAAATAAGATAAGGAAGAAAAGTAAATGGTGAAATGAATTTAGATGAATGAAACGAAAGCTGGAGAAGTGTTAAGGAAAGGGAAAGAGCGGGTGGTGGTTGAGGTTCTGTGAGTTGAGTTTGACTTGATTGGAAGAAGTGGTTGGGGGCGTGAGATTTCCATGGGATCGGTTCTGTATAGTAGTAGGCTCATTCATTCATTCCCTCTCCCCTCTCCCCTCTCCCCTCTCCACCCCATCGCCTCACCCCCCCACACCAAAACCTCGATATCTCACATCCACGAAACCACCACTCTTCCAAGACTCAACCCCTAACTCATGAATCAAATCCCCCTTCATCACAGACGACAACCAGATCCTCCAGGTATGATGAAACCGCTTTCCGATATTTACTACATATATCTATCAAACCATCGCTTTTTTTTTCGCTTTTCCCGCTCGTGCATTTTCCACGTCGAGGTGTATATATTTCTGTCTTTCAAGAAATCCTTGAGCGAAAAGACTTTTTTTGCAATTTACTTTTATTTCATTTTTTTGGGTGGGAGAGAGGTTTGTTTACTGTACGTGGGTTCAGGAGGAGTGAAACCCTCGGTATTTTAAGTTTCGTTTCGGGGAATGGTAAAAGACTATATATAGCTATCAGCGATTGCGATGCGTCACATTCCAGATCTCGGGAAAAGGTCACGATTCGGCTGCCGGTTGGTGGGGTTTTAAGACACTGATTGGCGTGAGAGCTATGTACGATGAGAGCTTTGATTCAACGAAGACTTTTTCTGTAAGAGAGGATTCTTTGGGACAAGCGGGAAAGCACCGAGAGTTATAGCAACCCCCAGTTCCAAACTACCACCCAAACCACCCCCCCCACCTGCCACCCTCATCGCCCACCCGCCCACTCGCCTCACGCTGAGCTCCCGCCATCCACCCCCGGCACTCTAGGAAAAGGGAAATGCCTTATATCAATTTGGGACCGCGCACTCCAGAGGAAGACGCCGATGCTGTTTCTCGCGCCTGTTGATGGTGCTGAGATTAGCTGATACTCTGCCCAAGCTCCCCACATGGTTCTTATGCACCTTATCAACCGCTTCCACTTCAAGAAAAACCCAATATCATAATCAGAAAGGGGAAAATTGGGAGAACTCACCATCAACAGCCCACCCCGCCATCGCCGTCGCATCCTTACTCACACACCCCGCGTCCACTTCTTTCGCACTCTCCCACAGGCTCTGGAACGACGCTATATCCGTCTCGTGACGCCTTGCTGGTGTAACACCCGGCAGTTCGCCTGGGGAAAACGACGCCAGCATCACGATGGCGACGACGCATGTGCCTGTGCGTTGCGATGTTAGAGAGAGATCGCGGGTCAGGAGAAAAGTTGAAGAAGAGACATACCACTAGCATACCGCCTCGGCGTCTCCATCACTCTCATTGTATGATACGGATGCGCGCCTGGTATCACAAATTCGAAGTCGTCATTGCCGTACGGCTTCACCGCCGAGACGTACATGCTGTTGAGCGCGTCCTGGCAGTCCTTCGGGTCGAAGGTTGGGAGGTGCCAGTATAGGGCGGTGGTGCAGTGGGCGATGGGGACGTTGGGGGTGGGGACATTGGCGGAGGGGGGAAGGGTTAAGGGGAGGGATAGGTGGGGGGTTGAGTTTGAGGGGTTGGGGGAGGGTTGGGTGAAGGTGAGGGGGAGGTTGAGGGATGTTGTTAGCGGGGTGAGGAGCAGAACTGGGAAGAAGAGGCGGAGAGAGGGCATTTTTCTGCTGGGTAGGAAGATAGGAACAAAGCAAGGGAGATGTGCGAGATGTGGGATGTTCAAAAGGAAAGCTTTAAAGCCTCTCCAAAAACGCCTTACATATCTATGCGCATTCGCGTGCAACCCGCACATAAGATAAGCTCCCCCATGCGCCCCCCACAGTACCGATCATCGCAATCCGCTGCAGGTATGTTTATATGTATTTCCGATACGTGGGTTCCTGGGCCCTGAGTTGTGCCGCGGCTGTCGGAAAGCGCAAGCGCGCATGTTGAGCGGGAGATACGATGGTGGAACGTATTGAATTGCTGGGATGGTTCATGAGTGGTTTATTTGGGTAGTTTGATCGATGATAGATTGCGCTTAGTGGAAAGAATGAACGTGGTATCTCAGGGTCCTTGAATGGAAATAGCAACCATGGGATCGTAGCTTCATGCCCTATCTTTGCTCCCTCAGCACAAGTCAGCTCTTTTTCATTCTGGAATGTTTGGTTAGTCCTTCGGTTTAGCGATATCGCAATGTAGACGTTGACTTCTTTCAACATCGTCGTTCTAATGTCAATGACAAAGGGTTCACAGTCGTACTATATAAGAGGTTCCTAATTGCGTCGTAGTCGTGTGATCATAAGTAAAATAAAAGTCAAGTTCTTGCAGCTTTGCATTTAAAAGATCTTTTGAAGATGGAAATTTCCAAAGCAAGCAGTCAGAGCCTTGCGACATGTGTCGAAGGAAGAAGGCTTCGCATCAGGCACGAAGCAGGTAAAGCATGCGTACAGAAATTTAGAAAGCTGAGACGAGAATCTACAAGCTCAGAACAGAAAACAGCACATAAACTTCAATTCTCAACGCACCACCTACACGACAATTAATCCCTCCTCTTACCTCAAAAGCCCCACTGCTTCATCCAAATCGAAATCCACTCTGGAGACACCGGCCGCAGTCCCGCCAGAGTCTTACTCGATTTCACAGTCTCCTTTGTCTCTAATTGTAATGATTTCCCAGCCTGTTGTTCAAGACCTTTGAAGAAGTCAAGTAATTTGATCGCTGGATTCCTTCCCACATCTTCCGTCTTCGTGGCGCTTCTCTCCAATGCATCAACCCACTGGTGATACGGCACCACCTTGATATGCCCACCAAGCCCTTCCTTCACGGCGGGAAAAAGGTGTCTCCATTCCGCGGAATGCGGGTTCAAAGTATGGTAAACCCGCGTGATGGTGCTTCCGCTATCAGCAGGATTTAGGAGTTCGACAATGACCTTTGCCAAAACGTCCACTGGGATCCATTCGGTTCCCATGGCCATTAGCGAATCGGGTAAGAGACCCAGGTAGGCGGAACTGGCAACAATGGAAGGGAACCATTCTTGCTTGTTCCACATTCCCTTTTCCGAGCCTATAGGACCTGTGACTTGACCAACCCTGCAAACCGCCGAGGGAACATTGGAAACTTTTCCTGCGATGGCGAGGAGGCGCTCGGAAATGTGTTTCGATTCCGCATACCCCATCGGCGCCGCAACCGTAAAGTCATCAAAGACGTGCTCGGGTACAGCACCGCTGTGGTTAGCATTCCAATTCATCAGGGTGCTGATGCTTGAGGTGAAGAAGATCTGTGCTCTGCTCTTAGAGTGAACTGAGAAATCGATAAATTGCCGGACGCCACGTATGTGGGTGTCTTCGAAGGACGAGAGTGCAAGGTTAAAGTCGACGGCCCAGGCGTTGTGGATAATATGGGTTACTTGCTGTAGTAGCTCGTTGTAAATTGGTTCAGAGAGACCGAAGAGAGGTTTGGACATGTCGGTTTGTAGAAATGAGACACGTTCCGGGTTCCAGGAGGTGGTGAGGCCTCGGCTGGAGTTGGATTTCAGTTGGCGCTGGCCTGCATCGTTTGAACGATTGAGGCAGTATACTTTGGTGACTTTTGGTTCGGCCAGTAGAGCATCCAGTAAGTAAGAGCCAAGAGAACCCGTAGAGCCGGTCAAGACTACTGTGAGCGACGAGTCCTTGTTTTGATCTGGCAGATCTGATGACCATTTCTCCAACGACTCCTGCATTTTCAAAATGTCATCCTCTTCAGGCATTGCCCCATTGGTAAGTGATGGATGTACCAACTGAAGAATTGCCTTTGACAACTCCGCGACAGTAGGATGCATATATATTGTGCTTGTCGTAATGTTGACATCGATACCATTCTTGCTCAAAGACGTTCTCAGCCTTCGAACAACTTGCAAAACCTGCAAAGAGTCCATACCGTGAGTGAAAAAGTCGTCTTCGTCGCCTAGGCTCTCCAACTTCGTAGAATGCTCGATCACGTAGCGAATAGAAGATGACATGGAGGGAAAATCTTTAGTGTCCAGATCTAGGCTTTCTTCATTAGGGTCTGATCCAGTGTATAACGCGTCAATCTCTTTTGCGTATTGCTGAAGAGTGGTTGCACGCTGAATGGTTCCTTTTCCAGCTCTTGACATAGGTTTAGCCGACGTAGTAAACAAAAGTAAGGATTTGGTTAGCCTTGCGTGCGCAGGATATTCAGAGTTCGCTCTCTCGATTACCGGCCATACGCTTTCAACCAGTTTCCCCTTGTGTTCCTCGGACAAGTCTGGCTTCAACGGCTCAATTAAGAGGGCAGTCTGAAATCGGGTTTGTCCAACAACAAGTGCTGCACGAACTTCTGGGTGACTCCCGATGACCTCCTCCATGGTTACGGGGTTGAGTTTCTCTCCGTTGACGAGAACGATGACGTCGTCAGATCTCCCACGATAACGCCAAAGATCGGGTTTGGTAGGATGCTTTGAGTACAAGTCGTGCATGGAGTACTCTTGTAGATCGGGAAAGGTTCGGAAGATCCCTTGGTACAGCTCCAAGTCCTTCTGTCTTACTAGGACCAGCTCGTATAGATCTTCGGAATGTTGGCGGAATTCGGCCCCTGCATACGGACTCAAGCTCGTGTACTCCCAATCATCCTGATCCACCATTTGTGTCGGTAGTAGCATGGCTTCCGTAGAACCGTAACAACTCAGAAGCTTGGTCTGTCCTCGTATCACGTCCCCTGCTGCCTTTGGTAAAGGTCCGCCGCCAAAGAAAGCCATCATGTTTCGTAGATTCTTCAGGTAAGATGGTGTTTGGCTTATGTCCTCAAGTACAGAAGGAGCCACAAGACTTGCTTGAAGGTTGCCGTGGACATGAATCGAATTGGCTAGGTCTGCGCTCATAGGTCTATTGGGGGGAGGCATCACTGGGACAATTCCATAGTATATGGGGAATGCGCTTAGTAGGAATGTTCCTGCAGCATGAAATAGGGGCATGCCAAGGAAGATTCGTATTGATACTCCAACAAACTGATGTAGAATAAGCTCCGAGTCGGCGGAACGGGGGATCCTTTGGTAAGCGTCATGTACGGCCAAGGCTCCATGCGGAACAGTAATCGGTTTAGGTAAGCCGGTGGACCCCGATGTATGTAGTACCACGAAAGGCTCGGCACAAGCCTCTGCAAAAGACTTTTCATAAGGGTAATGTGGTAACTCATCGTCCCTCAGCCATTCTTCTGGTTCAGGTACGTCTAGGGTTCTCATTGGTCGCTTGTCAAGGCAAGCCTTCATGAGTGGAGATTTCGCGTTTATCGGATTCAAGCAAGTGCTACAATGAGTTTTCTCAAAAAGAGCAAGGTTTCCCTCGACGCTGTTGCGGGTAGAGGTGAACAAAGCCTGCGTGCCGAGTTTAGATACCGTGTTCATGAAACAACGAGAGCTCTTGAAAATTCATTGGACGAACCTTATATCCAGCCTTGACGGCTGCGTAAGCTATGATGGGATACCGAATGTCGGACGGTCCTGTATATGCTAAGACCTCGAAATTCTGACTCTTCCCAAGCTTCGTCTCGAGCCACCACGCGGCTCTATTGATCGCATTTGCGAAGCTATGGTACGTCACATCTTCGAACCCGTCTTCAGGGTTAGATGATCGAGGTAGCGAGACAAACGGTCTTTGAGGATCATTGCGTGCTATCTCATCGACAAGGACAGGCAGTAACCTTCTACCGTAATCTGGATTTGTAGATCCCATCATATATCAATGATGTTAGTATTCGAAGGCTATTATTGGAGTATGAAGCTCTTTTCAAGTAACGAACGAGGACTTTTTGATAGAAAGAGGGAAGAGAAATCAGTATAAATACGGGTTGAGCCTCCCCTGTCCTGAAGAGAACGACATCTTCCGATGATGTTCCTGCGCTCATCGACGGATGTTCCGGCAGTCTTCTTTTCTGCGGCATTTACTCGAGGAAGGGAAAATCTTGACTCAACCATGTGCTCTTCCTTATTCTGCAGCATGATGAAGTTGGGCAGCGGAACATGCGGAAACGCAGGTAATGGTACCCGCCATCATTGGAGGTTGACAAGGTAACCGAGTCTTTCCGCTCCCAACCACGAGAATCCTTGTGTTTGGAAAAATTAACTGCAGCATGCTAATAATAAATGTGTGCGGATGCAGGGTGGTCTGTCGGACAACGGCACCCAACAGCATTGAAGCTTTCCGCGGCCATCCGTTGCCACTCAGTTGCAGCCTTGGGAGGAAGTCTGATAGGTTCGAGAAGACGTTGTTGTGTACGAGTAAGGAAGGATAAAGATGTTCGATTATAGAGAATGCTATTGGGAAGCTTGGCAAGGGTCGGGCCGGACGGCGGCGGAACTTCGCTGGCTCTCTCTACCAAATCATCGCTATGTGGTCCATCGTGAATGGATGGGTGACCCTGGTTGGTGCATCGATCGAAAGTAAGTCAAAGGCAGACATCTTCCGGCAGAAACAAACGAATCATGAGATTGCTCAGCCAGCAACGATCCGCAAGTTGTTGTAAGGTATGGGTTTTTAGTGTGACGAATCGAACGAATGGGATGCGAGAACGACTGAGGTTCTGTCCGCTATGTAGAGAGTATGTTGGAATACGAGGTCATATGGGGGCATATTGATATTTTGGTTGTTGCTGTTAGGAATCTAGGAGGTGAAAACCCTACTAGCGGGCCCCAGCCCTACCAGCCCTATGAAGGCGGAGATAACCATCTCCCCTATTTCCAACACTTTTAAGTAAATTGAAATGCATACACCTGGCGTTCTGTCAAAGATTTCTAATGCACTATTTCCATCTACTATTTGAGGGACCTAACATACTACAGGTCTGTTTCACAATTTACAAGATCTGTGACTCACAGATCTTTGTTCGCTTCTTTGGCTCCCCATTACAAACTTGTACCCTTATATTCAGCTTTTTGTAATAATCACAAGCAGCAACACTATGTCGCATTCGTAGATTGTCATTTGGCTCTTTTCACCATGCTACTAGAACTACACACTTCTCACAAGCTTCGCTCTTTTTTCAAACCTATAAAATCACGCTAAGCTCGGCAATTAGAGTACGGAAGGTTGAATGGCTTTTGAAAAATGCCCGATTTGTAGACGGATGTTTGTTTTCCTGTGAAGCAAATTGTTCGAATTCCCCCAGACTCGATGGACAATACGTATTGACTCCCCAAAACCTACCCACCTAAACATACTTTTCTTCCATTCCATTCTTCGCACTCCTGTTAATCGCGTCAACCATCCGATGCCTGAAAACGCACAAACCCATCCTTATCGCCCCTCACATACGCATGATACCAATCACCCACCCCGCCAAAACCCCCTAACCCCAGTCCCAACCTCCGCCTCCTCCCACTTCGCCCCTTGGGCTGTTGGTAAAAGTGGTGAGCTTCGGCGCTAGCATTCTTATTCTGGTACTGCTTCGGCGGCGTAATTAGCACACTCACTCCGTTGCCCTCGAGATGCAGCCTTCCTTTCTCCCCGCTGATGATCCAGGTGAGGGTGCTAGTTAGGCGTGGCGGTCGTGCAGTTGTAGTACACGAAAGTGACGTGTTCGCCGCTTGTGACGACGCCGCTGGCAAACCTACCATTAGCAGGGTCCTGGAATATAATTGCCTTCCCAGGTAATCTGTTAAGAGAGCTGTCGTAGCCGACGACGCTGGTAGAGAGGATGCGGCCGAGGGCACCGGACATGATGATTTCTCTAGCCTATATATAATTCATTAAACATCGAACATGATCCGTCAATAGAAATGGAAAAAGGCATTTGAACCTTCTGGATGCTGGGCGCTTGTCCAGTCTGAAAGTCCAACAACTATCTTGACGCCCAAGCTCTTCGCTAATGCAACCATCTGCAAGGGTTTTCCCAAGCGGCCGTTCTACGAAAACTTCTTTCTTGGCCTTCAGTGCTGGCAACGTGAGCTGTCTGTGTAGCGGTACCTGTTATTCTTGGTTATTACTATGTATAGCTGTTGTTCTCAAATGGAGTCGTTCCAACCTTGACCGAAACCACTACCATATCAACATCAGGATCACTGGCAATAGCTTCTGGGTTGCTATACGCCTTGTCTTCTGGTATACTATGGGATTTAGCAGCCTTCTTGGCCGACTCTGGGGATGAAGTCGCAAGAGCAACAACAGTGCAGTGCTTCGACAACGCTGGTGACTTGAGAGATGCTGCATGAGCCATCGGTGCCCACGTCATCTGGTTCGAGGAAAGTCCAATTATGTCAATGTGGATCGTCATTTTCGATGTTTGATTTGAAGTGCTATTTTTAAGAAAATGAGAGAAAGTAGCGATGTAGTAACGTATCAGTTATAGATTGTATGTGAAATTGAGATTGACTTCTATTTTAAATGTTGACCAAAGCATCCCTATCGCATCATGTCCTTGTCAGGAGGAATCTCCGGTAGGTTGGCTAAGTCACTTTTGGCAGAAGCTGCAGAACGCGGTCGGCAACCAGAAATATTATTATTAGTAATAAACGTTGAAGGTTCAGGAGCTGTAACTCTTATTTGCATGGTCTGTCTTTGATTTGCTAGCTGCTTACATATATGTCAATCCTCCTTTAGGTCATCCATAGGTCGTGCTGTCAAAGTTCTCTACGGATCGCGGAACCAAGCATATCCGAGCGTTCAAAACCAAGAATTGGAATTTACCTTAGCTTCAATGCACGCCGCATGGAAAACCAGAGGGAAAACAAAATCAACGACAACGTTGGAGATACCAAATGGTGGATTGGTCAATCGAGATCATCAAATTGGAGATTGCATACCTCTAACGACCGAGAAGACCAGGACAGCTTCCGAAGATCGTCTTCCTCTTTCCTTCCCATTTGAATATTCAATCGTAGACTGCAGGAAATATTAAAATTTTAGGATCCTCCATCGGTGCTGCTGTGAAGTGACGGAATAACTGCAATCTTTTTGAATCAGCTCTAGATAACTGAACGAATGTGTTGTCATAAATGGCAAACAACATCTTTGTCTCTTTTCGGACGAAGAAAATAGCGAGGCGCGGATTTGATTAGCATTGCCCATTTATGTTTGCCCAGTTGCCAATCGCATCATCTAGAGATGATTCCTCTAGACATATCCTATTTGTCGTAGAGTATTTCTGTTGTTGTAGCATCTTTGTGGTTCTACTTTGTGCGCTGGCTCTAATACACATAGGTTAGGACTATCACTCTCACAAGACAGCAGTGCCATCGTTCGAAAGAACAAAACACAATTATTCGAGACGCGCTTGCCTTTTGAAACATTTCTTTCAGGATAGGTAACAACACCTTCTTAAGACTTTTTTTATAACATTCTTGAGTCTCAATACTTACTTCATCCCAAGTATGGCTCCCATAAGTGATGGTTCCATTATGGGGACTTCCAATGCAGGGTTTCGATTCAAGACGCTCGTCCATCAGCGCAAAGCCCGGCCATAGCAAGTAAAGTCAGCAGTGGATCTCGGTCAGCTATATTAAGCTGACAATCCGGTATATCTAAGATCGAGATTTGCTATCACAGAAAAAACAGCATACGTTGCTCCGTTGGGCAAAACTGTGCGTTTTCGGCGGCATCTGCTTGCACTGAAGTGTTCCACGACCAACCCACGGGTCCAAGCTATCAGGGTTTGCCACTTCGACCGGCTTGCTATAAGAACTATTCAGCTCGAGACAAATTCCACCATCGATATCATCGCATAAGGCGACCGGTAGTCTCCTGCATCACGCAGTCGGATCCTTATCAGAAGAAGCGAAACTCCGGAACATTGACAAAATGGAAGGGAATGCAAGTGGCGGAAAGAACATCATCTCGGAGATTCAAGTGGATGAGAGTGGCCTTGGTATCACGTTGGACAAAAAAAAGCTTGGCAAATACTATCCAGACCATCATAACACAAGCGTTGCCGCAGGCCAAGAGATACGCCTGTCCAGTCAAATTAAATCCGAAGATGACAGTTCATCTTATCATGATAAGGTCAATCGGTTGGCGATAGCTTTCCAGAATGGACGTCAAGTCCGCTTCGTTCCGAACGGGGAGTACGGAAGCTGCGACGCTTTTGCAGCTGATCTTGAAATGGACCTCGATGATCCAGGCAACAAAATAGAAGGTGAAGGAGACAAGCTGCCTCACGACTCCCGGGAAATCATATATCCAGGGTTGCGAGAGCCTATCGTCAATCTCCTGTATAGTGGGGCTAGGAATCGTTCCAGATCCACTGTATTCATAGCTGACCGTGATGAAAATGATGACAACAGTAAAGATATTGGATCCGAAGATGACGTTACTAACGAGAAAGAACACTCGAGGGAATGGGAACACGAGATTGCAGCTGCTGACAAACGCTTCGAAATCGACAATGGAGTCTCAAACCAAGACTGTACCGTTATTCGAAGAGAACCCCCTCCAAGGAAAGGTCATACAAGGCCAATACCTGGAGAAATTGTTGCTCTCCACGGTCGAGCAGGCGTCGAGTGGCACCATGTGTCCCCAATCCCGTTGAATTTTCACAAGCATGGACTGAAGACTCCCTCAGTTCACAGCAATGGCACAGAACAGGACTGTGCATCGCCACTATTCCCCAAGTCCTGCCAGACCGTACTGATGCAGGCATACCGAGAACTTTCGCCAGACGTCGAGAGAACCTCTCCAGAGGTTTCAGTTGAGTCGTTTGACAACCAACTTGCTCAAAACCTTCCGCCTCCGGACATCAAAGTTTCGAAGTGGCTGAGTCAACAATTCAGCCATGGTAGACATGGAATTAGTCACACCTCATACCAAAGGGACGATGGTAAAGCGTTGGACATATTTGAAGATGGCGAGTCCGAACGACAGACGCAGAGAAGCCCCAGGAAGGTTATGTCGTCAGGCGATGCACTCAAGGACGTCACCAACCTGCGCTCTTGTGGCTATCTACGGCATAATAGCTTCTTCGTTGAAAAGAACGCCGCCAGAGAGAAAAATCAGGATGTTTTTGCAGGGCAAGAATCTCTGGATGAAGCAAAAGAAACTCTAATATACCAGGCGCCGCAACCTGACGCGTCGACTGTCCAGGAACCGTCTAGCCTTTCGAGTCTTGCCAGTGCCCGTCAAGCGTTGGAGGGTGTTGTGATTGGTGATTCGCCGTCCCCATCGGATTCGGAAGTCTCCAAGGATGAGAATGACATTCTCCCGGACGCTAACTCATCCCGAGCTGCTGATCAAGCTTTCGCGCTTGCTCGATTAGAAGGTCGCGTAGCACCCAAACCTTCATCTCCAATCCAAACCTTTGTCAATCCGGCATGGAGATATAACGTGGTTGTCGAGGTTGAAGACGAAGGCCCAAGTCTGCCTCAGCCCAAGCCAAAGAGAGGGTTCCATTTGATGAACATCGTTGGGTACTTGGAGACGTTGGTGAGAGGGTGTTTGGGATTTGGTACGGCTATGCCGGATGAGCATAGCATTATCGCCGACGGCAGTCTTTAGAGAGACCTACAAATCCCACTCCTCAACGAGCACAAGGTCGACCGACGGCGCAACTGCTCGGCGAGGGTGGATCTGGTCCCAATTGTTAAGCTGGACATGTTAGTGCTGACGGAGTATAAAGTCACCGATACCGGTGTATCGCTCTAATATTCGCGTGGGAGATTTGATCAAGAATGATGTTGGATATTGACAAGGAGTAGCGTGTCCGTTTTCAGGCCAGCTGTGATGGAAGGGCATATGCCATTGAACTTACTTCAGCGGCCACTTGGTTGATAAAAGGCTTGGGCACAGGATGGACCAAGACAATAAGCATGGTAATGGCCGTTCCTACGAAGATCGTCTGGAGGGTTGGTGGTGATGGTGGTTGTTGTTGTTTTGTTTCTATGGGGATTTTAAAGTTGGCACTACTGATTAGGAGTACTCCCGGGCCCGTGCACGTTCCGGTCCCGTGCACACCCTAAACCCGATTAGTAACCAATACTATTTTTATTATTATTCAACCACCATTCATAGAATCAAATTGCAATTAATATAGAGAGTTGTCGATATCTATATGAAGCTTCCAAGCTATAAGAATTAATCATCAAATCGCTTAGGAGCTTTGAATTGCCTTCCAGCTCGCGTAGACCTGATTTGACTAGGCCCCCTTTCCACCTCCTCAATAGCAACAAAATCAGTGAATTGCTGTACTTCCACCTCTTTAGACTTCTTCTTTTGCCATTTCTGAAGCTCTTTAGCCTTCAGCTTTTGCTCCTGAACTAGACGTCGTTGCTTCAATTTCTTCGCCCGTAGCTTCTTTTTTCGCTTCGCTTCCTCCTCCCGTTCCGCCTTCTTTTTTTCCCGTTCCACCTTTCTTTCAGCTATTAAACGCTGTTCCTCTAGCTTTCTAAGCTTCCTTTGTTCCTTTTCTTCAGCCTTTTGAATAGCAGCTTGCTGTTCCTCTTCGATTCTTTGAATTTGACGATCACGAGCCGCCTGAATCTTATTAGGACTAAAAAACACCCCCTTTGCCTCACCATTAACCCCTAAATCGTCAAATAAAGACTTTTCACGTCGTCTGCGACTTCTTTCAATACGTACTGTTCGTCGAAGGCCTTCATTTTCTGCTTTTAGAAGAGCAACATCTGTAGTAAGCTTTTCCATCGTATTGTTCAACTTACGAGCTTCCGAACCAAT
>JAABUT010003201.1_pt1 | contig 14388 bp, 19 predicted proteins | sample 5559281 | NCBI WGS metagenome assembly JAABUT01 (sample SAMN10711880, study PRJNA513359) | rock metagenome | isolation source: Antarctica rocks | place: Antarctica: Victoria Land, Ricker Hills nord | collected 2016-01-04
CACCTGCCCGACGAGCAGGCCAGGAGCCTGCGGAAGGCCCACTGGGCACAGGTACTCGACGACCTCGAGTCAACCGTGTCTGCTTGCTGATTTCATCCGCCGAGGTGCGGCATGCTGCCATGTGATCGGCAGGCGTCGTCCAATGACACCGGAGTCCGTGCCGGAGCGCGATCCCTTGCGGGACGAGCCTTATCGTTCAGCGCGAGCTCACCGGCGAGGCCGAACGCGCTCCGCTGAGGGTTCGACAAACGGCACGACCTGCGCGCACCACGCCGCGGCGCACTGCCTCACCGGCGTCTGATCAAGATCACTCCGCGGCGAGGTCTCGCCGGTACAACGTGCCTTGCTTGCCGCCGATGTCGGTTGGGTTGGCTGGGCCGACAGGAACGAACCCGGCCTTGGTCAGCACCTTCCGCGACGCGACATTCTCGTAGGAGGTGGCCGCCGTCAGTGCACACAGGCCGTACCGCGCCGCCGCCACCCTGCACAGCTCTTGCACGGTCGCGGTCGCCACCCCTCGACCGGCGGCATGTTGGGCGACCCGGTAGCCGAGCTCCGCGGTTGCGTCCTTGAACTCATAGAGGTTGAACCGGCCCAGTATCGAACCATCCTCCTCAACGAGTACATAGAAGGCACTACTGCCAGCTTCTTGCTCGGCAAGCAGGGCGCTGTGCCGCTCCGTGAATTGGTCGAAGAACTCGTCGCCGCGGTCGGAGATCGAGCCGGTAAAGTACGCGCGATTCGCTAGCTCAAAGGCCAGGACTGCCTGTCCATGGTCAGTACGAAGGCGCTGCAGCTCGGGCACTCCCAGACGCTATCAACATGCTCATCCGGGCCCAGCGCGACTCGTACCGGTAGCCGATCCTCCATCGGACACTGGCCTGCCCGAGCCGACGTTCGCCCCCAAAACTGGCGCGGGCAACGACCCGAAGAGCAGCCCGACTGGCTCAACAGCAGTTCTGACCGAATACCTATGCACGCGTCGAGCCGCCTCCGAACGTACGGACATGCCGCGGAGCGTCTATGCCGATACAGAGGTGTCACGAAGGGCCCGAACTGGGTTCGTGGACCCTTGGAGCTACCGCGCCGTGAAGAACCCCGTCGTCGGCAAGTACCCGCAGTCGGCCCAGTCATCGGCCGGAGCCGAGATCACCAAGGTACCCCCCGTCTCGTGCGCAATCTGGCCCACCTCCCCTCAGCCTCGTTTTCGGCCAATGGTGCCTGGCTGGTCCTGGCCGCGATCGCCTTCAACCTCACCCGCGCCGCCGGCGCCATCGCGTCCGCCTTCCACGCCAAGGCCACCACCGCGACCATCCGCCGGCACCTGATCGCCGTCCCCGCCCGACTGGCCCGCTCCGCCCGAAGACTCGCCCTGCACCTACCCCAGCACTGGCCCTGGCAGTGCGCGTGGCAGGCGTTCTTCACCGCCACCTGCGGGCCACCGACCCCAGCAAGGACCTGACCACCCAGCCCCGACAGGCGCAAACCGGAGAACACCCGTGGAAGAGCCGGACAGATCGGCAGCCCCACCGCGCCCCCACCCAGGACACCAGACCAGAAACGGCCGGATCAAACCAGAAGAACGCGCACCCGTGGATCCGGGCTGAAGCCACGACTCGCACCCGTTCCTTGGCACGGGTGATGCCTGCATAGACCTGCGCGCGCGATCAGGGTGAGTCGGCTTCCGGGCGGGAGCACCGTGACCTCGGCCACCTGCCCGGCGCCTTGTGGATTCTCATCGCATGCATGGCCTCGACGTCGTCGAGACGTCCGGGCGCAGGCCGGTGCACGCCGCCCGAGCCTTCGACGACGGTTGTCGGCACCGCCATCTCTTCCGGTGTCATGGAGGCGACGACGGCGCCGGTGTCACCGTTGAGGACCCCGGGTCGCGTCGTCGTCGGCGGTGATGAGCAGTGGTCGCCCGAGGTACATCGGGTCGTAGAGCCCTGTGCCGAGGGCACCTACCGACAGACCGGCTCGAGCGGAGGCACGCTCCCAGCTAGCTACGGAGCGGGGGAGATAGAGAGACACGTGTCGACGTCGTTCGGGCGAGACGTCGTTTGGAGCGAGACCATGGCGGGGCGAAATGCGGCGAAGTGCTCGCGCGATGTAGAGAATGTGGGTCCGGTTCCGACCTGTGCATGATGGGTGCCGCACCGGGCGCCCCGACGTGAGGACACGAGCGATGAAATACATGATCCTGATCTACGGCAATCTCGAGAGCTGGAAGGCGATGGATGCCGACTCGTTCGGCGCACTGATGGCCGCGCACAGCGCGCTCCAGCAGGAGTTGAAGGCCTCAGGCGAGTTCGTCGACACCAACGAGTTGCCGCTCGACAATGCCAAGATCGTGCGCACGAAGGGCGGCGTGTCCGAGGTGACCGACGGGCCTTTCGTCGAGATCAAGGAGATCGTCGCCGGCTACTACATCGTCGAGTGCGAGGGCATGGACCGGGCGACCCAGATCGCGGGCAAGCTCGCCGAAGCCGAGTTCGGACTCGTCGAGGTGCGCCAGATGACCTCGCAGCCTGACCACTGAGATGGACGCCGACACGGAGGTGGAGCGCGTGCTCAGGCACGCCGCTCCCCGCGTGCTCGGTGCACTCGTGCGGCGCAGCGGCGATTTCGGCACCTGCGAGGACGCGGTGCAGGAGGCGGTGCTCGCCGCATACGCGGGCTGGCCGGCCCACGGCATCCCGCAGGATCCGACAGCCTGGTTGATCACGGTCGCGCACCGGCGGCTGATCGACCAGCTGCGCACCGATCTCGCGCGGGTCCGCCGCGAGACGCAGGCTGCGGAACTCTCGTTGCGCGAACTGGAGGCGGCCGATCCGGGGGTGAGCGCGGGCCAGGACGACACGCTCACCCTGCTCTTTCTCTGCTGCCACCCGTCTCTGACGCCGATCTCGCAGGTCGCGCTCACCCTGCGTGCGGTCGGCGGTCTGACGACGGCGCAGATCGCGCGGGCGTTCCTGGTGAGCGAGGCGAGCATGGCCCAGCGCATCACGCGGGCAAAACAGAAGATCAGGCAGTCGGGCCAGCCGTTTCGGATGCCGCCGGCGGGGGAGCTGCGCGACCGGCTCCGCGCGGTCCAGCACGTGCTGTACCTCGTGTTCAACGAGGGGTATCTGGCGAGCTCCGGCCCGGAACTGCAGCGGGGCGACCTCGCGAGCGAAGGCATCCGGCTAGCTCGCCTGCTGGCCGCGTTGGTGCCCGACGACGGAGAGGCGATGGGGCTGCTCGCACTGATGCTGCTCGTCGACTCGCGGCGCGCGGCACGCACGCGCGCCGACGGCACCCTGATCGCGCTGGCCGAACAGGACAGGGAGCTCTGGGAACGGGCGTCCATCGACGAAGGCATCGCGCTGATCACTGACAGCCTCGCGCGCCTGCCGCTCGGGCCGTACCAGGTGCAGGCGGCCATCACCGCGCTGCACGCGGAGGCCCCGACCGCCACCGAGACCGACTGGACGCAGATCCTGGCGCTCTACGAGGTACTCGAGGCGATCGCACCCAACCCGATGGCCTCGCTCGGGCAGGCGGTCGCGCTCGCGATGCTTCAGGGCCCGGATGCCGGCCTCGCCAAGCTCGCTGCGCTGGACGACGACGAGCGCCTCATTTCCAACCACCGGATGCACGCGGTTCGTGCGCACCTTCTCGAGCTGCTCGGCGACGTCGAGATCGCCCGATCCGGCTATCTCACCGCCGCGGAGCTCACCGGCAGCGAGACGGAGAAGGCCTACCTGAAAGATCGTGCGGCGCGGCTGCGGGCGGAGTGAGACCCTCGTCGGCACCGAACGAGGACGGACCACATCGGTGATGTCGAGATCAAGCAACGCGCCGACACTGATCGACCCGTGTCCATGTTCTCGTCACTGGCTGTCGTACTCGTCGTGGCGGCGCCACCAGAAACCGTCCTCGTTGCGGCCGAGTGGCGCGCGGTCGAGCCACTGGTACATGCCCCATAGGCCGTCCAAGCCACGCTCGTAAGCCGAGTAGGTGTGATAGACGACGCCGTCCTCGAGCGTGAACGCGCTCACGCCGGGCCCTTCTCGCCTGAACGTCTCCCAGTCCGTTCCGACGATGCTCGTCGCGAACTGGTCGAGCTCGGAAGCGTCCTGACCGGCTGAGGGCCGGAAATCCGCGCTACGGAAGTTGGACTCGATCGTTCCCGAGTCCCACGCCTGTTTGGTGTACGCCGTCTGGAAGTCGTAATTGAAATCGCTGTCGAACGAAGACGCCCAGGGGAAGCTCCAGCCCATCCGCTGCTTGTAGGTCTGCAGCATCCCCAATGGGGCTCGCGACACTGCGCAAAGCGTGACGTCGTGATTCGCGAGATGGATGACGGAGCCATTGAAGCCGTCCGCGATCGCCGAGCAGCTCGGACAACCTGCCTCGTAGTCAGGCCCGAACATGAAGTGATAGATGAGCAGTTGCGAGCGTCCGCTGAACAGATCAGCGAGGGACGCTGCGCCGGCGTCGGTCTGGAAGCGGTACTGCTTGTCGATGCGAACCCAGGGCAGTTCCTGGCGCTGCCGCGCGAGTTCGTCGCTGTGTCGTGTCAGCGCCTTCTCGGCCTCGAGCAGAGCCAGCCGGGCCGCAAGCCACTCTTCGTGTGTTCCGGTCTGATGATCGGTCATCGGTATCTCTCCCTTTGTCGTATAAGAATTTGGTTGCTCCGCGCGCCGCTGACGTCCTACATCGATGGCATCAGGCCGGGCACCGATGTGGGCGCGACGATGATCAGGACGCCAAGTCCGACGATCGCCAGTGCCAGCGACACATCGACGGCGGCTTTTCCGGGTAGGAGCTTTTGGGCCAGGACGAGGGCGGCGATGATAGCCATCCAGGCGATGCTCATGACACTCAGCCCGACCAGGACCAGCATCAGTCCGATGCTCGAGCCGACGCAGTAAAGCCCGAACTCGAGACCGGAGCCGGCGCTCTCGCGGCAGCACCGGCGGAAGTGCTGCTTGAGCGGCGTGAATTCGTAGACACCGGCCGCGATCGCAATCGCGCCGGCGGCGACAGACCCGTGCGGCCGGTACAGCGCATAGACGGCGAGACCCACGAGTGTCCAGACGGCGAGGTATGACCCGACGAACAGCGGCACAACGCGCATCGGCCTGCTCGCGCGAGCGCGTCTCACGACGACCGGAACCGCACCCGGCAGCATCATCGCCGCCATCATCAACACCCACTGGACGAGAAAGAACCCGAACGAACCGAGCCGGGTCGCCACTCCCATGTCCATGCCGCTCATCTGCCGGAGCGCGACCACCCAGGACGCGGCGGCGATCCCGAGCGTCACGGTCAGCGCGGCCGGTGTGGGGGCGCCCCTGCCGCGGGTGACGCCGAACCGAGGTGACACCACTCTTGGCTGGCTCACGACGCGGCCTGTTCGGGAGCGACGAGCGAGGCGTTCTGGCGCTCCATCGCCTTGGCGGCACCACTGCGCCAGCTCTCGGCCATGGACTGCGAGATGGGGTCGGGGAAGATGTCTTCCTCCCCGTTTTCCACTCCCTCGAAGATGGCCCGCGCGACGGACTGCGGAGATGCCTTCGGTACGTCGAGGCCTCGGGACATGTCTGTGTCCGTCGGGCCAGTCAGGACGGAATGGACGCGCACGCCCTGTCCGGCAAGAAGAGCGCGCAGCGATTGCGACAGCGAGAACGTGGCCGCCTTCGAGATCGAGTAGGCCGGGATGATAGGCAACGACGCGAAGGCCGCTAACGAAAGTCCATTGACGATGGCTCCCCGTGATTGGGCCAGCAACGGCAGGAAGGCCTGGGTTACCGCGTGGGTGCCGAAGAGGTTGACGGCGAGGTGCTGCTCGATCATGGCCCGGTCGCTGAGGTCGTCGTACACCGCCAAGCCGGCGTTGTTGATGAGAATGTCGAGGGACTCGACCGCCTCGACGGCTGCCTGAATCTGCGCCGCGTTGGTCACGTCCAAGTTAAGCGGCGTGACGCGCTCATCCGCGTGGGCCAGGGACTGGCGCGTGCCGGCGTAAACCCGCTTCGCGCCTCTGGTCAAGGCTTCCTCGACCAGAGCCTGTCCGATACCGCGGTTGGCCCCGGTCACCAGAACTACCTTGTCTTCGATTGTCATGCCGTCCTCCTCATTGTTGGCGACGCGTCGTTAGTCGGCGGGCGCCTCGGCGAGTGCCTTGATCGCGGCGAGTCGGGCATCCCACAAAGCGGCGACCTGGTTCATCCAGGTCGCTGCGGCGTTGAGCGGTTCGACGCACACGGTGTAGCGGCGTTCGCGTCCGGCCCGTGCACTCGACACGAGGTTGACGCTCTCGAGCACCGCGAGGTGCTGTGTCACGGCCTGCCGGGTCACGGGAAGTTCGACGGCCAGCGTGGTCGCAGTGGCGACGCCGTAGGTCCCGAGGTGTTCGAGGAGCAGGCGACGGTTCGGCTCGGCGAGTGCGCCGAACAGCTCATCAGCGTGATCGAGAAGGACGCTCGTCACGATGCGCCTTGCTCGACATAGTCGGCGAGGTTGCGCATGACCTCGGTCCAGCCCTGGCTGTGGCTCTCGTACGAGGCGAAGGCCTCGCGGCCGGCTGGGATCTTGAGAGTGGCGAACCCGCTCTCGCACACGGTCAGGCGTGTCATCGCACCCTCAGCGGCCACGTGGAACTCGACCAGGGTCGAGTTCGTCTCGTCGGCGAGCACGTCCGGGTAGGCGCTGGCCCAGCGGTAGGCGAGGTAGTTCGGCGGATCGACCTTGACCACGCGGGCCAGATAGCGCTCGCGCGGCGGCCCGGGCTCGAGCACCATCACTCCGTCGGGTCGCAGATCGACGGTCGCGGGAGTACCCGGTCCGAACCAGCGGCCGATGTGTTCCGGCTTGGTCAGGATGTCCCACACGCGCTCGGTCGTCGCGGCGATGTGGACTGTCCGTTCGACACGATCTTGTTCCATGTTCGGGCTCCCCGGGGTCAACGATGTGCAAGTACACACTTGCACATGCGGTAGCAATCGCGCAAGCAGCGACTTGCGTGACGACAGGGCGCGGGTCAGCCGCGCTGGATTGAGGCGTCGCCCCCGGGTGGCCTTCCGGGCTCGTTCCGAGTGGTGACGTTCAGGCGAGGCAGAACTCGTTGCCTTCGGGGTCGGCCATTACGACGTGATGACCGTCGAAGACGTTCAGCACGATCCCCCCGGCGTCGACGAGGCGTGCCATCTCGTCGCTCAGACAAGCCCCCTGCTCCTGGGGCGTACCGCTGCCGGACACTCGCAGATCGAGGTGGAGCCGGTTCTTCACCGTCTTCGGCTCAGGAACTTGCAGCAGGCACAACCGGGGCGCGACACCGGTGGGGTCGTACAACCAGGCCGCCGCCATCCCGTCATCGAAGTCCGCACCGAAGGAGGCCACCCACTCCTCGCGGGTAGCGAACGGTGGCGGCGGCGGCTCGTCGACGTACCCCACGGCGATCTTCCAGAACCGCGCCAGGCGTGCGGGATCCGCGCAGTCCATCGTGAGGTCAACCTGGGTCAGCATGCTGGGACGATATTGCGCGTCCCCGACAACTGCGATCGGCCTCACGACTAACAGCCGCCACGGGGGCGGCCGGCTGCGTTAAGTGCACTACAGCCGGTGGCCGGCACCTCCCTTCTCCGTGCCATCCTGCGTCGTGCCCCGAGGTTCGACCATCACGATGCGGGTCCCCGGCTCTGCGCGAGGTCGGTGTCGTACCCCGCGCGGCACCGTGAACAGATCCATCGGGTCCAGCGTCACTGTGCGGTCCGGGAGGTCGAGGTGCAGGCGACCGGTGATCACGAGGAACACCTCGTCGGTGTCCTCGTGCACGTGTTCGAGGAACTCGCCCTCGACGTTCGCCGCCTTGATGTCGTAGTCGTTGACCTCGCCGACGACATGGGGGGACCACAACTCGCGCACCTGGTTCAGGACTTCGTGGACGTTCCGCTTCTGGGTCACGCGACCAGTCTGACGTGGGCCGCCGACGTCCGCCGACACCTGACACCTCTGTGCGACGTCAGTGCTGTCCGCTGTCGTGAACGACCGCGTGGACCGCCGGCCGCAGGGCCGCCGCTATCCGTGACACCGACGCCTCGGCGATCACGTCCAAGTCAAGCAACTGCCGCGCGATTGCCACGCCCAGCGTCATCGACGTCAACACGGTTGCCCGCAGCAGGGCATCGGCGCCGTTGAGGTCGTCCGCGATCGCGGCCGCGTGGACTGCCAGTTGCCGACGTGCATGCTCCCGGGCGTCGGGATGGGTGAGCATCGATCGTAGCTGCGCGATGTCGTGGTCGCGGGGTGCAGCGAGTTTGGCTGCCAGGGCCGCCAGCACGGTCTCGACCGGGTCCGACCCGGCGGCGTGCAGGGTGCCGCCGGCCGCGTGGGCAGCCGGCGATTCGGCGGCGTCGATCGTGGCGACGCGGAAGAGGTTGTCCTTCGAGCCGAAGTAGTGCAGGACCAGTCCGGGGTCGACGCTCGCCTCTGCCGCGACGTCGCGGATCGAGGTGCGATCGAAACCGCGCTCTGCGAACAGGTGCCCGGCGGCGTCGCGGATGCGCGTCCGCGTGCGCTCCCGCTGGGCATCGCGCGAGGTCTGGGTGCCGCTCACCGCTTCATCGTAGAACCGTTGCGCGACGTTGCTATTTCATTCTACATTCGTTGAATGAATGGACATCTTGCCGACGACGAGCACCACCCGCCTGCACCGAGCTGGCTCGGGCCCACAGGACTGCTGACCCGCTATCAGCAGGCGATGAAAGACTTCTCCGCCGGCGAACTCAGCCGCCTGTACGCCCCCACCGGGGTACACGAGTTCGGTTTCTTCGCCCCGGGACACGCGCCGCGTTACACGGGGCCCGCCGCAATTCGCCGCGCGTACACGGCCGTATGGGCGAGTCCGTCGGTCTCTCTCGATGAGATACGCAACGACGCGATTCACCACACCGTCGACCCGTCGACGATCGTGTGTGAGTGGAGCACCGAGGCGCGCAGGCGCAGCGACAACGGCACGTTCGCACTGTCCGGGATTCTGGTGCTCCGCGCGCAGGATGGCCTCCTTGGTCATGTACGCGACTACATGGACACCTTCGGACTACTCCACCATCTCGGCAAGCTCGGCGCTCCACCCGGCGGCTCGAACGGCACAGCCCGATGACGATGACGGTGGAGCCTCGATAACGCGTTGCTCGGGATGTTGATCGACAAACGGGCCGGTTGATCGGGCCGGCAGGATCGCCGGGCGTCTGGCTTCTCGCTACAGAGCGCCTGCGTCGAGGGCGGCCCAGACGCTTGGGTAGGTGGGGCGCCAGCCGAGGTTCGCGCGGGCGCTTCGCGTGTCCAGGATGCCAGTCCATGGATCGTCGAGCTGCCGATCGGCTGCACCTTCGGGCAGTTGCTGACGGTTCAGCGTGTGAAGGTCTGCGCTGGTGGCGGGGGCGTCATCGCCGATGTTGACGGTGAGGCCGTTGAGGCCGGGCGCGCGAAGCGCACGCAGGACGGCGCATGCGACGTCGGCGTGATGCACCATGTGTAGCCGCTGGTGGGCTGGCCAGTCCTTCGCCCACATCAACGACTCGCCCAGATGCGGGTCTCCGTCGCCATAGACGAATGCCAGCCGCAGTATCCGCAGGTCGAGTCCTTCGGCAACCAAAGCCCCCAGGTCGGCTTCGGCCGCTGCCTTCGCGGTGGGATATGCCGCGCCGGTCGGCGGCTGCACCTCGTCAGCTTCCGTCACCGGCCGCCCCCTGCCGGGCCCGTAGACCTGGCTCGTGCTCGTGAACACAAAGCGCGTCACACCGGCGTCGAGCGCGTCTCGGGCGAGCGCCGATGCTCCGCCGCGGCTGGTTGCATCGGCGACGTCGGGGGAGACGCCACGAAACGCCGCGGCCAGGTGGAGGACGGCGGTGGCGTCGGCCAGAGCTTCGCGACGCCGCGCACCGTCCAACAAATCACCAATGACGACTTGTGCACCGGCCTGGGCCGCGGGCCGTGCGCGGTCCCGGTCCCGGGCTAGGACAGTGACATCTTCTCCCGCGCGCAGCAGCCGCGGCACAAGACGGCTGCCGATGCGTCCGGTGGCGCCAGTGACAAGCACGCGCATGATGTGGCTCCTCAGACGCCGCGAGCCTCCCGCTTAGGCGAGCGCGTCGAGGCATCATTGTTAGTCGGCTAGATATCAGAAAGCTAGCCGACTAACGAGGTGGAGGCAAGCGTGTCGGACGCCGACTTCCAGACCGTTTTATGGGAAACCAAACGTGCGCTCGCGGTGGCGACTGAGCACGCATTCGCGCGGCACGGAGTCCGGGCCGGCCAACAGTTCGTGCTCACCCGACTCTGGCAGCACGACGGGCAGTCACCAGGAGGTATCGCCAGCCAACTCGGTCTGGCAACGCCGACTCTGACTCGAACCGCGAGCCGCCTGGAAGCAGCAGGTCTTCTGACCCGCAAGAGCAGCATCACGGACAACCGCAAGATCGAACTCTGGCTTACCGATCGGGGCAGAGCCCTGGAGCCGATGATCGGTCGCGAACTCGCTGCGCTGACCGAACGAGCGCTCGGCGGACTCACCCAGCGTCAACGCGTCCAATTGGTCAGTCACCTCCGCATCGTCCTGGGTTCACTCGCCGGACCGGGAGACGAGCTCTGACCACAAGCGGATCGTTGGCCGGTCACGGCTCCACCGCGGCCCGTGACACAGTGTCCTGCGGACATTCTGCGTGAGAACGGCGCCGGCCGATCGTCGGTCTGCGAGAGGCCATTTACGCGAGGAGGGTGGCGATGTCGTTGACCACGGAGGACCAACTGGCCATCGCCGGCCTCCTCGCGCTGCACGGCCACCTTTTCGACGAGGGCGAGCTCGATCGCCTTGACGAAGTGTTCACGCCGGTGGCTGTCTATGACGCAACTGACTTCGGCCAAGAGCCGATGCACGGGCTCGACGCCATTCGATCGAGCGCGCTCACGCTCGGCGATCGCAATCCCGTTGCGCACCACGTCACCAATATCGTCATCACGCCAATCGACAACGACTCCGCCTCGGCGCGGTCGAAGGGTCTCGGCGTAACCCGCGACGGGAAGACCGGCAGCGTCACCTATCTCGACACAGTCACTCGAACGAGGGAAGGCTGGCGTATCAGCCGGCGACTCGTCCAGGCTCGCCGAATGCCATTGAACGGGCTCGGAGTGATGTCGGGAGCGTCTGAGTAGCCGAACCCCTACGGGCGGTCCCGCGCGCCCCGGACGGAGCGGGATCGTCGATGATCTTGGTCGTGCCAATTTGCGGATCCGCTACCGGTCAGACGGACGCTAGCCGTTCGCCGAGCCGGTCAAGGCCGCCGTTGATCATTTGGCTGTAGCCGTCGTCGCCGAGGGCGGCGACCGAGGCCCTGCCCCGCTCGAGGTGCTCCCGCGCTCGGTCAAGGTCGCCGAGCTTGCGATAGCACTCACCGAGGTTGAGGTGCAGTGACGGGTAGAAGCCGGCCACCGGACTCGCGACCCCAGCCCGAGCCGCACGCTCGTCGGTGATCAGATCGGCTGCCTCGAGTGCCTTCAGATCCCAGGCGAGTTCCTCATACACGTCATCCCGAACGTCGGCCATCGAGTGGGCCACCGCGCATCGGTGCAGGGGGTCCCCGCTCTCACCGCCGATATCGCGCCACACCTCGGCAAACAGCTGACGGGCCACGTGCCGCTCGCCGCGCTGGCTCAGCGCGATGCCTTGGCCTATGCGACCCATGGTCGCGTCCGGGTCACCCACCCGTGCCCAGCGATCCGACGGCACGGGCGATCACCAGCAGTGAGGTCAACAGGGCGGCCGTCGCCTCGATCCCCATCAGAGCCTTGGCCCGGTTGGTGAGCGGCATCGTGTCGGTGGGACTGAACGCGCTCGAGTTCGTCAGGGACAGATATAGGTAATCGGCGAAGGTGGCAATCCACCCGGACTTCGCGCTCGCCGACACGGCCACCTCGATCACTGCGTCGTCGTTCTCGTCCTGGGAGAACCGCCAATCCGCGGGAGGCAGCTGGTCGCGCCGGGCCTCGCGGCGCCTGACCGGGCCGCCGCGATCCAGTTCCCAATACAGCAGCCCGAATCCGATGACATTCGTCAACCAAACCTGCATCGCGCCGACCAGCAAAGCACTGCCCTTGGTGCCCGACTTCGTCAGCGACGAGACGAGCATGCCCAGGGCGATCAAATTCGCCAGGATGATGATCGAGACGAGCGCGACCGACGCAGCTCGAGACCAACGGGTCTGACGGATCATGCGACGCGGGTTGGTCGCCACCAACGCGATCAATAAGGCCAGCTCCACCGACGGGATGACCAACCGGGGCGCGAACAGCAACGACTCGGGAAGCAATGCATAGACGGCGCCCGCCACGACCACCGCGGCCGCCGGGGGAAGTCGGTGTTCCCCCGTCGCCGTCCGGCGAAGAGTCAACTCTTGGTCGAGTCCCACAGTTTCGGCCATGAACCCACCTCTCCCGCGCCTGCCCGCCCATTGGTTCAAGCGTCGCATCGTGCCGCCAACCACTTGCAGGGTGTGTCCGCTTGGCCCAGGATCGGTGCTACCTTGCGCCCGGCCCAGACGAGCGCACAAGGCAACGGAGCCTGTGCATGCTCGCGGCCTACCAGCAAGTTCCTGACCCGATCGGCCACTCACTCGGTATCTCCTCGATCTTCGCCGCGCTGCCACTGATCGTTCTGTTCGTGCTGCTCGGCGTGTTGCGCGTCCGCGCCTGGTTGTCCTCGGTCATCGGGCTCGTCGTCGCCCTGATCATCGCGGTGACCGTCTACTCGATGCCGATCGGCGACGCTCTCAACAGCGGCCTGCTGGGCGCCGCGTTCGGGTTCTTCCCGATCATGTGGATCGTCATCAATGCGATCTGGATCTACAACCTCAGCGTCCAGACCGGGCACTTCGATGTGCTGCGGCGATCGTTCGCCTCGATCAGCGACGACCAGCGCATCCAGGCCATCATCATCGCGTTCTGCTTCGGCGCGCTCATGGAAGCCCTCGCCGGTTTTGGCACGCCGGTAGCCATCAGCGCGGTCATGCTCATCGCGCTCGGCTTCAGGCCGATCAAGGCCGCGACGGTCGCCCTGGTCGCGAACACCGCGCCCGTGGCGTTCGGAGCACTCGCCGTGCCGATCACCACGCTCGCCACGGTCACGAAACTCCCGATCAACGATCTCGGCGCGATGGTCGGACGGCAGACCCCGCTCCTATCTGTCCTCGTCCCGTTTGCGCTGGTGTTCATCGTCGATGGGAGGCGGGGGCTTCGTCAGGTATGGCCGCCGGCGCTGCTGTGCGGCGTGACCTTCGGCGTCTTCCAGTACCTCGCGTCGAATTTCTGGTCGATCCCACTCACCGACATCATCGCCTCACTCGCCTCGGCTCTTGCTGTGCTCGCCTTCACTCGTGTCTGGCACCCGAAGGAGAACTACATCGAGGCAGAGGACGACGAGGCACCGACCGGCGCAGGCGCCCCCGCCACGAGACGGGCGGACGTGCCAAGGACCGCCCGAGACGCCGACCCTGTCGCTACAGCCCCGCGAACCACTGACGCGGACGTGCGCGATCGCCCCATCGAGGTCCTGCGGGCGTATTCGCCATACCTGATCATCGTGGTGGTCTTCGTCATCGCGACGCGCGTGTCGGCGATCGCCGGAATGGCCCCGAAGAAGCCCGGCGAGAAAGGCACCGGCATCGAGTCGGTCACCCGCATCGCCAATTGGCCCGGCCTGCACATCACGAACAGCGCAGGCAAGGCGGTCTCGACCACGTTCAAGCTGAACTATCTGTCGGCCGCTGGCACGCTGTTGTTGATCTCCGGCCTGCTCACCATGATCGCGCTCAAAGTCGGTCCCGGTCAGGCCCTACGAACCTACGGACGCAGCCTCGACCAACTGAAGGTGGCGATCCTGACGGTGATGGCGGTGCTTGCCCTCGGGTTCGTCATGAACAACGCCGGCGAGACGGTGACCCTCGGTCTGTGGCTGGCCGGCGCCGGCAGCGCGTTCGCCGTGCTGTCGCCGATCCTCGGCTGGCTCGGCGTCGCTGTCACCGGTTCGGACACCTCGTCGAACACGCTGTTCGGGGCGCTGCAGGTTGCGGCCGCGACGCACGCCCACTTGTCGCCGACCCTGCTTGCTGCGGCGAACTCCTCCGGCGGCGTGCTCGGCAAGATGATCTCGCCGCAGAACCTCGCGATCGCGGCCGGCGCCGTCGGCATGCAGGACCGCGAAGGCGACATCTTCCGCCGAGTTCTCGGGTGGAGCATCGCGTTCGTGGTGTTCATGAGCCTGCTCGTCTACCTGCAGTCGACGTCCGTCCTGTCGTGGATGGTCGTCTGACGGAGTTCCGCGGCGGTGGAGGTGGCGCGGCAAGTTTC
>JAABUT010003203.1_pt1 | contig 14379 bp, 13 predicted proteins | sample 5559281 | NCBI WGS metagenome assembly JAABUT01 (sample SAMN10711880, study PRJNA513359) | rock metagenome | isolation source: Antarctica rocks | place: Antarctica: Victoria Land, Ricker Hills nord | collected 2016-01-04
GGCGAAGCTGTCCCACACGTCGATGCCGTTGTTGCTCAGCAGCCGGTCCACCTGCTTGACCGCGTGCTTGGTGACCAGGCCGCGGGCCTGCGCCAGGGCTTGGCCGATCATCGCGACCGCGAGCGAAGCCGCCGCCATTACGCCGAGCGTGGCGCCGGCCAACGAGTCGATCCGTTTGGCGTGCAGGTCCGTTCCATAAAGCTTGCCCAGGAACGACCGCACTTCACCCAGACGAACCCGCTGATCCGCTTTGCCCATGTCAATGCTCCAACTCCAATCGAGCTGCAGCATCTACAAAGACTGTGCGAATCGGCGCTAGATCCGGATCAGAAGAATATGAGGGGATTCGTGAGCCTCCCAACGGCTTTTATAGATGCTCATGAGCAAGTCTCGGCCGTTGCCAACTTTCAGCGTGGGCGGCGTATACAGCGCGCGCTTGAGCCACAGCGGTCGGAGCATTGACCAAGCCGCCGCCGGGTGGACATCCTGACGAGTGCGCGTGCGGGCCGTATGGGAATTGCCGGTGCGTGGCGCGGTCGGAGATACAAGGGTTCGAATAGGTCGGTGCGTCCGTTCCAGCGCGCCTGACCCAGGCTCCACGCTATGATGGCACTACCCATTTCGCCACTTACCGGACCTCTAACCTGCCCATCCCGCTACTCCGCCATGATGCGAGCACGTCCCCTGATGGTGGTGCGAAAACGACCGAGTGCCGTCTCGGCATCGCGCTGTGACCGGACCATAATCCTGGTTACCGCGCGTCGGGCCGTGAACCAAGGACCCGTCCACGGATCGGTAGTAGCCGCCGCGGCGAGCTTCGGCGGGGACGACGAACAAGACTAGGGCGGCGAGCACGGCGGCCAGCTTCATTGTGCGGCTGCCTTCATCCGCTCTACCGCTTTCACCAGCATCTCTTTCAAGCACATGCCATTTGTGTCAAATGCGGCAGTGGAGTCGTCCAGCCTCACACGCAGGGTGCTAGACTTGGTACCGAAACCGGAGACGACGGTCAGCACCTTGCTCTTCTGGAACATGTCCACCGTCCGCTGCATTGCGGCGGGATCGGATGGAAACTCGGCGTGGACGTAGCCGGAGGTGATACCGGCCTTCAAATGAGTTCGGTTCTTGCCATCAAAGGTCACAGACACTGGCAACGTCAGCATCTCGTCCACTGCCGCCGGATAAACCAGGGCTGTTCAACGCTTTCGAATGACGGTGAGTGAGAGCAGGTTTTTGATGCCTGCGAGACCGGCGCGGTAGCGGTCCTGGCTGAGCGTGTCGGTTTGGTTGGCCTTGAGGATGTTGAAGGCAAAGCTGCGCAGACGGGCGAACACGCCGGGATTGGTGCGGATGCGCGAGCGATCTTCGCCCAAGGTGACATCGCGGGTGTAGTGCGAGGTGTTTTCGATCTTCCAGTGCGCGCGGATGGCCTCGGCGGCACGGGCGGCGGTGACCGGCGTGTTTGAGATGTAGAAGGCGGTCTCGGCGGAACAGCGAAGCAGCCCGGTCTTGGCGTTGCGGGTGTAGACGTGGCGCTCAACCCGGATGATGGCGGCGACATGCGGGTGCCAGTCGGTGTCGGCCAGCTTGTCTGTGGGATCGAAGGCGGTGACGGTGCGACGTTCGTCGCGGTTGCGGCCCTTGTCGTGGCTATGAGCTGACCCGATTGCGGTCGTGGTGGCCGAGGCCTCCTGGATCCGCTGGTGCAGGGTCGGCTGGTTGTCCTTGACCTGGACGATCAGGGCGACGTTGGCCGCGGCGGCAACCTCGAAATGTTTTTTTGGCAGTGCAGCGCATCAAGCGTGGCGATGGCGCCGTGGGCGACGCCGAGTTCGGCCAGCAGCGTCTGCGCCGCCGGGATCTCGTTGGACGTCTCGGCGATGTCGATGTGCGCGAGCACCAGCGCGGTGTCGGTGGCAAACGCGCTCAGCACCTGAGCGGCCGTGCGGTCGTGGAACCCGTCAAAACTGCCGCGCAACGTCTTGCCATCCAGCGCGATGCTGCCCTGTCCCGGTGTAGAGCGCGCCGCCTGCAGCAGGGCGGCATGACGGCGGAAGGCCGCCTCCACCCCGGCTGGGTCGAGCCCCTGGAGGATGTAGCGGATGGCGGTGTGTGAAGGTGCCCGCTTCCATGTCAGACCAAACGCCGCGTTCAGCCTGCGGCGATGCAGGTCAATGAAGGTGACGATGTCCGGCGAACGTCTCCGTTCGACGCCGCGATACGAGTTGCAGCCGGCCACGATGGCGAGAATGGAGAACAGCAACACGTGGGGCAGCTTGTAGAGCTTGCCCTCCGCCCGGCGCGGATCAGGGACGTCCGCGAGCACATCCACCAACGGCGAAAACACAGACACGGCAATCCCCCAACCAGTTGCCACCGTAGAAGTCAGACATTGCCCGGCTCGGGAACCCCCGTGCGATCAGACGCCTACTTCGCCCCTTGTATGCAGCAGGGCGGCCTCAGTGCAGCCCATCCAGCAGCGTTGAACAGCCCTGGATCACGAGTGGAGACACCAGCACCATCCATTGCAGCATCAGCCGCCGGGTACAAGCCCAATCTCGTCGGTGGCAGCAGCTACATAATACCGCTTTCTATGGCGTCAGTATTCGGCTGGGCTGCACCGCCTGACCGTCGCCGCTTCAAAGGCGGAGAACGGAATGCGACCGTGAAGCGTCTCATTCATGGCGGCGGCCTGCTGCTCCAGGACGAGGCAGGAGCCGCCAAATGGTAGCTTAACTATAACAATCTCCGACGTAGCTGTGTCTATGCTCCGGCGAACTCTGGATCAGGTGAGCCATGGACAAACGACGCGCGCACGGATTGGCGGTCACCCTGACGGCGATGACCTATGCGACATGCGGGCGCGCCGCGGTGGTCAACCAGTGGGTGCAGTTCGCCCCGAACGACACCGTGCTGATCCGCGCGATCGAAGACACGCCCTCGAACGGCTGCCCGGCCGCGACGCTGGACGGCGCCCCTCTCGCCCTGTCTCCCCGCGGCACCGTGACCACCCCTGCTGCGGCGCCGACGACCTACTATCCCATCTTGATGTGCGAAAGCGCGCCGGTGGCCGCCTTCGGCCATACCTCGGCCAGCGTCGCCGGGGTCGCGCTCAAGATGCCGGTCACGAACCCGCGGCGCATCCTAGTGATCGGCGACACCGGCTGCCGCATAACGGCCGCAACCAGCGGCACCCAGGCCTGCAACGATCCCTCGCAGTTTCCGCTGCAGTTCCTGTCAAACTACGCCGCGACCTTCCAGCCCGACCTTATCGTGCATGTGGGCGACTTCTTCTACCGCGAGCAGCCGTGTCCCACAGGCTTCTCCGGCTGTGCCGGCAACCCGGCCTTCGACAACTGGGACAGTTGGTATGCCGACTGGTTCGGCCCGGCGCGCAACCTGATCGCCGCCGCCCCGCTCGCCCTGACCCGCGGCAACCATGAAAGCTGCAACCGCGGCGCCCGCGGCTGGTTCCGGCTGCTGGACGTGCATGCCTACGATCAGAATGCGGTGGACTGCACCGGCCCCTTCACGCCGCCGGCCGGCGCGCCGGGAGCCAAAGGGCCGCTGACGGCCTACGACTACACCCCGCCCTATGTCGTGAACGCCGGGCAGGTGTCGCTGCTGATGTTCGACTCCAGCGACTCCAACACGACGGCGCCCGACACTACCACCGTCAGCGCCGACCCAGGCCCGACCAAGGGACTGACGATCCCGCAGATCTATTCGCAGCAGTTGCAGGCGGTCCTGCCGTCGCTGGCGAGCAGCAACGTCCTGTTCATCACCCACAAGGCCAGCTACGACATCCGCGCGACTCCCGGTCCCGCCGGTTCGCTCCTGGGCGGCGACGCCACGCAGCAGAGCGTGTTCGGCAGCCTGGCGGGCGGCGGCGTTCCCACCCCGATCAAGCTGATCGTGTCCGGCCATGACCACCAGTTCCAGGTCGTGAACTTCGCCGACGCCAGCTTTGCGCCGCAGTTGGTGGTCGGGAACTCCGGCACCCTGCTCGACAACAACAGCGGCACCCAGCCGCAAACCTTCACCTCGGATGCGCAGCCCGGCAACTTCGGAGCGGCCTATTCGCTCCCAGGGATCGCGCCGACGGCCACCACGATCATCCAGACCGTGAACGACCGGTCTGAGTATGGCTTCACGGTGCTGGACGCAATCAGCGGCGGCTACGTGGCGAACGTTTACAACACCTCGTCCGGCAAGCTGGCGCGCTGCGTCATGCGGCTGAACCCCCGCGCGATGTCCTGCGTCCAGTAGCCACGGCGCCTCAGAGCCTGTTTGAGTGAGCTCCGGGTCGGCCCAGCGATGCTTTTCCGCGCCGGGTGCGTCAGGGCCTTGCCCCGATGCGTAGGCATTGCGGCTGCGGCCCTTCCTGCCCGGCACGAAAAATCCCTCGCTGGCCCTCAACCGGTACCCACTCAAACAGGCTCTCAGCAGGTCCCGGAAATCCTGGGATCGGCTGGGATTGCGGGATAGTCTCGTTCCGGTGAATGCCCTGACCGCAATCCCGCCTGGCGCTCCAGCCAAGGCCTCGACTGCCCCGGCTGCGTGGCAGGACGGCGGGCGCACCGTCCGGCTGATCCGCGCCATCGCCTCCCTGCTCGGCGGAGCGATCCTGGCCGTGCTGACGGTGGCCGCGACGATGCGGGGCGTCCCAGCGGTCGCCGGTGTGTGGCAGAGCGGCCTTGTGGGTGTCCTCCTCGGCTCGCTGCTGCTGCCATTGGCAGGCTTGCTGGCGACGCTTCCGATCTGCCAGGCGCGTGGACGGCTCGGCCAGGCGCCGGCGGACGGTCCCGCATTGCGTCCGTCGAAACGGGGCTGGCGCCGCCTTGCCACTGGGCCGGACAACAGCGATCCGGCCCTGCATTTGGCGCGCCTCGCCCGGCGCCCCCAAGGAATCATCGTTCCCATCCTCGCCGGGGCTGCCGGGGCCGCGGCGCTGCTGCTACGCCCGGCGCCTGGCGTTCCGCCCGATGCGCTCCTGGCCGGCGCCGTCCTGATTGCGCTGACTTTCCCGCTGCTGATTGCCGAACGGGTCATGATCGCGGTCCCGGACGCGCGCCTGCCGGAGGCGGCCAGCCTGCGGGCGCTGCTCCTGCTGCCGGTGCTGGTCATACCCGCGGCCGGGCTGCTGCACGCGGCGGCCGGGGCGGGCCTGGCCTGGGCCATGCCAGCCATGGCCGTCGTCGGTATCTATCTCGGCCTGGTCGCCGCCGAGTTGGCCCTGCGCGCCCTGGCCAACTGGTTCCTGCCGCCTCCGGCGCCAGCCGACGCACGCGCCGCGGTGGCCAGCCTGGCCGTGCTGCTGCTCCAGCCGGGCCGGGCCGCGACGGCCGGGCTGGCGGCGCCGTTGCGGACCCACCTGGGCCTGGACTTCTCCCGCAGCTGGGCCTTGCGCTACGCGCGTGGCGCCGCCCTGCCGGTCGCGCTGCTGCTGGCCGGGGGCGCCTGGGGCCTCTCGGGCGTGGCGCTGATCGAATTGGACCAGCGCGGCATCTACGAGCGCCTGGGCGCACCGGTCGCCGTCTGGCAGCCGGGCGCGCACCTGGGCCTGCCCTGGCCGCTTGGCAGCGTGCGCCTGGTCGAGCTGGGCGTCGTCCATGCCGCCAACCTGGGCCTGCTAGAGGCCGCCGAGCCGCCATCCCCGGCGGAGGCCGCGGCCCCGGCGTCCGCCAACCGCCTTTGGGACGGCGCCCATCCCGCCGAGGTGTCCTACATCATCGCCGCCACCGACACCTCCGGGGCGCAAAGCTTCCAGGGCGTCAGCGTGGACATGAAGGTGCTATACCGGACCGGCCTGGACGACGCTGCCGCCCTGCGCGCCGCCTATGCCGTCGTCGCCCCGGATGCCTTGGTCCGGGCGGAGGCCGGGCGGCTGCTGTCGCGCTTCTTCGCCCGGCAAACCCTCGACGCCGTCCTAGGCGGGGGCCGGGACGCCCTGGCGGCCACCCTGCGCACGGCGCTACAGGCCGAGCTGGACCGGCTGTCCAGCGGCGTCGAAGTTGTGGCCATCGTCATCGAGGCCGTCCACCCGCCGGCCGCCGCCGCCGACGCCTTCCACAACGTGCAGGCCGCCGAGATCATCGCCACCTCAGCCATCTCCACTGAGCGAGGCCGCGCCCAGGCCGCCGCCGCCATGGCCCGGCAGACCGCAACCGATGGGTCCAACGCCGCCCGCGCCGCCGCCGCCGAGCTGGTCGGGCAGGCCGAGGTTAGCCTCGGCACCTTCACCGCCGACCAAGAAGCCGCAGCCGTCGGCGGTCAGGCCTTCCTGACCGAGCGCTACTTCGCCAACCTGTCCACGGCCCTGGCCCGCTCGCCCCTGGTGATCCTGGACCACCGGCTGGGCGGCGCGGGCGCCCCGGTCATTGACCTGCGGCCGTCCGGGACCGCCGCCCGCACGCCCGACGACGACTGACCGGAAGGCGCCATGGACGGCCATCACCACCACCATCATCATCACGACGACGACCCGGACCCCGGCGTATCCCCGGCGGTCCGCCGGCTGCGCCTCGGTTTACGCTTCGCCTTGGCGGGGCTGATCGTCGCGGCGGCCGGGCTCGCGTCCTCGTCGGTGATGGTCAGCGCCGGGCAGGCGTCCGTGGTCACCCGGTTCGGCGACCTGTCGCGCGTGCTGACCGCCCCCGGCCTGGCCTGGAAGCTGCCGGCGCCGCTGGAAGCGGTCATTCCGGTGGACCTGCGCCTGCGCACGACCTCCGCCGGCCTGCAGGACGTCGGCACCCGCGACGGGCTGCGCATTCTGGTGCAGGCCTACTTCGCCTGGCAGGTGCCGGACGACCCCGCACGCATCCGGCAGTTCCTGCGCGCCGTCCGCAACGACTCCGACGAGGCCGCGCGCCAGCTCCGCAGCCTCGCCGCCTCCGCCCTGCAGGTCACGGCCAGCAGCTTCGAGCTGGCCGACTTGGTGGATACCGACCCGGCACGCCAGCGCCTGGCGGAGTTCGAGGCCCGGCTGCGCGCCCAGACCGAGGCGCAGGCGCTGGAAACCTATGGCATTCGCATTGTCCAGGTCGGGATCGAGCGGCTGAGCCTGCCGGACCCCACCCTGGTCGCCACGGTGTCGCGGATGCGGGCCGAGCGCGAGACGGTCGCCGCGGCACGCACGGCTGAAGGGCTACGCGCTGCCGCCGAAATCCGCTCGGACGCCACGCGCGACAGCCGGATCACCCTGGCCCAGGCCCGCACGGAGGCCGCGGAGATCGAGGCCGCATCCCGCAAGCAGGCCGCCGCGCTGCAGGCGCTCGCCTACAAGGCGGACCCGGACCTGTATGCCCTGCTGCGCTCGATAGACACGCTGAGCAACGTCGTCGGGCCGAACACACGTATGGTGCTGCGCACCGATGCGGCGCCGTTCAACGTGCTCGTCCAGGGGCCGGCAGGGTGGCAGCCGCCTACGGACCGCACGGCAGCGACCGGGACCGCGGCACGGTGACGGCCGCCAGTGGCGATGCGGAACTGAACGGCCCCGTCGTACAGTCCGTCGGCATCGCCTTCCGGGTGCTTTATGCGGCAATAGCCCTGTTGGCGGTCGCGTGGGTTGCGTCCAACTGGCGGCAGGTTCCGCCGGGCAGCCAGGCCGTGGTGATGCGCTTCGGCCAGATTGTCGGGCAGCAGCCCGCCGGGCTTGCCGTGTCCTGGCCGCGCCCTGTCGGCGGCGTGGTGCTGGTGCCAGGCCCGGAGCGGCTGCTGACCGTGCGGACCCAGACGATGGCGCAGCGTGGCGGGCTGGTGGACATTTTCACCATCGCCAACGACGCCGCTATTCCCGAGGGCGCCAGCAGCTACCTGACGGGCGACGGCGGCGTGGTGCTGCTGTCGGCCACCATCGCCTACCAGGTTTCGGACGGCCCGGCCTACATGCTGGCGCATTCCCATGTCGAGCCGGCGCTGCGCCGCATCTTCAGCGCCACGGCGGTGGGTGTGACCGTCGGGCGCACGCTGGACGACGTGCTGGTCGCCCGTCCCGACGCCGCCGCCGGGAACCCCGCGCGCATCGCCGCCCTCGAAGCCCGGCGCCAGGCCATGCGCGGCGACCTGCTGGCCGGAATGAACCGCCGCCTGGGCGAGCTGGCTGCCGCCGGGGCGTCCCTTGGCATCACCGCGACCCGGATTGATCTCGACGTCGCCCTGCCGCCTGCGGCCAAGATCGCCTTCGACGGGGTGCTGGTGGCGGTGCAGCTTGCCGAACAGGGCGTGGCCGGCGCCCGGACGGAGGCCACGCGCACTGCCCAGGCCGCCGGCCGGGAGCGCGACCGCCTGCTGTCCACCGCCCATGCCGGTGCGGCGGAACGGGTCGGCGAGGCGCAGGCCAAGACCGCGCCGATCTTGGCGCTGCAGGCCGGGATGACGCCCGCAACCAGGTCCGCGATGCTGGACCAGGTGTATCGCGACGGCATCGGGACGCTGCTGCGCCGGGCCGGCCGCGTGACGGCGGTGGACGCTGCCGACGGCGCCCGCGTCATCCTGCCCGCCAGCCCGCCGGCGTCCACCCCCTGAGCGCGACCACCCTGCCGCCGCTGGCGCCCGCCCGCCCCCGCAACGCGTCGCTGCTGGCGGCAGCCGAGCGCGGGTTGCTGGCGCTGCGCCTGACCCTGGCGATGGTCGCGGCCGGCCTGCTGGCCCTGGCCGTGCTGTGGCAGGTCGCCTTTCCCGGGCAGCGCCTGCTGTCCGACCTGGTGGCGGGCGTCGCGGCGCTGCTGGTGGCAGTGCCGGTGATCGGCGCGGCCTGGGGCAGCCTGCGCCATCCCAGCCTGCACGGCGTCACCGACCGGCTGATCGCCGTGGCGCTGATCGCCGCCTGGGCCAGCGGCGACCTGATGACCGCCGCCGTGCTGCCGATCATCATGATCATCGGCCATGTGCTGGAGGAGCGCAGCCTCCTGGGATCGCGTGAGGCCATCGAGGCGCTGGGGCAGCTTGCCGAAACCCATGCCCGCCGGCTGGGCGCAGATGGCACCGTCACCGTGGTCCCCACCGCTGACCTGCGCGCGGGGGACAGGATCGAGGTGCTGCCTGGTGCCCGCGTGCCGGCGGACTGCGTCGTTCGCAGCGGCGAGGCCAGCCTGGACATGGCGTCCCTGACGGGCGAAAGCGTGCCGGTCGAGGTCGGGCCGGGCGACGCGGTGCTGGCCGGCGGCATCAACACCAACGGCCGCCTGGTGCTGGAGGTGACGCGGCTCGGCCCGGACACCACGCTCGGCAAGATCATCGCCCTGATGCGGACGGCGGAGCGGGCGAAGCCGCCCGTGGCGCGGCTGCTGGAGCGTTACGCCGGGCACTACATGATCCTGGTGCTGCTGATCGCCGCCGGGACTTGGTTCGCCACCGAGGACACGCCGGCGACCCTGGCCGTGCTGGTCGCGTCCTGCCCCTGCGCGCTGGTGCTGGCGGCTCCAGCGACGTCCATCGCCGCCATCGCCGTGGCGGCCCGGCACGGCATCCTCATCAAGGGAGCGGCCTTCCTGGAGCAGTTGGCGGAGGTGACGTCGGTCGTGTTCGACAAGACCGGCACCCTGACCACGGGGGAGCTGACCTTGACCGGGTTCGAGGCCGCTGCAGGGGTGGACCCGGCAGCGGCGCTGCGCCTCGCGTCCGCCCTGGGCGCGTCCAGCACCCATCCCGTCAGCCGCGCCGCGGCCCGGGCGGCGCCGGCTGGGGAACGTCCGGTGCTGGACGGCATGCGGGAGGCCGGCGGCTTCGGCGTGACCGGGACGGTTGCGGGCCAGGCGGTGGCGCTGGGCCGGTCTGACCTGCTGGCCCGGCTTGGCGTGGCCGCGCCGGCGGCGCCCGTGCATGACGGGCCGATTGCCGGGCTGGCGCTGGGCGGGGCGTTCCAGGGCTGGCTGCAGTTCGCCGACCGCCCCCGCCCGGAGTCCCGCGCGGCGGTTGCGGAGCTGCGCGGCATGGGGCTGGAGCGCCAGGTGCTGCTTACCGGCGACCGGGACGGGGTGGCGCAACGCATCGGCGCCGAACTGGGCATCGCCGACGTGGTGGCCGGCGCGCTGCCGGAACAGAAGATGGCGCGCGTGCTGGCGGAGGTCGCCGCCGGCTTCCGGCCCCTGGTGGTTGGGGACGGGATCAACGATTCCCTGGCGCTGAAGGCCGGGGCGGTCGGCGTGGCGATGGGCGCACAGGGCACCGACGTGGCACTGGCCTCGGCCGACCTAGTGCTGATGACGAGCGACCTGCGCCGCCTGGGCACGGCGATCCGGCTGAGCCGCCGCTGCCGGCGCACCATCCACGTCAACGTCGCCATCGGGCTGGGCTGGACGCTGCTGCTGGTGGGCCTGGCGGCGGCGGGCGTCCTTGGGGCGGAGGGCGCGATCCTCGCCGCGCTGCTGCACAACCTTAGCACCTTCGTGGGGCTGGGCAACGCAGGGCGGCTGCTGCTCTTCGACGAGACCAGAACCGCCGCTGGTTGACACGCAACCGTCGCAAACAAGCGGCTGCCTCACTGCTACGTTCGTTGGAACTTTACCCGTGAGGCTCCTCCATGTTCGTCCGCTCCCTGTTCCTTGGCGCAACCCTCGCCATTGGCTTCCTCGCCTCCAACCCGGCGGCTGGTGCCGTGCTGACGTCGAGCTTCGCCGCCTGGCAGGCTGCGGCCGGCCAGGGCCGCGTCGTCACGACGGCCAACACCGGCCTGTTCAACCCCTTCGCGCTGGTCCTGCCGACGACGGCCAGCGTGCCCCTTGCGGACGGCAGCGTGGTTGGGCTGTCCACCCCCGCCCAGGTGACGCAGCCGCAGAACGGCTTTCCCTACCTGCTGGCCGGTGGCGGCACGCCCGACCTGTTCATCCCAGTCAATGCGAGCGGCAGCCAGGTCACGACGGAAACGCTGACGCCGGGCGGCCTGAACACCTTCGGGCTCAGCGTCGTGCCGTTCTCCTCCAGCCTGGCCGGGCCGTTCACCATCACGGTGCGGACGTCGGATGGGCAGAGCCTGAGCGCCAGCCTGCCCGGCGGCACCTTCGGCACCGGCACGACTACGCCGGCGTTCTTCGGCTACTATGGCGGCCCGGTGTCGTCGCTCACGCTGACCACGACCGACAGCAACGGGTTCGCCTTCGGCAACTTCACCGAGGTCGCAGCCGCGGCCGCGGTCCCGGAACCGGCCTCGCTGCTGCTGCTGGCCGGGATGACGGGCCTGCTGGGCTTGGCGCGCCGGCGCGGCTGACACCGTGACCGGAGGAGGCTGCTTGCGGTGCTGGCCGGTTTGCGTCGCAATGGGGCTGCTCGCGCTTGCAGGCGCCGGGCGCCCCGCTGCCGCCGCGGATTTTTGCTCGTCCGTCAAAGGTGCGGGTGGAAGCCTCTCATTGCCGGCGTCCCGTATGCCGCACCTGACCGGGATTGTCATCGCAAACGGCCGGCGTCAGGCGCTGTTCAGCGCCTTGGATGAGCGGGTGGTCGCGATGGTTCTGGAGGGTGAAGCGATTGATGGTTTCGACGTCGTGGCCATCTCCACCGATCGCGTGGAGCTTCGTTGCCGCTCGGAAACTTATTACGTCAGTCCCGTGCCGGACCCAAGCTACCGGGCTGCGATGATCGCATTGCAGCCCCGTTCCCCCACACCTGTTTCCGTGCAGCAGACCCAGGCGGACAACGACAAGTAGGCCTGCCGGCGGGGTGGCTTGCACGCGAGGGGACTGCCGCAAGATTGGGGGTCGTAACATTGTCGGTGCCGGGTGGCGTGGTGTATGGCGTAGGCAGGGATTGTTTCGTGTCGGACACCGGCCAGCACCAGCCTCGCTTCCAATCGGATCAAGCCCGACAACGTTACGATCCCCAATCCTGCGACAGTCCCTTTGCGGAACGTGCAAGGTCCTGAAACTCCTGGAGCGGAAGTCCTGGCCCGCAACTCACCGTTTGCGGAACACGGCGCAGACCGTCCGGTGCCTAGCATTGTCAGGGCAGCGCCTGTACACATTCTCGTCCAGCTATCAATTCGTCCGCCTCCCCGTTCGGCATCCAGGGTTAGCGGACAGCTTGGGCCTGCTCGCCTGGGGTTCGTTTGACGGACAAGACATCTCGCTATGAAGTGGGGTCCGGCAGTTCAATGCGGAACGTTTCTATTTCCCTTTCGCCGTGGAATCGGTTTCGAGGAGATCGACCGAGTCCAGGAGCATCTTGGCAGCAAAGGCGACCTGGCCGGAATCCTTCCGCGCAGCGCCGTCCGTCAAGCCTTGGCCTATGTGGCTGACGAGCGCTCGAAGGCTACCGTTATTCACCCTCGGCTCAAGCCGCTTCCAGAAGCGGTCCGCCTCGGACGCCGCATCGTTCACCGCGGTCCAATTGGGCTGCGGCGCTGCCGCAAGCGCGCTGAGCTTGAAACCGGAATAGTCGAGGAGCGCCACGTCGAGCGGGACGGGACGCGCGTTCTGATCGACCGCTTCCTGGAGGAGGCGATAGACCTCGATCGAGGAGAGGGCCGCCGCGTTGAGATCCTGCCGCCCAATCGCCGCTTGCATGTCTCGGACCTGTGCCTCGACGCGGCCAAAGGCCGCCTCGCCGAGCGCCGGCTTGAGCTTCGGCATCGCCGCCTCGATGTCCTTGAGACTCTCGGCGACCTTGTCAGCCTTTCCCGCAAGTGCAAACTCGACGAGATTCTCATTGAGAGAGGCGACGCTGTCGAGGAGTTGGTCACGCTTGGTCCCAGCGCCGACATTGGACGATGCGGCAGTCGGGGTTGCGCTGCCTTGAGCGAAGCTCGGCACAGCTGTGCCGAGTGCAGCAGCCACACCGACGCTCAGCACCGTTGAACGGAAAATCTTTGAGGGTTGCATCGCTCTCTCCTTAGCTATACTCCGTCCACGTGAGAACCCGAACATCGGCTGGCGAGTCGACCCTGACCTCAGCGGCGTTTCGGAGGTGCGAAGTTTTCGGGTTCTCACGTGGACGGAGTATATTAACGGATGCTCGGTTTGTTCCCCTTCTGCCTCGGCTTGGGGCGACATGGTAACGGTGCTTCCTCCTCCGGTCAGGCCAGTTCAAGTCTAACCGTATGTTTTCGCAGCAGTGGGCCTGCCGCCCCTAGGCTGCCGCACTTCCTTCTCCATGCTTGGCTGCGCGTTGCGGGATGAACAGGACGCAAACAACGATGAAGGCGAGGAGGATGAGAGACGCAAACAAGCGGCTGAGGTGCAGGCCGCCCTGGGCGACCGGTTTATCCAGAAGGGTTCTTCCGCACTTCCCGTGCTGTCGTTCCGGCTGGAGATCGCGCAACATACTGAGACTGTTAAGCAAGTCGCCACTTTACTGCTGATCCTGGGCGAGGTCTCGAGGAAAGGCGACGGGATCTGAAACTATGGACTTGTATCAAAGATTTAATGATCTTGAAAACGCAACGACAGCACGGGAAGTGCGGAAGAACCTCCAGAAGGTCGCCGAGCGTCGCACCAAGTGGCCGCGTCAGAATGAAGGCCGCCCAGAACAGCAGGGTGTGCGATATCTTCGTCCAGACGTAGAGCGCAGCAAGGATGGCCAGGCCCACGCCGAAGATGACCGCGCCGTATTCGTAGCCTAGCCCCAGACCTCCGCGGTCAGAGCCCGCGGCCCAATCCCCCAGCGCCGTGCCGAGCGTCTGCGAAAATAGGATCGTGCACCAATAAAACCATTCGACCCGGGGAGTGGTGATGCTCTCGACGGATACCGTCCCCTCGACCCAGTACCAGGTCGCAAAGCTCGCGACGAGCAACGCAAGGACGATGGCGACGCCGCCGGGATAGCCGACGCTGAGGGACCGGTCAGTGAAATCGGCCATGGTGGTGCCGAGCGTAGTCGTCGCGACGATCGTCACCCAGAAGAGGAACGGATGGAATGTGTCCGCCTTGACCTGACCGGCCACGAGACCGAGGAAGATGACGGTGCCAATGAGGTACCCGAGGCTGAGCGTCATCGTCACCCAGTCTCCTCCCGTCTCTCCAAGAGTGGTTGCTGCGATCTTGATGACCCAAAAGCCAAGCGTCGCTTCGGGAACCTTGCTCGCCGCCCGCTCAACAAATGTTGTTTCACGTCCCGCCATTGGACTTTTGCCTTACGAACGGGGGAGATGGCCTCGAAGGCGTAGTGCGGGCCGTGAAGGCCGCTGGTGGGCGCCCTACCACCCTTGACGGCGGCGGTGGCCAACGGCGAGGCCAAGCAGCCCCAACAAGCTCGCGCCAAGCAGTGCGAATGAACCCGGCTCAGGCACGCTGGTCGCCGACGCGCTGTACACGGCAATGCACCCGTTCGGGCACACGGTGTTGCCCGCGACGCCGCCGAACGGCACGAACACCTCGCCCGACACGGGGTCCACGGCAACCGAGTGGCCGTTGGGCACGGTCGGCAAGCTTTGCAGGAAGGTGTCGG
>JAABUT010003204.1_pt1 | contig 14373 bp, 12 predicted proteins | sample 5559281 | NCBI WGS metagenome assembly JAABUT01 (sample SAMN10711880, study PRJNA513359) | rock metagenome | isolation source: Antarctica rocks | place: Antarctica: Victoria Land, Ricker Hills nord | collected 2016-01-04
TTCTTCCAATTCATGCACAACGCGCGCCGCCGTGGCAAAGCCCTGCTCGGTGCCCTCATCGCCGGCTTGGTCGCGTGACGGACCCAGCACCACCCTGGAACCCAATAAGAGCCATTTCAGATCGTGTACACAAGCATCCTGTATCACCTGCGAAACGCCGAAGGATTGCAGATGCCGCCATTGCCGGTCAGCAGCGTATTTCTGTCGCAGGAACGGCTGCACGACGCGTGGCATGGCCGGCTGGACTGCGCGATCGCGTTCACCAACATCGAGGAGCTGAACCCCGGGTTCGACCGCCACATGCTGGCCGACATCTACAAGCCGCGCGACGCCGTGGTCGGCGCGTTGGACCTGGGCCTCTTGCCGCCCGACGCGACGGTAATGATGGATCACGATTTCATGCTGACCGTCGGCGGCCATCCCGTCGCCGACCAGCTTTCGCCTTCGCTGGCCGCCGACCCTGAGGCCGTCGCCACGATCCTGGCGACCCGGCGGCCGGTGCAGGACGTCGCCGGCGAGATGATGCTGGCAGCGCGCTTCGGCATCGCCACCTGGGGCCACTGGCTCAGCGAACTGCTGCCCAAGGTGGTGGTGGTGGAAAACCGCTTTCCCGGCCGCTTCACCTATGTCCTGCCGACCCATGTGGTGCATTGGCAGCGCATCCACGAGTCGCTGCTGGCGTACGGCATCACCGACGACCGCATCTTCAACATGGAGCCCGGCAGCGACTATCGGTTTTCGGCGTTGCACGCCCTGACGCCGATCTGGGAGGATGGCGCTATCCATCCGCAGGCGGTCGAACTGATGCGCGACAGCATCATGCGGATACCGCAATCCGAACCCTTGCGGCGGGTGGCGCTGCTGCGCACCGACACGCTCGGGCGCAACATCGACAACATCGACGAACTCGCCCCGATCCTGGAGGGCCGTGGCTTCCGCTTCCTGGAAACCGCGCGCATGCCGTTCGTCGCCCAGGCGGCGACCTTCCGCGACGCCACCGCCGTCGCCGCCGTGCTCGGCTCGGCGATGACCGGGTTGCTGTATTCGCCGGCGGGGGTGAAGGTGCTCAGCATGGCGCCGGCGGATTTCGGCGATCGCTTCTTCTACGGCCTGACGCAGGAGCGCGGCGGCATGTTCGTCGACCTGCGGGGCACGGTTGGCAAGGCACATGAAAGCCGGGCGCGGCATTCCAGCTTCCACGTGCAGCCCGCAGCCCTGCGTGCCGGGCTGAGCGCGCTGTTTCCCGACGACGACACGGCTGAGCCGGAACCGGATCATCCTGAGATCAAAGACCGCTTGCATCGGCAGCCGCGGCAGGCCATGTCCTGACAGGGACGGGCAAGGCCCGATTGGAGGAAAGCATGGGTAGTTTCAGCATCTGGCACTGGGCGATCGTGCTGGTTGTGGTGCTGTTGGTGTTCGGCACCGGCAAGATCAGCGGCGTGATGGGCGACTTCGCAAAGGGCATCAAATCCTTCAAGAAGACCATGGCCGAGGACACGGACGCTTCCATGGAAGCCAGTGCCGACAAGCCCACGGGCACGCTTCCGGGACATACGACGGTCACGCCGTCAGGCACCACGCGCACGACGGCCACCAACCGCGGCTGACGGTCAGGATGCGACGGCGCGGAGTTAGAAATCCTGGATGTGCAGGCCGCCGTCGACATGGATGGCCTGGCCGGTGACGAAGGGCATCTCGCCGCTGGCAAGCAGCGCCACGGTCGCGCCGATGTCGGCCGGCAGGCCCCAGCGCCGAAGCGGCACGAAGCCGTCCTGGATCAACCTGCCGTAGCTGTCGGTGACGCCGGCGGTCATCGGCGTTTGGATGATGCCGGGCCGCACCTCGTTCACCATGATGCCGTGCGGCGCCAAACGCAGAGCGAACAACTGCGTCATCATCGACACCGCCGCCTTCGACACGCAGTATGACCCGCGGTTCACCGACACCATCTCCGAGTTGACCGAGGCCACGTTGACGATGGCGCGTGGCCGATCCTTCGAAGGCACTTCGGCCGCCGGCGCCGCAATCATGCGTTGCGCCATCGCGATGGTCAGGAAATATCCGGCGCGGATGTTCACGCCCATCACCCGGTCGAAATCCTCGGGGGTGTCTTCCAAGATGTCACCGCGCCGGGCAACCTGCACGCCGGCGTTGTTCACCAGGCATTCCACCGAGCCGAAGATGTCCCATGCCCGACCGACCAGAGCCGTGTGGATGGCGGTGTCGGCCACATCGCCCGGCAGGAACTCGGCCTGCGCCCCGGTGGCACGCAACGCCGTCAAGGTTTCCTCGGCATCATCGTCCAGCCCAACATCGTTGATCGCCAGGTTGAAGCCGCGCGCCGCCAGGGCCAGGGCGATGCCACGCCCGATGCCGCGCCGTCCGCCGGTCACCAACGCCGTCGGACGACCCACGCCTCAGCGTCCGGTCAGGATGCGGTCGACCAGTTGGCGCACCGACGGGATGAAGCCGTTGCCGTAGAACGGGTCAGAAGCGAAGCGGTAGGCGTTGTGACCGCTGAACATCAGATTGTTCTCGATCGCATGCTCGTCGTTCGAGCCGTGGGCGATGTCCTGCAAGGTCTTCTGGATGCAGAAGCTGCGCGGATCGGCCTTCTTGCCGTTGCTGAACTCCGGCGGGTTCTGCGTCCAGTTGGAGAAGCGGCATTGGCTGAGACAGCCCATGCAGTTCACCTGATCGGTCAGGATGTCCTGCGCCTGCTCCGGAGTGACGAACACCAGGGTGCTGTCGGGTGTGCGCAGTGCCTCGGTGAAGCCGGCGCGCTCCCAGCCGTGCACGCTGGCGCGGTCGGTGGAGGCCAGATAAACGACGCGCTTGCGGGGACCGACGCCGTATTCCGCGGTGTGCTCGCCCATCACCTCGGTGGAATATGCCACCTGCCGCTCGCTGCGGCCGCGCAACTCGTGCAGGAAGCTGTTGTCGACCGCCGAGGAATAGAAGCCGGTCGGACTGAACCGGTTGAGGTAGATGTCGCCTTCCTTCAAGGTCAGCAGCCGCTGCTTCCAGGCGTTGCCGACCGGGCTTTCGGTGGTCAGCAAAGGTCGGGTGCCGAACTGGAAGGCGATGGGGCCCAGTTCGGGATTGTCGATCCAGTGCTCCCACTCCTCCAGCCACCAGACGCCGCCGGCCATGATTATCGGCGTTTCACCGAGGCCGAACTCGCGCATCAGCTTTCGAAGTGCCAGCACGCGGGGAAACGGGTCTTCCGGCTTGCCGGGGTCTTCGCCGTTGGACAGGCCGTTGTGGCCGCCGGCCAGCCACGGGTCCTCATAGACCACGCCGCCGAGCAGGGAGGCGGCCTTGTGGTAGGCTCGCTTCCACAACGCCCCGAAAGCACGGCCCGACGACACGATAGGATAATAATGAACGTTGAAACGCGCGGCGATGTCGGCCAGCCGGTAGGGCATGCCGGCACCGCAGGTGATGCCGTGCACCAAACCCTTGGCGCCTTCCAGCAGGCCGACGGCGACGCGCTCCGCCCCACCCATCTCCCACAGGATGTTGGCGTGCACCCGGCCGTTCGACCCGGCCAGGTCGTGCGCGCGCTGCGCCTGGGCGATGCTGCCGGCGATGGCGTAGTCCACCAACTCCTCGTGGCGGTCGCGGCGGGTGCGGCCGTGATAGACCTGCGGGATGGGCTTGCCGTCGGCATCGTAGCTGTCGGCATTCACCGCGCTGAACGTGCCGGCGCCGCCGCCCGCGGCCCAATGGCCGGCGGTGGTGCCGTTGGACACCGCCACGCCCTTGCCGCCCTCGATCAATGGCAGGACGTCGACGCCCCCCATGCGGATCGCGTTGATCGCCTTCATCGCCCTGTCGCCCCGTGCTGCATCGGTCCCTGGCCCGCCTTGCGTCCGCCGGAATGCCCGGCGTGTCGTCGTCCCTATGTAATGTCGGATGGTGCCGTCCGCACCCCCTGAATGGAAGCGCGGACGAACCAGACAACCTCAGGCCGGAGTGGTGTCGTGCTCGCGCGGACGACGCTCGCGTCCACCGTCACGACCGCCTTCACGACGCCCGCCATCGCCGCCTTCGCGGTCGCCGCCCTTCGGCCCGACCTTTTCGCCGATGTCCTCGCCGGTGGCCTGGTCGACCACGCGCATGGACAGCTTCACCTTGCCGCGGTCATCAAAGCCCAGCACCTTCACCCGCACGCTGTCGCCCTGGTTGACCACGTCGGTGGTCTTCTGCACCCGGCCCTGCTGCAGCTCACTGATGTGCACCAGGCCGTCCTTGGAACCCAGGAAATTCACGAACGCGCCGAACTCGGCGGTTTTCACCACCTTGCCGGTGTAGATCACGCCCACTTCCGGCTCCGACACGATGCCGCGAATTTTATCGACCGCCATCTGCGCCTTGGCCGGGTCGGCTGAGGCGATCTTGATGGTGCCGTCGTCGTCGATGTCGATCTTGCAGCCGGTCTGCTCGACGATCTCGCGGATCACCTTGCCGCCGGTGCCGATGACCTCGCGGATCTTCTCCTTCGGCACGGTGATCAGCGTGATGCGCGGCGCCGTCGCCGCCACGTCCTCGCGGCCCACCGTCAACGCGCGGGCCATCTCGCCCAGGATGTGCAGCCGGCCGCCCTTGGCCTGTTCCAGCGCCACCTTCATGATCTCCTGGGTGATGGACGTGATCTTGATGTCCATCTGCAGGCTGGTGATGCCCATCTCGGTGCCGGCGACCTTGAAGTCCATGTCGCCCAGCGCGTCCTCGTCGCCGAGGATGTCGGACAGCACGGCGAACGCGTGGTCCTCCTTGATGAGGCCCATGGCGATGCCCGCCACCGGGCGCAGCAAGGGCACGCCGGCATCCATCATCGCCAGGCTGGTGCCGCAGACCGTCGCCATGCTGCTGCTGCCGTTGCTCTCGGTGATCTCGCTGACCACGCGGATGGTGTACGGGAACTTGTCCTTGCCGGGCAGCAGCGGGTGCACCGCGCGCCAAGCCAGCTTGCCGTGGCCGATCTCGCGGCGGCCCGGGCTGCCCATGCGGCCGGCTTCACCCACGGAGTACGGAGGGAAGTTGTAGTGCAGCATGAAGTTCTCGCGGTACTCGCCTTCCAGCGCGTCGATGATCTGCTCGTCCTGGCCGGTGCCAAGGGTGGCGACGCACAGCGCCTGGGTCTCGCCGCGGGTGAACAGCGCGCTGCCGTGGGCGCGCGGCAGGATGCCGACCTCGGCCACGATCGGGCGCACGGTGCTGGTGTTGCGGCCGTCGATGCGCAGGCCGGTGTCGAGCACCGAGTTGCGCACGATGTTGGCCTCAAGCGCCTTGAACAGGCCCTTGGCCTTGTCGGCGTCCAGCCCCTCGGCGGCCAGCGCCGCCGCGGCGGCCTTCTTGGCGGCGGACACGCGGTCCTGGCGCAGCGCCTTCTGCGGCTCCTTGTAGGCCTCGATCAGACCGGGACGAGCCAGCGCGTCGACGCGGGCGGTCAGGTTCTTCTGCTCGTCGGAAACCTCGGGCAGGCTCCAGGCGTCCTTGGCAGCCACCTCGGCCAGGTCGATGATCAGCTGGATCACCGGCTGGAACGCGGCATGGCCGAACGCCACGGCACCCAGCATGATCTCCTCCGACAGCTCCTGCGCCTCGGACTCCACCATCAGCACGCCTTCGGTGGTGCCGGCGAGCACCAGGTCGAGCTTGCTTTCCTTCGACTGCGTGGCCGTCGGGTTCAGCACGTAGCCGCCGTCGATATAGGCCACGCGGGCGCCGCCGACCGGCCCGAAGAACGGGATGCCGGACAGGGTGAGCGCCGCGGAGCAGCCGATCATCGCCACCACGTCGGGATCGTTCTCCAGGTCATGGCTCAGCACCGTGGCCACGATCTGGACCTCGTTGCGAAACCCCTGCGGGAACAGCGGGCGGATCGGGCGGTCGATCAGGCGGGAAACCAGGGTCTCCTTCTCGGTCGGGCGGCCTTCGCGCTTGAAGAAGCCGCCCGGGATCTTGCCGGCGGCGAAGGTCTTTTCCTGGTAGTTGACCGTCAGCGGGAAGAAGTCCTGCCCCGGCTTGGCCGACCGGACGCCGACCGCCGTGCACAGCACGATGGTGTCGCCGTAGCTGACCAGCACGGCGCCGTCGGCCTGGCGGGCGATCTTGCCCGTTTCCAGCACCAGCCTGCGTCCGCCCCAGTCGAGTTCCTTGCGGAAATGGTTGAACATGCGTTTCTTGTCCTTGCGTCAAAGCCGACGCGGCGGATGACGAGGCGATCCGCGAACCTGTGGCACATCGTGCCGGCAGGCGGACAGCGCTTCGGGCGGCATGGGGCGGAGTGCGATGCAGCAACACCTGCTGCGGCATCCGCGAAGCCGGGCACGCTCGTGCCCTGCGAACCATGTGGCCGGAGACGCCGCCACTTCTTCGTCCATGCGGACGGGTCGTAGGCGGATCGGCATCTGTCGGTTCCGCCGCGATGCGGCGACCGGGACGGGATGCCCCGGCGTGAAATGGCCATCATCCGCCAGGCGAAATCCCGGCGGCGATGGCCATCAGAAATCAACGGCGCAGGCTGAGGCGCCCGATCAAGGTCGTGTAGCGCGCCTCGTTCTTGCGCTTCAGGTAGTCGAGCAGCCGACGGCGCCGGCCCACCAGCATCAGCAGGCCGCGGCGGCTGTGGAAATCCTTGGAATGGACTTTCAGGTGCTCGGTCAGGCTGCCGATCCGGTCGGACAGCAGGGCCACCTGCACCTCGGGGCTGCCGGTGTCGGCGGCGCCGGTGGCATAATCGGAAATAAGCGCCGTGCGGCGCTCCGGGCTTTGCGCGGACATCAGGATACTCCTGTTACGGGTTGCGGAACGCGCACTGGCCACGACCGCCGAAGAATTCCGGTCACAGCAGCCGTTCGGGTTTCAGCCAGCCATCCTCCAGCCGGCACAGCCCGAGCACGCGGCCCCCCGCCATGGCGCGCGCCAGCCCCCCTGCGGGATCGGCGGCCTGTGGAATGCGGCCCATCAGATCGACCAGGCTGATCGCCTGTCCATTCGATAGGCCGAAGGCTTCCGCCTCGGTCAAGGCCAGCGCCGGGATGTCGGCCAGCGCGGTCACGACCGGAAGCAAGAAGTCCGGGGAGGTCGGCGGGGTATCCTCCGCGCGGACCAGTTTGTCCAGGGGAATCGCCTGCGCCTCGGTGAACGGGCCCACCCGCATGCGCCGCAACGCCGCCACATGGCCCAACGTGCCGCAGGCCAGCGCCACGTCGCGGGCCAGGCTGCGCATGTAGACGCCTTTTCCGGATTGCACCTCGAAGATCGCGTTGTCGGCGTCGATGCGCTCGACCAACTCGAAGCGGTCGACGCGCGCCGGCCGCGGCTCCATCACCGGCGCGCGGCCCTCGCGCGCCATGTCGTAGGCGCGCTCGCCGGCGATCTTGATGGCGGAGAAGATCGGCGGAACCTGCATGATGTCGCCGGTCAGCGCTGGCAGCGCGGCGCGCAGCTGCTCATCCGTGGGACGCACGTCGGACGTGGCGATCACCTGGCCGTCGGCGTCGTCGGTGTCGCGCGCCTCGCCCATGCGCAGGGTGAAGCGGTACAGCTTGGTGCCATCCATCACATAGGGCACGGTCTTGGTGGCATGGCCGAACGCGATCGGCAGCACGCCGGTCGCCAGCGGGTCCAGGGTGCCGCCGTGGCCGGCCTTTTGCGCGTCGAACCAGCGCCGCACGCGGTTCACCACGTCGGTGCTGGTCAGGCCCTGCGGCTTGTCGACGATCAGCCAGCCGTTCAATGCCCGGCCCTTGGGTCGGGATGCCTTGCGGGCCATTCGGTAACCTTGAAAAGAAGAATTAAGCCGGCGCGGCGGCTACGTCAGGTCGCGGGCGACGTCCGGGGCGCGGAGCAGTTCGTCCACGTGCATCGCGTAATCGATGCTGGTGTCGGCCTGGAAAGACAGGTCGGGCGCCACCCGCAGGCGCAGTGCCTTGGCCAGCTGCGCCCGCAGGAAAGGTGCCGCGCGGCGCAATGCGTTCAGCTTCTGGTCGATGTCGGACCGGCCCAGACGGGTCACGAACACCGTGGCGCGCCGCAGGTCAGGGCCGATGCGCACCTCGGTGACGGTGATCAGCACGTCGTGCAGCTCCGGGTCGCGCACCTCGGCACGCGCGAAGATGCCGGCCAGCACGTGGCGGATCTCCTCGCCGACGCGCAGCTGGCGCTGGGTCGGCGCCTTGGCCGACACCCGGCGCGCCGGACGCGCGGCGGCCGGACGGGCGCTTGCACCCTCCCGGCCGCCGGTTCTCTGGGTGGCGCCTTGCTTCAACCCGGCACCATCTCGATGTCGAAGCACTCGACGACGTCGCCCTCGCGCAAGTCGTTGTAGTTGGCAAACGACAACCCGCACTCGTAGCCGCGGGCGACCTCGCGCACGTCGTCCTTGAAGCGCTTCAGCTGCGACAGCTCGCCGTTGTGGACCACCACACCCTCGCGCAGCACCCGTACGCCGGCGCCGCGCTTGACCAGGCCCTCGGTGATCATGCAGCCCGCGACCTTGCCCGTCTTGGTGATGTCGAACACCTTGCGGATTTCGGCGTAGCCCAGGAAACGCTCGCGTGCCTTGGGCGCGACCTTGCCCTTGACCAGCTTCTCGATGTCGTCGGCCACGTCGTAGATGATCGAGTAATAGCGGATATCCACGCCTTCCCGCTGCGCCAGCTCGCGTGCCTGGCTGGTGGCGCGCACGTTGAACGCCACGATCAGGCCGGACGAAGCCTTGGCCAGCTGGATGTCGGACTCGGTGATCTGCCCGACGCTGGACAGCAGCACCCGCACCCGCACCTCCTCATGCGCCAGCTTCAGCACGGTGGCCTGCAACGCCTCGCTGCTGCCCTGGGTGTCGGCCTTGATCAGCACCGCCACCTCCTTCTGGGCGCCGGCCTGGATGCGCGCCAGCATGTCGTCCAGCGTGCCGCGCGCCGCCGTCGCCACGCCGGCCTGCTTGTCGCGCAGGCGGCGCTGGCGCAACTCGCTGATCTCGCGCGCCCGGCCCTCGTTCTCCACCACCACGAACGGCTCGCCCGCGGTCGGCACGCCGGCCAGGCCGAGGATCTCCACCGGCGTGGACGGACCCGCGAACTTCAGCGGCCGGCCCTTGTCGTCCAGCATGGCGCGCACCCGGCCCCATTCGGCGCCGGCCACCACGATCTCGCCCTGAAACAAGGTGCCCTTCTGGACCAGGATGGTCGCCACCGGGCCACGGCCGCGGTCCAGCCGGCTCTCGATCACCGAACCCTCGGCGCTGCGGTCCGGATTGGCGCGCAGGTCAAGGATTTCGGACTGCAGCAGGATGGCTTCCTGCAGCTTGTCCAACCCGGTCTTCTTGGTGGCGGAAACCAGCACGTCCTGGGTTTCGCCGCCCATGTCCTCGACCACGATCTCGTGGCTCAGCAGCTCCTGGCGGACCCGCTGCGGGTTGGAGTCCGGCTTGTCCATCTTGTTGATGGCCACGATGATCGGGGCGCCGGCCGCCTTGGCGTGGCGGATCACCTCGATGGTCTGCGGCATCACGCCGTCGTCGGCGGCCACCACCAGCACGATGATGTCGGTCACGCTGGCGCCGCGCATGCGCATCGCCGTGAACGCCTCGTGACCCGGCGTGTCGATAAAGGTGATCGCCTCGCCGCTTGCCAGCTTCACCTGATAGGCGCCGATGTGCTGGGTGATGCCGCCGGCCTCGCCGCCCGCCACGTCGGTGGAGCGCAGCGCGTCCAGCAGGCTGGTCTTGCCGTGGTCGACATGGCCCATGATGGTGACCACCGGGGCACGCGGCAGCAGCTCGACATCCTCGTCTGTCTCGCCTTCCAGCCCGATCTCCACGTCATCCTCGGACACCCGCTTCACGCGGTGGCCGAACTCCTGCACCACCAGCTCGGCGGTGTCGGCGTCCAGGCTTTGCGTCACGGTCGCCATGACGCCCATGCGCATCAACGCCTTGATGACCTCGGGCGTGCGGGCGGCCATGCGGGCGGCCAGTTCCTGAACGGTGATCGTATCCGGCAGCACGACGTCTCGCACGACTTTCACCTGATCGGCACGAAGCCGCTCCAATTCCGCCTGGCGACGCTCGCGCTCGCGCTGGCGACGCACGGACGCCAGGCTGCGGACGCGGTCGTCCTCGCCCTCGATCGCCGCGACCACGTCGATCCTGCCGGTACGGCGGCGATCGTCAACACCCTTCTTCGGCGCCGGCACCTGCGGCTTGCGCGCCGGCAGCGCCAGGCCGCCGGGGCGGCGAACCACGCGGGCCTCGTCCTCCTCCTCGCCGGCCCGCGCGGTTTTCAGCCGCAGCGTTTCCGGCACCACCGCCGCACCCGGAACCGCGCCCGGCGCGGCCGGACGCGCCGGACCCGGATGACGGGCATCAGGAGCGACGCGTGCCGCCGGGGCCTCGACCGGCATGCTGCCGGCGGGCGCCGCCGCCGCGGCGATGGCGGCCTTGCGGGCGGCTTCTTCCTCGACCTTCAGGCGAGCCGCCTCGGCCTGCGCCTCGCGGGCGGCCTCCTCGGCGGCCTTGCGGGCATCCTCCTCACGCCGGCGCGCTTCCTCCGCGGCCGACATGATCGAGATGGTCTCCTGCTCGCGGCGCTCGGCGTCGCGCCGGGCGGACTCGCGCCGCTGCTCCTCGACGACGCGCGCGCGCACAGCCAGCTCGGTCGCGGTCAGCGCGCGGCCGACACCGGCCGGCGGGCGCACCGGCGCCGGTGCGGGACGTGGCACGACCGGACCGTTGGTGGGCACCAACGGCACCGGCGGCGTCGCCAGCGGGGCGGCGCCGGGGGCACGCTTCTTGCGCACCTCGACCTGCACCACCTTGGAACGCCCGTGACTGAAGCTTTGTCGAACGGACCCGGCATCCACGGTGCGTCCGAGTTCCATGCGGCCAGCTGGCCGCAATGAAAGCCTGCCCTTGACCGCGTCCTGATCGTTGCCTTCGCTCATATATTCGCCTGCGCCTTACAATTTCCGTCCGGCAACGCCGGAGGGTCGTCCTACCGCCCGGCAGCGCCGGACGAACCATTTTTCCTGCCCTCACGCCTCCGACCTGGCTCCTTCGAACCGTCGCGGCGCTCGGCGCGGTATGCCGAAGCAGCTTCCGTCGCCCCACCGGCCACGGCCTGTCCTTCCGGCGTCCCGCTCAACCCTGCCAGCCGCTGCGCCTCCTGCAGGATGCGCGTTGCCAGCTGGCCCGGAGCGATGGCGGCATGCACCACGTGGTCCCGGCCGAAGATCGCCCCAAGTTGCACGGCATCCAGCGGTGTCGCCACCGGCACGCGGCCGGCCGCACCACCCAGAAAACGCGCCCGCTCGTCAACGCTTCCGTCCCGCGCCTGAACCACCAGACCCACGCGCCCCGCAGCCAACCATTCGCGCGCCTTGCTGAAACCGCAGGCGGCCTGGCCGGCACGCCGTGCCAGGCCAAGCGTATCGCCGATCCTGCGGGTCAATGCAGCCTGCAGGACCGCAAGCAAATCGACCGGAACCGTCACCTGACCGCGCGCCGCCCGGGCGAAAGCACCCTTCACACGGGCATTTTCTACCACATCCGCCCGCGCGCTCAACCATATTCCCCGTCCGGGCAGACTTGCAGCCAGGTCGGGCACCACGCTTCGGTCCGGCCCCACCACAAAACGGATCATCCGCTCCTTGGGCAAACGTTCGCGGGTGACGGCGCAACGCCGCAACGGGCCGGTTTCCGGCTCGTCCGCCCCATCGGTCAGGTGGGGATCGGGTTCGCCTTCGGCAATGGCGCTCTCGTCAGGCGTCGCCAGGTTCCCTTTCGACAACGCCCTCGGCGGCCGCATCCGGTTCGTTGTCGCTGAACCAGTGGGCGCGGGCGGCCATGATCATGTCGTTGGCGGTCGCTTCGTCCATGTTGGCCTCGCCGACGATCTCGACCAGCTCGTCGGACGCCAGGTCCGCCAGATCGTCCAGGGTCTTGACCCCCTTCTCGCCCAGCGCCACCAGCATCTCCGCGGTCAGGGTGCCCAGCGCCACGATGTCGTCGGACACGCCCAAAGCGACACGCTGGCTGTCCAGCTCGTTGGCGCGCGTCTGCAAAAAGGCCTCGCCACGGCGGATCAGCTCCTCGGCGATGCTCTCGTCGAAGCCGTCGATGTCGGCCAGCTCCTCCATCGGCGTGTAGGCCAGCTCCTCGATGGTGTTGAAGCCTTCGGTCACCAGCAGGCCGGCGATCACGTCGTCCACGTCCAGGGCTTCGACGAACAGCCCGGTGCGGCGGCGGAACTCCTCCTGGCGGCGCTCGCTTTCCTCCGCCTCGGTCAGGATGTCGATGTCCCAGCGGGTCAGCTGGCTGGCCAGGCGGACGTTCTGGCCGCGGCGGCCGATCGCCAGCGAGAGCTGGTCGTCCGGCACCACCACCTCGACGCGGCCGGCGTCCTCGTCCAGCACCACCTTGGTGACTTCCGCCGGCGCCAGGGCGTTTACCACGAAGGTGGCGGACTGCGGGCTCCAGGGGATGATGTCGATCTTCTCGCCCTGGAGCTCCTGCACCACCGCCTGCACGCGCGACCCGCGCATGCCAACGCAGGCGCCGACCGGATCGATCGAGGAGTCGCGCGATATCACCGCCATCTTGGCGCGGCTGCCGGGGTCGCGCGACACCGCCTTGATCTCGATGATGCCGTCATAGATCTCCGGCACCTCCTGCGCGAACAGCTTGGCCAGGAATCCGGGATGCGTGCGGCTGAGGAACACCTGCGGACCCCGGGCCTCCTCGCGCACGTCGTAGATGTAGGCCCGCACGCGGTCGCCGTTGCGGAAACTTTCGCGCGGGATCAGCTCGTCGCGGCGCAGCAGCGCCTCGGCGCGGCCGACCTCGACCATCAGGTTGCCGTACTCGGTGCGCTTGACCACGCCGTTGATGACCTCGCCGACGCGATCCTTGAACTCGTCGAACTGTTTCTTCCTCTCGTACTCGCGGACACGCTGCACGATCACCTGCTTGGCGGTCTGCGCGGCGATGCGGCCGAAGTCGATCGGCGGCAGCGGGTCGACGATGAAGCCGCCGAGCAGGATCTCCGGCTTGAACTTGATGGCGATGTGGTGCGGGATCTGGGTTTCCTCGTTCTCCACCACCTCGACCGCCTCGGTCCAGCGCGACAGCCGCACGTCGCCGGTCTTGCGGTCGATGGTGGCGCGGATGTCCTTCTCGTGGCCGTATTTGGCGCGCCCGGCCTTCTGGATGGCCTGCTCCATCGCCTCCAGCACCTCCTCGCGGTCGATCGACTTCTCACGGGCGACGGCATCGGCGACCAGCAGCAGCTCGGGGCGGGCAATTGCGGTGTCCATGGTCAGACCCTTCTCAGTTCGGCTTCGTGGTGGCGGCGGTGGCCGCGATCAACGCATCGGTCAGCAGCAGCTTGGCGCGGCGCAGGTCGGCCAGCGGCAACGCCACCTCAGTTCCGGTGTCCAGCCGCATCCGCGCGTGGGTCTCGTCGGCACCCAGCACCACCCCGGTGATGCGGCGGCGGCCATCGACGGGCACGTTCATCTCGGCGCGCGCCTGGTGGCCGGCGAAGCGGTTCCAATCCTTGCGGCGGGTCAACGGGCGATCGATGCCGGCGGAGCTGACCTCAAGCGTCCAATGGCCGGGGATCGGGTCGGCCACGTCCAGCACGGCGCCGATGGCACGGCTGATGGCCTCGCAGTCCTCCACCGCGATCATCGCCCCGTCGGCGCGGTCGGCCATGATCTGCACCGTCGGCAGCTCGCGCCCGATCACCATGACGCGGACCAGCTCGTAGCCCATGTCGGCCAGGCTCGGCGCGATCAGGCCCGCGATCCGCGCGTCGAGGCCGGAATGCGCGGGGAGGTCGCCGCTCACATCGTCGTCGGAGTTCAGCTCGGGTGCGGGTTCGCCGGGTTTCAACGTGGTCAGCCTCGAGGACAGAACGCCCGCAAACACAAAAAGGCGGCCGGTTAGGGCCACCCTCCGAAGCTCACGGAAGATGAATGAGGCCGCAACCTAGCCACCACACGTCGCTGTTGCAAGGACCAACCCCGTGCCGGTCAAGGCGATCGCGTGAAGGCAAGCGAGTCCAGGGCAGAGCCTTGGCCTTGCCTGCTTCACTCGCGCGATCAGGCCAGGCTCAGCCATGGCGGCTTGCGCGGAGGGGGATCGGGCGTCACCCCGGGGGGTTGGCCGGTGAGAGCCGCCCAGATCAGCGAGATGGCGGAGGGTGGCTCGGGCGGCGGGGCGGGCTTCGCGGGGCGCGGCTTGGGAGCCGGTTTCCCGGCGGCCGACGGGAGAGCCAGCGGTCCCTCGGGTGTGATCGTCAGCAGGCGGCAGAGCGGGCGGAGGATGCGGCCGGCTTCCGGGGCGGCGGCCAGCAG
>JAABUT010003206.1_pt1 | contig 14372 bp, 13 predicted proteins | sample 5559281 | NCBI WGS metagenome assembly JAABUT01 (sample SAMN10711880, study PRJNA513359) | rock metagenome | isolation source: Antarctica rocks | place: Antarctica: Victoria Land, Ricker Hills nord | collected 2016-01-04
ACTTCTGCAAATGAATCTGATTCGTGAGATACATGATCAGTCGTCGATCGATCATTCTGAAATTCTTAGAACAGTGAAGATCATAAAGCGAAATTACTATTGATCTTCTATGCGAAAAACGATAGATTGATATATTTGAAACTGCTACGTATGTCAACGTTCAAAGACATCAAGAAATAAATCAAATGACTTGCTTCAATCTCTATCTATATCTGAACAGCGATGACAAGACATAGCAATGAACTTCATTATCAATCTATCTGATTCGTATGATTACAACGCTATTCTGACTGTCATCTGCAAATTGTCAAAAGAAAGACATTATATCTTTTGCATCATTGATGATGAAGATATCACAGCTGAAAAGACAGCTGAAATGCTGATTCAATGAGTATATTGAACTCATGATTTATCAAGCTTCATAGTATCTGATCGAAGTTTGCAATTCATCTCTATACTATGAAAGTTTCTTTGCAAATGACTGAACATTTTTCTTCAATTGTTTATCGTCTATCATTCTCAGATTGATGATCAAAGCGAACGAGTCAATCAGAATGTCAAGCGATATCTTTGATTCTTCTGTTCATATATGCAGAACGACTGATTTAAGTGACTACTCATGATCAAGTTTGTCAACAATAACATCTTGTCATCAATCATTTTCTTGATTCTCTTCTTCATGAACAAGAACTTTTATTCTCATATGAACTTTGACTCTGACATCATCAAGTATGAAAGCACTCGCGAACGCTTGCAGATCAATCGAGTCAAGAATATATCTGAACAAATGAACAAGACTTTGATCTTTGCTTGTGAAGCTCTGATCAAAACATGAGAACAAATGATGAATCAAGCTAATAAGCATAGAATAGAAATCAATTATAAGATTGAATCAAAGATGTTTCTGAATGAATGAAACATCATTACAGCGAGATCTTTCAAAAAATTGAATGACAAGATGCTTGATTCATTTCAGATCATTGAATCTGTTGACTCATTCTATAAGTTGAAACTATCAGAGACTATGTGTATACATGATGTATTTCATTCAGAGTTTCTTCGTTCTGTCATTGATGATTCTCTGTCTGATCAAAAGAATGAATCTTCGAAGTCAATAGTGATAAACGATGAAGACATATGAAAAATCGATGATATACTGAACTCTTGATGCTATAGAAGACGACTTCAATATCGAGTCAAATGAAAAAGCTATGACAATGATTTCAACTGATATAACGTTGATGACGACGAATTTATGAACGCTCAAAAGATGATTGATGACTTTCATATTAAATATTCAAGAAAAGTGCATTAAGAAACAATATTCATGTGAACATGAATAGTCAAGAAAGAAAGATAATGTTATGATTCTAGTTTTCATTTATTTTTCGTTTATTCTTCGTTTATTCTTCATCTAGTCTTCGTCTGATTTCATTTTAATTGAGTCTAGCGAAAATCTGATCTAGAGATGATATCATTGAGACTCTGCATCATATGTGTAAGATGTCAACTCAATTGAGTTTAGCACAAAGCTGAGAAATATACATATAAGAATTGAGTTCTTTTCTGTAGATACTTTTCTTTTTTAGCATTTATTTATTAGTTAAATGACATTTCTATGACTCGCTTTAGATCGATCTTTAACATTAAGCATTTGCACATTGATTTCAAAAAGCTTATTAACATATGCAAAAAGCTTTGCATTTCTTGACATTTATTTTTACGTTTACTTCACATCTTTTTTGTATAAGAAATTTGAAAATTCAATTTCATCATTTTTCAATTGCTCAAAATTGAAGTTATTTAAATTTCTTTGTTTATTGATGTTTTTGATGTTCTTGTAATCATTTTTATTCAAAATGTCTCAACATTAAAGTTAAAATTTATCTTTAAATGATTTTCTCATTCTTTTTAAAGCATTCAAAAGATGTAGAAAATCAATGATTTAAGCTAAATAGTTGAAAATCATTAATTGAGTTGTTCTTCTTTGTTATCATCATAAACAAACTTTCATTTCATTGAATGTAAATGAATCTTGATTATTTTCAACTTTTTAACAATCTTCATCTTTTGAATAATTTTTATCTTTTGAATCTCAATTGTCTTCACTTTCTTAATAATTTGAATCTTCTTCATTAAAATGTTCACAATCTGATTCATTTGAATCATCATTATGTTTTGAATATTGAAAGAATGAACTCAACATTTTTAAAGATAAAGCTGAAAGATTAAGATCTTTTTCAGTTGTAAAAGTTACTGCATATGCAAAGTTTTAAAAAAAAACAGAATTAAACTGATGTTGCTCAAAGATTAAGAAACAATAAAGTTTGTAAAAAAACTTTATGATAGACAGAAATAAATGAGCATGATAAATAAGAAACTATACATCATTATTATTTAAATCATCAGATTAGAAAGAATTTAAAGAAGTTGTTTATCTTTGAGTTTAAAACTATGAACTTTGAAGATTGAGTTGATGATTTTATGCTGTTTATATCAATTTATCTTCATGTAAATTGAAAACTTAAGTAATTTAATTACATTGTTCAGATGTTGACTTTGAAGTTTTAAATTTAAAATTTTCAAAAAATCTTAAATGAAATTATTAAGATTAAAGATGATGATGTTAAAAGCTGAATTATCACTAATTGAATGATCATCATCAAAACTAATAAATTAAAAGTCATTTGAAAACAGCAGTTTATTAATAATTTTAATGAGTTAAAATGAAATAAAATTTTGCTTACTTTGACTGAGAAAAAAGCTACTGACTATACAATCAAGATAAAGATCAATGTGAAGATTGAAAAGTTTACTCATAAAAGATTTATTGAAATTGATTTTGAAAATTTTGAAGTTAATAAATTTCATCAAAGATGCATTTGCATCAATCATCTTTTAAATTGAGTTTAAATCAAAGTAAATACACTTGTTGACATTGATAATTTTGATAAAACATTATTGAATTATTGATAATGCAGCAATAAACATTGTAGAAATCAGAATGACTTTTGTTTCATGAATTTCACAGATAAACTGTGAGTAGCTTAAGAAATGTGCAGTCACACTAGAAAATATACGCGTAGATAATATGATTAAATTTGATAGTAACTTCGTAATATTAATTCACATAAAAAGTTAACATTAAACTATGAAATACAAAAGTAAACTCTTCTTTATATACTCAAAAAACTAAGCTCAAGCATCATTAATGAAATCAGCAAAATTACATGCAATTTCTGCAAGATTTCTTGAAGATCATATGTAACTTGAATTTTTATCATTAATGAAACATCAAGATTTGTATGTAACTTAAATTCTTGTAAACTTAGAGTTTCTGAGAATCAATGATAAAAGTTTTCATAGACTTGATGTTTCTGAGAATCAACAGTAGAATTTCTCATAAACTCAGTGTTTTAATTTTCATAGACTCAAATTCTCATTTAAAAGTTTAATGATAGCATTGAAGAACAATTCTTGTGTCTGTTCTTTATTCTTTGAAGAACTTTGACTTTCATAGATCTGAGTTCTGACATAAACATTATAATATCACACTCAGCAATCTTTATGAAGTAAAATGATATTTAACATTGAAACAAATGTCAACATTAAATGATTTTCTATCTTTTTATATAATTTTTGAAGTGATAAACAAAACTTTGTTATTTCACTGTTTTGTTGATCAAATATACATGAGAAAAGATTGAATGTCAAAGTAAAGCAAGTGAAAAAGAAAGATTTTATAATGAGATTTACAAGATTTAATGAACAGCAAATGAAAATGAAAATGAGTGAAACAATGATTGATCAGATAAAATAAATGAACTTGCATCAGAAAGCTTCAAAATCTCATTCATCATTTTAACAATTTTCTTTTTTGCAATGATTATCATGATAACAATCATTTATGTATTCTTTTTATCAGTTATCTTATCAATCATGATAGCAATTTTTACAGTCTTTTTCATGATAACAGTTTTTATAATCTTCTTTGTGATAATAATCTTTACAATCTATTTAGTAACAACAATTTTCATCATCTTAATTTACTTTTTCTTCTTTTTCTTCTTCTTCTTTTTCTTTTTCTTCTTCTTCTTCTTCTTCTTTTTTATCATTTTAGTTTGCAATTGCAGCTCAATGATCAAGTTTCATTGAAAAGTCAAAAGAAACAAAGAAAATATTTGATCAATTTTTTATTTGAAAGATAAATAAAATCTTACATTAAATAATTAAACAAAAGCTTGCAAAGATGAAAATCATAATGAATGCTCAAATGTGATCTATGAATGATTTGAAAAATATGATAGACTCAACGTCTGCTATTTATTGAACTGCTATATAAGTAAAAATGTTAAATAAAATGACTCATGTCTTTAAGAAAAATCTGAAATTCTTTAAGTTAATCTGACATAAGATTAAAACTTTATTAAAACTGAGTTGTTGAATAAAGTTAAATTTTTGAATCAAATTTCTGATTTTCTATCTTTAATTTTCATTTCAAAGCTTTGATATTTATTTCAAAGATGTAATTTAAATGCTTGAAGTACTGTCTTGAATATTTATTACATTCATTTCATTCAACAGCATAATAAAGAAAGTCATTAAAAATGTCTTTAAAATAAAATCATGTCTTGTTAAAATGTTTATGAACTTAGATCTTTAATACATTGAAGATGAGTTTTATGAAATTGTAATTCAATGAGTAGAAAAACAAATATTGCATCTGACATTCATATTAATGATAAATCTTTATTTAATTTAATGAAATAAACAACTTATTTAACATTTATATGAGATGATGAGTTCTTTGATTCAACTATTGCAATGAACATTTACATTATTCATGATGATCATACTTTTTAAGATCGAAAAGAAACTGCATAAAGATAACAACTCATTTATTAATCATTGAAAGAAAGTTTCATCATTAAATTAATTTTCATGAATGTTAATACAAAATAAATATTCATCTTTTGTATAAATTAAAAGAATACTTCAGTAATGTTCTTTCATTTTAAAGACTTGATAGCAAGTTGATTGATCAACAGAAGCATAAACTTGATGATGTCAACTTGTGATTTCATTGAATAAAAACTCATTCATGAACATGAGTTATTCAATTATTAAACGAAGCATGTTTGTTGTTTAATTTAAACGAAGTTCATCATTTTGTCTGATTTTTACATGCTGTTTTTTCTTATTACTTCAACATCTTCTCTTCAAAATTCTTGATATCATGAATTAATGCATATTAATGTTTCACTTCTTTCATATGTATCAGATCATTTCTTTCTGCATTGCTTACAACTGTTTTTTAAGATAAACTATGAAATCATTTTCAACTGTCTTAAACATTTTGCAAAGAATTTCTTTGAGTCGAAACTAAGATTTAAACAATGATAAATATATAAAGATATTCTTTTGAATGCTATACATCATTCTAAAACAGCAGTGAATCTCTTCAATGATGATGAGAAATTGTCAATGAAGCAGTAGAAGTTGTATGATTTTGAAGTGAATCACTGCAGATAGTAAGTCGATTATAGCTGAAATTGCATCAGAAACATTAATAAACAAAAAGATTTGAATAACTTCAATTTTGAGTAATTGAAAAACAATGAAATTGAAATTTCAAATTTTTCATACAAAAGAAATGTGAGATAAATGCAAAAATGAATGTCAAGAAATGCAAAATTTTCTGCATATATTAATATCACATCATCATTGTATTTATCAACGTCAAGCTTATTGATAATTATCATATATGTTTCTATGCAGATTTTAGCAGTATTCTCGATCATTAAAAATTTAATAAATTCTCTTTATGAAACAAGCATCAATGAACATTGAAACTTCAAGAAATTTTTTGCATTCATGATTAAATTGTGTTGAAGATGTTGTCTGTTCATGATGATATCTGTGCAAATAGTTTATTGAATGAGTCTTTTCTACAAATTAGCAATCATCATGAGAAAAAGCGAAATGCAAGTTTGAAATGTTAACAAGTGATGATGATATGATTTCTTGTTGAATGTTTTATTCATGTATTGAGCTTTCTCTGAATTCTTGTCAACAAGAGATGTCAGCATTTTTGATAATTAAATAATCAAAGACGTTCAAAATTCTATCATCAGAAGTAAAAAATGACAAAGATGATTGTCAAGAGATTGCAGAAGCTACTTTCATTATAGTGATAAATTGAGTTTTCTGAGTTTGATGTAAGATTAAAGAATCATTGTTCATTCAGCTTTCAAGTCTGATTCTTTTCATGAAATTCTTCTAGTTTGTAATGTTAAAAGAGTATTAATTTTCATTAAATTGATCAATTTTAAAATCTTTTTGCATTAAAATAACTTTCTTGAACATGAAATTACAATCATCACTAGTCGCAATCATGTGATAAACATCTTGAATAGCTTGAAGTGTGATTGTTAAAAATGCTACGCAAGAAAATATTGTTCTTATGAAGCATGATGAAGAGATGATCATTGAGCGTGATTTTTCAAGCTTAAATCTACTATAGAAGAAGAAGAAAAAGAATAGAAAAAAAAGAGAAGAAGTTTTCTAACTTTGACTTCAGTGCTTTTCTATCAAAGAATGACATAGTATGAAAAAAGAAGAGAGAAATTGTAAAAGATCATACAAAGAATCAACGATGTTGTTCTCTGATGAAATAAAAATACTTGCACAAGTATGCATGTAGAACTTTATGCTTATGATGTCAAAATCATTGTCAACAAGTTACATTTAAGATTTCTCATTTGCAAGCAAATTAACATTGCATGCATTTTCATCTGCTTACTGCATGCTTAAGCAATTAACTTGATTACACAATCTATGCTCTTAATTGCTTTACTTTAGTTCTTGTTTAAAACATTTGAAAATAACTTTGCAGTTTTTATTGACTTGTCATTCATCAGTTTTTTCAATTTCAGCTTCTTCTTGCTGAAAGTCTTCAAATATGTATTGATTTTCAATAACATTTGCTTGTTTTTCAAAAAGTTTGTCTTTTGCACATCAGATTTTTTTGTTTTAGTTTCTTTCTTTATTGAATGCAATACAGCTTGTATCTTGAACGAGTTCATTGAAAACAACATTCAATAAAAGCAGAAAGTCTTTCTTTAATGCAGATTATATAGTTGTAGAATTGTAAATTATTTATGACAAAGTATATATATAGAAATGCTTATTCATCTGTTTCTGACTTTCATCTCAGCAATTTGAGTCAGAAAGTGCTCAGTTAGCTAGTATTTCATAAACACAGCTCAACTTTCATATCAATTTTCATATCATTATCTTTGTTATCTTTATCAACACAAATGATTCATGCATCTTTCACTCATCATCAACAAAAGTTCTTAGCAAAAACTTACACAGCTGATACAGCTTGCACTCTCAAGACATCTTTAATTGTTTCTTTTATTTTACTTTGCATCAAAAGTCACTTCACTTACTTTAAAGATTAATTGATGATTCTTTTGCTTTAAAGAATGACATTACAGCTTCAAGATCAAGTTGTTGATGAATATGATTTAAGCTTCAACTTTCAATCTGCAGAAGTTGTTTTGAAATTGAGATTGAAAAATCATTCACAATTCATGTAAACTTCATAATGATCTGAATGCTTTGATTTAACTTCATAATTTTCTTCAATATTGTTAAACTTGCTGTTATTACAATTGACATTAAATCTTCATCTTTAACTGTTTTCTTTCGCGCAAAAGTTTCAAGAATGAAAGTTGTAAATTTGAATAAATTGATAACACAATAATCATTTGAGTCAAAAAGAAATGTGCAAATGATATCAAATAATGTTTATAATATCAAGAATGATAAAATGCTTAAAAGTTAAGTGAGAAATGATTTGAAAAAAGAAAAACATTCTGTTCTTAAAAATACGCAGTCTTGTTTGCAACTTGACATCATTGATCTTTTCATCTGCAAGAGTTTTGATCTTGATCAATCTTTTTTCAATCACTAGCTTCTTGATAATCTGTTACTCAGTTTTTATATGCTCTTTGCTGATGACTTTCAGCTCATTTTGAAGAACTTCTCAATTTTTACAACTTGAAACGAAATATTCTGTTTTGATATAAGAAACGTTCACTTTTGAAAGTCAATCTCAAGTTCACTTTGTGATCATAATTTGATGATAGATTGCAATGATTATGTAGTGACATCATTATTATCTGTTACAATTTCGTGAAAGAATTTGCACTGCTGCTCTTTAAAGCAATCTTTTGACATTTTTAAGTATGAGCATGATTTGCAATGAGATACTTTGAACATAAGCTTAAACTTGTGACTGAACTTGCATTTGTTTTTGTATTTGCTTTTCTTGTGTATGAAATTGAAGCAGAATTTATCGTTCATTGACAAAATTATGAAATGAAAAAAGTCAATATTAGTTGATTTTTGTTGACTTTTTCTGCGTTAGCTGTTAATTTCATGTATCAGCTAATGATTGAAATTAATTGATTTTCTCAATTATTAGCTGACTATTAACTGTCACTTAGCTGACTTAGTTGTGCACTCAGCTAATATTGATTTTATCTCTTTTGTCAACTTTTTCAACATTTGCGCATTTTGTTTATTAACAATCAAATATTAAATTAATGATTGAATAATTATTGTGTTCATATAATTGATTAATTAATAATTAATTTGACTAACTAAATAATAGTTATTTACACAGTTTAATATATGCGCTGAGAAAGTTAATGAGAAAGTTAATGAGAAAGTTAATGAGAAAGTTAATGAGAAAGTTAATGAGAAAGTTAATGAGAAAGTTAATGAGTAAACTAATGAGGTAGAAAGTCATGTAGAATGTTCAATAAAAAATCATGTAGAATGTTTGATAGAAAGTCATGTAAAATGTTTAATAAAGTTATATTTGATGCTTGATAGAAAATAAATTTGATTCTTGATTATGAAGCAATTCAAAGCTTGATGAGAAGTCATGTAAAGAATCATGAAGAAAGTCATAAAGAATGTACAATAGAATTATGTTTGATGCTCAATAGAAAACAAATTTGATTCTTGAATGATGAGTAAAGTGATGAGTAAAGTGATCAATAGAATGATCAGTAAAATGATCAGTAGAATGATCAGTAAAGTGATCAGTAAAGTTGTTAAAGATCAGCATAAAGTGAGTCAATATGAATGTCATTTAACTAAAAGATAAATGCTAAGAAAGAAAGATAGTTACAGAAAAGAAGTTGATTACATATGTATGTTTTTCAGTTAATGTTAAATTCAATAGAAATTAATCAAGATGACAAAGTGAGAATAGATCTGACAAAACTAAAAGATTGAATTTGACAAAACTAGAATCATGATATTATTTCTCTTCTTCAATGATTTATGTTTGCATGAATGTATTTTCTGCTCAATTTAATTGATTGCTCAATCATGATTTCACAGATTCAAACTCATTAAATTTTGATTAATTGAATAGTTGAAAGCACTTCTAGCACAATTTGTTCAAATATCAAATATGAAAATCATCAACTATCTTTTGAGCATTCATAAATTCATCATCATCAATGTTGTATCAATTGAGATCATTGTCATAGTCATTTCATTTGACTTTATACTGAAGTCATCTTCAATATCAACAAGAATTTAATATATTATCAATTTTTCATTCATTTTCATCGTTTATCACTATTAAATCTGAAGATTCATTCTTTTGATCAGACAAGAAGTCATCAACGACAGAGCAAAGCAGATCAGAATGAAATACATCATAAATATGCATAAACTTTGATAATTTCAGTTTATATGAAGAGTTAATGAAATCTAGATTGATGAAAGAATTGAGCATTTTGTCATTTAGCTTCTTGAAAATTCTCGCTGTAATGATGTTTCTTTCATTCAGAAATATCTTTGATTTGATTTCATAATCAACTTCTTTTTTATATTTATTGACTTGTTTCATCATTTGTTCTCATGTTTTGACTAGCGACTCGTAAGCAAACTTCAATGTTTTGTTCATATGTTCAAATGTATTCTTGACTTTAGTCATCTGCAAGCATTCATGAAAACTTTCATATTTGCTGACATCAAGTTCAAAACTCATATGAGAATGAAAGTCTTTGTTTAGAAAGAAAGAAATTGAAAAGATGATTGAGAATAAAACATTATTGTCAATGAACTCAATCATAAGTAGTAGCTTAGCTCAGTCATTCTGCATGTATGAACAAAAGAATCAAAGATATCTTTCAACATTTTAATTGACTTGTTCACTTTGATCATTGATTTGAAAGTGATAAACAGTGAATAATTAAAGATTAATGCTCAGTCTTTTGCAAAGAAACTTTCATAAAATGAAGATAAATTGAAAGTTTCAATTCAAAACAATGAAATTGAGTAAATTGTGTATTCAATATATTCATTGAAGCATTAGCTCAGCTGTTTTTTCTGCTGTGATTTCTTCATCATCAGTAGAACAAGAAATATAATGTTATTTCTTTGTCAGTTTACATATCACTGTTAGTATGATGTTTTTGTCTTTCAAAAAAGATAAGTTGATGATGAAATTCATGATTATGTTTTTTCATTGCTGTTCAAGTATGAGTAGAGAATGTAATAGTTCATTGAATTTATCTCAAGAAATCTTTAATCGCTGATAAATGTAGCAGTTTTGAATATATTAATCTATTGTCTTTCACATTGAAGATCAATAGTAGTATCTTCTTATAATCTTCATCATTCTGAGAATTTCAAAATGATTAATAGAAGATTGATCATGAACTTTTTGAATTAACTTTATTTGAAGATGCTCATCAAAGAAAACTCATAAAAGATCATCTTGATATAGTATTTTGTTTTAAACTTGATAATTTCTTAATTTAATATCTTCATATTGAGCTTCATCTTTTAATATGACTTTTAGTTGTTTCACTTTCTTTTTGTGATCTTCTTGTACAAGAAGTCAATGTTCATTGAGTTGTAAAGTCAAGTTTTGCTGACTTTGAAGCTCGTTTAACATATTGATGACTTCATTGAGTTGATTGCTGACTCAATGAAGCAGTTATTCTTTGATGTTTATATTTCATGCAATGACAGCTTTTTCAGCTTCAACTGAAACATTGATGAGTAAAAGTGAAACTCTTCTATTGATAATGCTTCTGAGCAGATGAATTGTTCAAGACTCAACTGACTTGATATCACATGTCATGATGAAAAAAGATAGAAATTGTTGAAATAAGAGTAAATGAAAGATTGATGTTTTGAATTAATGTTTTTTGATGAGTGAAAATTCAAAAAATTTCTTGTAAATTTCAAATAATAATTAAGTGCTTTATTCAAAGAATCTCTTGCAAATAGAATGATAAAAATGAGTGTATTGAATCGAAGAATTTCTTGCAATCTAAAATGATGATGATGCAAATTTGAAAAATCTTTTGCAAATTTTTCTTACTGAATAGATTGTTTCATATCATTTATTCATCGATAGCAAAGAAGTAAATGATGAGCATTTATTTAATGTTAAAGATCAGCATAGAATGAGTCAATATGAGTATCATTTAACTAGAAGATAAATGTTAAAAAAGAAAGATAGCTACAGAAAAGAAGTTGACTACATATGTGTATTTCTCAGTTGACACTAAACTCAATAAAAACTAGTCAAGATGACAAAGCGAGAATAAATCTGATAAAACTAGAAAACTAAGTTTGATAAAACTAGAATCATGACAAGAGTGATCAGTAAATAGCTCAGTAGAAAGATCAGTAGAAAGATTGAAAGAAAGATTGATAAAGAAATCAGTAGAAAGCTTGATCAAAAGATTAATAAAAAGCTCAATTAATAGTTTGATAAATAGCTCAGTAGATGACTCGATAAATAGCTCAGTAAATAACTCAGTAGAAAGATTGATAGAAAGATTGATCAAAAGTGTTACGATTCTAGCTACGCATTTATGTTGATAGTTATGTTGATGATTATGTTGATGACTATGTTTCTGACTATCGTCGATTGCTTGTCACTAGACTATCGAGTTGTTTCGAAGTCAACTTTATTCAAAGTTAGCTTATGTTCTTCTGAGTCATATAAATAGTCGATTCTTCTCTTCTAGATACTTTTCTTTCTTAGCATTTATATACTCATTACATTACACTTATATGACTCACTCTATGCTGATCTCTAACAAAAAGCTCAGTATAAAGCTCACTAGTAGAAAGATCAATAAAAAGCTCAATCAATAACTCAATAAATAGCTCAGTAAATAGCTCAGTAGAAAGATTGATAAAAAGATTGATAGAAAGATTAATTGAAAGCTTAATGAAAAGCTTAATGAAAAGCTCGATGAAAAGCTCGATGAAAAGCTCGATGAAAAGCTCAGTAGAAAGCTCAGTCGATAGCTCAGTAAATAGCTCAGTGAAAAGTTCAGTAAAAAGCATTGTTTGAAGCATTGTTTAACTTATGTTATGCGCTTAATCAACGCATTTTATAGAGTGTTTGATAGAGTGTTTGATAGAAAATTTGATAAAGTGTTTGATAAAAAGATTAATAAAGTGAGTAGATGAAGTAAGTAAATGAGCGAGTAAATGAGTAAGTAAATGAGCGAGTAAAAAAGCAAGTAAATGAGCAAGTAAATGAGCAAGTAAATGAGCGAGTAGATGAGCGAGTAAATGAGCAAGTAAATGAGTGAGTAAATGAGCGAGTAAATGAGCGAGTAGAATGATGAGCATGTAAAGTGATGAGTAGAATGATGAGCATGTAGAATGATGAGTAGAATGATGAGTATGTAGAATGATGAGTAAATGAGCGAGTAAATGAGCGAGTAAATGAGCGAGTAAATGAGCAAGTAGATGAGCGAGTAAATGAGCGAGTAGATGAACGAGTAAAGTGATGAGCATGTAGATAAATATTTTAGCTGAATTAGCTGAATTAACTGAGTTAGTTGAATTTAGCTGAAATTTAACTGATTAATCAGTTGTTAGCTGATTATTAGCTGAATCAAGTTGACTTTTTCAAATTCTGTCATTGAACAAAAAGTTAACTGTCAAACATTTTATTGATGTTGTATGTGAAATCTGTATCATCAAAATCAAATACATAATAAAGTAATCAGTGTGCAAAAATTAATTCAAACGAGAAAAAATATTGACAGTTGAAAGATTGAACAGTCAAAACTTTCAATATTTTCAATTTCATTTACTAAATTAAATCTTTGTATTTTTTCATTATTTTTAAAGCATTAAATTCAGTTGATTCAATTATATCTTTCAAAGTATATGAAATAGTCAGCGTGCAGAAATTGATTTGAGAAAAAGATGCTGACAAATGAGCAATTGAGTTATCAAAATCATTAATATTTCTCATTGCATTTGCTAAGTTAAATCTTCATATTTTTTCATAATTCTTGAAGCATTGAGATTGTTTTGATTGACTTTACAGTTCATTTTATAGAAAGTTTCAAGCTCAAGAGCATTCAGTAGAAGTTCAAGACATGTGATGAATTAATTAAAGACTTGTGATGAATCAACATGTCAAGCGAATCATCATTGAAATTTGAAAGCATTATTTAATTACATTAAATTTAATTTCTACTTTAAGAGCATCAGAAGATTAAGAACAATGAGTTTGATAGCAATAAAAGATGCTTTTATTATTTACATTGCTTCGATAAAAGTGTCTTTTAAAAGAATGTTGATGACGTTAAGCAGATCAATGATTTGAATAGAAAAATTACTTAAGATCATTTGTTAAATTGAATAAATTGTGTAAGAATCATGTTCATAAATACATAAATTAGATAATTTTATTTCTGTTGAGTGAAAAAACTTGACACGCTATAGAAAATGATCTTCAAAGATATGCTTCTCAAGAAATTTCTTTTTGCAATGCTTGTACAGTTTCAATCTAGTGTTTTTCAAATATACTTTGTAAAAGAATTATCAGAATGATTTTCATATGCATCGATCTGATATGCAATATCTTCATCAAATGCATTCAGAATTCTTGCAAATCTTCATTGATTTTGTTAAAGAAAAAGAATTTTCTCAGAATTTTCTTGAGCAGATAATGAAGCAACAGTTTATGATCATGAAACAAGCTTGCACAAAGATTGAATTCATTGAACAGAAACTTTTTGAATCTAGTACATAATTGCTGTTCTATCTACAATGCATTCTGACTGCACATTCTTCTCAGCAGACTCATAACTGTTATTCAGTCATGCACTTATGACATTCTCATAAGACATTATTCTTATTCTTAAAAGAAACAATCAGCTATTTCATTTCTTTCTCTAAGCAGAATGTTGTCATCTTCAAGTTTGTGAAATCATTGAAGAAATGTAAAAACAGCAATATCATGACTGTGATGTATCTTGAGCTTTGAAGAAGTGAGTTGACATCAGACA
>JAABUT010003207.1_pt1 | contig 14365 bp, 14 predicted proteins | sample 5559281 | NCBI WGS metagenome assembly JAABUT01 (sample SAMN10711880, study PRJNA513359) | rock metagenome | isolation source: Antarctica rocks | place: Antarctica: Victoria Land, Ricker Hills nord | collected 2016-01-04
CGCTGGCCGGCGAGCGGGCCGTATGCCCGGTGCCGGCCGAGACGCGGGTCGCCCTGTCGTCGCCGCGGCGGACGTTGGAGGGGTTGCTTAAGGCACTGACCGTCTCGGGGGCGGACTGGGGACCGCCGACGGCGTTCGCTCTGCCGGCGCTCGAGCTGACGGTGGCCGACATGGTGGCTGCCTTGGAGGAGGTGGCCGGGGCTGATGCGGTGGTGCTGATCGACTGGGTCCCGGATGACGCCGTTAGCGACATCGTCGCTGGCTGGCCGGCCCGGTTCGACTCCGAGCGCGCGCGCGGGTTGGGCCTGATCGCCGACACTGACTTCGCCCAGGTCATCCGCCAGTACGTCGCCGACGCATCGTCTTGACCCCGCTCACCAACTTCCTGATATTGCCGATGAGCGATCGTTGGATGACACGCCTCGAGCTGGACCTGCGCGCCGATGAACTTGCGCGTCAATCCGCCCACAATGACGCGCGCAACATGGAGCGTCGATGACAAGGGGGTAGGAGACGAGTTGAACCCTTCGGGGGCCGGCTACTCAGGTGCCGAGAGAATGTGGCAGATATCGGCGTCGGTGCAGTCGGCGGAATCAAGGCGGTGGCTGCGTTCGATGAGGTCTTTGAGTTCTGCCTCCAGGATGGTGAGATCGCTGATGCGTGCACGTACGTCGGCGAGCTTGCTGTCGATCAGGCTCGCCACATGCGTGCATGGGACGGTGCCGTTGGCTCGCAGATCGATGATGCTGCCGATCTCGGCAAGGGTCAGGCCTGCTGCCTGTGCGGTTCGAACAAAGTTCAACCGGGTGAGCGTGGATTCGTCGTAGATGCGGTAGCCGTTGGCGCCACGTTCGGGTTCGGGCAGGAGGCCCCTGCGCTCGTAGAACCTGACGGTCTGGCTGGGTAGGCCGACGGTGTCGGCGAGTTCACCTATCAGCATCTCGCCAGCCTAGCTCTTGACCTTGTATCGCAGATCAAGGTTTACGGTCGTGCGCATGGACATCACCTTGCTGTACTTCGATGACTGCCCGAACTGGAAGGTCGCAGAGGAGCGACTTGTGGCGATCGCTGCCCAACGCGCCGACCTCAACGTCACGCGTCACTTGGTCGACACAGTCGAGGAAGCTGAGCGGGTTGGCTTCCATGGCTCGCCGAGCATCCTGATGGATGGCGTCGACGTCTTCGCCGACCCGGGCGCCGGGGTCGGGTTGTCGTGTCGGGTCTACCGCACACCGGGCGGTCTGGCGGGTGCTCCTACGGTGGAGCAGCTCCGTGCCGCGCTCGCCGGGGGAACCGGGACCGTGCGATGACCCGAAGCTACGACTTGATCGTTATCGGCACCGGCATGGCCGGTGTCTCCGCGGCCAACAAGTGCGCGTCGCAGGGCTGGAACGTCGCGATCGTCGACGCACTTCCTTACGGCGGCACGTGTGCCCTGCGTGGGTGCGACCCGAAGAAAATCCTGCGGCGCGGGGCGGAGATCATCGACAGCGCCCGAATGATGCGCGGTAAGGGCATCGACGACGTGGGGCTCTCAGTCAACTGGGGCGACCTGATGAAGCACAAGCACGGCTTCACCGATCCGGTCCCGCAGAACATGCAGAACAGCCTCACCGAGAACGGCATCGACACCCTCCACGGGGTCGCCCGGTTCACAGATAGAAACAGCATCAAGATCGACGGCATCCGCTACGACGCGACGCATTTCCTGATCGCCACCGGCGCACGTCCACGCCCGCTGGACTTTCCCGGTCACGAGCACCTGGTCGACAGCACCGACTTCTTGGATCTGGACGTGCTCCCGCCGCGGATCCTGTTCGTCGGTGGTGGCTTCATCTCCTTCGAGTTCGCCCACATCTGCTCGCGTGCCGGCAGCACCCCGGTCATCATCGACCGCGGACCCCGTCCCCTCAAGGGGTTCGACCCCGACCTGGTCGAGCTCCTGATCACGCGGGGCACTGAGGCGGGGATCGAGCTGCGGCGCTCTACGACGATCACCGCGATCGAGAGGTCCCAGAACGGCTACGCGGTCAGCGTCGAACGATCCGGTCTGCCCGAGACCATGGAGTTCGACCTCGTCGTTCACGGCGCCGGGCGAGTACCCGAACTCTCCGGCCTGGACCTCGACGCTGCGGGGGTCGACTGGGACGAGCACGGCGTACGTGTCGCCGCTCACCTGCAAAGCACCACGAACCCGGCGGTGTACGCCGCCGGCGACTCAGCCGACACACCGGGGATGCCGCTGACGCCGGTCGCGGTCTTCGAGGGCAAGGTCGCCGCGTCCAACATGCTCAAGGGCACCACGTCCGTCCCCGGCTACGCCGGTGTCCCGACCGCGGTGTTCACGATTCCCGAGCTCGCCCGAGTGGGGATGCTCGAACGGGAGGCTAGGGACCAGGGCATCGATGTCGATGTGCGCTACAGCGACACCAGCGGCTGGTACTCCAACTACCGGATCGGTGAGACGACCGCGGCCGCGAAGATCCTGGTCGACCGATCGAGCGACCGGATCGTCGGCGCGCACCTGCTGGGCCCCGAGTACGGCGAGCTGATCAACTTCCTCGCCCTCGCGATGAAGCTCGACCTGGCCACCCGTGAGCTGAAGTCCGTGACCGCTGCCTATCCCACGATTGGGTCAGACCTCGGCTCCATGCTCTGACTCCATCGAAGGGCGTTGCCCTGGTCGATGAGCGGACGTACACGCGATCAAGAACGGAGACCTCGATTGAGCGCCGGAGAGACCACGCTCCGACCAGGACTGCGCGACGTGTTCGCGGGTTCTGGTTACCGGCGGTTGTGGTCGGCTCGAACGGTGTCGCAGTGGGGCGACACCTTCAACTTCGTTGCCCTCGCGCTGCTGATTTATGACCTGACCGGGTCCGGGCTCGGCGTCAGCGGGGTTGTGATCGCCGAGATCCTGCCGGTGCTCCTGATCGCGCCATTCGCCGGGCCGTTGGTGGACCGGTGGCCCCGGGTCCCTGTGATGGTCGGCTCGGACCTGTTCCGATCGGTCCTGGCGGTCGTCCTGGCGATGTGGCACGACGCCCCGATCGGGGTGTACACGGTCGCGTTCAGCATGTCGGTCGGCGCGGTCTTCTTCAACCCAGCCGCCTCCTCCGTCCTGCCGGCACTGGTGAAGAAGGACGCGTTGGTCGCCGCGAACAGCGGTATTTGGACCGCCGCAGTCCTCTCCCAGATCCTCCTGGCCCCACTCGCGGGGCTCCTTGTCGTCTCGCTCGGATACGGTCCCGCCTTCGCCATCAACGCTGTCTCGTATGCGAGCAGCGCCGTGCTGCTGCACGGACTGCAGGTGCCCGGGCGTCCGGAGAAGGTCCAGCGACGCCGGCTGCTTGCCGAGGCCCGTGAAGGGGTCGCCGCTCTCGTGCACCATCGACTTCTGCGTGCCCTCGCGGTCGGACAGTTCCTCGCCGCGCTCTCAGCGGGCGCAACCAGTGCCCTGCTGGTGGTCCTCGCCAAAGAACACCTCGGTGTCAGCGGACGCGGCTACGGGCTCCTCATCGCAGCGATCGGGATCGGTGCCGCCCTCGGCCCGCTCGTCCTGCTCCGGCTCATCCGCAACCCGGCCCGCCCACTGTTCGTGTTCGGCCCGTACGGACTCCGCGGCGTCGTCAACCTCGCCCTCGCCTCGGTCGCCTCAGTGCCGTTCGCCGCAGGCGCGTTGGCCCTCTACGGCGTCGGCACCTCCACCGGTGCCGTCACGTTCAACTCCATGCTCCAAGCCGAGACACCCGAACATGTCCGCGGACGGGTGTTCGCGTCCATGGATGTGCTCTGGCAAGGCGGCAGGCTCCTCTCCCTCGCGGTCGGGGGCGCCCTCGCGGACCTGTATGGCATCGAGGCCGTCTACTACCTCGGTGGCGCGCTCCTGCTCGCCGCAGCGGCTGCAGGACTGGCCTCGACCAAGAACGGTTCCGAGAGCTGACGTCTACAGACGTGCGGAACAATCGGTGCGGTCATGAGTTAAAGGTTCCCCAGCGTGCCGAGCAGCCAAACCACTCGACCAGCGCCGCCCGATCGCCTGACCATCCAGGCTTCGAGGATGCGTCATTCCGGCTCCCCTTTGTTGTCAACCGGTGGTCTGAGGCGATCTCGGTCGGGAGGTCTTCCGGGTGGGCTGGGACGGTTGTAGCGTCGGTTTTGCGGGTCCGGGAAGTGGCTGATCCGAAGCGTCGATGTGCGGGGGCAGGTCGACCGCGCTGGATTCTTGAGACGCCCCGCAGTGCCCTCCCGGGCCCGTGCCATCAGGCGCTGGTGCGTTGGTGAGCGCGGCTCGTTCGGCGTCGGCGACCAGCTGTCGGTAGACGGCGTCGGAGATCCTGCGCTTGAGAGACCTGATCGCCTCGAGGGGCTTCTTGCCCTCGGCGCGCTTGCGTCGGTAGTAGGCCCGGCCGTCGGTGTCGAGACGGATCTGGCTGATCGCGGCGATGTGGATCATGTGGTTGACCCGGCGGTTGCCGGCTCGGGAGAGCCGGTGCCGGTTCTGCTCCCCCGAGGAGGCGTCGAGCGGGGCGGTACCGGTCCAGGACGCGAACCGGTTGCGGTCGGCGAACCTGGTCACGTCACCGACGTCGGCCAGGACCCGGGCCGCCACCACCGGCCCGACGCCGCGAAGGTCCATCAACCGAGAGCCACGGGCCACCACGATCACCTTGAGTTCGGCGGTGGCCTTCTTGATTTTCGCGTCGACCGCGACCAGCTCGGCCAGCTCCTCGGCCGCGATCCGGCGCCGGGTCTTGCCGGCGAGGTCGCGGGGACGCACGCTGGCGAGCATCGCCTTGGCCTGCAACGGAGTGATGTCCTTCTTCGCCTGCCCGGGCAGCAGCTCGGCCAGGAGGGCCTGGAGCCGGTTGACGGTCTGAACACGCCTCCGGGTCAGTGCCTCGCGGCGGTCAGTGAGCATCCGCAGCGCCTCGAGCTCCCCGTCGAGCTGCAGCACCCGCAGCGTCGTGGTGCGCACCGCGACGCTCGCGATCGAGTGCGCGTCGAGGGCGTCGGTCTTGCGGTTGTGCCCCGTGTCGAACAGGCGGACCCGCGCTGCGAGCTTGGCCGGGACGTCGACGACGTTCTCGCCGGCCTCGAGGAGCCGCTGCGCCAGGGGGCGGCCAGCGCCGTTGGCGCCCTCGACCCCCCACACCCGTTCCGGCCAGGCCTTCGCGTAGGTCAGCATCGCCGTGTAGCCGGCCCGGTCGGTGCTGAACCGACCCGAGCCGAGCAGCTTCTCGCGCTCGTCGACCACCTCGATGGTGGCTGACAGCTTGTGCGGGTCGACCCCGATGATGACCTGCTCAGTGCTCTGCTCGATCTGCTGCATGTGCTGCTCCCGCCTGTGCTCGTACCGAGGGGGACGGCGAGGTGGGGTGCTACTACGAGCAGGGCAGTCCCTTCTTGAGCCACGCCTCGTCAACGGCACCCGGCGGGCTGCAGACCGGAAGAGAGCCACACCGTTCAGCTGGTGAGCAGCCGCAAGGAGAGCGTCCCGCCGGGCACCTGGACCGAGTCTGGCCAGACACCGATCCTGCAGGGAAGTCTCTAGTAGCCGCGAGCCGGGCATGACCCAAGTGTCGACGACGGGTCCGATCTGCAGCACCTTGGTTGGGCCCTTGTCAGGCTTCCCACGCCGCCATGCAGATCCCCGTCGGGGTGCTGCTCGTGACACCGGAAGGAAAGTCGGTCGGGGGGATCTCTGAGCAGTGGACCATTCCATTGAGGGCTTCACCTCGGTTTGGGAGAATAGTGTGTTCAAGGCGGCGTTGGTCGTCGTGCTGCTTGGCGGCTTCGGCTCGTGTGCAACGCCTCGCCAACGAAAGCCCATGGATCGCTAGCTAGCTCGATAGGGCAGCTGAGGCGATCCAGGCGACTGATCGCCAGGTTGTGCGTGACAACGTCACGGGCGGAGAACTGCAGCCGAGCCCACGGGATTCTTACTCTGCGGGCGGGCAGTCAAGCTCACGACTTGGGTGACGAACCCCCTGGGGGTGCGGCTCTCGGCCTTGGTGTAGTCAAGTAACCGTTCATCTAGGTGGCGACCGCCGCGGTGAGCTCAGCAGTGAACTCAGACGCCGCGGTGGTCTCAGACCGGGACGTCGTTGGGTGGGGGCAGCGTCTTGCCGGTGCGCAGGATCACTCTGGGCGTGGGGACCGACGTCACGGTGGGGGGTGGTGGCAGCGGGCGCGGCGCGCGGGCGGGGGTCGGCGGTGGGGGGAGGGTGATGGGCTGACCGGTGGCCGGCGGGGGCGGGACACTCGCGGTGGGTGAGACGAGGTCGGCGAGCCCGGGGTCGTCGTCGACCCGGGGGACGCCCAGGGGTGGCAGGCCGAGCATCTGGATGGCGGTCTTCGGGATGCTGGCGTGGGAGCACCATCGGGAGTCGATGGTGGCGCGGACTGCGCCGCCGAACATCAGCAGCGGCACCCGGGGTCCGTAGGCGCACTGGATGCCGTCGGTGGTGTGCTCGAGGTTCGGGGTGGCCACGTGGTCGTCCCAGCCGCCCCAGTCGTCCCAGGTGAGCAGGAAGACGGTCTCGTCCCACGCGCCGGCCTGCACGACCGCGTCGACGGCGCCCTGGATCGCCGCCACTCCGATGGTGACGTCGGCGGCGGGGTGCTCGTCGGCGGGGGAGGCGTGCCACACGTAGGACAGCGCCGCCAGGGCGCCGGCGTGGGCGTCCTTGGCGAACTGGGCGGTCGGCGCCAGGTGCGGTGAGCTCGTCAGCTGGGTGTAGAACGAGACGGGGTAGCCTCCGGCGGCGGTGTAGCAGCGCCACGAGATCCCGTTGTCCCCGGCGAGACCGGGCAGGGACGGCAGGTCCCAGACGGGCGGCTTGGTGCGTGGGGGGTTGCGCATGGTCGGGCTCTGACCTCCGACGAGGATCAGGTGGTTGGGCGTGGAGTTGGTGCCGAACCCGGAGCAGTGGTTGTCCAGGAAGGCCCCGGTCAGGGCGAGGTAGGCGTAGTACGGCAGGACCGAGGTCGTGTCGAACTGGGTGTGCACCGCGTGCCCGCTCTGGAGCCACTTGTAGTAGGCATGGCGGTCGTGGGGCTGGTCGGAGGCAGGCGGGTTGGGCTGGGTCGGCCAGCCGGTGGCGACGTTGGCGCCGTAGGGGGCCAGACCCCTGAAGTAGTTGTCGGTGGTGTGGTTCTCCTGGATCAGGATGACCACGTGCTTGATGTTCCGGGCTGCCGGGCGTGGGGTCTTGGTCTGGTCGGTCATGGCGCTCTCCTCCGTCATCGCCGCCCTATTGTTTCCAGCCGCTGTTGTAGACGTCGAGCCCGAACCTGTTGAGGCCGGCGCTCCCGGCATAGCCGAGGTGGGGGGCGCGGAAGATGTCCTCGATGGACGCCAGGAGCGAGTAGTGGTTGTAGCTGGTGGTGCTCCACGTGTTGGGTGCGACATAGCGGGACAGGACGAGCGCGCCGACCCGTCCGCCACCCGGGCCGGTGATGCCGGGCAGCGGGGAGTTCGGGCCCGGCCCTTCGCCGCAGCAGGCCGAGGCGTCGCTCTGGGGGCCGTCGGATTCGTCGGCGGTGATGACGAGGGCGCCGTCGGCCCTGTAGGCCGGTGAGGCGAGGATCTTGGGGACCCAGATCCTGAGCCAGGCGTCAACGCTCCTCAGGCCGCCGGGTTGGCCGTCCACGCAGGGTGCGTCGTGTCCGTCGTGGCACAGGTTGGGAGTGATGTAGGTGTAGTTCGGGGTCGAGCTCGCCTGTGCGAGATCGGTGTCCAGCTGGGTGAGGTCGACGACGTGCTGTGCGCAGGTTGGCGAGTCGATGACCGACGCGAAGTACATGAAGGGGTTGTGCCGGACGGCGTACTGGTCGCCGACGGTGGCCTTCTGGGTGCGGTCCGGCGAGTTCGGGGCGGGGTGGCGACACGGCGTGCCCATGTCCTCCATGTAGCCCTTCCACGACAGCTTCGCGGCAGTCAGCTGGTCGGTGATGTTGGGGACCGACGCGGGAAAGACGCAGCCGTTGCCGACGGCCTGACCCGGGCTGGCGGTGCCGGTCCCGACAAAGGAGGAGTAGATCTGGCAGTCGCCCTGCATCTGGGGGTTCGGTCCCTGCCCGGAGATCTGGGCGACGTAGTTGGGCTGGGAGTTGTGTGCCGTGCCGTAGTACGTGTTGAGCAGGACCCCCTGCGAGCGCAGCGTCGTGGCGAGGTAGGGGGCCGCCGATCCTGGGCCCCAGGTCTCGTCGTAGCCCTTGTTCTCGATGTTGATGACGAAGACGTGCTTGATGGGCGGCACGTAGGCGGCGATGCCGGCGGCCGCCTCGCTGGTCGTGGGCTGCCCGGACGCGCCGCCGAAGAGCAGGAGGGCGGCGGCCGCGAGCGTGATCGTCGCGGTGCGAAAAGCGGTACGGGTGCTCACGGGATGCTCCATCCGGCCGCGACGGCCTTGGTCTTGAGGGAGGACCACTCCGACTCCTCGGGGCCGGCCAGCGGTCCCGGTGCGCACGCGGCGGCAACCAAGGGCGCCGTGACGTATGTCGGGGCAGTCGGGTTCGCGGGGGCGGAGAAGTCGAGGACCTCGGCGAGGTTGCGTGCGGCCGAGTCCCGGGGGGTCAGTGCAGCCAACCCCCACCGCCACTCGATGGCCTTGAGGATCGAGGTGTGGTCGTAGGTGTTGTGGGCGACGTGCCCGCGGCGGGCCCGGGGAGAGATGACGACGGTGGGGACCCGGAACCCGCGCAGGGCGGTGGTCGGGCTGACGTCGGGCGCCGTGGTCGGTGCCACGCGGTCGTAGAAGCCGCCCCACTCGTCGTAGGTAATGACCAGCATCGTCCGTGACCAGTTCGGGCTGGTGGTCACCGCCCGGTAGACCTCGTTGAGGAACTCCTCGCCGGCGCGGATGTCGGCGTGCGGGTGGTCGTCGGCCGACGAGCCGGACGCCTCGTCCACGAACCGCGGGTCGATGAAGCTGACGCTGGGCAGCTGCCCCGTCGCCGCATCGGTGAGGAAGGACGCGTACGGCCTCGAGATCGGCAGGTACTTCGCTCCCCACAGGGCGAGGAAGGGCACGTCCGAGAAGTAGTAGTGGGCGCTGACCGAGGCCGCGGCGAGCCGGTCCCAGATCGTCGGCAGTGTCGAGGTGGTGCTCGAGTTGTGGGTCCGGTCGGTCTGGGCAGTATGGATGTAGAACCGGTTGGGATAGGTCTCGGCCATCACCGCGGCGAAGTAGCGGTCGCAGACCGTCCACTGCGGCGCGGCCTGGCCGAAGAACCCCAGGTCCGACCTCTCGTAGTAGCCGATCGGCAGGACGTCGTCCTCCCCTGCTCGTAGCCAGCCGTCGACCCGGCCGTTGTTGAGCTGGATCCGGCCACCCTCGTAGGAGTGGTCCGGGTCGTGGTGGCCGCAGCTTGCGTACTGCGCGAGGTGATAGGTGGCATGGCGGGCTCCGTACCGGTCGACGTAGCTGAGACCGGCCTGCTTCCCGTCCGCACCGGGCACCCAGCCGAGGAAGTGGTCGAACGACCGGTTCTCCATCATCACGACGACGACGTGGTCGATGCCGGAGGCCGCCGGGGCCGGCAGTGCCGCCGCAGCCGTAGCCGGGTCCTGGATCGCGAAGGAGCTCCCCGCCAACGCGGCGGCGCCCCCCACAACGGCTGCGGCTCTGAGGAATTGGCGTCTGGAAGCACTCATGGACGTCGACAGTAACGACCTCGCAAGGGGAATCATGAATCCCCGGACGGATGTTCACCCGCCGTTCAGACTCTGACCAACGACGGGACCGATCATGGTTGCCATGACCGAAACCCAGGCACGCCCCGATCGTGACCTCAGCCGCCGACTCCTCCTGACCGCGGCGGGCTTCGGTGGGGCCGTCGTCGCCGTCTCCCCGCTTCTCGGCGCCGGAGCCGCCCACGCCGAGTCCGACCCCCGCCCGCGCAGTGGGGTCGGTGACCCGGTGAGCACGCCAGCCGTCGCGGGCCTGCACCTGCAGTTCGGCCAGGACGCCTCCCGGGAGGTCGTCGTCTCCTGGCACACGCTCATCCCTGTGGCGCACCCAAAGGTGTTCTACGGCAACGCCGACGGCGCCCTGGAGAAGGTCGTGAGCGGGGGGACACGCACCTACACCGACGCCCAGTCCGGCCGGGTGGTCCACGCGCACCACGTCCGCCTCACGGGGCTGCGTCCGGGGGCGGACTACCTCTACGGTGCCGTGCACGACGGCGCGGCGCCTGAGCTCGGTGAGTTCCGCACCGGGCCCCGTGGCCGGGCCCCGTTCACCTTCACCAGCTTCGGTGACCAGGGGACCCCGACGTTGGGGAAGCGGTACGTGCCGCCGGCCGGGGTGACGATCCCGAACCCGCCCTACGTCAACGACAACCTCGGCTCACCCTTCGCGGGGGACACGACGATGGGTGTCGAGCGGGTGCAGCCGTTGTTCCACCTGTTCAACGGCGACCTCTGCTACGCCAACATCGCGACCGACCGGGTCCGGACGTGGTCAGACTTCTGGGAGAACAACAGCCGCAGCGCCCGGAACCGGCCGTGGATGCCGTCGGCGGGCAACCACGAGAACGAGCGGGGCAACGGGCCGATCGGCTACGCGGCATACCAGACGTACTTCGAGGTGCCGCCCGCCTCGGGCCAGACCAGCACGACGCGGGGGCTGTGGTACTCGTTCACCGCGGGGTCGGTGCGGGTGATCAGCATCGCCAACGACGACGTGTGCTACCAGGACGGCGGTGACAGCTACGTCCGCGGCTACTCGGCGGGGGCGCAGAAGGCGTGGCTCGAGCGCGAGCTCGCGACAGCCCGAAGCGACACGGGCATCGACTGGGTGGTGGTGTGTATGCACCAGGTGGCCATCAGCACCGCAGACAAGTTCAACGGTGCGGACCTCGGGATCCGGGAGGAGTGGGTGCCGCTCTTCGACAGCTACGGGGTCGACCTCGTCGTCTGCGGTCACGAGCACCACTACGAGCGCTCCCACCCGATCCGGGGGCACCAGAACAACCAGGCCCGCACGCCGCTGCCGGCGGCGACCCGCACCGACGTGGTCGACACGACCCAGGGGACGGTCCACATGGTCCTCGGCGGCGGGGGCACGTCCGTGCCGTCGAACCAGCTGTTCTTCACCCCCCCTCAGTGTCGGGTCATCACCTCGGTCGGGGCGGTCAACCCTACGACGGGCAAGCGCCCGCCGGTCTATGTCACCGAGCCCGCTGCCTGGTCGGCGGTGCGCGACACGGCCCACTCCTACGGGTTCGCCGCCTTCACCGTGAACCCCGGTCGACGTGGGGGCGACACGACGATCACCGTGACGTACTACGACGTGACCGGCGTCGAGGGGGAGCTGACGGCGTTCGAGACCTTCACCCTGCGCCGCCCCCGGCGGGACACCCCACACGAGGACCAGGGCCCCGAGTAGGGGAACGACTGGCGCGCCTGGCCGAAGCCTGAACGAGTGGTAAGACTTGGTGGGCTTGTATCAGCGCAGGGCAGCTGTGCGTCCTCATTCCGGGCGCCGCCTTCGACGTCTCATGACTCGGGAGGTCACATCGATGTTGCACAGGACCCGTGCTGTCGGCGCAGCGACAGCTTTGACGACAGCCACCACTGCGCTCGTCCTGGCGGTCGCTCTCGCCACACCCGCCCACGCGGCGCCCAGAGGCGCCCAGAGGCGCCACGACGAGATCGACGATGCCCACGTGCTCGGCGAGGCCGTCCGTGGCCGGGCTTGACTCGGTGACGTACGCAGACCGGCTCGTGCGCGCCTGGGGCAGCGGCGACCGCGCCGCAGCTGGCTGCTACGCCACCGGGTCCGTCGCGGGCGCCCTCTTCGCTCAAGCGGACCCAGGTGGGGTGCACTGGCGCAGGACCGGCTCCCAGGGCGCCGCGGGGACGATCTACGTCACCTACCACGACGACGCCCGCGGGGGCACGCTCACCGTTGGTGTGCAGGGGTGCGGCTCCCGTAGAGGGACTCATGCGGCGATCGGGATCGTCTGGTCGGCGTAGCGTGTCTCGTGGACTCGGTGTCGTTCGTTGTTGAGGTGGAACTTCCAGTAGTCATCGAAGTCGTTGTGGGCACGGATGGCCCGTAGTTTCAGGACGGCTTCGGCTCCGTTGACGCTCCAGCGGGCTCCGGTGATGTCCATCCGGTCAGCCACGAGGTATCGGCAGGTCCCTTCGATGATGCCGCTGGCGACGGGCCAGCCTCCTGCGAGGGCGGTCGGGTAGTCGAGGTACTTGGCCTTGTTGGTCAGGTACGTGGCGCAGGCGTCGGCCTTGATGCGTTTGTGCTTGTTCAAGCGTGCGGTGGTGGCTCGGCGTCTGAGGCCGGCGGCGACCTCGCGGGCGTTGCCGCCGAGCACGGCCAGGGCCCGTTCGTGCACCCATGCCTGGGCGCCCGGGTCGCCTTCAGCGAAGAAGCACCACACTGCGCCCCACAGGTACTCAAGTACGTGGATCAGGTCGACCACGATGGTGACGTCTACGCCTCGGGTTTGGGCTTCTGCCTCGATGCGGTCGATCTAATGGGCTCTTCGTACCTGAGGTGGGGGCGGGCGGACACGCCCGAATCGGGTGATGCGGTGAAGTGAGCGTCGAAGCCCTCAGGATCGGCGGCGACCAAGCTCACTTCTCCGGAAGGCCTCGACGATGTGCGAGCCTACGGCGTGCGGTGCTGCGCGCTGCTGTCCCCCACCCGCGTACTGCGATAACTGTGACCTCCTTGTCGGCCTCGACGGCCTACACGTGCTGGAGGTCGAACGAGGTCCTGACCGGCTGACGATCACGCTCGAGAGCCCATCGGCGCTGATGGGCTGCGCGGGGTGCGGGGTCGTCGCCGGCAGCCACGGCCGACGCACGGTCGAGCTGATCGACGCGCCTTGCTTCGGCCGGCCGGTACGCGTGATGTGGCGCAAGCGGACCTGGGAGTGCCTCGAGCCGCTGTGCCCGGTCGGGGTGTTCACGGAGCAGGACGAGGGCGTCGCCGCGCCGCGGGCGCTGTTGACGGTGCGGGCGTGCTGGTGGGCGGTCGGTCAGCTGCGGCGCGAGCACGCGTCGGTCTCCGGCTTGGCCCGCCAGCTTGGCACCACGTGGAGGACGGTGTGGCGCTCGATCAAGCCCCTGCTGGAGGCGATGGCCGCGGACCCGGCCCGCTTCGACGGGGTGACCACCCTGGGTGTGGACGAGCACATCGTGCGCCACGAGGCGCTGTTGTTTCGGATGGAGGTGAGAGACCTGCATCGCCTGGTCGTCGTAGCGGCCGGGTGAAGCTGGCGGCAGCCTGATCCAGGGGACGCTGGGGAGGGTGGGAGCAGCCGCGACAGAGTCAGGGCGGTTCGGTACTACCGGACGGGCCGTGCCTGGTGAGCAAGACGGGAAGGTGTACGCGAGGAACCGGTGTTGTAACGCCTCTTAATCGTCGACCAGCTCTAATCCGGTGGATGTGGGCTGGAGCGCGGTGCGTATCCGTCCGCAGCAGGTACCAGCCAGGTATCTGGGTGGGCGGTGAACTGTCGGAACGGTTGTATGTGTCGGGTCCGGCAGGTCGTGGTGAAGGTCTACGGCGTAGCCACGACGAGACCGCAGGGGCAAAGCCGGGCACCGTGCCCGTTGACCGAACAACAGTAAACGTGGGAACCATCTGCGGCTGGTCCCGGGTCCGCCCGGGATAGGCGCGTCGCCGGCTGAAGGTCGCAGGTGGGGCGGAGCCGTCGTAGTACTCCGAGGCCGGGAGAGCCGGCCACATGGGGAAGGACGGCAGCGAGAGGAAGCAAGGAGGGACTGTCATGTTCGAAGACGCGTCGGTGAACACCGGCGCCGTCGTCTGGCCCGAGCAAGACTGGGCGCAGGTGACGGTACGGAGGATGCAGACCAAGCTGCATTGTTGGGCGGCCGGAGATCCCGGTCGCCGGTTTGACGATCTGTACAACCTGGTCTGTGACCCGGCGTTCTTGATGGTGGCGTGGGAACGCGTCGCGGGGAACAAGGGGTCGCGGACGCCGGGGGTGGATCGGGTCACGGTGGCCCAGATCCGCGACCGGATCGGGGTGGAGCCGTTTCTGCAGGAGGTCCGAGCGCAGTTGAAGTCCAGGACCTTCCAGCCGGTCGAAGTGCGTCGGGTGCTGATCCCCAAGGCGAGCGGGAAACTGCGCAGCCTGGGCATCCCGACCGTGACGGACCGGGTGGTGCAGGCCGCGCTCAAGCTGGTGATGGAACCCATTTTCGAGGCGGACTTTCAGCCGTGCTCGTACGGGTTCCGACCCAACCGGCGCGCGCAGGACGCGGTCGCCGAAATCCACCACTTCACGTCGAAGGCGTACAAGTGGGTGCTGGAGGCCGACATCGAGGCGTGTTTGGATGTGGCATCACACTGCTCCTTTGTCTGAT
>JAABUT010003208.1_pt1 | contig 14352 bp, 14 predicted proteins | sample 5559281 | NCBI WGS metagenome assembly JAABUT01 (sample SAMN10711880, study PRJNA513359) | rock metagenome | isolation source: Antarctica rocks | place: Antarctica: Victoria Land, Ricker Hills nord | collected 2016-01-04
TCGCACAACTGGTGGCGCTCGCACACCTGGATGAAGCAGCTCCAGAAGCGCTACGACGCCACCATGGTCTACGGCCATGACGCGTCGGTGCTCGAAGAGCTCATCGCTCAGGCCGCGACCTTCGACTGATGCGTCTGCTCCGCGTCGGACCGGTCGGCCACCAGACACCCGCAGTGCTCGTGGCCGGCCGCGACGACCTCGGCCACGACCTGTCCTCGCTCACTGACGACATCGACGGCGCCTTCCTGTCACGGGACTTCTAAGGGCAGATCGACGCCGCGATCGCCACTGGTGACCTCCCCACCATCGAGCTGACCAGGCGGCGCATCGGCGCACCGATAGCGCGACCACACGCCATCTACGCGATCGGCCTGGACTACGTCGCACACGCCGAAGAGGCACGTGCCGACACCGCCGTCGACCTGCCGGCGGAGCCGCTGGTGTTCACGAAAGCGCCCAACAGCATCTGCGGCCCTCACGACGACATCACGCCCTCCCACCCGGCGCCGCGCGCGGCGACTGGGAGGACGAGCTGGGAGTCGTCGTCGCCACCCGCTGCCGCACAGGGGCCCGCGTAGGGTGCGAAGGAACGCTCAGACGAGCAGCACTGCGCGGGCGCGCACCCGGCCCTCCTTGAGCCGGCGCAACACGTCGTGCGCCTGGTCGAGGTCGTAGGTCTCGGTCACGGTCCGCAACTTACCCTCGGACGCCAGGCGCAGGACCTCCTGCATTTCGAAGCGCGAGCCGAGCAGAGAGCCGACCACGGTCTTCTCGTCGGCGAACGGCAGCGCCCCCAGCGACGCGTTAACACCGACGATGACGGTTCCGCCGGGCTTGGTGGCGGTGAGCGCTTGGCGCACCGAGGCGTCTGACGGCGCGAAGACGATCGTGGCATCGACGCCGCCCTGCTTGGCGAGGAGCTCGCCCGGATCGCCGCGCGTGGCGTCGACGACGCGGGTCGCCCCGACTTCCAGTGCGAGCTCGCGGTGCTGCTCGCTGCGGGTGACGGCCACGACCTCACCACCGTGCAGCGCCGCCATCTGGAGTACCACGTGCCCGACGCCACCGATGCCGAAGACCGCCACCGACCGCGTAGGGCTGAGCTGGGCCTTGGAAACCGAGCCGTAGGCAGTGATCCCAGGGCAGAACAGCGGAGCCGCTTCGGCATCACCCAGGTTCTCCGGTACGACGTAGGTGTGGTCCGCGGTCGCCAGGACGTACTCGGCGTAGCCACCGTGCACCGTCTCGCCGGTGATCTGCTTGCTCTGGCACAGCTGCTCGCGCCCTGTCATGCAGAACTCGCAACGCATACACGTCGACCACAGCGGCATGACGCCCACCCGGTCGCCGATGACGAAGGCCGTGACGCCGCTGCCGACGGCCGAGACCGTCCCCACCAGCTCGTGGCCCGGGATGATTGGTGTGAAGGCGGGGTTGCCTGGCAACCAGTCGCCTTCGACCATGTGCAGGTTGGACCGGCAGACCCCGCAGGCGGAGACCTTGACGAGCAGCTGCCCGAGGCCTGGTTCGGGCAGGTCGACGTCGGTGATGCGCAACGGCTGGCCCTCGACGGGGCCAGGGTTTTCGAGCAGGACGGCCTTCACGGTAAGTTCCTCCATAAGACGTTGCCGGGGCGGTTGCCCTGGACAGGTGCGCGAGCCGCTGGAGCGGCTGAGCCGGTCAGCTAGTCACCGGCTGACCGTAGGTCGTGAGCTTGCGGGCGAGGCGTCGGAGCTCGTCGGCAGGGAGCAGCTCGGGCTCACCAACAGCTCTGGCCAGCAGCCATAGCCGGCACGCGAACTCCAGCTGCAGCGTGCGTTCGTAGGCCTGAGCGAGATCTGTGCCGGTCGTGACGGTGCCGTGGTTGCGCAGTAGGCAGCCGTGGCGCCCGGCAAGTGCGGTCCCCATGGCCACTGCCAGTTCGGGCGAGCCGTACGTCGCGTACGGCGCCACCCGTACGGACTCGCCGAGCGCGCCCAGCATGTAGTGAACGCGGGGCACCTCGTCGATCAGCAGCCCGACAGCCGTCGCGTGCACAGCGTGGGTGTGCACGACGGCGGCCCGCAGGGGATCTGCCTCGTACGCCGCGAGGTGCATCGGCAACTCGCTGGAGGCCGCGAGCGCACCATCGACGGGCCTCCCATGCAGGTCCACGACGGGGACATCGGCTGGTCGGAGCTGGTCGTAGTCGACAGCTGTGGGTGTCACCGCGATCAGGTTCCCCACGCGGACCGACAGGTTGCCCGACCGGCCAACAACCAGCCCGTCTGCCGCGGAGCGGCGGGCCCAGCGACACACCTGCGATCGAGCGTCCTCAAGCATGGACGGCCTGCTGCAGCAGCTCATCGACTCGGGCAGTGGTGGGCATCGCGGTCTGAGCACCCAGGGCGAGTGTGGCTAGCGCTCCGGCAGCACAGCCGCGCCGTACCGAGGCCGGGAGGTCGTGGCCGGCTGCCAACGCCACGGCGAGCGCGGCAGTGAAGGTGTCGCCAGCACCAACGGCGTCGACAGGGTCCACGACGAAGGACGGGCAGCCGCCCGAAGCCCCCCGGTCGACCCAGCGAGCCCCGAGCGCGCCCAGGGTCACCACGAACCGGTCGGGCGGTTCGGTACTGGCGGCGGCGAGCGCTGAAGCTTCCGCCTCATTGACGACGACCACGTCGCACGCGCGGACCAGCCGCAGGATGTCGGGCGCCACCTGCGCCGCCAGAGGGGCAGCGTTCAGGACGACGAGACGGCCGGCCCGACCGGCCAGGTGCGCTGCCGCGAGCGAGGCTGCGACCGGGACCTCCAGCTGCAGCAGCAGGACATCCGCGGCCGTGACGACCTCGGCGTGCGCCGCCGCATCGGCCGCACTCAGCGCAGCGTTGGCACCGGGAGCGACCGTAATCGTGTTCTCGCCGCTTTCTTCGACGACGATCAGCGCTGTACCGCTGGACCGGCCCGCAGCGATGATGAGGGCTTCGACGCCGACGTCCTCGCGACGGAGCTGACGCCCCAACTCCTTTCCAGCGTCGTCCTCGCCGACTGCTGCGATGAGGTCGACCTGCGCGCCCAGCCGCCGCGCAGCCACGGCTTGGTTCGCACCTTTGCCACCGGGTGAGCTGCGCACGTCGCCACCGAGCACAGTCTCGCCGGGACGTGGCAGCCGGGGGACGTCAACGACCAGATCGGTGTTGACGCTCCCGAACACCGCGACATGAACAGGGGCGACGTCCGGGTTCGCCGAGTTCACGGGGCCGGCCAGCTCTGGACCAGGGCCTCCAGCAGCCGCAAGTAAGCGGTGGCCCCGGGATCCGGCTGACCCGCGCTACGAGCCCCGATCCAGGCGGCACGTCCGCGCTGGCTCAGCAACGACGTCGTGTCCACCACACCCTGCTCGGCCGCCGAGACCATCCGCTCCAGGGTCGTCAGGTCGTCGCCGCCCTGCTCTAGCGCATCCAGGCTGGGCAGCAGGGCATCTAGAACCGTCTTGTCGCCGAGCCGGGCTTGGCCGCGGCTCATGACGCGCTCGGCGACGGCCCGGCCCAGGACGATCGCAGCCTCGCGGTCCAGCTCCTCGGCCTGCCCGACGGCCTTGGCTGCGGCGAGCAGGCCCGCACCGACCAGTGCTGCCATTGTGGAGGGGTTGGCAGAGGCGAACGCCGACCCGGCAGCCCTCAGGACCGCTGTGGGCGTCGCGTCTACCAGCGCGGAGACAGCTGCAACGACCGCCTCGCTGCCCTTGTTGACCGTGATGCCCAGATCGCCGTCCCCCAGCGCGGCGTCCAGGTCCCGCAGCTCCGCGTGAGCTGCGGCGAGCCGGGGCATGGCGGCTCGGAGCAGCGCCACCAGCTGACCGCCATTCACTGGCGGAAGAACGGCGACGAGGCGGGCTGGTCGAGCAGCATCGCCAGGTCGTCGTCCAGCCGCATGAGGGTGATCGAGGCCCCCGCCATCTCCAGGCTGGTGGCGTACTCCCCAACGTAGGGGCGGTGCACTATCACGCCGAGCCCGTCCAGGATGAGGCGCACCTTCCGGTAGAGAACGTACAACTCCTCCAGGGGGGTGGCCCCCATGCCGTTCACGAGCACCGCGACGCGATCGCCGCGCGTCAGGCCGAGATCCGCGACGACAGCGCCCACGAGCTGCTCGGCGATTACGTCCGCCGACTCGAGGACGCCCCGACGGGTCCCCGCCTCCCCGTGAATGCCGATGCCGACCTCCATCTCCCCGTCGGCGAGCTCGAAGGTGGGCTTGCCCGCGGCGGGAAGAATGGTTGGCGACAGACCGACGCCCATGCTCCGCGTCGCACCGACGGCGGCCTGCGCCACACGGCTCACCTCGGCCAGGGACCGGCCCTGCTCGGCCGCCGCTCCGGCGCACTTGAAGGCCAACACCATCCCCGCCACGCCACGCCGGGTGTCGCGCCTGTCCGCAGGTGCGGATGCAACGTCGTCGCTGACCAGAACGGTCGCGGTCTCGATGTCCTCGGCCTCGGCGAGGTCGGCAGCGAGGTCGAAGTTGAAAACGTCGCCGCCGTAGTTACCGTAGAGGTAGAGCACACCGGCACCACCGTCACTGGCCCTGGTGGCTGCCAGCACCTGCTCAGCCGACGGTGAGGAGAAGACGTTGCCGACCGCCACGCCGCTGCACAGCCCTCGGCCGACATAGCCGACGAACACCGGCAGGTGTCCAGAGCCACCACCGGTGACGATGCCGACCTGACCGGCGACGGGAGCATCCGCCCGTACCAGCGCCCTGAGGTCCGCGCTCGCGGTCCGCAGTTCGTCCGGGTGCGCGAGCAGGAGCCCCTCCAACATCTCGTCGACGAAGTCGTCCGGGTCATTGATGATCTTCTTCACGGGGACTCCTCCTGGGCGGCCATGGCCCAGAGATCGGCGAAGGCGGGGACGTCCGGGGTGGTGCAGAGGCGCCGGGCGGCCGCCACGACGGCAGTCTGGGCGGTCAGTCGTACGCCGTCGGGCAGAGTGTCGATATCGGCGACGTGGGCCAGGCCCACGAGGCGGCGCAACAGTTCGGTCGAGGCGTAGCGCGCGGTGTCTCGGCGCAAGCTCTCGAGGAACTGGTCCAGCCAGGGCTCGCTGGACGGCCACAGAAACCCGGCCTCGTCGATGAGTGCCGACCAGAAGTCCTGTGCGTCGACGTCAAGCATCGCGGCCAGCTCGAGCTCGCCTCGAGCCGACGCCGCAATCCGGGCCAGCGCGAGGTTGGCCACGACGTTACCCGTGTCGTACGCCATCGGTCCAAAGGTCGCGAACTCGACGTCGATCACGCGCGCGTCGCCGTCACGGACCATGACGCTGCCGGTGTGGAGGTCGCCGTGCAGCAGCGACTCGGTACGCGTACGGAACTCCCAGCGCAGTTGCGCAGCGGCTGACCTGAGGCCCGCATCGGCCCGGAGCTCCGCGGCCAGGCTCTCCCCAGCCTGGTCGATGCGGTTGGTGTCGGCGTCGACGTAGGGAGCTGTGAAGACCAGGTCCTCGGTGATGGCTGACAGCTCGGGGTTCTCGAACCGGCCGAGCAGAGGGCGGCGCTGCTCGTCGGGCATCAGCAGGCGACTCGTACCGAGCAGGACGCGCGCACAATAGCGCCCGAGGCAGGCCGCCACCCCGCTGACGTGCCTGCCCGACACCAGGGCTGTCCGCCACACCACGTGCTCGTGGAGGTCCTCCATGACGATCGCGGCCACCGTGGATTCGAGGTGCAGCACACGCGGGCCGCAGGAGGGGGCCAGCTCGGCGTGGATCGCCATGGCCTCGGCCTCGATGCGGGCCCGGTCCAGGGTCAGTGGCCAGCCCTCACCGACGACCCGAAGGTAGGGAAGGGCCTGCTTGACGATGACCGAGCGGGTTCCTGCCTGGACGCGGAACACCAGGTTCAGGTTGCCGTCCCCGATCTCCTGCGCCTCCGCGTCCTCCTGGCCGAGGTACGGGGCGGCAAAGACCGCGACGCTGTCGGGGTCCATCGCCCGGTAGCCGGACGGAACGTCGCCACGGCCGCTCAACGGGACTTCTGCAGGCGCCGGGAGTTCAGTGCGTCCAGGAGCACGGCAACGAAGATGACTGCCCCCTGGACGAACTGCTGCCAGAAGGGGTTGACGTTGAGCAGCGTCAAGCCGTTGACGATGACTCCAATGAGCACCACGCCCAGGAAGGTCCCCACCAGACTGCCCCGCCCCCCGAACAGCGAGGTACCGCCGATGACCACGGCGGCGATGACCTGCAGCTCGAGCCCCGTGGCGCCGGACGCCAGTGCGGAGTTCAGCCGGCCGGTGAGCACAATGGCCGCCAGCCCGGCACACAGCCCTGCAAGGGCGTAGACCGCGAACTCCACCCGACGCACCGGGATGCCGGCCAGCCGGGCTGCCTCGCGGTTGCCGCCCAACGCGTAGACCTGGTGACCGAAGGAGGTACGCGTCAGCAGCAGGTAGCCGACGACGAATACGATGACGGTTACCACGACTGGCGCCTGCACACCCGCGATCGCCCCGTTACCCAAAAAAGTGAACGAGCGGGGGAACCCGAAGATGGTCTGCCCCTGCGACACCTGCTGGGTGAGCCCGCGGGCCATCGCCAGTGCTGCCAGTGTCGCGATGAACGGGGTGAGGCGTAGGACCGTCGCCGACGCCCCGTTGAACGCCCCAACGAGGACACCGATCAGCAGCGCGACCACAACGCCGCCCAGCCCTCCCGGTACGAGCTCATGCTTCATGCTGTACGCCGCGACCATGCCGCTCAGCGCGACGTTCGAGCCGACCGACAAGTCAATACCGCTGGTGATGATCACGAAGGTGGCACCGACCGCCGCGACCCCGACGACCGAGGTTTGAACGATGATGTTCGTCAGGTTCGAGGTCGTCAGGAACGTGCTCGTGGTAACCGTGAGGAACAGGCAGATCAGCACCAGCGCGATGAGCAGCGGGCCGATGCCCGTGATGCTGCCGAGGCGCTGACGCACGGCCTGCCCACGGCTGCTGGGAACCGGAGCCTGCGACTCCGATCCGGTGTCAGCCGACCCCGCAGGCGCGCCCGCTACCTGCCCGTCGGTCACGACCGTGGCCCGTCCACCGCGCTCTTCAGTCATGGTGCCTCCCCGTCCTCATCCAGCCGTCGCCCAGCGAACAACTGTCTCTTGGTCTGCGTCGGCCCGGTCCAGCTCCGCGACGACCCGGCCCTGGCGCATAACCAGAACGCGGTCGGACATGCCGAGCACCTCCGGCAGCTCGGAACTGACGAGGATGACCCCCGTGCCCTGATCAGCCAGTTGCAGGGCGTGGCTGTAGATCTCCGCCTTGGCCCCCACGTCGATGCCTCGAGTGGGTTCGTCGAGCAGGACGACCCGTGGGGACACCTGGGTGACTCGGGCGAGGATCACCTTCTGCTGGTTGCCGCCCGACAGCGTGCCCGCCTCTTGGCGCACGCTGGTCGCTCGGATCCCGAACCGCGCTACTCCGGCCTGGGCCATGGTGCGCTGCCGTGTGCGGTTGACCCAGCCAAAGCGCGAGAGCTGGGCGTAGGAGGACATCGAAATGTTCTCCTCGATACTGGTACCGAGGACGAGACCCTCCAGCTTGCGGTCCTCGGAGGCGTAGGCCAGGCCATGGCGCAGCGCCACCCGTGGATCGGAAACTTGCACGGGGCGGCCCTCGAGCAGCACCTCGCCTGATATAGGGGGTGCGGCGCCCGACAAGGCCCTGAGCAGGTCGGTGCGGCCGGCTCCGACGATCCCGGCGACGCCGAGGATCTCGCCGGCGCGCAGGGAAAGGCTCACGCCGCGCAGCCTCGGCGGACGCATGAGATCGCGTGCCTCCAGGACGACCTCACCGAGCTTCCGGGGGCGCCACGGGTACATCTCGTCGAGGTCCCGGGCGACCATCGCGCGCACCAGCGAGGCCTGGTCCCACGAGTCGCGGGCGCGTGTCTCCACCACCGCGCCGTCCCGCAGCACCGTGATGCTGTCGGCGATGGTGAACACCTCGTCCAGGTGGTGGGAGATGTAGATGATGCCGAGCCCTTGGTCCCGCAGTGCCCGCACGACCTCAAACAGATTGTCGATATCGTGTCGCTGGAGTGCCGCGCTCGGCTCGTCCATCACGAGCACACGAGTCTCCCGGGCCAGCGCCTTGGCGATCTCTACGAGCTGACGCACATTGAGCCCGAGGGTAATTACCTTTGTGTCGGGGTCCAGGTCCGGCAGACCCACCCGCGCGAGCAGCACGTGGGTACGGCGCCGGGCCTCGCCTCGATCAAGCAGCCCTGCGCGCCGCGGCATGTGCCCGATGAACACGTTTTCCGCCACCGACATCTCCGGCACCAGGCTTAACTCCTGGTAGATCACAGCGACGCCCGCCCCTAGGGCCGCCGCCGGTCCCGGAGGCAACAGCCGCCCGTCCACCCGGACCTCACCGGAGTCCGCCTGGTGTGCACCCGAGAGCACCTTCATCAGCGTGGACTTGCCCGCCCCGTTCTCACCGACCACGGCCCGCACGTGCCCTGAGGGCAGGTCCAGGTCGACGGCGCGCAGCGCTCGTACACCCGGGAAGGACTTGGTGATCCCGTTCATCTCGAGCAGCGCGGCGGTCACTGGTCCTCCTGGTGGGCGGGTGGGCTGTCCGGGTGCCGCGGTCCGGGCGCCGCGGTCCGGGCGCCGCGGTCCGGGCGCCGCGGTTCCGGGTTGGTGCTACTTGACCTCCGACGACCACAGCCCGTACTGCTTCACCTCAGCGGAGCCGATGTTCTTCTGGTTGATCAAGATGGTCGGCCAGTAGTCGTGGGCCGGGACGGCCTTCCCGTCGACCATGAGGTCCTTCACGAACCCGAGCGAGCGCTCGGCCATCTTGATCGGGTTCTGGCTGATGGTCGCGTCCTGCTTGCCGGCGCGGATGGCGTCCAGCGCCTGGGCCGTGCCGTCCAGTCCGATGATGATGATGTGCCCCTTGTCGCCCAGCGGCTTGTAGCGCTTGGAGCCGTCGATGGCGCGCAGGGCGCCCACCGTGTTGTCGTCGTTCGCGCCAAACAGGGCGTCGATCTGCGGCTGAGCCTGCAGGATGTTCGTCATCGCGTTGAGCGACTTCTCCTGGTCGAAGCCGCCCTCTTGGTTGGCGACCACCTTGAGTCCGGGCAGGCTCTTCAGGCCCGCCTGGAACCCCTCCTCCCGGGACTTTGCGGCGGTCGTGCCGATGAGGCCCTGCAGGTCGACGACGTTGCCCTTAGAACTGCCGTAGCGCTTGGTGAGCTGGTCTCCTAGGTAGGCCGCGGCCTGCTTGCCCGCTGAGACGTTGTTGGTTTCCACAAAGGAGGTGATAGTCCCGCCGCTGCTGCCGCGGTCGAGGGTGAAGACCGGCACGCCCTTGGCGTTGGCCTGCTGCACCGCCGGCGTAATGCCGTTGCTGTCGATAGGAGTCAGGATCAACACGTCGACGCCCTGGTTCAGTAGGTTCACTGCGTCGTTGAACTGCTGCGACGCGTCGCCGTTGGCGTTGGTCTCCTTGAGCTTGAAGCCCTCCTTGGCCGCCCCGTCCTTCACACCCTTCTCCAGGCCGACGAAGAAGGCGTTGGTAAGAGTCGGCCCGGCGTAGCCGACCGTGATGTCCCCCGCCTTCTTGGTCTTGGCGGTAGCCGGCGCTCCCGACGAGCCGCCGGCGCCGGTGCTGCCGCCCTGCGAACAGGCCGCGAGCGCCGTGCTGCCGAGCACGGCGAGGAGCAGCAGCCGGGCGGTGCGTGAAGACGTCATTGCGGGACCTCCATGATGGGCGGGGGGAACGAGCCGTCTGGGCTACCAAGGGTCACGACATCGCCGCCTCTGGGCGCTCGCCCGAGGATGTTCGGATGGTGCGGCGCTCGGTCACGATGGCTGCGATGAGGTCCGCGGGCGTGATGTCGAAGGCTGGGTTGTACGCCTGGCTGCCCGGTGCCGCCACCCGGGTGCCACGCCAGTCGAGGACCTCGTCCTGATGGCGCTCTTCGATCGTGATGCCGGCACCCGTGGCGGTCTGCCCGTCGATGGTCGACTCCGGCGCCGTCACGATGAAGGGGATACCGGCCCGCGACGCTGCTAGCGCGTGCGCCAGCGTTCCGACCTTATTGGCCGTGTCCCCATTGGCGGCGATGCGGTCGGCACCAACCACAACCGCGTCCACCTTGCCCGACGTGATAAGGCCGGAGCTAGCGGAGTCGACGATCACTCGGTGCGGCACCTGCGCGCGCCCCAGCTCCCACGCCGTGAGCCTGCTGCCCTGGAACAACGGCCTCGTCTCGCAGGCGTAGACCATGGCGAGCTCATGACCGGCGTGCAGTTGCAGGATCGCTGACAGCGCGGTGCCCCACTCGGTGCCGGCAAGAGCGCCGGCGTTGCAGTGCGTCAGCAGCCGCGTGGCCCCCCCGAGCAGTTCGGCACCTCGACGGCCGATCTCGAGGTTGGCGGCGATGTCCTGGTCACGCACCTCCAGTGCCCTGGCCAGGAGCGCGTCCGCACCTTCGTGCCGTACGGCGAGCGCTTGGGCGATGCCCCAACCGAGGTTGACGGCCGTGGGCCGGACGGCGTTCAGCTCCGCCGCGGCGCGATCGATGGCGGTGTCCTCGTCCGTCCCTGCTTCACGAGCCCGAAGCGCTGCCAGGGCGATGCCCATTGCGCCGGCGACGCCCAGCGCCATCGCCCCTCGGACGGAGAGCGTGGAGATCGCCGTGACGAGCTCGTCCACCGTGTGCAGCCGGACTAGTCGTTCCTCCAGAGGGAGCAGCGCCTGGTCCACGATGACAACGTCGCCATCCAGCCAGTCAATCGTCCGCATGGGACCGCACACTTGTCTGATGACAGACGTGTGTCAAGGGTGTCCGTATGTGGTGTCCTGGTGAACACTCTTGTAGGTGACAGGACCGAGCAGCCCCCTGGGAAGGCGCAAGCAACTCCCCAGTCTCCTGGCGGACGAACTTCGGCAACGCATCCGTGCGAACGAGTGGAGCGTCGGCGAGCGGTTGCCCACCGAGGCCCAGCTCGGCGCGCAATACCAGGTCTCGCGCAGCACCGTGCGCCAGGCCATCAAGTCACTCGAGGGGCACGGTCTCGTGACGAGCCTCCACGGCAAGGGGACTTATTTGTCCTCCAGGTCGCTCATTCACGCGGGCATGCAGGAGCTTCGCTCCATAACCGCCACCATCACCGAACGCGGACTTACCCCCAGCATGAGCTACCACCACCGCAGGCTCCGGCCTGCCACCCGCGAGGAGCAGGAGCGCTTCGTGCTGGAGGCCGGCGCGCAGGTGCTGGATATCCAGCGACGCATCCTCGGTGACGGGGAGACCGTTGCGTACTCCTACGACGTCCTGCCGAGGTGGGTCTTCCCGGCCGCCTTCCGCCCCTCCGACCTTGACGGTTCGGTGTTCGCCCTCCTAGCCGCCACCAACGGACCGGTCCCCGTGCGAGCTGTGTCCGAAGTCCACGCGGTGCACTCCGGCGCGATCGGGTGGGGGCCGCAGGCGGACGACCACCAGTTGTTCGTCCTGCTCGACCAGCTCCACTACGACAAGCAGGACCGGCCCTTCATGCACTCCCGGTCCTACTTCATCGAGGGGCTGTTCACCTTCACCGTCTTGCGGAGCACATGAGCGCAGGACCGCATCCGGAGGCAGCGGGGCCTAGCCCAGTCACCCGTCGCCGGATCGTCGGCAGCCACCGTGCGTCCCGGACGTCGCGTGGAACGCGGCCGTCAACGGCGGCGTCCTCATCTACCGCTCGTTCTTCCCGTCGATCGACGGCCCGCCGTCGTGGCAGGTCTACGGCAACACCTCAGCCGCTTCGCCCCAGGTGGCTGCGGTCACCGCGATCGGCAACAGGTGCGTGAGGCCCGGGGCGAGAAGCCGGTGGGTGAGCTGAACCCGGTGATCTACAGCGGGACGTTCGACCGGGGCGCCGCATTCAATGACGTCGTCCCGCGCATACCCATGGTCGCGCTGCGAGCAGGGCCACCGCGAGCTCGGAACGGTTTCCCTGGAGCGGCAAGGCGAGAATCTGACACGGCTGACACGGTGGGGAGTCTGTTGTGTCAGCCGCCGAGGGCGTGCACCATGTTCATTGTTGTGATCATTTGTGGACCGCTTCGGGTGGCGTAGCCGGCGTCGTTGGCGCCGAGGTAGCCCACCTTGGGGTTGCCGAAGGTGTCGTCCGGGGTCGCCTGCGGGTAGAGCACGACGAGCTTGTTGCTGTCGGCGTACTGGTTCAGGTACGCGTCGGTGACGACTGTCTTGCCGATCTGGTCGGCGGTCTGCAAACAGCCGTGTAGGGATAGCACCAGTCGGCATTTCTGCTCATTGTTGCAGGTGCGGGGCACGCCCCCGACGGTTCCGTCGTGCAACCCCGACCTCGTCGGGGCGTCCTGGGACAGACCCAGATTGCTGCTCAGACCGCCCGCGCCGGTTTCCCCTCGCCGGGTGCACCGGGCCGGGAAGCACATCAGCCGCCGGCAGGCCTTGGGCCTGCCGGACCCAGCAGTGCTGCGCGACCCAGCCCGGCTGGACCGGGTCCGGACCCTGATCGCGAGCGCGCAGGACTCAGCGGTGCTGGCCGGCCTGGTGCACCTCGCCGGGGACGTGGCCAGCGCCGACAGCGCCCAGCTATCGCTGCTGGCCGACGTGCAGCACGCGACCGTCATCCAGTGCTGCGACCCGACGCCTTGGCAGCAGACCAACGACGTCGATGACAGCCTGTGCACCGTCACCGTGCTGTCCCGCGACGTCCTGGTCGCCGCCGACACCCACCACCACCCCTGGCTGCACGACCTGCCACCAGTGCTCACCGGAGCCGTCGGGGCCTACCTCGGGGTACCGCTGCGACTCACCGACGGCACCACCGTCGGTGCGCTGTGCGTCTACGGGCCGCAACCCAGGACCTGGACCGACCGTGACGTCACCCTCACCTGCCAAGTCGCAGAGGTCCTGGCACTGGAACTGCAACGCCTCAGCTAACCCTCAAGCGGCCCACCGTCGGCACCTGACCGGGCACGGACCGGCAAAGCATCACCTGCTCATGCGCTGCCTGCTGCCCGGTTCAAACCCGGATGCGAATGGACAGGCCGCGGCTGCCGTCGGCGTGCCGTAGGTGTTGGACTTGTCGTACGGGGTGTAAGTGGTCGCGCTGGTCGCGCTGGTCGCGCTGCGCCAGCCCCGGCGGGATGGGCCTGCGGTCCTTCATCCATAACCCAACGGTGTGCCGGCATGACGCGCGGGGTCATGCTGCGGTCGGCCTTCTGTCCGTAGCCGTGGGACCCCACGCTCAGCGGCCACTCAACGCACTCGTCCGTCCACGGCACACGGAACGGCTGCTTGCGCCCCGGCAGGACAAGAGAGTGCGGGAACACCCCGAGGGCTGGCCCTCTCCGGACGGAGGGGACGCCGGCTCGTTAAGCAAGAGACAAGTCCAGCTGTGGGGCTCGCCTGGCCGGGGCGGCCGTTGTTGCTCTGCACGACTCCGCCAGCAAGCGCTCGGGCGGCCTTCGTCCAGCAGGACGTGCACTCGACCTCGCGGTCAGGCACGGTGGCCAGCTGGTGCAGGTGGCGCTGCGTCCCCGCCTTACAGGTGAGCCAGCCGTCCGCACATCCCTGTTCAGGACCGCCTCCAGCTGTCGGCACGACCGGGCGGAGCACGGCGGTGAGCCGGCGCGGGAGTGCAGGACTTGGGCCCTCAGCGCTCAGCAGTGCCGCGAGCTGCTGCTTCTGGGTCATGCTGAGCGGCGGAGCCGCCTCGACGATCTGGCGGATGTGCTCGGCCAGCTTCTCGGCAGCGAGGTCCCGCCGGGCCTGGACGACGGCCTCCGCCATCGGAAGCCGCCAGTGCCTCCGACACGTCCTTGGTTGTGATGACGGCCAAGGTGGAGGTTCGGCCGAGGGTCCACACCGGCGTCCTGCACTGCGGGGGGCGCCTACGCTCCCCGGCAGTCGCCAATGCGTGTAGGAGGAGCTATGACCGAGCCCGTCCCGCGCGTCGTCTCGGACGCTCGGGTGGGTCCGGTCGACGCCAGCTTGGTTCCGCGCTTCGCCGGCCCGGCGACGTTCGCCCGGCTGCCGCGGTTCGACGAGGTGTCCGACGTCGACGTGGCCGTGGTCGGGGTGCCGTTCGACGCGGGCGTCAGCTACCGGCCGGGGGCCCGATTCGGCCCGGCGCATGTGCGTGAGAGTTCGCGTTTGCTGCGGCCCTACAACCCGGCCCTTCAGGTGTCGCCATTCGCCCGGCTGCAGGTCGCCGATGCGGGCGACATCGCGGTCAACCCCTTCTCGATCGAGGAGGCCGTCGCGCAGGTGGAGCGCGGCGCTGACGCCCTGCTGGAGCGGGCCGGGCGCCTGCTCACGATCGGCGGTG